>ENA-OOXM01001021-OOXM01001021.1-human-gut-metagenome-genome-assembly--contig:-NODE-1021-length-22526-cov-4.223800_pt1 | contig 22526 bp, 36 predicted proteins | sample MGYA00241589_ERZ501347 | MGnify/ENA primary metagenome ERZ501347 (study PRJEB25962, sample SAMEA2042832) | human gut metagenome | biome: human gut; feature: human-associated habitat; material: faeces...
GACGAAGCCCCCCCCTTGACCCCTTTCGCGCGATTGAGTTGGTCACAACTGCATACAACTTCCGCGTGTTTATACGAGAACCTTACGCGTCCTTCTCCTGCCAGTCCACCAGCACCATGCGCATCAGCTTGCCGCCGAACACGTTGCCGAGCATAATCACGAGAATCATACCCATGCACTGCAAAATCTGCCAGAATGACAGGTTCGGAATCGCAATCGCCAGATAGCCCATGTCCGCAATCGAGTGCTCAAAGCCGCAGACGATGAAGCCCACAATCGCGAACAGCACCGCCGCAATCCCGTGCAGGCTGTCCTTCGCCTTCTTGTAGCCGATGACCGCCAGATACATCAGCACGCCGCACATCAAGCCGTTCAGCAGCCACGAAACCGGGTTCATGCTGAGCTTGCCGAGCATCACCACCGCGGCAGTCGCGCCCAGCTTCGTCGCGCCGTCGACGACATTCGACCAGCTGACGATGGCGGGAATCACCGTGCCCAGCCCATTGAGCACAAACACCCACGCCAGCTTCTTCACCGGCGTTTTCAGCCCGCAGATGCCCGTGAACAGCGTGCCGCCGTTGGTGAGGATGAAGAACAGGCCAGCACAGAACAGCAGCGCGCCGACGAGTTTATTCACGCACGAGAGATAGACGGTGCAGCCGATGCCGATCATGATGCCGGAGAACAGGCTGCTGAGAAGAAATTGCTTTTGTTCCTTATTCATGCGAAGTGATTTCCTTTCCTGCATGGCAGTGGGCTGCCATATTCTTTTGCCGTTCCCCAGCATACGACAGAAATCGGGTTCTGTCAAGGGTTTCAGCGGAGATTTTTAGGCTTCGTAGCCCAATACTTCCCGCTCAATGGTTGCACGCAATTCTGGTGTCATTTTTGCCACGTCATAGCGGTACGCAATGTTCAAGCGTGGATTGTAGATTGTCAAATGGTCTATCTTGCTAAACTCCTTTCGTCCCGTATGTAGTCCCATTAGCCAGTAGCAGACGATTTGCAGGCTTGCGTTCTTTTCAAGGGCTTGGCGTTGAACTTTTAAGTCACAAATTGATTTTCGGAACAGGTAATCGCCATCTGCCGCACGAACCGTCGCACTGTACCCTCCCTTCAAATCAAAACCCGCTTTTACAAGCTCTCCTTCCTTTTGGAAAAAATCCACACTACGCTGAATCATGGTACGCACATTTTCTATCGTATCTTTATCCGGCATTTTGCCATCTTCCAGCACATTTCCATACGTCATCGCCAAAGAGGTCTGTCTATACCAAATATCCAGTCTGGAAAGTGTATACGCATTTATAATTGATGTATCATCTAATCCACAAATTTGGTTTTCCGCCTTTTCCGCAGCCTTAATCATTTCCGGATAGCCATTCATAGAAGCAGCCACAGCTCCCATGAATGGTATCGCAAACGCCTCATTTTTATCACCTGTCAGCAAGAAACGTGTCATATAGTCCACAATCATTCCAACATTCGAGCCGTGAATGTTCTCTTCTTCATGGAGTTCTGCCGCGTCAGTATATCTCTCTTGGACAAAACCTGCCTTTGGGATGTAGCCGCCGCGCGGTTGCTTGATGCTTTTAATTCGTCCCGTCAGAGTTGTCATGCATATACCTCCTTTAATTTCTGCCAGCTGACAATCATATAGTAGCGCACGCTTCTCTACTTGTCAAGTGTTATCAATATGTTAATAACATGTTATTAACAAAAAGGCACACATGTCATCTTTTGCAGATTCGTACATGTGTGCCCTCATATTTTATTCCGCCGATGTCTGAATCAAATCCTCCACCCGGCGCGCATCTCCCCCGGCTGCGAGGTACGCGTCAATCGCGGCTTGCAGCTGCTCGTGGAATTCCTCCAGGCACAAGCCGTTGCGCCAGATGTAGCGCGCAACTTCCTTGCCCACATAGCGCAGGTGCCACGGCTCGTAGTTGATTTCGGTGATGTCCTGCTTGTCCTCCGGATAGCGGATGACGAATCCGTACTCATAGCAGTGTTCCGCCATCCATTGGCATTCCGGCGTGGACGCCATATTCGAGTTCATGGACTTGTCCTTCCACGACCCCGGCACAACGTCGCAGCCCAAACCCGTTTGGTGATCGCTCGCGCCGGGCTTGCTCACCCAGCCATCATCCTTGCCGTTGTTGCGTTCCAAACGATTATTGTACATGGTTTTCTGCGTCTTGTAGGCGCGGTAGGCGCTCTTCAAGTACAGCTTGTATCCTGCTTCCTCCGCGCCGGCAAACAGCTCCGCCAATGCTTCCGCGCATTCCGACTGCAAGTACATCGTTCCTGCGCCGGGGGCAGCCCGCAGCTTCATCTTCGTTTTCGACGACGGCTCATAGGTCGAGGAGAGCAGGCATTCCTTGTTTGCCAGCTTCACCAGTTCCGGGTCGAGGTCGCTCAGGCTCAGGGCGAAATTCCATTCCAGCGGGTCAATGCGCGGATCTTCAATAATCACGCCGGGAATGTCGCTGAGGTCGTACTCCTCGTTTTCCTCCGCCAGCGCAGGCATCGACACGCACCCCAGCAATAGTGCCGCGCACAGCGCCGCCGAAAGCTGCTTCTTCCACTGCTTCATTCGCCTGATTCCTCCACTTCCACTTCGCCCAGATACGTCCCTTCGACGATGCCCAGCAGCCGCTCGTTGCGCACAATTTGCAGGTACTCTTCCAGCGGCATTTCCTGCTCGTGGATGCGCCGCGCGTTCTCCTTGCCGACGTAGCGCACATGCCACGGCTCGTATTCGTAGCCGGTAATTTCTTCCCAGCCCTTCTGGTAGCGGATGATGAACCCGTACTCCCAGCAGTGCTCTGCGACCCACTTGCCGCCCTTTGTCGCGCCGAAGCCGCCCGTCAGGTTCACCTTGTCCGACTTCTGCCCAACGTCCATGACCAGCCCGGTTTGATGCTCGCTCGCGCCGGGACGCGCAACGTACTCATCCGCCTTTTCGACGCTGCCGTGCACGCGCTCCAGCTTGTTATTGTAAATCGTCTCCTGCCGCGCATAGCTGCGGTAGCCGCTGACGGCTTTGAGCGTGATGCCAATATCCTTCTTGCACGCATCAAACATTTCTTCCAGCGCCAGCGCCGCCTCCTGCCGCATTTGGCGAATCTGCCCCGGCACATCCGCCGTCACCGTCTCCGGTTCATAGGCGCGGGACGCCAGCCACTGCCGATTCTGCAAAAACAAAAAGCCGTCCACATCGTTCTGCGGCGCGGCTGCGTCCAGCGACGAGGAAATCATCATCGTACCCGCCGTCGCCAAGGCGGCAAGCGTTTCCAGCAAAGAAGCCATAAGTACCTCCTTGGGCAATTTTTCGCGAAGAACTGCCCTTCTCTTCTATTATAGCTTCTTTTCCGCCACTTGCAAGCGGTCATGAGCAAAATTTACATGTTTGAGCGGCGAAAAAGCCGTCCACAATAGCCGTCGAGGAGGCGAAAAGCTATGAAGAAAACGCATTTGCTGTTGATGCTGGCGCTCTGCGCGACGCTGCTTGCGTCCTGTTCCGCCGGCGAACCCGACGTGACCCAGACGCAGCCTGTTCCGTCCATCAGTCCGACAAATACGCCGGATGAAAACACGGTGCTGCCCGGTTTGGACGATGACATCATTCTGCCCGACGGCGGAAGGAATGATTCCATGACCCGCGAAGCCACCGGCGTGACCAGCATGGACAAGGCGCGGCGCGTCATCGAGCAGCTGGAAGAGGAACTCGAACGGCTCTCTGAAGTCAAGGAGGCGCACGTCATCATTGCGGGCCACAAAGCCGCCGTCGCGCTGACCTTCGACGACCAGTACAAGGCAGGCATTGACGACCGCTTCCGCAAGATTGTCCGCGAGCGCATCGACAGCGTGATTGGCGGCATCGACACCGTCGCCCTGACGACGGACAAAACCGTCATGGACGCGCTGGAAGCCTTGCAGGATCGTCTGGACAGCGTGAGCGACATGTCGTCCCTGCAAGCGGAGCTGGACAAGATTCTCGAAACGATGAACGCCGCGAGCCGTGCCAAAGCATAACGCGGCGGAGCAGCCGCCCCGAACGAAGCGTACCTTTTCCGTGGGGAATGCAATCGCGGAAAAGACACGTTTCCTTCTGATTTCGTCCGATGGCGGGCATTCCGCCTCGGCTTGCAACCATTTCCAGCGTAGCTTCGCCTCCTCCGGCGCATCCTAACCCTTGAAACCAGCGACAGGAGGTGAAAAAGCATGGCCAGCAAGAACAATAACCGCCAGATGGTTCCCGAAGCGCGTCAGGCGCTGGACGACATGAAGTTCGAGATTGCCCGCGAACTCGGCGTGGATGTCAAGGGCTACGGCGGCGACCTGACTGCCCGCGAAAACGGCGCAATCGGCGGTTCGATGACCAAGAAGCTCATCGAGCAGGCGCAGCGTCAGCTTTCCAACAAGTAAGCGACAAGCATGTGAAGGAGGAGTCTCATCATGTATCAGAAGAATCAGAACCAGACGCAGGTGCCGAACCTGAACAACGCTTCCGTCCAGCATCCCTCGACCAGCCAGCCCGGCGGCATGGTGCCCGAAGCGCGTCAGGCGCTGGAGGACATGAAGTATGAGATTGCCGGCGAGCTGGGCATCAACCTGAAGCAGGGCTACAACGGCGACCTTCCCTCCCGTCAGGCGGGATCCATCGGCGGCTACATGGTCAAGCGCCTGATTGAGCAGGCCGAGCGCCAGATGGCGAACAAGTAACTCCGGATTCGCGCGCGCTTCGCAGAGACAACCTGCGGGGTGCGCGTTTTACATTATTTCCAAATGGTATACACCTCCAGTCACTGCCAACATGGGCAAACCCCAAAAGTTTGGGAACCGAAGGGGTCAAGGGGGCGATCGGAAAGCCCCCTTGTCGCCTCCGCAGCGGCGAAATTCCCCTGCATAATCATGCACATCACGCGTAAATGTTACAAAAACATAACGATACTTTTGCGGAATGAACATTTTGTTGACCTCAACAAAATGTCGGCAACCATTCCGCAATGGTATCGCACAACAAAAACAGGAGGAAAAACACATGGAAACGACGGCAACGATTGACCTGACCCCAATTTTTCAAGCGATTATCGCGCTGCTTGCGGCGCTCGTGACGTACAAGCTCATCCCGTGGATTAAATCGAAGACGACGGAGAGCCAGCAGCAGAATATGCGCGCGCTGGTGAAGGTGCTTGTTTACGCGGCAGAGCAGCTTTACGGCGCGGGGAACGGCTCGGAGAAGCTGCAATACGTCCGGGACGAACTGAACCGGCGCGGGTTTGAGGTGGACTTTGACGAAATTGAAGCGGCAGTTGGCGAATTTTTGAACAAGGGGATTGCGCCGGACTACGACAAGCAGATTGCGGACGCGATTGCAAGCGACAAAACGCCATCGGTGGAGGACGACGCGCCCGAAATGACCGTTGATGACGTGACGGACGCGGAATAATTGCTGCTGGTGCGAAGTGTTCAAGGGGGGCGACCCGCGAAGGGGTCAAGGGGGCGACCGCAGGCTTCGCCTGTTTTCATTGCCCCCTTGTCTCCTCCGCAGACGCGAAACCCCTACGACGAAAAAGACCCCTTGCAGGAACGAAAAAAAACGAAAGGAGTGACCCGCACATGGACAGCACAGAGTTGCACTATGTAACCTACGACCCCGACGCCATCTGGAAAGAAATGATGCTTGCCTACATCACGGCGGGCGGCGACGTCCTCTACCCCGGCGACGAAAAAGAAATGCTGCTGCGCTCGGTACAGGCGGACATCGTACAGGTTTTCGCGGGCGTGGACAATGCGCTGCGGATGCAGACGCTGCGATACGCGGTGGGCGACTATCTGGACATCATCGGAGAACAGCGCGGCTGTACGCGCATACAGGCGGCGGCGGCGCGGGCGACCGTGAGCATCACAACCAATGCGACGGGGAAAAGCAGCACCTTAGCGGCTGGCACTGCCATGACCGCAGACGGCGAAGTGTTTTACCTGCTGGTCGAGCCGCTTACGCTGAACGGCTACGAGCAGACCATGACGGCGGAGGTCATCGCAGACCGCACGGGAAGCGCGGGAAACGGGCTGAAAGCTGGAACGGAAATGTCCCTTGCGGACGTCAGCAGCAGCGTGAACAGCATCGTCGTCACCGCGGCGGCGGCAGGCGGAAACGAAGCGGAGGACGACGACACATACCGCCAACGAATCCGTGCGTATGCGCTGGCGCGTGTCGGGACTGGCCCGGCGCGGCAGTACGAAACGATTGCGAAAGCAGTCAGCAGCGACATTCTGGACGCGAAAGCCATCAACGCGGGCGCGGGAAACGTCTCGGTATATCTGCTTTTGTCTACGCAGAAGGGAGCAGACGGCATTTTGAAAAGCGTGGAAGAAGCGCTTTCGGCGGAGGACGTTCGACCGCTGACCGACCATGTGACGGTGCAGCAGGCGACGGACATCCTCTACACGCTGAAAGTCAAATACGCCTGCGACAACGCAAGCCAGACGAACGCCGCCATCAGCGCTGCCGTGAAGGACTATCAGGAATGGCAGGACAACACCATCGGGCAGGCATTTACCCCTGACCGCCTGATGGCGATGCTCTATCAGGCGGGCGCGACGCGCGTCATCTGGGACACGGGCAGCGCATTTAACGGCGGCAGCGTGACCTACACCGAAATTGCGGAAAACAAGCGGTGCAAGGGCGAAATCGCGCTGACGGCAATGTAAAGGCGGGTGCGGAAATGTTTACGTTTGACATAACGAAATTCGTTCCGCGCTTTATCCTACGCGACAAAAACGGCTATGCCGTGGCGAAAGCCATTGAAGCCGGACTGCGTGCCATGAACACGGTGGTGCTGTCCGGCGTGAAATGCCTGACGGACTACGAAACAATGCCGGAATGGCGGCTGGACGAAATCGCATGGGAAACGGGCTGCCTATATGACTACAAGGCGGACATCGACAGCAAGCGGCAGTGGATTAAAAATGCTATTGCGCTATACAGCATTTTCGGCACGCCGAAGGCGGCAAAGCAATTCCTTGGCGGCTATTTCGGCAGCGACGCAAAGCTGGAAGAAAACTGGCAGTACGGCGGCGAACCGTTCCATTTCCGCTTAAGGTTCACGGATACATTTCTGCCGGAGAACGCAGCGGAAGCGGCGGCAACCATCGAGAACGTGAAAAATGTCAGAAGCGTACTGGATGCGTTTCTTTTTGACGTTCGGGCAAAACAGTCAACCGCCTATGCGGGATGCGCGATTTACGGGCAGAATGACTGCGTAATGCGGGTGGCGGGAATTGACGTGGACACGCTGGCATGGTACACGGATGAGAACGCCGAAATGCTACTGGACGAGAACGGAAACGTGCTGATGGTGGAGGAATAAAAATGATTGCGACAAACCCGGTACTGACGACGAATGGGCAGAGCCTTCTGATTCGGGCAATTTCCGGCGAACTGATTACGTTCACGCGCTTCAAAATGGGCGACGGCGAACTTGGCAGCCAGGATGCGGACAGCCTGAACGACTTGGTGCATCCGTGCTTATCCGTGGAGATTGTGGACTTGGACAAATCCACAGCGGGAAGCGTGGGCGTGACGGGCGAATTTGATTCGGGCGACGTGACGCAGGATTTTATCTGGCGCGAACTCGGCATCTTTGCCAAGGGCGCGGACGGGGAAGAAGTGCTGTACGCCTACGCAAACGACGGGCAGAACGCGTCGATGCTCCGTGCAGCGAACGCGGGCATTGCCATCGAGCAGCGAATCACAATGGTTGTGGCGATTGGACAGGCGGCGAACGTGACGGCTGTTTACAATCAGCACAACCCCTACAAGCGCATTATCGTATCCAACACAAAGCCGGAAGGACATGACTTGCTTTGGTTTCAGCCCAGCGCGACGATGGAAACGACCTACGCCAAAACAACCAGCGAAAACCGCGATTCGACGCTGATTTTCTCCGGCGCGAACAGCTACAAATCCGTGCACAGCCTTACGGCGGCAAACAATGACACGCTATCTGACGGCGCGTACACCTACACGCTGGATTATGTGCTGTACATGATTCCGGGCAGCTCGTCCTTTGAATCGAATCTGACGATGGACATTACGCTGACGAAGGGAAACAAAACGGTGACATTCGCGCAGACGAAAGTGCCGAGGATTGCGGAATGGCAAGCGATGGCGCTGCAAGCGACGGTGGAATCAAACGTCAACCTCTGCGACGATATAGACCCGATTACCGTAACGTTCCACCTTGGAAACTACGATTATTACAACATCTACTTGCAGTCCAACACGCAAATCAAGCTGACGTGCGTGAATAAAAATGCGTCGGCGGACGTGATGACGGGTACGCTCTCGTACCTGCCATAAGAAAGGGGCGGTGAAAATTGGCAGGGCAGAAAATCACGCAAAAGCCGATTGCGGACGCGCTCAAAGCCGATGCGTATGTTTTGGTGACGCAGACGGAAACGGTGGACGGAAAGGAGGTAGAGGCACTGCGCAGAGTACCGCGCCACATGGTATCGCTTGCCGCGGAAGAAAAGCTGCTGCTGCTGGAATTGCTCAAAACGGCTGTGTACCAATCGAACACAGCGAACCAAAACTACAGCAAACTGCTTGCGGCGTGGGAAAGTGATGTTTCCGCGCTTGCGGATGCGCGACCGCAAATCATCAGCGTGACGCCCGACAAGACGAACATCAAAGTCGGCGAGAGCGTCACGTTCACGGTTGTGCAGAAGAACGCGGCGAGCATCCGATTTATCGTGGATGAGGCGGTGAATGAGCGCATTTACGACGTAACGCAGGAGACAATCACATTCACGAAATCGTTCCAAAGCGCGGGAAACGGAGGAATCAGAATCATTGCGTTTCAAGCTGTTGATTCCGCCGGAAACCTTGGACTTGAATCGACAAAAATTGCAATCACTTGCAAGGAGGAGTAATCGTGTGGCACTTGATGCGGAAAACCAGAAGCAACGCGGAACGATGCGGAACTTCCGAGTGGATGCTGGACAACAAGGCGAACATCTCCGACGGCTCTGAACCGGAAGATTCCGGCGAAATGGGCAGTCTGGCGTACACCGCCGGGTTCGGCGCGATGTGGCAGAAGGACGCGCAGGGCGCGTGGGTGAAGCTGGGAGGTGGAACGAATGGTTGATGCAAGCATGATTGGTGTGATTCAGGCGCTTTACGGCATAGGCGCAAACGGTGGGATTCCAACGGCGTTGGTGACGGACAAGACGCTGACGCTTGAGAACCGCGCGGCTGACGCGAAATCTGCTGGCGACGCTATCCGCGCGGTCACGAATACCGCTAACACGCTTTCCGCGCGCGCGAATGTTTTGTCTGGCAGTGTGTCCGGCGCGTCGATTACTGCGACGGATTCTTTCGCCGCGCCTTTTGTCGGTCTGCGTGTCTGCGGCAAAAGCACGCAGGACGGTACGCCGCTCCCGACCGCTCCCGTGCCGATTGTCAGCGCGGGTGACGGCGGAACGGTGGTGGTCACGGTGTCGGACGGCGCGAACAATTCGCAGACGCTGACGCTGCAAACGCCGAACGCGCTTCCGGGCATCCCGGTCACATCCGGCGGGAACTACACGGATGAAAACGGGCAGCAGTGGGTTTGCGATGAGTTGGATTTGGCGCGCGGGGTGCGCGTGCAGCGCATCACCAAAATCAAGGTGACGTCTTCGCTCAACTGGCAGACGTCCGGACAAAAGGTTGATAGATACTTTGCTTGGTTCGCTGGCACTTCTGCGACAAATGTTCTTTGTACGCACTTTTCCACCACCGTAGGTTCGGAAGCTGTCGGCGGCGCTATCGCAAACCAAAACAACCTCATCGGCTTTGCCTATGCGCAAAAAGGCACATCAACACTTGATGAGTTCAAAGCATTCCTCGACGCGAAAGAGGTGTATGTTTGGACATCGCTTGCAGTCCCCGTCGAAACCGCCCTTTCCGCTGCTGAAATTGCCGCGTACAAAGCGCTGACCACCTACTCCCCGACGACTACCATCAGCGTTACTGATGGCGCTGGCGCGACGGCAACGTATCAGCGCGACGTGACCATTGTAATCAAAAATCTTGAGGATGCGATTGCATCCATGACGCAAAATTAAGGAGGTATCTTTATGGCAATTAACAGCAAAGCTCGGCACGATTTGACGCTGCGCGCAATCAAGCGCGAGATTTCCGCGGGGCGCGATGTGGCATTTTGGCTCGATAAGGCGTACACGCACCTCGACAACGGGCTGCTGACGGAGGACGACATCGCGGAAGTCGAGAAGCTGGCGCAGGCGTACTATGATTCGCTGGACGCGGCGGAAAATGGTGGAGAAAACACAATCTAAGTTGCAATTAAGTTGCAATCTTGCTGCTCAGCGTTTCGCAAATGCCGATTTTTCGGCATTTTTTAAGTTGCACGCAAGTTGCAAGTTAGTACCAAGTTAGTACCAAGTTTGAGGAGGTGTCATCATGCCCAAAATCGCAGTATCCGCCATTCTGGGCGACTTCCAGCGGATGCTTGACGAGCACTGGAAGTATACGGCTGGTGCAGCGGAGACGGGAAACGTTGACTGCTCCGGCGCGTTTGTCTGGTCATACCGTCAGCACGGGCAGAGCATCTACCACGGCAGCAACCGAATTGCGCGGACGGAAATTGTTGAGCTTGTCCCAATCTCCGCCGCAAAGCCCGGAATGGCAGTTTTTAAGTGCCGGGAGCCGGGTGATTCGCGGTATGCCTTGCCGTCAGGCTACAAGCAGGGCGGCAAATACTACAACGGCGACTTGAGGGATTTTTACCACATCGGGCTGATGGATGAGGACGGCAAGGTTCTCAATGCGCAGAGCAGCGCAACGGGCTTCGTCGCTTCACCCGTCAAGTCGTGGGCGTGTGCAGGATACCTCAAAAAGGTCGAATACAAGGAGGATACACCAATGGTGGATGATAGCAACGATGTTATTTGCGTCGGACGCGTGACAGCGCAGAGCGGCAGCACGGTCAACCTTCGCGCAGAGCCGAGCAAATCCGCAAAGGTGCTGGAAAAGGTCAAAATCGGCACGACTGTCAACGTCATCGGGAATAGTGGCGGATGGCTTCACGTCGAGACGGAGACGAATCAGGGCTACATGATGGCGGAGTTTGTCGATGTGGGTATTTCCAAAACGGAAACACCCACGTTCTCTGAGTTTGCAGAACGCATCGAAAAGCTGGAGGAACGCGTCACAGCACTGGAAGGCGGGGTAGGTTGAGATGGAGAATATCACCGCCGATAAACTGATTCTGGCGCTGGGCGTGATTCTCGTCCTGCTGGGAGCATACAATACATTTTACACCGCGCGAAAAAATGTGAGGGACGAACGCAAGCGCCAGGAGCAGCCAACAAACGCGCTGGCATCCAGCGTATCAGACATCAATCGCAAGCTGGACACAGACAAACGCCGCCTTGACGGGCACGAAGAGCGCATCGGCGGCTTACGTGACGGACTGATGGTAACGTGCGCCGGAGTACAGGCACTTTTGGAGCATGAGTTACACAACGGCAACGCCGACGAAATGACGGCGGCAAGCAGGGAAATTGATAATTGGTTGAGGGGCAATGCCCTAAAGGGAGGAAATGCAAAATGAGCGAAAATTTGAAGCGTAAGCTGACAAGCCGTAAGTTCTGGGCGGCGGTTGTGTCCTTTGTGACCATGCTAACTATGGCGTTCGGCGTGGCGGATGAAACCGCAACACAGGTCGGCAGCATCATCATGGCGGGTGCTACGGTTATCGCCTACATCATCGGTGAGGGCATGACGGACGCGGCTGCGGTCGCCGATGGAAAGGATAAACCGAAGGAGTAACGCATGAGCCGCGAAGTCGTATGGACAAAAGCGGTTGTAGATGCTTTTGTGGATGAAGCCTGTTTGTCCGATGAAGAAGAACTGATTATCAGGTCGCGGGCGAAAGGCTGGACACGAACAAAGCAGTCGATGCAGTACAATATGAGCATTCGCAAGATTGACTATATTATACACACGCTGAAAACCAAGTACGACGAAGCGCAAAAATACTCCGAGATTTTACCCAAAAGGAATATAAAGAAAGCCGGGACGTAATGTCCCGGTCTTTTTTTTTGTTGTGCACTATTCTTGCGCCTGACGCTTGCACTCAACGTAAAGTTCTGGATACACCCCTGCGATTTTCGCAAGGGTTTCGGTTTTTAGGCGATGGTACAACTCTTCCTTGCCGACAAGCCCGAAAAGGTCAACCAATTTGTCGTCATATTCACAGAGGTTATGGCGGATGAAATTAACCATCCAGCGTTCCAGCGTTTCGGTGTTTGGGGTCGCCATATCCACATTGCCGTGTTCGAGAAACCATTCTTGCTTTGCGTTCAGCGTCGCCTCTTCCAGAACGGGCATATCCCAGCGCGTAACGTGGATGGACGCAATGAGGTCATCGGCAATGGCTTCGGCATTCTTGCGTTTCGTTTCGACGGCTTTTGCGGACGCTGCTTTCCGTGCGACTGCTTTCGCCGCCATCGTCTGGAACTCCTGCGTCCCCATGACGGAACGCACATCATCCTCGCGCCACAGCTTCATGGGCGCGGAGGAGGCATAATGTGGATTCCGCTTAAGGATAGGCGGCGGCAGCAGCTTGTCTATCATGGACTTTGTGAAGCCCATAGACAATACGCCGCTTTGTGAAATGAGCTGTTCTTTTTGCTTTTCCGGCATGGTGTCCTCTTTATATCTACTTTGTAATATGTTCCTTTGATTTGCGTTTCCTATAATTTTCTCTGGCTCTGCGATTTGCTTCTTCACGTTGTTCCGAAGTCATCGATTCGTAGCGGGCTTTTTGTGCCGCACGTTTTTGTTCGGCACGCGCCTTGTCATATTCTTTTAGATACTCCTTTTTAGCAGCAAGGCGGCATTCTTCTGAACAATATTCTCCATTTCCGACGACAGAAAATGTCTTTTTGCAGTACTTGCAAATTTTCTCCTTCGGAACAACTCGCTTTCGCTCTCTTATGATATTTCCGGTGACAGCGTTATTGCGCTTTTCTTCCATTGACGCACGTCGCTGTTCCCGAATTGCTTCCGCAGTTGCACTCTCCTTACATGCTGGACAGTACTTCTGCTTTCCGCCAAAGACAATATACTCTTTCCCGCATCGCGCGCACTTATCCGTGCTTCCAAGCGGTCTTCTTGCGCCGCTTCGCCTGTAAATTGCGTTATGCAGCCGATTCGCTGCGTCCTGACATTCTTCGCAGCGTGTGCACTTTGTCGGACGGGTTACAACTTTTCCGCAGTCCGGGCAAGTAAATGTATGCACCATTTCTGGATTCCCACTTTGAGCACCAGTCCCGACGCGCTGGCGACGTTTCTCGCTTATTTTGTAGCACCCTTCGCTGCAATAAATCCGCCGCCCGTCGGGAACGAGCCCACCACATATTGGGCAAGTCTTATCCAACTCGACACCCCCTGCCGATTATCTAATAACCGCAACGACATCTGCATCGCGCATGATAATCTCCTGCTCGTCCTCGCCAATATGGATATTGTCTCCATCGCAGCGCATCAGGTACAGGTGCTCATTATAATACACCTTGTTAATGCGCAACGCCCGCGCGATATTCTTGAGCTGTTTTTCACGCGAATTTGCGATAACAATTTGCGTTGCACAGACGCCATCAAGTTCCTCATCGCTCATCTCTCCGTCGTACCAATTGTACGAGTTGGGGATGCTATCTCCAACGCAGAACTCCCGGTCATCGTTGCGAAGACCCCAGTCATAAAAATTCAAACATTCATCTTCCTTTGCCTTTTCCATCTCCGCAAGAATTTTTTCCGCCGTAGCTTCGACGTCCATGTTATCTGCAATCGCCATGATTTCCTTAAAATCCATATCTGTTACCTCTTTCTGTCTGGGGCTTTATTTTTTGTACCTCCCCTTGACACTATGTATTATATCACAAGTTGCGCAACTTGTCAATGCTTTTTAAAGATTTTTCGCAAGTTTTTTGCGTTCTTTCCGCAAGCCACTGCGATAGGGCAAGGCGGACAACCGCCGAATCACTTAGCCCAATTCGCTGCCCAATCGCCTTAATTTGCTCATTCTGCTCGTGCGTCACAATGACGTTCTTAACAATCCGATTTCCATTTTTTTTTAACATTTTTTATCCTCCTATCATTTAAGCAGATTATCAATTGCCGTTGTCGTGCCTGCGCCGCTGAAATAATGGACGGAAATGCCGCAACCGCGCGCAACGTCGATGACGGCGTAAAACTCGGTATGCGACATATACGCCGCCTGAATCCATAATTCCGACGCGCTGCGGATGACGCTTTCCGGGCAGGTCGTGCCGTGCGGATAGGCGCGGATGGAAGGGAAACGCTCGGTCAGGCGGCGCGCCCATGCGGGATGTCCGCCGACGATGACAACACCGTCAGGAATGATTCTGGGGCGTTGCGTGTCGCCGGGGGCTTCCTGCGTGTCCTCCTGTGCGCTGCGCCAGAGCGCGTCGCGAAGGGCGGTCAGCTCCTGCGCATCCGCTTCATGTGTTTGGAGGGCGGCGAATGATTTCTGCGCGTCCTTCTCCTGCTGACGGATGGCAGCTTCCAGCTCGGCAATGCGCTTTTCTGCGGCGGCGGCGCGCTGCTCGGCTTTTTCCTGCGCGATTCGCGCTGCTTCCAAGGCGGCAGCGTCGCCGCGAAGGATTTTGTTGATGCAAAATGCCTTGTCCTTTTGGATTGCACGGGCAACCATCAGCGACGCGGCATTGAGCGCCGTTTTTTCGGGTGTGTCGGAAAGAATGATAGCGGCATCGTCCGCATTGATGCGGATGTCCGCGGTGTAATCCGAGACATCAATGCCAGCGCCATCGTACATGAGCGCGAACTCGTCAATCGCTTCCACGGCAAAACGGTCGTACAGGTCGCCGAAGCCAGCGACAGGCAGCTTTCCCAAATGTTTTTGCAGAACTTTTTTATCGTCCGAGGTCGTCTGCTCTTTTCGGATGCTTTTGATGTTAGACTGCAACAAAAGCCAGTCCGAGAGGTCGGCGAAGCTGTCATTGCTGGCGACTTTTCTTCCGGAAACAAGAATCTGGAAGAATGCAAGCATCGTGCGATAAAGCGCAGTATCGAGATTTTGGTCGAAAATCAGGCAGGAATCAAGCGAAATTTCCGCGCCCTGCGGGGATGACTTAATGGCATCATGCGTTTTATCGTATGTTTTGCGGTCAACCGCGCGGAGAAGTCCGCGAATGGTGGCTTCCTCGGCGGCGCGGAGAATGCCCAGCGCGTGAGCGGAAACAATCTGCTGTTCCGCGCGTCCGGCAGTAATTGCGACAGACAACTTGCCAGCGCCGCGCATGGTGTCCGCATAGTATTTCGCTGGTGACAGCGCATAAAACCGCTCCACCGCGTCGGGGTTGAGGAATGCCATTGCGCGCGCTACGATTGGCGCAAGGTCAACGCTGACGCGCCCTGCGTTCTTCATTGTGCTGCTCCTTTCATCGCCTAAAATGATTTCGGCGCGTTGCGGCTGGTTCCGCGTCCTCCAATCGCGCTTTGCAGACCATGCGTCGAACTCGTCTTAGCGGGATGTAAGCGCGTCGATGATTTCGCGCGCATCGTTGGAGTTTACACAAATATACGCCTCGTACAAATAATTATAGGGGTATTTATTGAGTGCTGCGCGGGCGAAATCGGCGATTGTCATACCCTCCTTTTCCGCCGCCGCCGCAATCGCAGCTTGCTTATCGGGGTCGTCGCGGGTAGCGATAGCATCCGCGACTGTCTTTTCGTGCTGCGCAACAAATTTCGCACGCAGGTCTGTGGCGTACTCGACTTGCTTGTCGCTTACGCCGTGAATAGTCGGAAGGCTCAATGCCGCCGCCGCTTCGCGCTGCTGCTTGCGCTGATGCTTGCGGTAGCAGTCGGCACAAAGAAGGGGATGAGCTTCTGCCCATTCCTTTTTGCTATCCGCGTCCCGGCGGTTGAAGCCGTCAATGCGACGTTCAACGGTCGCGCCGCAATCAGGGCATTTGTAGGTGGCAATTGCTTTTGCCATGTTCATTACCTCTTTCTGTCCGGGGTTCTTTTTGTACCTCCCCTTGACACTATGTATTATATCACAAGTTGCGCAACTTGTCAATGCTTTTTAAAGATTTTTCGCAAGTTTTTTTGCATCTTTCCAGCGCTTTGTCTGCATTTCCCAACCGTCCGAATCGCCTATACTATAATCAGTAGGAGGTGGTGCGGTGTATATCCACTACAACCCTAATCCGCGCGGCTTGCGCGTCGGGGATTGCGCTGTCCGCGCAGCATCCAAGGCGGCAGGGGAGACGTGGGGCAGCACCTATGCGGCGCTCTGTGCGCTGGGCTATGACTGCGGAGATATGCCTAACGCCAATCACGTCTGGGGGCGCTACTTGCATGAGCGCGGATTCACGCGCCACGCCCTGCCGGATACTTGTCCAATCTGCTATACTGTCGCGGATTTCTGCCGTGAACATCCGCGCGGTGTGTATGTCCTCGGCATCGGCGACCACGTTGTGTGTGCCGTAGACGGCGACTGGTATGACGCATGGGATAGCGGCGCGGAAATACCAGCGTATTATTGGGAGGGGGAGGATTGATGTATGGCGTATGGTTATCCACAATATTATCCACAGATTCCGTATTATAACGCGCAGCAGACGGCGATGCCCGACCAGCTTGCGCAGCTTCGAGCAGCACAGCAGCCGATGATGCAGCAACAAGCGCAGCCGTCGAGCAACGGACTGATTTGGGTGCAGGGTGAAGCCGGGGCGAAGAGCTACCTTGTCGCAAATGGTTCGAGCGTTCTCTTGATGGATAGCGAGAAGCAGACGTTTTACATCAAGTCGGCGGACGCGGCAGGAATGCCGTCTATGCGCACGTTTGACTACACGGAGCGCAACGCATCCGTAAAGCCATCCAGCAGCGCGCAGGACGCGCCGGAGTATGTGACGCGGGACGAACTCAACACGCTTACAAAGCGCCTTGAAGCGCTGGAAGGGCGCAAGAAGAAGGGGGTAACGCAGGATGAACCCACTGTTTAATGCACTTGGTGGCGGGCAGATGCCCGGAGCGCTGGGAAATTTCCAGCAGATGATGCAGCAGTTTCAGCAGTTCCGAGCGACGTTTCAAGGCGACCCAGAACAAGATGTTCGCAAACTGATTGCATCCGGGAAAATCTCGCAAAACCAGCTTAACCAGCTTCAACAGGCGGCACAAATGTTTCAAGCGTTCCTCGGTTCTTAACTTTGGCTATCATTGTTGCGCAACAATTTAGCATATACTTTAAAATTCCGAAAGGAGAAAAACAATGAGCATGACTTCGGAACTCTCCGCTTCTGACGTGGCTCTGCTTTCCGGCAGAAACAGCAACCAGAACGGCGACGGCTTCTTCGGTGGCAATGGCGCATACTGGATTATCATCCTTTTCCTCTTCGTTTTCTGCGGCTGGGGCAATAACGGATGGGGCGGCTTTGGCAATCGCAACGGTGGACAGGGTTCTGTCATGGACGGTTACGTCCTCACCTCCGACTTCGCCAATATCGAGCGGAAAATCGACAACGTGAACAGCGGCTTGTGTGATGGATTCTATGCACAGGCGCAACTTACCAATGGCGTACAGATGCAGATGGCTAACGGCTTCGCTCAGGCGGAACTCTCGCGCGCCAATCAGCAAACCGCGCTCATGCAGCAGCTTAACGCGATGCAGGCACAGGCGGCGGATTGCTGCTGCAAGACGCAGACGGCAATCCAGGGCGTGAACTACAACCTTGCCACTCAGGCTTGCGACACTCGCAACACCATCCAGAGCGGCGTTCGCGACATTTTGGACAACGCCAACGCTAACGCTCGAGCGGTGATTGACGCACTGACCGCACAGCGCATCGAGGCGAAGGACGAGAAGATTGCTGCGCAGAATCAGCAGATTTTCGGCTTGCAGCTTGCCGCGTCTCAGGCGGCACAAAACCAGTACCTCGTGAATACGATTCGTCCTTGCCCTGTTCCGGCGTACACGGTAGCCAACCCGTTCTGCTGCAATCAGGCGCAGTATTGCGCTGGTTAAGCTCCAAACAGCTTCCTGCCTGTGCAGGATGAGCCGATAACGGCAACTGAAAAAGCGGCGGGGCGTTGATTGATTCGCGCCCTGCCGCTGAAAGGAGAAAAATCATGGCTGAATATACTGCGGCGGCGGCTCAAACCGTCGCCAATGGCAACAATGTCCTTTTTACCGCCACGCCCGTTTGCGCCACGCGGTGCATCGTCCATCGTGAAGGCTCTGGCATCGTGACGCTGCGAGGCATCACCAACGGACAGTGCCGCGCACGTTTCCGCGTCAATTTTGGCGGCAATATCGCCATTCCGACGGGCGGCACTGCCGGAGCTATCTCTGTTGCGCTTGCAATCGCGGGTGAGGCGCTTCCGGCTTCTACCGCCATCGTCACCCCTGCTGCGGCGACGCAGTACCAGAACGTCAGCGTCGATACCTTTGTTGACGTTCCGGCGGGGGGCTGCACGACCATCAGCGTCAAAAATACCGCTGGCGTGGATATTGACGTGCAGAATGCCAACCTGATTGTCACGCGCGTTGCGTGAGGAAAGGAGAAACGCAATGAAATATCTGCATGAACTTAAGGAGAAACTCTGCGAAGAACTTCGAGAGATTGCGGAGAAGCAGGATATGTCCGCTGGCGACCTCGAAGCCGTCCACAAGCTGACGGACACCATCAAAAACATCGACAAGATTGAGATGCTTGAATCGGACGGGTACAGCAATAACGGCGGCGACTGGGAAGCGCGGGGCAGTTATGACGGTATGTACCGCGATGACCGATATATGCGCGGGCGGTACAGCCGCCACGACGGCACAGACAAGCGCCTGATGGACGAGCTGGAAGAGCTGATGCGCACCATCGAGCCTGGAAAGCGTGACGTGATTCGGCGAGCGCTTGAAGAACTGAAAGAAGCATAACGGAAAGGGGCTGGCTGCGTGGTTACGCTAACGTGGATTGATGGGCAGATTGAGAAGGCAATCGAAGAGGGCAACAATCCTCAGAACATCCGCGACTTGGCGGCGCTGATTACAGTGCGTGAGTACCTCGCCACGCGGTCAGCCCCGAAAACAGATGCACAGAGCGTGCAGGAATCTGTCGATGACAAGAAGCGCCGGGATGCGGTTGTCCTCATGACGCACAGCGCGGACTTGGACACAGTGCCGACCATCCAGCAGGTGGAGACGGCACTGCATTCCATCAGCGTCAACACGCCGGAGGAACGGAAGCGCGTGCAGGACGCGAAGAAGTGGGCGCAGATTATCTCGCAGAAAAATGCTTGACAAGCCGATTATAAACGTTTATAATGATGTTGGTCAAATGTTCCAGTTCCTTTCTCCCTTCCATGCACAGCCCTGCATGGAGGGGCTTTTTTTTGACCCCCGTTTTGACTACTTCGTGCGACGGAAAGAGAGTCAAAATTGCGAATTTGGGGATTGCTCATTTCGGGCTGATTGTGCGCAACCAAGTATTATCAAGGGATTGCAAGTTTCCTCAAAACCTTGCCTAAAAAAAGCATATTCATGACCTTGCTGAACAGTGGCGCAGGGACTACAAGCGCAAGTGCGCACTGCTGGACGAATTGCAGAAAGCAGGATACTGACAAAAAACAGGCTGTCCGGGCAAAACGCTCGAACAGCCTGTTTTTTTCTGCTGCTTACTCCGCCGGGAACAGGAATCCCGCCCTCATTTCCAGATAGTTTTCGCCCGCGTAGTCCGGGAAAACCTCATGCATCTTCGCGATGAAATCCGCCATGAACGCTGCCGGTTGCAAGCGTCACGGTGGTGCAGGTCGGGGTGCTCACTTCCGCCAGCGCAGCGGACAGCAGCAGCAAAATCATCATCAGCAGGGAAATCAGTTTCCTCATGGGTTCCTCCAAGGTGGGTCGTTCGGGGAAAGGGGTTATCTTGTGGCCACGATGAAAGGATACACCATTTGTGATATGGGCGCAATACGCACTTTTTTATTAGCGAGGCACTTTTTGGTGACTGGGGGGATTTGCTGCGAGGGCAAAAGAAAAGCACCGATTCTATCGAATCGATGCTAATCTGGCGGAGAGTTAGGGATTTGAACCCTAGGTGGGGTATAAGCCCACACACGATTTCCAGTCGTGCGCCTTAGACCACTCAGCCAACTCTCCATATGAAGCTCACATTGCGGCGGGTCATCCGCAACATTGATTATTATAGCGCGAATCGGGGCGTTTGTCAAGGGACTTTTCGTGATTTTTGCAAAAAATCCGCGCGAGTGAGGGCGCACGAAGAAAAAGGACTGTGAGCGGAGAAAAGTGCCCGCGCAGCAGTCCTTTTGCGGTTAAATCAGGAACATCCAGCCAAGCATTGACACCATCGCGGCGATATGCAGCGTGCCGACGATTTGCAGGGGGAACATGACGATGAAAATCGGGAGAATCGTGAACACGAGCGCCCAGATCGGGAAGCCAATCGCGCCGGTGATGATAGCAACCATCAGCGTGATGTAGAACGTAATCATTCCCAAAGAACACAGGCGCAGGGATGCGCCGCTGCCCATCAGGTCAAGCATCATGCCCTTGGCACGCTCGTCCCGCCCATATTTGAGGAACATGTACTCCGCCAGCCCGCACTTCAAGTGATACGCGGAGCTGACGATGCACGCGAACGTCGTGCCCGCGAACAGAATTGCGCCGTACACCGGGGCTTTCTGGTACGCATACGCCGCCAGTGCCGCGTATCCGCAGAACTCCAGCACGATGGCAAACACGCCCAGCACGCCTGAACGCATCGGCACACTTGGCGAAACGCCCTCCATCAGCTTCGCGGCGTAGTCGCCTTCCTTCAGCTTGCTGTAGTTGACGAGTTTCAGCGTGCCGTTGGGGAAGATGCTCAGGATGCGGTCGCAGTACATGTTGATGGCGTGGCCGATGATGCCCAGGGCAAGCAGGATGTACAGGATATTCATGCGTATATGCCTCCTAAGTAGTTAAATGCGACTAACCACTTCGATTTGGAGTATAGCACACGCACCAATCCCTGTCAAGGGCGGACAAATGGTTTCGGAAGATTTTCGTTACAGCCAGCCGACCGCGTGCGCCGCCGCGCCGCCGATGCCGCAGAGCAGCATCACCAGAATTGGGTTCCATTTCTTCCAGCGCAGGACGAGGAACGCCGCAGCCATCAGCACAATGCCGACGATGGACACGCCGCCGCCCGATTTCACCGCCGCGACCTGCACGATGCTCAGCGCCGCCGACGCAATCAGCGCGACGACCACGGGACGCAGCGCGCCCAGCACGTTCTGCATCGTTTGCCCGGAACGAAATCGCCCATACAAATAGGAAAGAAGCGTGACGAGAATCAGCGACGGCATGATGCACCCGAACGTCGCGACGAGCGCCCCCGGTAGTCCGGCGCAGCGCATCCCGACGAATGTCGCGGAGTTGACCGCAATCGGGCCGGGGGTCATCTCGGCAATCGTCATTAGGTTCGTAAATTCTGCCATCGTCAGCCAGCCGTGCGATTCCACCACCAGCGACTGAATCAGCGGCATGGCAGCATATCCGCCGCCGACACTGAACAACCCGATTTGGAAAAAGACGAGGAACAGCACCATCATGCGGATACGCCCCCCTTTCGCGCCAGCAGTGCCCGGATAACGCCAATCGCCGCCGCGACGAGGATGACCACGATGACGTTGACGTGAAAGACAGCGGATGCCACGAACGCGCCCGCCATCAGCAGCAGATTCAGCCAATCCTTCGACTGCACGACCTTGCCGCCAAGATTTGCCGTTACGTCGCAGATGACCGCCGCCACGCCCGACTGCATCCCCGTCAGCACCGCGCGTACCCATTCGTTCTCGGCGAACGCGGCGTACATCATAGAGATGATGCTGATGATGACAATCGGCGGCAGAATTGTCGCCAGTACCGCGACAATCAGCCCCGAAATTCCGGCGATGCGCCGCCCGACGAGGATGGCGCCGTTGACGGCAATCGCGCCCGGTGCGGTCTGCGCCAGGGCGGTCATGTCCAGCATTTCCTCTTCGGTCAGGTAATGCAGCTCATCGACGAATTTCTTCTTCATCAGCGACACGATGACGAACCCGCCGCCGAAAGTGAAGGTGCTGATGAGGAGCATGGAAGAAAAGAGCGTCCAAAGACGGTGCGCTTTGGATTCCTGCGGCATCAAGGTGGTCAGCTCCTTTTTTGAAATTGAGTTTATTCAATAAAATATAATTTGTCTGCGGCGCGGAGGTTTCGCGTCTGCGGACGCGACAAGGGGGCAATAGAAACAGACGAAGTCTGCGATCGCCCCCTTGACCCCTTCGCAGCGCACGCCCATGTTACAGGTTTATTGTGTTGGTTGGGAAAACGATAGGGAAACTAACCATAAAACTTCCGATAAAATCCAAGAAACATGGGTGTGCAGCCCGAAGGGGTGGAGGGGGCGAGCGGAAAGCCCCCTCC
>ENA-OOXM01001022-OOXM01001022.1-human-gut-metagenome-genome-assembly--contig:-NODE-1022-length-22503-cov-3.425561_pt1 | contig 22503 bp, 20 predicted proteins | sample MGYA00241589_ERZ501347 | MGnify/ENA primary metagenome ERZ501347 (study PRJEB25962, sample SAMEA2042832) | human gut metagenome | biome: human gut; feature: human-associated habitat; material: faeces...
CAATTCCTATTATAAAGACTCAATGTGAAAATATTGTGAATTCCAATACATTTGCAACGATTGTTCCTATTTGATCTAAAATGCCTTGTTTTCGTTAGATTAGATAAGGTTAGTCTTGACTTTTGACTGATATTAAAATAGAACCCTCAACAAAGAGGATTCTACTTACTCAATATATGTTTTAATACTTGTTCCATTTTTTGAAAGTCAATTGGCTTCGTTATATAATCATTCATTTTTACATCAAATGCTTTTTTCTTATCTTCCTCAAACGCATTGGCGGACATAGCTATAATTGGAATATTGGCCTTTTCAGGTTGAGAAAGACGTCGAATACAATGTGTAGCCTTATAGCCATCCATGTTTGGCATTTGAATATCCATTAAAATCAAATCGTATGTATTGGCAGGTTGATGTTGGATTTCATTCACACAAAGAATTCCGTCTTCTACAGCTTTAACTTCAAAACCCATTTCACTAAGAATTGTAGTTGTAATTTCAGCATTTAATTCATTATCTTCGGCCAATAAAATTCTTTTACCCATAAAATCAATATCACATTCATTTGAATCTTTGATATTACGGTTTGTATAATCTTTATTCGCAATCTTATGTGGAATGGTAATCGTAAAAGTACTACCCTTACCAAGTTCACTCTCTACTTCAATACTACCATTCATTAAGTCCACAAAGTTTTTGACAATAGCCATACCAAGTCCAGTACCTGGAATTTTAGATAGAGTTGTATTTCTTTCACGTGTAAATAATTCAAATAAAGATGGCAAGAAATCTTCACTCATACCTATACCTGTATCCGATACTTTTGTTTGAATCAATACATAGCCTTCTTTATCATAAGGAAGTTCTTTTGTATCGATTGTTACCTTACCACCAGCAGATGTATATTTGATCGCATTACTGATTAGATTAGATAGAATTTCCTGCATCTTTGTAGAATCGACAATAATATGTTTGTGTTCGACATTCACAATTATGTTTAATTCAATATTCTTTCTTGAAGCCTCCGCTGCAAATGCACTACAAACAAGTTGAATAATATTCCCAATAACTTCATAATTTTCATCCAATTCCATCTTACCACTTTCAACACGAGCCATATCCAATACATTATTAATAATTGAAAGTAATAATTGACTCGATTGTTCAATCATTTCTTGATAATGAACCAGCTTAGGATTTGTCAATTCCTTCTTCATTAATTGTGAATATCCCACAATCGCATTCATCGGTGTACGAATGTCATGCGACATATTAAATAAGAATATGGATTTGGCCTCATTGGCCTTTTCAGCCTTGATCTTTTCTTGGCGTAAAGCCTCCTCTTGTTCCAATTCACGCTTCTTTTCTTCGGTAAAATCACGAATCGCAATTAAAATACTCACGACATGCCCAAACTCATCCACTTTTTGAGGAACAACCATCGCTAGCATCCACGTTCCATCTTGTCTTTCAAATGGATAAGATAATGAATTTCTTCCTTCAAGTCGTTTTGCGATTGTATCAAAATCAAAGAATTCTAAAGCCGAATTTCTATAATCTTTTGCAATCAAACGATTTATTAAATCAAGCTCCTCATCTATATCCACTTTATTCAAATTCAATTTAGGATCATATCCACGATTTTTCTTGATCAATTCCACTTCTTTGGAAATCAAATGAATAACAGAAATATAAGAATAAGCCGCACCTAAAGCCTCCACTTCATGACGAGCCTGTTGTACCTGTCTTCCTAAAGCAATTGGAAATTCTTCATTTTCCATTTGTTGCTTATCCGGAATCGAATGATGAATATGAAGCGCCTTCCATTGACCATTCTTTATACCATAAACAACCGTAAATCGAGAATCCATATGCATAATCGTAATTTCATTGTCAAAAACACCATAAATTTGAACAGAACCATACGTAATGACACATTGATCATCCACAATTTGTTCTTCTACTTCTAATTCTTTAAATTCTAAATGAATATCCTTTCTTTTTTCTACATCAAATTTGAATGCAGACAAAAAATGATCCATACTCTTGAAAAATTCTTGTTTGCCCGTACCAATAATACTTGCATTCGCATCCAAAAAATCCTGAATCGCAACATCACTCAACGTATCCGATCTTAGATATGTTTCTAATAATTGTTTAGTAAGTAACTTAAAATCCATCATAACCCCAACCCCACAAAACAAAAGGCATCATCAAACAAATCAGACAATGCCACATTATATTATTATTTCTAACTGATTTGAAAAGATATATCATTGCTTATATCATACCATTAATTTTAACCAATGTTATCATTAATTTCATCTAATTTATCAAATATATCTTCTAAAGAACCATCACTATATTCATTTCCACGAATATCATCCAATTTCTCATTCATTGTTCTTAATTCATCTAGAATTTCATTTAATAAATCCACTACTTCATCCATGATTTTTACCCCTCATATACTTCTTCCATCTTCTTAATACATCTTTTAAAGGCTCATCCAAATAAGATAAAGCCTTTTCTTTCATCTCTTTAGGAATACCATACGCTGCTTCTGCAATACTTCCTGTAATTGCCACAATGGTATCACTATCTCCACCAATCGAAATCGCATTTCGAATCGCATCCTCAAAATCCGTGCTTTCTAAAAATGCAATAATGGCCTATGGAACACAGCCTTGACAAGTCTCATCAAACTTGTAATCCTTACGAATTGAATCTAAAGACATTGATAAATCATAGCCATATTCTTTTTCAATATGTTCTTTGATTCTTCTTTTACAATCATCCGAATAAAACCTAGCCATAAAGATCGCATCACATATAGCTAAAGCACCCTTAACACCTTCTGGATGATTGTGTGTTACACTAGCCGATAATCTAGCTAATTCACGACTTGGCCAAATACCTGTTCTTGCACAAAAACCACAATCCATCACCCAAGCACATGGAGATACTCGCATAGCTGCACCATTGCCAAAACTATTGTATGGCTCAGTATCCATACTTCTTAACCAAACACGAAAACGACAGCCATATCCTGCATGAGGATACATACGACCGTATTTCTTCATGGAAGTAATAAAATCCGTTTCAGTACCACCATTCATAATCGCATCTGCAACAGCACATGTCATAACCGTATCATCTGTAAATCGACAATCTGGTTTAAACAATTCAAAATCTTTTGTCTTGTTATTCGAAAATTCATAAACTTAACCTACAATATCACCAATAATAGCTCCTAACATCGTATCATCTCATTTCAACTTAATACTTAGGCTTTAATATATCTTTAAAATCACCTTCAAAAGGCTTTAAATCATAATGATGATGTATAATATCATACTTCTTTGTATCATAATTTAAAGAACGAACATTACAATCAATGTGATATGTTGGCATTTCAATTGGATTTTGTTCACCATCCGTTACCGCAAAGAAAATACGATCTGCTTCAATCCAAGTTGCATACGATTTATAATCATCAATATGACTAATATCATCTCCATAATTCTCATCGTTGATCCATATATATCGCCCATTATCTTGAATAAACAATTCACTACCAAACATCCAATCCGTCTCATAATCAATATCACCATGAATATGAATGTCAAATAAACCCACAAAACGAATTACTGTACCTTCCGTTTTACAATAACTTAAATACACATCACAATAATCTTTACTCGCCACATATTCAATACGATCGATTCGATAATCATGAAATCCACAATTACTGTCAAGGAAGTTCTTTATACCTTCCTTATTCTTTTCTACCTCATACCATATTGCCATAATAATCCCTAATCCCTTCTTTTGATTGAATAACAAAACAAAATATAGTACTATACTAACAGAAACTAACTTGTGATGGATAAAGCTGGGCTGGCTGTGCCAGTAAGATGTTAATCGAGATGCCTTTGCTCCTGGGGTTAGTTTTTTTCTTTTAACAATTTATAAAACAACTCAGTTTGACTTGAATCTGTAATACCCGATACTTGTCCATCCCCACACTCAATAATTGTCCACGAACTATCTTCTAATTCTGCAAAATCAATTGTAAAGAATGGACTTTCTAGCATCTTATATTTATTGATCAATTCAACAGGTGGTTTACAATGTTCTATGATTTGATTTGAACTTTTCAATAAAATCATTAGTTCATTACGATAATAAAATGCTCGATATTCATTTGTATGACCATCATACTTTTTAAGGTCCAAATATTTTTTTATACAAATTCCGCCCGTTAACAAATCACCTCTATATTGATAAAATTTTTCCATCCAACCATCAAATTCTGATTGTGTCATAGAAGAATCAAAATATACAGGAAAATCACTTCCCTTTACAGATTTAACATAATCCTTTACCATAAAACGACCAAAAGTATCTTTAAGAAACTTCACATCTATTCTTGTATGTAATGGAAACTTCATCATAGGTGCTGTGTCATTACGAACAATTGGATAAACATGAACAAATTCATGTAGTCTTTTATAAGAACTAGAATCAACAATTAGATAATATCCTAAACCCTTTAATTGCTTTTCAAACTCACAATACAATTCTGGCTTCATCATCCAACCTCGATATAAAACAAGATCACAATCAACATTTTGATTCAACACGAGTTTTTTAGATTCAAACCAAGAAGAATAATCAAACAACATTACATCAAATCCTGCTTTAATAGCAGCCTCATATTCTTGTTCTAATTCAGCATCGATTTTATTTCGATTAAAATAATCCGATGGAAATAATATTGTGTACATAATAATCTTAATACCTCCAATGAATCTTACCACTTGAAATATAGTTATTAACGTAATCTATATCCTTTTCCCAATCTCCAACCGCATCATACATGTGGGCTTTCTTTCCAATAAATCGAATATTAAACTGTAGTTGTGACTTTATTTCTGAAGCCGTCATCAAATGATTCTTTAAAATAAAATCCAATAATTCATGTCTTGCACCTGTACTTAATCCATTTGCTCCTACACTATAACCAAACAATTTTAGTTTAGAAAACTCTCTTAAATCCATCTGTTTAAATACAATTGGATGTCCTGTTTCACTTTCAAAACTAGCCACAAAATAATTAATATCTAAGTTGTATTTCTGTAATGTCTGTAAAAACGATTGTTTCATATCAAAATATTTATCACACCGACTACAATAATGCATTGGAATACTCACAATATCAAATGTTTTAGATTTAGGATTCTTATAAGCTACTTTTACTACAACATCCTCTACAGGATGAATCCTTGTTGCATGATTGTTACTTGATCCAATTAATTGAATCTTATATACAAGTCCAGGTATTCTACGTACATCTGTATAACTAGTACGTTGTACAGTAATAGTTTTATTTTTTAAAGGAATTTCATAAACTCTTTTTTCATATTTTTTAGAAATATTATCAATCATTTCCATTATGGCACTTTGATAACTTTTATTTTCAAAACTCAATAAACCAGTTTTAAAGCAATCTGGAAAATGATACATCTTAACATTACCCTTAAACTCGACATAAACAGCTGATCCTTCAATCTTTGCGATTTTACCAATTCCATATGTAAAATTATGTACTGGTTGATAAATGTATTCATTTAAATCATATATATTCTTTACATTCAAATGATCTAGGTCGTGTGTTTCTTTTATATTATTTAAATACAATTCTGTATTCTTATCATAATCATTTTTAGAAATATAATATTGATTACAATTTTTACAATAGAACACTTTAATATAAACAGTTTCAAGATTATAAACATTTGATAATGACTTTTTTGGTAAAGAATTATGACATATTGGACATAATCTATCCTTGATCACAGAAACTTTCAGAGGTAATTTTTCATTTTCAATTTTATATATATCCATCACCATTTTTTTCATATTTTTATTACTAGAAATTGTTATACCTAAAGAGTTTATAATATCTAAATAGTCATTAAATAATTCTTTAATCATAAAATATACATCATGGTTTTCATCATATTTTAAAGGTATTGTAAAATATGTATAACTAGTATCTTTAAAGTTTGAAATATCAACCAATTTATTATCCGTTTCTATTTTATTCAGTACATTTTTATTTACTAAATAGATTTTAGAAGGCAAATTAAGCTTGTCTATTATGTTTGATTCACCATAATGCAAATAATCAATGACTTGTACTCCAAAATTTTGTAATATATCTTTATGTTGATTATAAGAAGAATGAGAAATATAAAATCGATCGATTCGTGAATCATATTTAGCTTGAACTCTGTAAAAAATACCTTCTCCATCCATAAAATGATGTACATTTGATAGATCCACACTATTGTCTAGTTTATTTAATTCTAAATCAGGCAATAAATATAAATAATCAGGAATGTTATATGGATTTTCTTCATTTGAACATCGAATATCCAGATTTCTGAAAATCTTGATTTTCTTATTTTTAAGAAATTCCTCATTTTTCATATAAATAGGTTCAGATATATAGTATCTGGTTAATTTACTATCGTATTTCGAAGGAATTCGATAAGTTGTCGTTTTCTTTTTAGATAAAAATCCACTAACATTCATAAAATTTCTTCTATTACTTAAATCTGCTAAATCATTTTCATTTAAAACAAATATTTTTTTTGGAAACTTTACATAAATAGGTTCATATGGAAATCTATCATTCTTTCGTTCATCAATTATCTCAATATTAAGTTGAGAAAATAATCTTCTTTCAAGATTATATATTTTTTTGTAATGTAAAATTCATTACAAGACGGATCTAATTTAGATCGAAGATTAAAATTTTTTTTATTATGAATAAACTCATTAATACTAATCAATGTTTTATTTTTAAATAACATATTTAATTGTGATTCATCTAAAACATGAAGTACCTTAGGAAACGCATAATATTTATGCAAATTTATTACTTCAAAACCTTTTGCAGTACGACCCAATGATCCAGTCTTTAATCCACAAACATCAATGTAAGTTCTTCTACATTTATGACATTCGCATGCACGAACTTTTCCAAAATTTTTAAAAATTGCAGTTAAATCAAGGCTCGAATTCTCCTTGATTTTATGAATTGGACAATATATCATTTGTGACAACTCCTCATTATGTTTTAATATTTTACAAAAATCATTTTTTATTATCCATTTAATATCTATTATTTTATACTACATTTACTAATTACTTCAGCATCTTTTCGTAAACAACCAAAATCAGTTAATGTCTCAACGGAAATAATTTTACATATTCTTACTCAGCTAACATATATAACCCTTATAGCGCTTTCATCCTATTTTTGACAGGTTTAAAAACATTGTCTTTTGTTACTTACCATCAATAATTTAAGCAAAAATAAAAATAGCTTCTAAAAAAGGCCCCAGACAACTAAATGCTGTCCGAGCCCAATAACAGCTATAAACCGTTCTGGAGTATATGCCCGCTCGTTTAACTCTTGGAAAGTAAATTCACCTAAACCCATCTAAATTTATTGAGCCAAAACCCTACCTGTAATTAGTCATTATGTGTATACACTTTTGGCAATGAACCTTTTTTACAGGACTTATAAATTTCTGTATTCTGTTCATAGATTTTATTACTTTTTTCTATAATTTTTTTAATAAATTTTATAAATTCATTTACAATCTTTTCAGAATTATTTTCCCAATTAAACTCTGTATTGTATACAACTCGATTATTTCCAACACAAAAATTACCATCTCCTTTATTTGGATACATGATGTGTAAATCGCCATTTAAAGAAAAGTAATTTAAAGTTTCTAAACGTGGATAGGCTACAAATTGGATTTTATCCAAATAACAATTCAATGTATCCCCATCAAAACATAATGTCTGAAACTCTAATATAAAGCTAATATGATTAATGACAACCTCAATCCACTTGTGATTTTTAGCACATGTCTTTCCATCCATAACCGAGCCTTTAATTTCATTATTAGACTGATTTCCACGATAAGTTATTTTCCAATTATTTAGTTTTTTTGATTTAATTTTATCTTTAAGTGATTCAAGTATTAAGTACATATAATCAGTGTTTTTGCGGTCTTTTGGAACTATATGATAATTAAGTGTATCAATATCAAAGCTAATATAAAATGGATTATCAATTTTATCACCATTATCTTTATTAATTTTGCAATTGCCAAGTTTAACTTTACTTACAATAGTAATATCAAATTTTTCATCATTTTTATTTGTGCTATTTTTATAATCAAATATAAATCCATTATCACAACTTTTTATCTCTGCATAAAACATTTTTATTCCCCTTAATCTTATTTTAAAATGTATATCCAATTTTATTGATACCAATAATCCCTCTTTTAAGAATTTGTATATCAATAGTTTCAAATTGTTTATACTCAATTTGTTCTTCTGTTGATATTCTATTTATACCTGTAGTTAAAATGTCTGCTTTTGGAATTGGAATATAATCAACTCCTAATCTAGATAGAATCTCTTCTGGTAATTCATAATTTTGATCAACCAATCCAAAACAAGTGAACCCTGAATCAACACAAAAAGAAATTAAATTTTTCTTTCCAATACTATATGCAACAGATAACGAACATCCTAACAAACTTCCAATAGCATATCCAATCATTGGTAATTCAGGACATATAGCTTGAACTATTATACCGCCTAACTCCATACTTACAATATATCCTGACGATATAATAATGGAATCAACGAAATATCCACCCATTTGATTTGCAGTTATTTTTCCTGTTGCAACTAAAATACTATTTTTAATCGTACCCAAAATAATTGTAACCATGGATCCTATGACAGAAGGAGATACTGTTTGAAGTGCTTCACCAAATAGACCGTTTTGAATTCCAATTTCAACTGTATAAGCAATTGATCCCCGTAGAAATGATTCACCAGTAGATGTAATAAGCTTTTCTGATGATTGCTTTACATTATTTAGATTAATTTCACCATTTTTTATTAGGTAATCAATAGCTTTATATAATTCAGGCACTAACTGTGTTATAGCAGTTATAGATGCGGCGGTTAAGCCAGCTTTCATTGCCTGATTCACATAATTAATACGAATTTCTTTCAACAATTCTTCTTTTTTAAACCCATGTTTCTCTGCTTCAAAACCGTCTTGGTTAATTTCTTTAGCAATTTTTTTTGATTCTTTGATAGATAAAGATTTTGATTCAACACCACTATCATCAGATACTTTACCTATGAGGTGTTCTCGAGTTTCCTTATGAGAATTAGCAACTTCAGTACGAGTAAGAATATTTTTGATTTCTCTTCTTCTTGCGATAGCTTTCGCATCATCTAATTGTTCTTCAGCAATCAATCTTTCTTGACTATGATATTTTGAAATTCCAGTATTTTTATCCAATAAGGCTTGCATTTTTTCAGCATCTTTTGCTGTATTTGAATATTTTAAACTATACTGTTTATTGAAATTTGTATCAATATCAACACTACCATATCCATTATCTTTTAGTGTCCAGGCTCTGTGTTCGGATGCCTTTGTTATTGCATCAATATTAAATGTGCCTGCATGCCATTCTTCTGCAACAAATCCTTTAAGTTGTTCTTCTCCTAAATTATGTATTTTTAACTCATTCAAACTTTCAACTAGTTTATCTATTTCAGCGTTAATAGATAATATTCGATTATTTTGGAATTTTATTTGATTAGTTTGTAAGACATTGTTAGTAAAATCGTTTTTTGCTTGAAAGCTCGCAAAATCAGCTCCAAGCACCTTTACCATAAATTCCCAACCATACCTTACATCATCTAATTGATCCACGACTAACACCTACGCATTCATAAATTTTTCTAATCCATTGATATATAAATGAATGACTCCGTAGAACATCATTTGTGTACTTACATAGCTTTTATCTCTAAGAAAATCTTCTGCTTTCATAGCTAAATTTGTCCCTCTTTTTTCGATATTATCCATCTGTTTCGATAACTTCAACTTAACTTCTTTTAATATGTGAAATTTTGACTTTAGAATTATTGCATTTTCTTTTACTTTTATTTTAGAAGTATCTTCATTTTTATCAGATATATTTACATTTTTAGGAATTTTATAAGCTTCAGGTATAGGAAATTGAGACAATTCATCAATAAATGATAAATAGGTATCACGTTCTGTGAGTGCTTTGCTATTAACATATAAAATGCCTTGATTGCCGGCCCAACCATAAATAATGCCATAATTATCAAATTTAACATCTATAACTGGTAAAAGTTTATCAGTTCCTTTAATATCACCTAAAAACAATATTTTCCCTTGAATATTTCCAGGTTTCTTGTTAGCTAACCATACTTTTTCTGACCAAGCAACAATATTAATCGAATTATCTCTAACTCCACCCACTAAATCTTTTGTATCATCTTTTGTTTCAACCAATTTTTTTAATTGATTTAAAATCATTTCATCTTTGTAAACAACTATTAATGTTTTTGCAGTATTAAACATATGAACACATCCATTCTATAAATTTATTAATTATAAACATTGTTATTTTTAGTATAACATATACGAATATTGTTCATCGTAATATTTATATATGAAAATTACAACCCATCATTTCTTTAACTATTAAATTACTCATCATAATATTTTAGCTAAAATCAACATATAAACATTAAAGATTCATACTGTAACAATAGAAACTGGTGTACTATATAGGAGGACTATTACAAAAACCAAATACCAAATTCCAAATAATAAAAGTCATTTCAAAAGTTTAAAGTGGCTCTTTTTTTGTGGATGCAGCTATTCAGAACATTGGATTGGGTAACTTCGACATCATTAAAAGGAAGCACAAATATACATATTTTTTGTTATTAACAGAATGTATTGATTATATGTCCAAAAACATGTTCTTATATTGTCCAAAAATAAATTCTTCTTTTACTTGTCTAATGAATTTAGTATCAGTTATCAGCCTACAGATTGTGACGCCTATACCACCCAAATCCAACTTACTCATGTCTTTTGTAATTGCAACCACTGCAACATTACTTGAAGTAGCTACTAGATTAGAATAGCTTAATATCTTCCTAGTCCTAACCTCATAAAGCTTTTCATCCATTTCGCTTTTTCCGTCATAGAAAAGCCGATGCATCATTGCAATTATTGCATTTATCATCATTGCATATGAAGCTTGTTTTCCTACAGTTACCACATTAGCCATGTCAAAACCATAAGAGGCAAGATCAGAAGCTAATTGTGGATTTATTGTAGATATACAAGGAAGTGGTAGACTATGTTTTGTATAGGTATCTGACTTTAAATGAATAATTTCTTTTAAAAAAGAATAGCCCACAATTATCTTCCCTTTGAGACCTTGATGTAACATTTTATCAGCTGTGTATTGAAGAACTAGACCTGTATTTGCACGACTTTTAAAATAGTCGTGTTTATTAATATTAGTTGAAATATGATAAGAATCAAAGTTCATATTTGTCAATGTGGATGTTGCAATATTAGCTGTTCCAAATATTAAACCTAATAGGGGATCATGACCAATTGCAGTTACTCTATGTCCTAATTTGCCGCCACCACTTAGTGCACCATCTGCACCTACATTAGCATCAAATGGCACAGGATTTGTCCGTATTTCTTCAAATGAAGGATTGTAGTATCTATGATGCCTATTAGAATGTTCTTCATGATGACCTTTTGTATTATTTGCAGCTTGTCCATCAGGTAATCGTTCTGGAAATTTTGTGAGTAAATATTGTCTAGCAATTTGTAATCCAATAGCCGTAAACAGAAATGTCATATCAACTTGTGTAAGGCCTGTTTTTTGACAAAATTGCTGATCTAGATTATCTAATGTCTCAGGAGTATCATGTATGAATTTAATAGAATCATTAATTTGCTTCGAAACCACATTATGAAACATATCCGCATCAGCATTCTTTTTTCTTAATTCATTTAATCTTAGTAATTGGTCTTGTTTCATAATTACTTCACCAGTTTTAAAGAAACAATGCTTTCTGTTAAGATATATTGTTCTTTTAATAATTCTTCATATAACTTTTTATAGTCATTAGAAATTGATACTTTTTCCGAAACTAATGATTCATATTTTTCTTTCAAAATATTAAGTTTATTTTGATATAATCGCTCTGCTTCCCTATACCCATTTAATTGGCCTTTTCTATATTGTCGTACTTTCTTTGATGATATCATATCTAACAATGATATATTTTTAGGAAATGCTGTAAAACCTTCTAAATCTTTTGGAGTGCATTGTTTAATTTTAACAACCCTCTTTATTTCATCACTTTGAGTTTTTTTGAGTTCTTTAACTATATTTCTTTGATTTTCTATTATTTGATCAATTAAATCTATTTGTCTGTCATAAAATGCAATTGATTTGTTTAATTGTAATATTATTTTTTCATATTCATCTTTTGTAGAAATATAAATTTTTTCATAACTTTCCGCAGCCAAATTATATCCTTCTTTTTTCCCTTGAGTATATGGATCTGTTGTTAAAAGCATTTCAATATTCTCAAAAAATCTTTCAAATCTTTCTGCTTTATAGTCTAAATACAATCCTATTCCATCTTGACATAAATCAACTGCTCCTTCTGCAATTTCTTTACTTAAATCAACTATTTCACTACCAAATTCTTTTGCTGTATCTTTAGCATCTTCTGCATAAAAACTAATTGCTCCTGAATGATATGCAATTTCAGAATATACTTCAGTTTTTATATTTATGAGTAAATCACGTAATCCCATAGATTAGTCCTCCTTCTTTGTTAGATTAGCTTTACGAATACATTCAATTTTCCATTTTTAAATTATTTTGTAATGGACTCTTTTCTTTAACTATTTAATTATTGCATCTTTATAGGTTGTTTATTTACTAATTCTTTGCTTCATATAATCTCTTAGATTTTTATCTGTACAATACACATAACAACCTTTCATACCACGTGTCATTAAGGTTCTATATGTATTTTTTATAATTTCATCCGCTCTTTTTAGAGCTTCTTCTTTATTTTCTTTATATAATTTTTTTAAGCCTTTTATAGATTGATCCGTTGATGCTCTTTTAGTGAAGTCAGTAATAATCTTTCCGTTTTCATAACGCATATCATCACCAATAATCACACCAACATAATCAAACTCTAACCCTTGTGTAGTATGAATACATCCTGCTTCATGAACAGAATTTTCACTTATCGCAAAAGCTTGACCATTTTCCAAATTCCAACTAATACTAAAATCACCAATCTGAATATCATGATAAGTTGTATCTTTTCTGTATTTTGAAGGCCATTTCCAACAATAGCCAGCTAATAGCCTTGATTTATTATTTACCTTATTCTTTTCAATAACTAAATCCAAAACTTCTTGAGGATCATCTAATATTCTTATATCATAATCCATTCCTTCTAAATTAAAATTAGCGGTTTCTCTAATTTGTAAAACATCATCAATCCATGCTAAATATCCATTTGAACCATTACATCTAAACTGTGATAACAACTTCATTTCATAAACTTCTGAATTTTCTTCATTGGCCCATTTCTTTATTTCATCAACAGAGCCAATGTCTTTCATGGTTACACGTTGACTTTCATCAATAAAAAATACGGAACATAGAGATGAATGAATAATTTCTTTAACTTGATTTTCGCCCAAATTAGAAAACATACCTGATTTTTCATTTAATCTGTGTGCTTCATCTACCAACAACGTATTAATGACATTATTTCCAACGTCAGTAAAAGAACCAGATCCTTTAAACATGTTATCTACACTACTTTTTCGAATGGTCCCCTTTAATTTTGATGCATATACCTATCTAGGAGCACTATTTTTTGATACGTATTGTACAAATTGATCTCTTTGAGTTAATTCAGACAATAACCGAATCGCAATAACACTCTTACCTGTACCCGGACCACCTTCACAAATTATAGTTCGTTTCTTTTTATCTTTTTGGCATTGCTCGGAAAGCTGAATTACTTCTTCGTAAACAACTCTTTGTTCATCAATCATAATGAATTCAGGATTTCCCTTAATCATTGAAGCAATCGCATTCTATAAACTTTTGGATGGCTTGATTTTTCCATGATCAATTAGATAAAGAATTTCTTTATCATCGCCATACTTCACTGTTTTTTTTATAAACTCTCTTAAATCAAAAACTTGACCTCTAGTAAATGCAGGGGCTTCTGAAGTAAATTCTAAATATTGATTATCATCTAAAGGGTCATTATCTCTTCTAACATAATTGTGAAGGTACGAACATGGTGATAATACAATATCATCCTTTTGAACAGATGTATTATAGTCTGATATTAACTGTGCATATGACCAAGCCTGATATGAAGGATGAACCACATTTCTATTCGCATGACCTGTAAAAGTATTAACTAAAGCAGTATTATCAACCTTTTCAAGTTTTTGCCACTGCTTTAATTCAATAATAACCATTCCTGGTTTATTTTTTTCATTATATCCAGAAATCATAAAGTCAACACGCTTAGCTGTTTGAGGAATATTATACTCAATCGCGACACCAGCATTTTCAGGAATAGTATTATCATTCAAAACCTTATACATATATTCCATCGAATTCATCCACGATTCGAATTCACTGTGAGGTGTATGCCTACCCATTTTTTCTAGTATTGTACTCTCAATCTCTTCTGCAATGGTATCCATCTCAACACTATTTAAAAAATCCTTTTTTAATCCTTCATAAACTAACATAAAAACAACCCTTTTCTGATACTTAAATAAATTATACACCCATTTAGTTACTATGTAATCTAACCAACTAAAAAGTAACAGATTATGTTTGTTTTAATACCTCATGATATTCATCTATACTACTATAGTCACAAGAATCAATGTTTGTATGTTCATTATTTGGATCATACTTGTTTTTCCAAGCTTTTCTTAAATTGATTTGATGCTTATACTGAATGAGATTGTCATAATTCGATGCATCAATTTTAGAATACTTACCTTCTGCATCACATTCTCTGATCCAATTGAGTCGATCATTTAATTCAACTAAATAATCATCAATGGTAGTGAATTTATCAAAGTTAAAACCATTGAATTGATGTTGTAAATCATATGTGTTTTGCCAATCTAGGATTAATGCATTTCTGTAATCTTCTTCAGTATCATAATCATCTACTTCTATGTTTGTTTTTAAGTTTGGATCATACTTATCTTGCCAACAAGATCTTAATGCATCCAAATACTCTTCTTCACAATCATAATCACTAGGATCTAATTTATATGCATTATCCTTATCATATTTATTCATCCAATTCTTTTTATTTTCTATTGCGTTTGAATAATCATCCTCATTTGAATAATCATTTGGATTAATAGAACTAAACTCATTAAAATAATCATACTTACACTTCCATAACCCTCTTAATTCATCTACATATTCTTCTTCATCATCAAATTGACTAGGATCTACATTATATTCATCATTCGAATCATGTTCGTCCTTCCACTCTCTACACTCATCAATTCTTTCTTTATACTCATTTACATCATCAATCCATTCTAAATCAATATATTCAAACTCATCATAAGGATCCAATTCCTTTTTCCAAGCCCTCTTTAAAGCTTTAACGTAATACTCTTTATACTCAAAATCACATGGATTCACATCAAATTCACTATCACAATCCCATTCATCACGCCACTCTAATCTAGTTCTATATATATCTACATCATAGGCATAATCATCATAATTTGAATATTTAGATACATCCACATAGTCCTCAAACTCACATTCAGGATCTTCATATTCTTGCCACTTCTCTTTAAGAGCAGCCAAATATTCTTTACAACTCGAATAATCATATTGATTCACATGAAACTGATTCTTAGGATCATACTTCTCAGCCCAACCATCCTGACGCAACATTTTACCAAACGCAAAACCCAATATTCTTCTTCTACTAACCATATACCTAATTCCTTTTAGTAAATTATACATCAAAAAAGCCGCCAGATTATAGGCGACTCAGTTATCATCTTCACTTTTTACATTTCTAGAAAATGACTATTTCAACAACTCCATAATTTCATCTTCACTCTTCGACAATGACTTAGAAATAAGCTCTAAACTCATCCCATTCGTAAGCATCGCTTGAATCCCTAGTTTCATTAATTGATTCATCTGATCCATTTTCTCATCCGATTCATCTGCACGTTCATTTTACTGTTGACTGGCTCAGCTGGCTTTGTGCTATTGCCTTGTAGTAAACACAAATAGAAATGATTGCTGTAATCGCTTCCGTGATCCAAAACGCATTCCAGACGCCAACCGCTCCGAAAAACCTGCTGAGTAAAAACGCAGTTGGGATGATAACCACAACATACCGGCAAAGTGAAATCAGTAATGAAGGAGTGCCTTTTCCAAGTCCCTCCAGTGCGCCGGAAGATGTAACAGAAACTGCCGAGACAATAAAACCGGCACAGATGATACGCAGGGCTGTTTCCCCAGTATGGATTGTCGCTTCTGTGTGAGTAAACAGTCCAATAAGCTGGCCGGGGATTAGCAGACATGTCACTGTCCCAAGCACCATAATGATACCACTCATGCACAAGACGATCTTATAAATCTGGCTAACTCTTTTGTTCTCCCCCGCACCGTAGTTATAGCCAATCAATGGGCGCATCCCCTGAACAATGCCATTAGCCGGAAGATAGATGAATGTCTGTAATTTGTAATAGATTCCTAAAACCAGAATATACACTTCGGAATATGCCGCCAAAATAGCATTGAGCGCCGAAATCAAAAGAGATGGGAGCGCAAGATTCAAGGTTGCGGGAATGCCGATGGAGTACAGCTTTATTACCATCTTTTTGCTGAGCAAAATGTACTGCCTGCGGATATGCACGCGAATTGGCCGCACAAAATAAACGACCAGATAAATCGCAAGCGTCAAGGCCTGCCCGATGCCGGTTGCCAGCGCGGCGCCTTCGATTCCCATTTCTGGGAATGGACCATACCCAAAAATCAGAACGGGGTCTAAGACAATGTTTGTTATACACCCACACATCAAGCTGATCATGGTTGTTTTCATGTTTCCTACAGCTTGGAATAGTTTCTCGAATGTAACACCAACAACTATAATCAATGTAAAAGAGAACACAATAACAGAATAGTGGACGCCAAGTTCAATCACTGTCTTGGATGAAGTGAACATTCCTAAAAAAGCCGGCATCATTGTAATACAGCAGACTGTCAAAACAAAGCCGTGAATCATGGCAAGCACAAGTCCCTGCGTAGCAGCTTGATCTGCTTTTTTATTATCCCCAGCACCTAGATAGAAGGCGATCACTGCGTTGATTCCAACGCCAAATCCAATTCCAACAGCATTGATAAAATTTTGAACCGGGTAAACCAGTGATAATGCCGTCATAGCTTCCTCGCTGATCTGCGCGACGAAAAAGCTGTCGATAATGTTGTATAGAGAATTAACCAGCATGGATAAAACCATAGGCAGGGACATGGATAAAATCAGCGGTAATACCGGTTTTTCTTTCATAAAAGTATCGTTCATCATTTCTCCTCCTTGGAACATGTTATAAGATATTTTTGTGGCGATGCCATGCCATTATTATGAGAGCAATGAGCATAGTGGCGGTTTCCGCAACAGGAAATGCAAGCCAGATTCCGTTCAGTTGGAATAATTTGTCCAGACACCATAAGGCAGGAACAAGGAAAAGCAGTTGTCTGCATAATTGAATCGCTATGCTGGAACCTACTTTTTCTGTCGCCTGAAAATAGGTGGAAATCATGGTAGAGAGACCGCAAAACAGATAGCTTGCCGCCATAATTCGCATAGCGGATATTCCAAAGGAGCGCATGGCTTCCGACGCTGTAAATAATTCCAAAAGCTGCGCCGGAAAGAAGTTGACGGTCAATGTTCCCAGTATCATCATACCGGAGACCAAAGCGGTTCCGTATCGGAAAGCGGAGTGCAGCCTATCTCTGTTTCCCGCACCGTAGTTAAACCGCATAATAGGCAAACAGCCCTGAATCAAGCCGTTTACTGTCATAACGATCAGCTGCTGCACCTTAAAATACGCACCGAAGAAGGCAATCGCCGTATCGGAATACGCCACCAGAAACAGATTGACGAATGTCACCATAAACGAACTGAGGGCATTCATAATGAAAGATGGTAAGCCAAGGGCGAATATACGGGCAATCATCCACTTTTGTATATGAAATTCTTTGATCTTTATCCGCACTTTTTGCTTTTTGCCCAGCAGCAAGGCAAATGCCAAAATCATGGATAACAAATAGCCCGCAACAGTAGCCACCGCAGCGCCACGGATTCCCATAGCTGGAAAAACACCAATACCAAAAATTAGGAGTGGGTCAAATACAAAATTAACGACCACTCCTGCAATCTGGAACCACATAGGAGCAACCATGTTCCCGGTAGCCTGTATCATCTTCTGGATTGCGATATGCACCATGTTGGGAATTTGCATGAACGAACATACGCTCATATAGGCAAGACTCAACTGATAAATTTCTTCGTTATTGGTGAATGCCCCAAAGTAGGGTTTCATAATCAGTAATGACAGAAGATTGAGCAAAGCACCAACTCCAAAGGCCAGTAACAATCCATGTGTGACGGTGGTATTTGCCTCATCCTGCTTTTTCTGCCCAAGATACCCTGCAATCAGTACATTCACGCCGACACCAATCCAGATGGACGCCGCATTCATCAGTGTTGTAATTGGAAATGACAAAGAAACAGCCGCTAGTGCATTCTCACTCAACCGCGCTATAAACGCACTGTCTATCAAATTATAGGAATATTGCAGAAACATGGAGATTAGTGGCGGTATTGACATTTGCCAAATGAGCCTTCCAACAGGAGCAACCGCCATTTTATTATTAGTCTGCATACTTTCCCTCCTCTCCACAAATTGTCCCGGGTAAAAAAATTGTGTCGGACAAAGGGACATTAAATCCGAACAATATAGTTTTGTTTGCGTGCTACGAGTTGACCAGCTTTCTGAGCCGGATAGCTCAATGCAATCGCTCCGATGCCACGCAAGGTTTCCGGAAGCTTCCACTCCCGCAACAGATTCTTGCTGCTTTCGCTGTCAAAAATCTCACGTTCCCGATGAACCCAAACGGTTCCCAGGCCAAGGGCATGAGCAGCAAGCATCCTATTTTCAAGAACGCACTTCCGTCCTCAACATAAGTGCTTGCGGACCCATCTGCCAAAACTAGGATCACGACAGGTGCGCCATAATAAGGGTCTGTGTTGCTTACCATCACTTCTGCGTTTAATTTTGTAATCTTTCTCCTATATTTGGAATCTGTAATTGCAATGATGGTTGGAGATTGATGTCCTCCGCCGGTAGGAGCGTAAGTCCCTGCTTCCAGTACAGCGTCCAAAGCCTTGGAAGGGACAGGTTCCGATTTATAAGCCCGTACACTACGGCGCGTCTTGATAAGAGACAAAAATTTTTTTTCCATACAGATATAGTCCTCCATTCTGCTAATACTTCCGAGATACAGGCAACAAAAAAGCCACACAACTATCACAAGAAAGCTGTGTGGCAAAAAGATGACCGAATCCGGAAAAGTCCACTAAAATTTTGCGTTTATTATTATAGCGAACTTGAAGGAGACTGTCAAGCATCAATCATTACGGAATTGTGGCGGCTGTCTGTTGTTTTTTGTGTTACTTTATCTCATTTTATGCCCTTCTTATCTGCACTTGACCGGAATACATATTTCAGTCACAAATTTTTCACTGTCATTAGTAATGCCATAGTCTATGAGCGTGATTTCTCGCGAAAAACCAACAATCTGTATCTGTTCTTTTGTGATGTAGTCAAGGAGCTTTTCATAGTGCGCTGGAGCTTCTATATGACTGCCTCGAAAACGCAGCCGTACACAAAGTGTTTTGGGAAGAGTAATGGTTTCACCTGTATAAATGTCCTCTTGATCCAGTATTAGAAAAATGCTGTCATAACGATTTACTTTTGATTGCTGCAAATGTTCCGCGGAAATGCCAAGTCCGACCTTTCCAAGAAATACAACGGCTTCGGCATCAGATTGATCCAGCTTTCTAATCGGCACTTCCATATCAAGAGAGCCATCTACTTTCAGTGGAGCGTCTACCCAAACAATGCGACAGGACGGAAGCTCTATTAAGGAAACGGTATCCAAAGGCACACTTTGTGCGTCTCGCAGCCAATTTAAGCGGTGGTTAATCTTTTGTTCTATACGTTGTAATTCTTGTTGCTTTTTCAGGACTGCATGCTTTTGCTGTAACAACTTTTCCTCAATACGGCTGATATCCTTATTTTTGAGAAAGTCCTCAATCTCGGCCAAAGGCATATCCAATGCCCGCAAATACCTGATTGTGTTGAGTACTTCAAATTGTTCGGTGCCATAGTAACGATAGCCAGAATCTGAGGAAATGTATTCTGGTGTAAGCAAACCGATATGTTCATAGTGCCGCAAACTACTAACACTGATATGAAATAATTTTGACACTTCACCTATTGGGAAAAGATTTTTCCGATCCATATCTTACTCCTCCACCAGAACAAGCGTTGATTTGCGCCGTATGACTCCAAAGGCGATTAGGCAGATCACGACCGATAGCAGACAGATGGTCACGGACAAGAGAGAACCGACTGCGGTAGCCAGTCCCATCGGGAGAAGCGTTGCCGGGAATAATTTTGAGGTCACATAAACGCCAGGCACACGCATCAATACAATGGCGAGAATATTGTGTAAAAACGACAGGCCGGATTTCCTGCATGCGCAAAAAAAGCCGCTAAAACTAAAATGAATGCCAGCAAAAATACAGTCAAAAATGTAACCGCGCAGATACTGGCCGCCGAAACGGACCACCGCCGCTCCGTCCGCAGTGCTGGGATCGGTGAACAGCGAAACGATGCCTTCCGCTGTAAACTGGATCGCGATAGAAGCAAGCACGCCAAAGCCTGCGGCGAGCATCACCGCATAGCGCAGCGTTTGAATGGCCCGCTCCGGTTTGCCCGCACTGATATTTTGCGCTCCCAAGGCAGAAACGGTAGACAGCATAGAGGAGGGGACCAAAAAGAGAAAACTGATCACTCTCTCCACAATCCCGACTGCCGCTGCGTCATTCAGTCCACGCTGATTGGCAATAATCGTGATAATAATAAAAGCAACTTGAATCAGGCCGTCCTGAAACGCAATCGGGATGCCGATCCCCAAAATTTTCCCCATGACCGCACGGCAAGGCTTGAAGTCGCTTTTTTTCAGAACAATGCTCCTGCGTTTCAAAATAACGGTAAGGGAAACAACTACACTGATTGCCTGAGAGAGAGTTGTACCAAGGGCTGCGCCCGCAGGCCCAAGGTGCAGCACACCCATAAAAAGATAGTCTAAAGCGATGTTGGCAGCACAGGCTGTGGCAATAAAGCACATCGGGCTTTTGCTGTCGCCCAACCCTCGAAAAATAGAACTGATAATGTTGTAGGATGTAATAAACGGAATCCCGATAAAGCAGATGGTCAAATAGGTGACCGTACCGCTCACCGCATCCGTTGGCGTAGACATGGCAACGACAATGGGATGAACAAGGGATAACAGGATGGCCGTAAGTGCAATGGAAACCACCAGAAACAATATTACCGTATTCCCGATGTTATGCGCTGCCTGTTTTCGATCTCCTGCCCCCACTGCCTGGCCGACGCTGACGGTTGTTCCCATCGATAACCCTACAATCATAACCGTAAGCATGTGCATCACTTGTGAGCCGATAGAAACAGCGGTAGTACTGGCTACACCCTCGAACTGTCCGATGATAAATAGGTCAGCCATGCCATAGAGCGTTTGAAGAAAATACGAGAGCAGATACGGCAATGAGAATAATACAACATTTTTGAACACACCGCCGGTAGTAAGGTTCTTTTCCATATTGCCTAATCCTTCTTTTTTGTTAAACTACCAATATTATAATATCTACAACAGATGTAGAGTCAAGCGCGTTTTCTCATTTTGTAGTACCGTTCAAATGACTTTTTGTAAGTTTATTTTTTTCACGCAAATTCTTGAGAATATCTCGTGTTTCCATGTCTGTCCCTCCTAAGGAATATGTTATTATTTTATATAAATCAAATGATTATCTCAAAAAATCCCCAGTTTACGGGCATTTCCGCAAGACAGCAGCTTGAATTTACTACCCATTTACTACTTACGGATTGAGCCTTGATATGCTTTGAAGCTCTTGCGGATAGACCAAACAGGCAGCGCACACCAGTATTGACCTACCATAGATTGAAAAATTTCATACAGCACCGTACAAGCGGCGTTTCCCACTCCCTACACAGGGAGAACAGGAACGCCGCTTTTTTCATGCCCTTGTTACGCAGTAGGGGCAGAAAAAGCCTTGCTACAAGCGGTTTTGCGGGCGCGT
>ENA-OOXM01001059-OOXM01001059.1-human-gut-metagenome-genome-assembly--contig:-NODE-1059-length-22053-cov-2.537185_pt1 | contig 22053 bp, 16 predicted proteins | sample MGYA00241589_ERZ501347 | MGnify/ENA primary metagenome ERZ501347 (study PRJEB25962, sample SAMEA2042832) | human gut metagenome | biome: human gut; feature: human-associated habitat; material: faeces...
TTTGCTTACTCAAGAATAACTGAGAGCAGAGGGTATGATTTGACCTGCAATATTCTGAGAGCAAGCAGAAATCTTCTCTCTTCTCGGGCGTCTGTCTCTTAATGAATTAAATAGTAATAGTAAACGATTTTCCGATTTGTTTATAGTCGGAAATGGTAATTTCCTGAGCGGTATCGGTATGTTCACTATCAACTTTAATTGCAGTAGATTCGGTTTTATCAGAGGCTGTATCTTTGGTAGCTTTTTTTGTAGATTCTGATTTTGATACAGAAAAAGTCTGTGTATTTCCATTGCCAATTATTTTGGCAGAGCCGGCTTCCTCTTTGGCAGTTGATTCATTCGAGCTGCTATTAGAGGAAAGGTTAGAGTAATCAGCACAATATGGAGTTAAAGTAAGGCTGGTGGCTTTAGGGGAGATAGATCCTACTGATTTATCTACTCTGAAAGTGCCGCTTGTTCCGTTTGATTCACCAAGGAAAAACTCTACAGGGTTACCGAGATTGTCTTTTCCTTTTAAGAGGATATCTTCAGAAAGTCCGGCATTGTCTGGGGAGATAGTAAATATTATTTTCTGATCGATTATATTGCTTCTATAATTTTTCAGAGTTATTTTTGTTTTATCTGGCAGAGTAAAGGATTGATTTAACGCTACATTTTTTGTTTTAGCATTTAATTCTTTGCCGGAAGCTGCAAATTTTAATTTTCCAATAGTAGTATTTGATTTATCTAATGTGTAAAAATTAATCGTAAAATTAGATTTGTCAGATAGAACGGAAGAATCATTTAATTGTATTTCGCTTTCGGAGATAGAGGTCAGTTTGTCTATAGGAGTAGAGTTGCTTCCGATGCTGTTTACAATATTTTGTCCACCGATAGTAACGTCTGTATCAATTGGGAGTTCAGTAATGCGTTTAATATTTAAATTTTTTAATGTGGCATTGTCTTTTATTTTTGTTTTATAGGAAATGATGAGGCTGTGTCCGTCAAGAATTACTTCATTTAATGTAACAGTAATCCCGTTTTTAGATACAGATTTACCAACCACAGTACTATAAGGACTAAGGTCTTCCTCAACACCTAAAAGTGTGGATAAACTCTCCATAATCTGCCGTGATTGTGCGTATACGTTCTGTCTTACCGGGGCACTGCTTCCGCCGAGAATGAGGACAAAAGCGGCTGCAGCAGCAACGTATTTTTTCCATGTATGCTTTTTGAGGGATGCTTTTTTCTTTGAAGTAAAGGACTGCTTCCAGTTTTTTAAATCAGTACTGGTAATATCGATATTTTCAAAAGTGTCTATCTGATTATCAATATCATTTAATAAATCATAAAGATCATTTTTCATAAAAACTCCTTTCAGTTGTCATGAAAACACATTTTTTGTAGTGAATACTTGACAACGGGTATATTAGTAATATTCATTGATTTTGTTACTATGATTCGTTTCATAAGCTGAGTGATTTTTGTGTACATTAAGTAATATTCATTGATTTCGTTTTGGGAAAAAGGGCGCGCAGTTTCTTTTTGCTGCGAAAAAGTCGATTGTAGAGTACCGGCTTTTTTGTATTCATTTCCTTCGATATTTCATCAAATGGTTTTTCTTCCACATATAACTTGATAAAAAGTTCTCTGTCCTGTGGCTTTAGGCAGGATAGTATTTGCTGTGTTTCTTCAGAAAATTCCTCATCAAACTGCGTCTGTAATTCAATAGCATCGTCAATACCCTTTGTATGCGGTGAATTTTCCCAACTTGTCTCTAAAAGAAAGTGTGCATATTTTCTTTTGTAATCTAAAGCCTTTAACCGAGCAATCCCGCCAATCCAGTTAGCAAAAGGATTTCGTGCGGAATCATAAGAGTCGATATGTTCCCATACAGCGAAGAAAACATCATTAATACATTCTTCTTCATATTGAGAAAGGACATTTAGATAACGATGTGTAACAGACTTTACAAGTCCGCCATAATGAACCATCACATATTCTAAAGCTTTCTCATTTCTGTGGGATAACTCCTCCACGAAATTTGATTCATTTATTTTCATAGGCTACTCCTTTATGTACATTCGAATGTAAAAAATATATATGATTATATCGGTTACACTATATATTCGCAAATGAAGGGGAGAGATTGGGGGTGGATTTTGGGGGAGGGGACAGAAGAGGCTTATTTCCGTCTCCCAAACCGCAGAGAACCGAAAGATTTATTTCCTTTGAATGTTACCCTAAAACCTGTTAAGATGAGATTATAAATTTCGAAAGAGGAAAAACAACAAATGGATTATATTGATATTTTTATAAAGAACAACTACATAAATTTAAAGCAGATTGCAGAGAGTGGTCAGTGCTTTCGCTGGAAGAAAATGTGTCCGGGCAGATATTTTGTGATTTCTGACGGTCGGGCGGCTTGTTTTTTTCAGGAAAAGACAGGAATCAGAATTTTATGCAGAGAAAAGGATGAGGAATATTTTAGAAGATATCTGGATTTAGATATAGATTACGGAAAGGTGATAGAGCAGATTGATGAGAAAGATGATTTTCTTATCGGTGCGGCGCAGATGGGAAGGGGGATTCGTATTCTTCGCCAGAATCTGTGGGAAATGATTATTAGTTTTATTATCAGTCAGAGAAATAATATTCCACGTATTATGAAGAGTATTGACGCTTTGTGTGAAAAGCTTGGAGAGCAGATTGTTTTTGATTATGAAGGCGAACATCTTGTGGGATATACCTTTCCTTCTCCAGAAGTAATTGTTGGAGCGGATTTGTCAGAGTTTAAGTTTGGATACCGGGAGAAGTATATAAGGCAGACTGCGGAGAACATTTTAGAGGGAAAGTTTGATTTAGAAGAGGTAAAAGATGCTGTGGATGAAGGAAAAACTCCAGAGCAGGTAAAGGAGATGCTAAAGCAGCTAAAAGGTGTGGGAGAAAAGGTCGCATCCTGTATTCAGCTTTTTGGCCTTCATCAGTTAGAATTGTTTCCGATTGATACATGGATTGCAAAGGTGGAAAAAATGTATTATAACGGGCATTTTCCAGTAGAAAAGTATAAGGACACGGCAGGAATCATGCAGCAGTATCTCTTTTTTAGAGTGCGTGAGGATGCGGATAAAAGAGCGGTTCTTGAGATGAAAAGCGAGGTGGGTGAGAAGGCTGCTTCAAAAACTTCATTTAAAGAAGAAATGACAGAAAAAATAGATAAGCAAACAAAGAGAAAAAATGAAATTTCTCCAGAAAATAACAGTTTAGAAGAAAATAGATTAGAAAAAAGTAGATTTAAAAAAGATAAATCAGAAGAAGCCAGATCCGAGGCTAATAGATATAATCTTTCTGGTAAAATGCTATATGTATCTGATTTAGATGGTACATTATTAAACAGTGATGCCCTGTTGAATGAAGATGTGCCAGAACGACTGAACCGCTTGATTGATAAAGGACTTTGTTTTACTGTTGCGACAGCAAGAACTTATGCGACAGTGAATTCCATTGTGAAGGATGTGCATTTGACATATCCGATGATTTTGATGAATGGAGTCATGCTCTATGATCCGGTAAGTAAGAGCTGTATTAATGCGGAGATTATTGAAAGAGATTCTGTGGAATATATTTTAAAAGGAAGAAAGAAGTTTGGAGTGACAGGGTTTGCCTATGCGCTTTCGCCGGAAATTTCGGAAGAAACTTTAGAATCAGAGATAGCTTCAAATTTAGAAAAGAATTTGAAATCAGGTGTAGCTTCAAACCTGAAGAAAAATTCGAATACAGGAGAAGAGAACCAAATTCAGAAATCTGGGCGCAAAATGGCCACCTATTACGAGAAAATCGCGACAGAACACATGGAAAAATTTTATGTAGAGCGGAGAGATGTGTATCATAAGCCATTTAGTAAGGTAGAAAAATTAGAAGATATTTTAGAAGAGGATATCATTTATTTTTCCATTTGCTATGAAGAAGAAGTTTTGCGGCCATTTTATGAATATTTGAAAAAGGATGAGAAGTTAAATCTGAATTTTTATAAGGATGTTTATGGAAATGGATTGTGGTATTTAGAGATTTCGCATAAGAATGCTTCCAAATATCATGGAGTTCAGAAGCTTCGGGCAATGCTTCAGCCGGATGCGATTACGGGAATGGGAGATAATCTAAATGATATTCCATTATTTGAAGCCTGTGACCGCTGTTGTGCAGTAGGAAATGCACATAAGGAGGTAAAGGAGCGGGCAGAATATGTTCTTGATACGAATCTTAATGCTGGAGTGGTGAAATTTCTGGAAGAAGAGATGATGTCTTGAAGGCAGCAGGGTATTTTCATATTGAAGTGAGATGATAGATTTAAGAAGGTGATGGGGTTAACTCTGGCCAGCGGAAGTTATTTTATGAAATGATAGAAATTAGCAGAATAAATTGCAAGATTTACCTGAGACTATTATAGAAGAGAGTTGACAAATAGTTTTACCAATATTAAAATATAGATATGAAAACTATGTTACATGGAAATGAGAACACAAACTATATCTCAGAAGTTTCAAGCTGATATTTTGTAAATAGGGATTTCTTTTTTAGAATATATATCCTATTTTTGATATGGAATTCTCTGTGATGTAAATATATACCTAAACGTGTTGGAGGAAGAGATGAATTATAAAATTATTAGTGATGGCTGTTGTGATTTAGAAAAAGAGATCATTGAACAGTATAATTTACGTATTATACCTTTTTATATATCATTTGATGAGGAGACATATTATAAAGAGATTGAAGAAATCGGAATTCGTGAAGTATATGAGCGAATGGTAGGGAATCCAGATGTATATCCGAAGACCTCTCTTCCATCTGTACAGAATTATATTGACGTTTTTACGGAATATGTGAAAGAAGGAACACCGGTAGTCTGTATTTGTTTTACTCCATCTTTGAGTGGTTCTTACAACTGTGCATGTAATGCCAGAGAAATTGTTTGTGAGGATTATCCGGATGCCAAAATTGCGGTGATTAATTCTGAAGCAGGAACAGTAAGTCAGGGTCTTATGGTTATTGAAGCAGGAAGAATGTGTCAGAATGGAGTTCCTTATGAACAATGTGTAGATATTCTTGAGAAGATGAAAAAGACGAATAGAATCTTCTTTACAGTCGGTAACACAGATTATTTAAAACATGGCGGACGAATCGGAAAGCTTGCAGGAATCGCAAGCAGCGCCCTTTCCTTAAAGCCTCTGATTACTTTAGTAAATGGTGAGATCGAAGCTTCAGGAATCGGACGAAGCCGTAAGAAGACAGTTGCCAAAACGATTGCGTTAATGGATGACTATTTTAAAGAAACCGGAGATGCGATGGAAGACTATTCTTTCCGCGTTGGTTTTGGTTACGATATAGAGGAAGGCAAGGAATATTATAATACCGTTGCGAACCATATCTATGGAGAGAGCCATGTAGATCAGGTGGGAATCTGCCAGATTGGGGCAACCATTGCGGTACATACCGGACCATATGCGATTGGAATCGGGTGTGTTAAGAAGTATGAGAATTATTTATAATCTAAGCCAATCCTATTCAAATAATAAAAAAGACCCCACGGAATATAGCTTCGTGGGGTTTTTACTAAATAGAGTTTGAATAGTAAGAAATAATAGAATGTATAAACCAGAAGATATGGTTATTACTTCTCACATTTGCAGAGGCAACTATTATTCTACTTTCTCCGGGAGCGTCTCTCCCTGCCTGAGGCAAAATACTATTTATAAAAATACCAATTATATAAAATGTTTAAGAGAAACTTATTTTACTTTCACAGTTTTCACTTTGCTGTATGCCCCATAAGTCTTAGTCTTTCCAACCTGCTTGTAGGAGCGTACTTTTACAAAGTATTTCTTTTTAGATGTTAATTTCTTTACTACTTTGCTTGTTGTCTTGTTACTCTTTACTACAATTGTTTTCTTTCCTTTGAAAGATTTCTTTGTGGAATATGTGATTTCGTAACCGGAAGCTTTTTTATCTTTTTTCCAGGATACTTTGATTTTTTTCTTTCCATTTGCTTTTACTTTTGTAGTCTGTTTTGCAAGTTTTACTTTTGTGGCTGTTGTGTTTGGCTTCTTTGCTGTAGTAGCAGGTTTTGTAGCTGGTTTAGCAGCAGTTGTTGTATTTGGTTTAGAAGCTGTTGTACTGTCCGGTATGGATGGTGTTGGAGCTTCTGTGGATTGATATGGTTTTAATAATTCAGTAAGTTCATTGATTAAATCAGCAGCATCGGCACTGGTAGAACTTTCGTTTGCTAAGAGTTCTGCTGCCTCATTTTTATGTGCTAATAATACACTATCATCAGCACCGGCACCTTTTAATGCAGTTTCAGCCTGTTTGATAAGTTCCTGTAACTGTGCTTTTTGAGCTTCTGTTACAGGGATTGCAACGTGGATATCAGCGTAGTTATCACAAGAAATAGCAACGCTGTAAGTTCCACCTTCTGCATCAGATGGGATAGCATTTAAGTCAAGAGAAACGCTTTTTGCAATAGCTCCGGAATACAGAGTATAAGGAGTCTTCATATGACCTGCTCCAACAGTATATGTTACAGTTAATGTTCCGTTTTTTACAGTAGGAAGCTGATTTAAAGTAAATGATTTCATATCGTCACTGAAAGTACCGCTGATTTCTTCAGAGTAAGCTGGTTTTATAAAGATTCCATCAGCGAAAGTATAAACATAGTTACCTTCTGGTGTTACATAAGTAATCTTATTAATTGTTTTATTGACAAGCTTTGCAAATTCAGCCGTATTATCTGATTTTGCAATTCCCATAGTAGCTGCTTCATTGGCAACATTAAAAGATAATTTATAAGGTTGTACCCAGATATTTGAAAGATGTTCCAGACCTACTTTATATCCTTCTGTTGTTTCAAGAATGATTCCCTGAATAGTAGAATTGACAGGGAATCCCTCATCTTGTCGGGAATTTCTTAAGTATTTTGTGCTTGTTTCCACCACATCAATCTCGTATTCACCCCAGGTGGATCCTGTTGTTAATGTTGGTACGGCATCAGTTACAGTAGCGACTGTCTTGTTATTAGAAACATAAGAACCGTTTTCCTGAAGTATTTTATACTGAGAAGGAACCTGTGTAGGATTTTCATTTAATGTAATATCAGAAGCTTCCTCATATGCTTTGCTTAATTCTTTGTTTGCATCTTTTAAAATAGTGGATTCAACATAAAGGTCAGAATCAACAGCAACATTTACATTCGCAACACCTTTTACATGATATCCCCCTGCAGCTTCTGCACTTTCCTTCTTATAATCTGTCCAGGCATTAGATAAAACAGAATACTTAGAAGTGCTGGCAGTAGTAACGACATCAAAGCTGTCTGTGCTGCTTACGTCACCAGAATAAAATTCTTTGTAAGTTAAATTAGATGTTCCATATATCGTTCCGGAAAAACCTGTACCGTTAGTTAATTTATAATATAATCCACTGTTTCCAATCTGAGTATAGCCTTCTAAAGCTTCTGCAGAATATGTGTAAGTGCTGCCTGCGATAGAAACGGATTTTGTTCCTTCTGCTGCAAATGCAGGAACAGAAAGCTGGCTGACAGACATAAATACTGCCATAGAAGCTGCCAGAGCCTTAGTTAATAATTTTTGTTTTCTCATTAAATTTGTAGTCTCCCTTCTTTTCTTGTATACTTTTAGAAACTGATTATGAAATCAAACATAAAAAGTTCCAAAAGGACATATTTGATAAGAAAATAAATATATAAAAATCTGTGCACTGATTTTTAAGGCAAAAAATTAGAGAACTCTCCCTAGCGCGCATACGGAGTGCGTTAGTGGAGGGTCCCCTACCAGGTTTTCATGCATGAATATCTAATAAAAAGATATTAAGCACCGAAAATTCAATTCAAATCTTGTAAGTCTGAGATAGAAAATATATCTCGCAATTAGAGAATACTATATAAAATTAGTTGTGTCAAACAAAAAATACCAAATGAAAAAAGTTCTCAAAAAAGGGAATGCTTAAATACTAATTTTCGTTTCTTTTTTCGTCTACACGAAATCTACAATTATTATTTTGTCTTCACAGTTTTTATTGCAGACCATTTTGATGTAGCTGACTGATATCCGGCTTTTGTATATACGGCGCGGATGCGGACTTTATATCTTGTTTTCTTTTTCAGTTTCTTAAGCTGAGCAGATGTGATCTTAGCCTTGGAAACTTTAATTGTTTTTGTATCTTTTTTGTTACCGAATCCTTTTGTTGTGTACTGGATTTCATAACCGGTAGCTTTCTTAACTTTTTTCCATGTAACTTTTGCTTTGTTCTTTGTTGTTTTTCCAACTTTAAGAACAGGTTTGGAAAGTTTTACGTTTGATTTCTTTAATGCTGGTTTAGTAGCAGGTTTTTTAGTTGTTGTTGTGTCTGGGTTAGAAGGCGTTGCAGGTTTAGAAGGAGTAACAGCTTTTTCTTTTAAGCCTGAAAGAGCTTCTGTAAGTTTTGTGTTTGCAGCATCAACAATTGCCTGTGTGTTAGCGGATTTTGCTTCTTTTGCTTCTGTTAAAGCAGTCTGAAGTGCTTTCCAGGTTTCAGCAGTATATTTGCTGCTATCAAGTGCTTCTGCTTTTTTGATGGAAGCTTCAAGGATAGAAGTATTCAGCTGTACAGTTCCAGATACAGATGGGTAACCGGTTGATGTAAGCTCTATTGTGTAAGAAGCAGATTTGTCTGCAAATACAGGTGTGGAAGAACCATCTTTACCTTTAATTGCTGCATTGAAGTTAATGTTTCCGTCTGCATCAAATAAATCAGTAGCTTTAATTCCGCCTTTTCCTGTTTTTTCTACCCCATTAATTTTAATAGATGTAATATTATTTACATATTTTTTAAAGTTGACACCGGAAGGAAGAGTAACCTGATTATTTTTATTAATGGAGATATCTCCAGTCTTGTAGCCAGATTCTAATGTGAAGGAGGCTACAATATCAGAGTAAGTATCATCTGTAAATACCATAGAATAGGAACCCACACCAGTATTATCTGTAGCTTTTATCGTCAGAGTATTGTTTGCGTATGTATAATCTGTACCTTCTGTCAGGACAGTTTTTCCCATACTTACGCTGCTTAAAGTATAATTAGAACCAGAAGGAACAGCAGCAGTATCAACAGAAACGGTTGCACCATCTTTAAAGTTATCGTTGGCGGTAGCTTTAATGCTGTCAGAACCAGCTAAAGTTTTACATTTTAAGTTAGTATTAATAACAATATCAGCACCGTTTTTTACAAGATAAGTAACTTTTTTAATTGTTTTACCCTGTAAATCTTCATGACGCTTATAATCAATTGTGTTTCCGTGTTTTTCTTTAAATCCATCTGTTACAGCAAAGGAGAATTTTCCTCCGCCATAGATGTTTTCCAGATGTTCCATACCATATTTAGTACCATCTTCGTCTTCAACAATGATACCAAGTAAGGACTTTTTAGCATCTAAATTAGAAAGAGGGCTGTTTTCAGAAGTTACAGGATCTACTTCATATTGTCCGTAGGAAGACTGTGTTTTGATAGTAAGTGTATCAGAAGTATCTTCGATAACCTCAGATTTCATAGCTGTCAAAGTACCATCACCATTTAAGATTTTATATTCAGATGGTGTCGTATCAGATAACTTCATAGAACTAATAATTTCTAATAATTTATTGCTGCATTCTTTATTATCGGAAATAGCCTTTTTCGCATTTTCATATAATGAAGTTGGAACAGCAATATTTACGTCTTTTATACCGATAATAGAGCCACCCTGTTCGCTTGTATTATCTTCTGAATACGTACTGGAGAAGTAATTTTTGTATTTATTAGTTGTAGCACTACTTACTGCATCATACATACCACTTTCGCGATAAGAAGCTGCTTTATCAGAAGTGAGGTCTAAAGTAGTATCCTCTTTTACATCTTTTAATTCTCCGTAATAGAAATCTGCATAAGAAAGATTCGCTGTTCCGTATACATATTTATCAAGAGCATTTTTAGCGTCTGTAAGATGTTTGATTGCCTCATCAACCTCTGCCTGATTAGGAGCCTCTTTTGCTAAAATGTCTTTTGCTTCTTTTAATTCTGTTTCGAAGCTATTCCAGCTCTTTTCTGTATAATCCGATGGGTTTAATCCTTCAACAGAAGAAACAAGTTTGTTTAACTCAGTTGTATCGCCAGCATTTGTGTCAGGTTTTACAATGTTTGCATCAGTAGCTTCAAAGTTATATGTAGAATCAGCGTATCCAAGAGCATAAATGGTTAAACTCCAGTAGCCAGTTCCGTCATATCCTTTTGGAAGCTGGCAGCGAATAGAATTTGTAAGACCTAACTGGATTCCCATACTTTTATGCATCCAGTTATCAGCAGCAAACTTTGTTCCGTAAGTGGCAAGTGCCTTAGAACGTGTGCTGTCATTTCCATAGTAGGTCCATTTTACAGCCTGCATATTAGCGCCAAGATCGCCGTAATTTTTTGTGAAATCTACACGAAGAAATTCACCGTAGCTACCGCTTGCATCCTTTACAGTTGCTCCCATATTGTTTAAATCAGCAGTTTTAAGAGTCTTATCTTTAATACCAGAAGAAGAGCCGTTACTTCTTTGGGTAAATGTGAAGGAACCATCACTCTGCTTTTCGGCAGTCTTTAGGCCATTGGTATCCTTATCAACAGATGCAGTAACATTATAATCCTGCAGATTCTTTTCTCCATAGCCACCAATTAAGGTACCGTTATTTTCTACAACGGAATACTTTTCTTTAAAGCTGGCATAGTCAGAAGATTTTACTTTGACAGGAACATATTTTAATCCAAGAACATCATATTCTGTCATAGTCTGTGTAGTGCCATCGGTTAATGTGAGAGTACCTCTGTTCCATCCGGCACTGGTACCATCTGTAAAGTAGACAGTTTTTCCATCACTGCTCCAATGGGAAACACTATATTCTCCTTCAGCAGTTTTAATAACTGCAGTACACTGATAACTTCCGCGGTGAAGTCCGTGATTAGTGGTAGCTCTTGTTACTGCATCAAAGGCACCTTTATCTTTTTCATCGTGTGAATCAGCTGTATCAGAAGACGTGGTATCACCTGCTGCCATAACTCCTTCAGCCTTCCAATATTCAGCCCATGTCAGGCCTGCATAGCAGTAAACGTAGTCATCACTATTTTCTGCTGTCTGTGTCTGTACTGTAGATACACTTGCTGCTTTTACAACTGCTGGAGTAATACTGGAAAATACAGTAGTACAAGTCATTGCAAGAGCAAGAGTACCTGCTACAAGTAATTTGTTTCTCATAAGTTCCTCCTTATATTATAATTGGTATTTAAGTTAGCTTATTCTAACGAAAAATATAATAATATACTATTATTAGCTGTGTCAAACTGTATATATATTAATGAAAAAAGTTCTCATTTTCTTATAAAAAAATTGCATTGTCAGAATATTTTCTATATAATGTATGAAGTTAGAAAGAACTAATGAAAGTAAGTTTCAAGATAATGGAGGATTGTTGTGATAAATTTTAGAAAAAAAGCAGTTGCGATGTTACTGGCCACTGTGTTCACTGCAGGAATGCTTTCCGGATGTGGAACATCAGTAGATACAGAGAAAAGTAAGAATGATAGTAGAAAGGCTGTGGAGCAGACAACACAGGCAGAAGCGGATACAAATAGTAAGACTCAAAATGAAGAGGACAAATCAGAATCAAGAGATATTTTTGCGATGGATACGTATATGACTTTAACGGCTTATGGAAAGAATGCTAAGAAAGCGTTGGACGAGGCGGTTGATGAGATTAACAATATTGAACAGCTTGTTTCTACGGGGATTGACAGCAGTGAAGTTTCGCAGATTAATAAGAATGGAAAAGGTTCGGTATCAGAAACAACAGGATATCTGATTAAGCGCTCAAAAGAGATTTATGACAGCACGAATGGAGTGTTTGACATTACGATTTACCCGATTATGCAGGCGTGGGGGTTCCCGACGGAGAACTATCGTGTTCCCGGAAAGAAAGAGCTGAAGAAGTTAAGGGGACTGATGGGAGCAGATCACGTTTTATATGATGAGAAAAAACAGGAGGTCACTTTAAATAAGGAAGGAATGAAGATTGACCTTGGTGGAATTGCGAAAGGATATACTTCTTCAAAAGTAATGGATATTTTTAAAGAAAATGGGATTTCTAGTGCAGTGATCAGTCTTGGCGGTAATGTGCAGACACTAAACGGAAAGCCAGATGGTTCTGACTGGAGAGTGGCAGTTGAGAATCCGGCAGATACGGGAAGTTATATTGGAGTGCTTTCTATAAAGGATAAGGCAGTGATTACTTCTGGGGGATATGAGCGTTATTTTAAGCAGGATGGAAAAACATATCATCATATTATTGATCCGGCTAATGGATATCCGGCAAATAATGGTCTGACTTCTGTTACGATCGTATCAGATGACGGAACACTTGCAGACGGTTTGTCCACATCATTATTCATTATGGGACCGGAAAAAGCACAGAAATACTGGAAAGAACACAGTGATGAGTTTGACACGATTCTTGTAAAAGATGACGGAAGCATTCTAGTTTCAGAGGGACTCGCAGAGTATTTTACCAGTGAGTCTGATTTTACGATAATAAAAAAATAATGATACAAAAAATTTCTCATAAAATCAAGTACAAAAAGATTTCGAGAATATAAGAATGCAAGAGTACAGGAATACAAGAATACATTCAAAAAGAAAGGGAGATATGATGAGGGAAAAGTGGAAAAAATATGTTGAAAAATTTAAAAGTCTTGGTGATAAGGTTTCAGGTGTGAAAGGAATTACAGCGGTAATTCCGGCGTTTGCCTGGCGGTTCTTATGGTGACAGTACTTACCGGATACAAAACCCCACAGGCAAAAAAGTATGAAGCTTCAGAGACAGAAGACATCAGTCAGATTAAGGAAGCGCTTGCGAAGGAAAGTACAGCAGCAATGGCAGAAACAACGAAAAAGAATACAACAAAGAAGGGAAAGAAGGGGGCTATTGATGTAAAAGATGGAACGTATAAAGGTTCTGCAAACGGATATGGCGGAAAAGTTACAGTAAATGTTACTGTAAGTAAAAAGACAATGACGGCGATTGATATTGTCAGTGCTCCAGGTGAGACGGATTCTTTCTTTCAGCGTGCAAAAGGGGTTATTGATGAGATGCTTACGGCACAGAGTACAGATGTAGATGTCGTGTCTGGAGCAACATACAGTTCAAATGGAATTATCGGTGCGGTGAAAAATGCACTTTTTGGAACGGAGTCTAATAATGCGACAGCAGCGAACGCAGGTAATGCAGCTGGTTCGGCTCCGAGTGTTTCTAAAGTGAGTGAGTCTGGAACATGGAAAGATGGAACTTACACTGGCTCCGGTAAAGGATTTGGTGGAACTATTTCTGTAAAAGTAACAGTAAAAGATGGAAAAATCAGCGCGATTGATGTAACAAGCGCATCAGGAGAAACTGCTTCCTATTTTAGTAAGGCAAAAGGAATTATCCCAAAGATGATCAGCGGACAGACTACAAATGTGGATGCGGCATCTGGAGCAACCTATAGTTCCAATGGAATTATTACCGCAGTAAGAAATGCTCTTTCAAAGGCGGAAACAGGGAAAAGCAGTACGAAAAAGAAAAAGAAGAAAAACAAAAAAAATAAGAAAAAAAACAGTGGTTCTAACAGCAATAATAACAATAATAATATTGCAGCACCGGCAGAAGGGTATGAAGATGGCACTTATACTGGAAGTGCGGCCTGTTCGGGAGAGCAGTTTAAGGAATATAGTGTAACGGCAAATGTAACGATTAAAAATGGAAAGATTTCTGCGGTGGAGATTTCTTCTACAGCAAAAGGAACCAACCTGAAACAGTTTATGAGCAGAGATGAGATTAAGAATCTTCCATCACTTATTGTCTCTAAAAACGGAACAAGCGGAGTAGATGCTGTCAGTGGAGCAACGTACAGTTCTCATGCTATTTTTAATGCGGTAAATGATGCTTTATCAAAGGCGAAGAAAAACAGTTCTTCTACGGAAAAGAAAGAAGAGACGACAACAGAAAAGAAAGAGGAAACGACCACAGAAAAAAAGGAAGAGACAACGACAGAAAAGAAAGAGGAAACGACTACAGAGAAAAAAGAAGAAACAACAGAAAATCCAGACGAAGGGAAAAACTACAAAAATGGAACATATAAAGTAAGCGTAAGCTGCGAGCCGGATGAAGATGAGGATTTTGATCCGTATACGATTTCCATGGATATCACAATTAAAAAAGATAAAATTACAGAAATTTCTAATATTACCGCGAATACAAATTCAACGAATAAAGCATATACAAACGATGCAAAGAAAGGAATGGTTTCTAAAATTGTAGCAAATGGAAATGCAGATGGTGTAAATACTGTATCAGGAGCCACCTGTTCTTCTAAAGCAATTAAAGATGCATGCCAGAAGGCATTTAATGCGGCAAAGAAGTAATTTTGAAAAGAGAGGCTTTTGCGTTTATTTAAGAAAAAGTCATTTGAATATTAAAAAAAATAGTAAGAAAATTTATAGAAGATAATAGAAAGCATTTTAGAAGGGACAACGAATGAAATATAAAAACTTTTTAATCCGTTTATTTGATCTTATTCTCGTTCTGGGGCTTTTAGCAGGATATCAGGCTGTGATTTACAGTCGTGATAAAGAAGCCACAATTGCAGAATTAAAAAGCCAGGTAAATCAGCTCCAAGGAGAAAAAGAGGATATTCTTGAAGCAGCAAAAAATTCTGGAAAGCTAGGGACCGATGGTGCATCTGCCGGTCAGGCAGGAACGTATAAAGATGGAACATATACTGGAAGTTCGCAGGGATTTGGCGGAGAAATTAAAGTAAAAGTAACGGTATCCGGGAAGAAAATCAGTGCTATAGATATTATAGAAGCAAGTGGGGAAGATGAGGCTTATTTATCAATGGCAAAAGATATTGTGAAGACAATACTTGATAAGCAGACGACAGAGGTTGATACAATAAGCGGAGCAACCTATTCATCTACAGGAATAAAGAATGCAGTAGGACAGGCATTAGAAGGAGCAGCTAAATAATGAAGAAAAAGAAAAAAATATCGGTGCAGACAATCATAGAAGTGATGATACGGGCAGTATTTTTTATCATCTATCCAGCCTTATTTTCCACTGCATTTACCGGAATAAAATTAATTGTAGAACAAATTACACAGCGTGCAAGTCTGCAGTGGAATTCCTTTGTACAGACACTTGTGGTATTACTGGTCTTTACCATTGTGTTTGGACGATTTTTCTGTGGATTTGCCTGTGCATTTGGAACATGGGGTGATTTCGTTTATTTTATTTCATCTATGATTCGCAAAAAAAGAAAAAAGAAACCGTTGAAATGTTTTTCAAAAGCGGGAAAGATACTCCGGTATTTAAAATATGTTGTACTGATTGTTGTCCTGCTTCTTTGCATAAAAGGTTACAGTAGTGCAGTTGCTATACATAGTCCGTTCAGTGCATTTTCCCGTTTTCATCAGTTAAAGATGGCAGACAGTCTTATCGGAACAGGCCTCTTTTTATTGGTTACAGCAGGAATGGCATTGGAACCAAGATTTTTCTGCCGTTTCTTATGCCCAATGGGAGCAGTATTTTCCCTGATGCCGGTTCTGCCGTTTTCTGTAATCAAACGAAACAGAGAAAACTGTATTCCAAACTGTAAAGCGTGTAATTTAGTATGTCCGGCAAGTCTTGAGATACCATCGGATAAAGAAGGGGATAATGCGGCATCCGGAGAATGTTTCTCCTGTGGAAAATGTATCGGAAAATGCCCAAAACAAAACACACATAATGGTCTTCCAGGAAGGTTATGGTTACCAATGCTTGTAGGAAAGGCTGTGATATTATTCGTGATATTTAGAGTATTGTATTAAAAACTTTTCCAGATTTTGTCTATCAGATAAATTATTATATCAAAAATCCTTTTTCGTGTTATAATGGACGGTAATTGCTGTATATTGCTACCCTCATAAGAAAGGAGTATTTTTTGAATAAAGCAAATTTAATTATAGAAGAAGTGAATAAAGTAATTATTGGTAAAGAAAAGGTCATCCGTAAGGTGTGGATGACGATTCTCTCTGGTGGACATGTTTTGCTTGAAGATGTACCTGGTGTGGGAAAGACAACGATGGCGCTGGCTTTTTCAAAGGCTTTGGGACTTTCTTATCGAAGAATACAGTTTACACCGGACGTCATGCCATCGGATGTGGTCGGTTTCTACTATTATAATAAGGAGAGTGGAAAGTTTGAATACCGTCAGGGAGCAGTTATGACGAACCTTCTGCTGGCAGATGAAATTAACCGTACTTCAAGTAGAACGCAGTCAGCACTTTTGGAGGTTATGGAAGAAGGACAGGTAACGGTAGATGGTGTGACAAGAAATATACAGGAACCATTTTTTGTTATTGCAACGCAAAATCCGCTTGGTTCTGCGGGTACGCAGATGCTTCCGGAGTCGCAGATGGATCGTTTTATGGTTCTTTTATCTATGGGATACCCAACAATAAAGGAAGAAATGATTCTGATGAGTCAGAGAAAGGTGAGTGATCCATTAGATGATGTGAATGAGGTTATCTCAAAAGAAGAATTACTTTCTATGCAAAAGGAAGTGAATGAGATTAAGGTTTCTTCTTTAATCTATCAGTATATTGCAATGCTTTCTGATGCGACACGAAGACATGATATGATTCAGCTGGGTGTCAGCCCAAGAGGATCTCTGGCCTTGTGCAGAATGGCAAAAGCGAGTGCATTTTTGGCTGGCAGAGATTATGTTGTGCCGGAAGATGTTCAGGATGTTGTAAAAGATGTTTTCCGTCATCGTCTGGTATTAAAGTCAAGAGCAAGGTTATCGAGGAAAGATGTGGATAAGATTATGGATGAAATTTGTGCCACTGTACATGTGCCAGATCGAAGAGCGGCAGGAGGAAGAAGATGACCCGAAAAAGATTATGGATGAATCGAATTAGCGGGATTGTCTGTCTGTTACTGTGGATTGCGTTAGTCATTTTTCTTTCTGGAACAACAGGGAAGATTGCCGGGATGGCATTAGGAATTATGTTGCTGGTGGCTGTCATTTATAATCTTTATCTTCCAAAAGAAGTTTCTACTCATCTGATTATTCCTGCCTATGCGCAAAAGGAAGAAAAAATTACCGGACGACTTTGTATCAGCAATACAGGAGTGTTCCCTGTTTTATCTGGGAAAGTTTTTTTACAGGTAAAGAAGACGATTAGTGGGGAAAAGGAAATATTTTCTATGAATATCAGGGCAGCGGGACGAAAAAATGGTGCGGCTGCTTTTGTTATAGATTCGGAATATATGGGATTTTTGGAAATCACGATTTTGCGGGTGGAACTGTACAGCTTTTTTGGATGTATGAAAAAGGTAACATATGTAAATCAGGAGAAGGTGGTAATGATTCTGCCACAAACAACGGAACTGCATTTTCCAGTACAAAACAGCGGAGCTGCCTGTTCTTTTTTTGATGAGGAACAAAGTGGTAAAAAGGGAAATGGTCCGGGGGAATATTTTGGAATCCGTCCGTATGTTGATGGAGATTCCATGAAGTTAATTCACTGGAAGCTAACAGGAAAAACAGATGAATATATGGTAAAAGAAGTGGAAGTTCCTATGATGCGGATGCCACTTATTTTTCTCGAAACAAGGGTAGAAAAGCTGGATGCTGCTATGATTGACGGGTTGTTAGAAGCATTTTTTTCTATTTCACAGCATATGGCACAGGAAGGACAGAAGCATTGTCTTTGTTGGTGGGATAAAAAGACCGATGGATGGAATTTTTACAATGTGGCAAATGCAATGCAGTTGGAAGAAGTGTATGCCCATGTATTTCAAAGTATGTTTTTTTCTCAGGGGAATGCAACGATAGATTCTTTTGAAAAAGAAAGAAAAGAACAGTTTTCAGAAGTGATTTATATTACAGAGTATTGGAACGAGAAACAGGCAGTTTTCGATGACTGGAACCTGACTTTATTATTAGAACGACGGGAAGCAAGAAAAGAAGAAGGGGAAGCGTTAGTACCGTATATTTTTTCGGCAGAAACCATGGGAGAGGATATTGATCGGATTTTGACAGCGTACAGGAGTGTAGATTATGGAGCATAAAAACTCATTTCACATTAAAAAATTGAATCATCAGAGTGGATTTGGCTGGGCAGAAATGATGCGGGCCGGGTATGTGTGGCTTGCTGCGCTGTTATGTTTTATCTGGTATGCTGCCGATCGTTTTGAAATGGATACAGCAGGTGTTGCTCTTTTTATCGGGGCAGCCTTTTTTATATTATTGTATTTCGTTGGGATATCTGTTGGAAAAGGTTTTACGGTTTTTATAAGCGGTTTGTATTTTTTTGTTCCATTTTTCATTCTTTCTATGGAGAATATTCGAAGAGCTTTATTGATTTTCTCCCGAACAGTCTTTGATTATCTGGCAGATTATGGACAGAGCAAAAATATTTTTCATCGTATAATTCAAAATACATCGGTAGATATGCAGACAGGAAATGTGGAGTTTTTTCCATTTGTTGTCGGAATATTGGGGATAACTTTGTGGCTTATTCTTTTTATGGCATTGTTGTGGAAAGTCCAGCCTTGTATTTTATTTTTTACCGTAGCGATCTGCTTTGCTTTTCCATTTTTTGTATGGGGAGTTCGGCCAGAATTGTTTGCAGTGTTAAGCTTTCTCATTTTTTGTTTCTTTTTCTTTGCTCCGTCTTTTTGGGGAGGAGTACTTGGAACTTCAATTCTTATTATTTTACTTCTTTTAGGAACTTTCTCAGGAATGACAAATACCGGACAGATGTCGGCAATTCAAAAGAAGTGGAATAAAGAACGATATAAAGAGCAGGAATCCGTTCTTCCGGAAGGTCAGCTTACAAAGGCAAAGAAGATGAAGCGGACAGGTGAAGAGGCTCTTAAAGTAAATATTTATAAGAAAAACAGTTATTATCTGAAAGGATTTGTTGGAACAACTTATGAGAATAATTGTTGGAAAGCAAGTACAAATAACTGGAATATTTTTGGCTCAGACAGGAGTATGCTTGCAGCTTCTGACCGGGAGGCATACGAATCTTTATTATGGCTTCATAATAAAGAATTTTACGGAAATACAGTAATGTATCATTTTGTAAGGCAGAAAAAGCTTTCGGAAGGGAAAACAGATCCGTCTCTTTACAGTTTATCTGTAAAAAATGTAGGGGCGAATCGAAAGTATCTTTATCTTCCTTATGAGAGTGCTGTTTTACCAACAATATATGAAGAAGAAGGGACGGCAGCGATTAATAAAACAGAGAATATATTCGCTTCTGGAATAAAAGGAGCAGGAGAATATTCTTTTAAAGCAATGGAAACAATGGCTGGAAAGTTGAAATCGTCTACCAATATTAAGACGGAGGATAAGAATCTTTCCTCAAAAAAAATGACGGAAAGCTATAAAGAATATGTAAATGCAACATGTCTTTTCTTAAATAAAGAAACAAAAACATTGATTTCTTCTGCAACAGAAGGGAGTCTTCAAAGTAATCTATCGGTATTAGCAATTATAAACCGGGTAAAAAGCTTCATGAAAACATCGATTACCTATAATGAAAATCCAGGAAGTATCTCGGAAGATGAAGATTTTGCCCAATGGTTTTTTGAAGATAAAAAAACAGGATACGATGTGCAGTATGCGGCGGCAGCAGTAATGATGTTTCGTTATTATGGAATTCCATCCCGTTATGTGGAAGGATACCTTCTTACACCGGAAACGGTAAAAGAGGCAGGAACGGCAGAGACGGTGACTGTTTCACAAAAATACGCGCATGCATGGCCGGAAATTTATCTGGATGGAATAGGATGGATTCCGGTAGAAGTTACTCCTAAATATGAAAACGTTATGGGAACACCGTATTATGAGACACAGGAAACTGCGGTAAGTAATTCAAGTTCGTCAGATCAATCTTTAGAAAATGACGATAAGAAGAAACAAGAAAAACAGCAGGAACAAAAAAAGCAGGAAAAAGAACAGACAACAGAAAAGAAATCAGAAAAGAAAACAGTAGAAACACCGCAGCAGATTCCACAGAATCGCTCAAAGCAAAGCAAAGGTGGAAGAACGGTTCATAAAATCCTGTATATTCTATGTTTCTTTATTTTCATAGTAGGTCTTTTGCTTTTTGTATTTAGAAAACGACTGCAAAAAGTATACCGAAATTATAAAACAGATAAACTTTTAAAACAGCAAAAGTATAGTCAGGCAGTTATGTTCTGGTACGATATTTTGTGTAAAACAATATATGGAAAAGAAAAAATAAAAGATAATCGTGTAAGGACCTTTGAAAAAAGACTTCGTACCTTTGACAGAGAAGTGGAACCGAAAAAGTTACATCTTTGTATGAGGATTCGCCAGAAAGCGGTGTATTCACCAGAAGGAATCACTAGAAAAGAAGCAGAAGCTGCAGTACATTTTCTGAAAAAAGAGTGTGAAAAACTGAAATAAAGGTATTTTAAGTTTCGTTTCTATTGACAGGGAAAACTATAGCGATTAGAATATTTTCATAATTAGATTTAAATTAAGCGAGGAAAAAATATGTGGTTAGCAGATAACTGGAAAGAATATGAAGTCATAGATTGCAGCGAAGGTGAAAAACTGGAACGCTGGGGCAAATACACCCTTCTTCGTCCAGACCCTCAGGTAATCTGGAATACAAAAAAAGAAGATAAACACTGGAAACATTTAAATGCACATTATCACAGAAGCAAAAAAGGTGGCGGAGAGTGGGAGTTTTTTGATCTTCCAAAGCAGTGGGATATTCATTATAGAAGTCTTACCTTCCATTTAAAACCATTCAGTTTTAAACATACAGGGCTTTTCCCAGAACAGGCAGTCAACTGGGACTGGTTTTCTGATAAGATTAAGAAGGCAGGCCGCCCAGTAAAAGTATTGAACTTATTTGCCTATACTGGTGGAGCAACACTTGCAGCCGCAGCTGCGGGAGCATCTGTAACTCATGTAGATGCCTCAAAAGGAATGGTTACCTGGGCAAAGGAGAATGCGGTTGCTTCTGGTCTTGGTGATGCACCGATTCGCTGGCTTGTAGATGACTGTGTGAAGTTCGTAGAAAGAGAAATCCGCCGTGGCAATCATTACGATGGAATTATTATGGATCCACCATCTTATGGACGTGGGCCAAAGGGAGAGATTTGGAAGATTGAGGAGAAGATTTATTCTTTAGTATGTCTTTGTGAAAAGCTTCTTTCCAAAGACCCGCTGTTCTTCTTAATTAATTCCTATACAACAGGATTACAGCCTGCCGTTCTTTCCTATATGTTAGGAACAGCAGTTGCGAAAAAACATGGTGGAAAAGTCAGTGCAGATGAGGTTGGTCTTCCTGTCAGTGCAAATGGACTTGTTCTTCCATGCGGTGCTTCCGGACGATGGGAAAAGAAATAGATGGGAGATAGCATATGAGTGCTAAAAAGACAGCTTTTTATGGAATGTTTCTTGCGCTTGCTTTAGTAGCAGGATATATTGAACAGCTTATACCGATTAATCTTGGAATACCCGGAGTAAAGCTTGGACTTGCAAACATTGTTACAATGCTTCTTCTTTATATAGTAGGAGTCCCTGCAGCCTGCCTGATTTCCGTACTTAGAATCCTATTATCAGGATTCCTCTTTGGAAGCGGATTCGCAATGGTCTACAGTGCAGCAGGAGCGGCAATGAGTATGCTAGTTATGGCACTCTTAAAGAAAACAAAGAAGTTTTCTTCTGTAGGAGTAAGCGTAGCAGGCGGCATATTCCACAACGTAGGACAGATTATCGTTGCCATGATTGTATTGGAAACAAAGGCATTAGCCTACTATCTCCCAATTTTAATCCTTTCTGGACTCGTAGCCGGAATCTTAATCGGAATCTTAAGCGGGATATTAACAAAGAGATTAAATCCGATAATCAAGCAGCATTTTGTATAAACAGACGAAAACTCTAAAC
>ENA-OOXM01001065-OOXM01001065.1-human-gut-metagenome-genome-assembly--contig:-NODE-1065-length-22014-cov-1.986156_pt1 | contig 22014 bp, 22 predicted proteins | sample MGYA00241589_ERZ501347 | MGnify/ENA primary metagenome ERZ501347 (study PRJEB25962, sample SAMEA2042832) | human gut metagenome | biome: human gut; feature: human-associated habitat; material: faeces...
ACACCCATTTTTTTCCTTTCAAAAAAAACAAAAAACACTATCAGTTTAAGAAATTTATTAGTTTTCTTAATATAATAGTGTTTTTTATTTATTATGTATTTTTTTATTTATCTTTGATTTTTTTTATTTTTCCATATAATATTCATTTAAATTCTCAACAGCCTGATACTTATTATTTTCTTTTTCTATTGCTAATTCAATTTCTTTAACTGTCTGAATAGACTTTCCGGCACAGTTATCAGGCGGTGAGCAGCTTAATAGGACTTGTTCTAAATCCTATTGATGTTTTATTTCCTTCGGCAAACACTTCAACTCTATTTCCTATTTCTATATTTAATGGATTTTTATTTGAAAAAGCTACTTCCTCAAAATTAGTTGCAGGACCTTTTACGGTTTTATTTGTTAAATCAAATAAATACTTAGACCCAGATTTTGTAGTCGCAACCAATTTAATTGGCTCAAAATCAATAGAGCTAATAGGAGAAGTCCTATTTATGCTTCCATCAATAGTGTAAAAATAAAAACTTTCATTTGCTTTAATGTCTCCAATATACATACATGGACTAGCTTTTCCTGGAGTATTTTTGTCATTTGGTAATGATTTACTTACAGTATTATTAATATGGTCAATAAAATAAACACTTCCGCTTTGAGTTGTTATTTTGGTATCAGGAAAATGGTCTGTTGTATAATTATTATTTTCTGTTCTCATAATTTACTCCTTATTATTAAATATTTATATATAATAATAGTGCTGTTTTATGAGACACATAATTTTACTATATTTATTTTTTTTTAATATTTTTTAATATTTTTTACTATAAAATATTTCTTTAGTTGAAAGATTAATACATGCTAAACAACATCTTTCATCATAATTATATCCTAATAATTTTGCACAACAATCAACATTAACTTCATAATCATTTGCTTTAATTTTAAAATCATCAGTAGGAGTATGTCCGTGAACATAATAATCATATATTTTACAAGGACTATCAGAAGCTATTTTAAAGCCTTCTTTTTTATTGATAAATTCTATTTGCTGTTCTGAACTATACTTCATTAAGCTTCTATCCCAAACTGCTTGTTCCCTAGAATATATATAATTACTATCATTTTTGTTAAGCTGTGTAAACGGAACTGAATGTGAAAATAATACATTTTTATTATTTATTTCTGCTTCAACAGTATAGGGTAAATTATCAAGCCAATTATATATTTTTTCTTTATGTCTATCATCTAATAAACTATAATCATAATATGTTTTTAATCCTCCATTACTACTCCAGCAACTATCTATGCAATTATCTGTTATTAGACTATCTCCTAATCCATAACCATATCTTAATACATCCTTCTTTAATTGATTTAAAAACATTAAATCGTGATTACCTATTAGACACTTAGCTAATCCTTTTTCTTCTAATTGCATACATTTATCTATAACTTGTATACTGCCTTCTCCCCAATCAACATAATCCCCTAAAAAGTATATAATATCAGATTGTGTTAATTTTATCTGGTCTAATATATCTATAAATGCTTCATATTGTCCGTGTATATCACTTATTGCATAAATCATTGTCTTCACACTCCTTTCTATTTACTATATCTATCTAATATATCTTCTATTGATATTCCGTCTGCTATTAAATCATTATATTTTTTATATGTTTGATAGTTTATTTCATTAGAATAATATAGTTTTTTTATTCTCTGATATATTTTCTTTTTATCCCTATGCTTTTCTTTTTCCAATAATGTTTTTATAATATATGGATGTTTATTATTAATCTTTAAAAAATTGCAATAACCTTTTTGCCCCTTATGTAAACATTCATGTTGTTTTAATATTCTCATATTAATATAACCTTGATGTAATGAACAACAACAAAATCCTACTGGCGTTTTTCTACTTATATTGTTGTCTATAAGTTTATATGTATAATTATTAAAATTTATTTTCTTTGACATTAAAAAAATACACACCTCTTTTCTATATATCCATATAAATAATAGTGTGTATTTCATAAAATAATTTTTGTATCAATTTGTTATTTCGTAATCATCAGTTTCTTGTGATTTATTAATATCATCTTGTTCTTTGAGATTTATTAAATCAAGTAGTACCCTTTTATCTTTTCCAGACAAAGTATCGGCTACTTGCTTTAATACATTTTCCTTATTTACTCCTTTAAGATGTAAATTCCAGGATTTATTAAGTATTTCCTTATATAATGGTGAAGGTTTTAGTCCAAGCTCAATTAAATCATCAGCAATAATGTGTGGCTCTGATATTCTTTTGCCATAATCAAAATATCGGTCTATTAAGAATTCACTCTCTGCCATTGCTTTTTCTAAAAACATATTAAACTGCCTGTTATCAAGACTATCCAAATTATGTCCTGTACTGTCTGCATACACTAACTGAATAAAATCTTTTGGATATAACAGCTTATCAAACATCAGATTCGTGGTTCTTGTTCTTGACTTATTATCAAAACAACTATGAGCTTTCATATGATATTCAATCATATTATCAACATACTTAGTAAAACTCTTATTATTATAAATACGGTCAAGAAAATCATTTGCCAGAGGTATTCCTGTTTTTTCGTGATTAATAGCACATATCCTACCTTTATTATTAATTTTAGTTGTATTTACCTTACCAAAATCGTGACATAAAGCTGACAACATAAATGGTAAGTATCTGTCAGGGTTATCTATACCTGTAGAAAAAAGAGTTGACGCTTCATCTATAACACTCATTGTATGGCCATATACATCTCCTTCTGGATGATATGTAGTATCTTGTTTTACATCTTTTAAATCAAATACTTCTTTAAACCATTCTGTCTGATTCATTTCATAAAGTGAATTAAAAAATATAGAAGGCTTATCTCCTTTTATTAAAGCCTTTGTAAGTTCGCAAGATATCCTTTCTTTAGGTAATGTACTTATATCCATAGTCTTACAAAGTTCTATTGTTTTAGGAGCAATGGTGAAATTAAACCTTGCTGCAAATTGACAAGCTCTTAATACTCTTAAAGGGTCTTCTACAAATGTATTATTGTCAATATGCTTTATTACTCCATTTTTTAAATCATTTAACCCATCATAACAGTCTATTATTTTATCTGTTAATATATCCTTCATTAAAGCATTTATAGTAAAATCTCTTCTTTTTGCTGAATCTTCTAAAGAAAGATAAGGGTCTACTACTATTTCAAAATCCTTATGCCCTGTTCCTATTGCTTTTTCTTTTCTTGGTAAAGATATATCTATATCAAAGCCTTTAATATTATATATTCCAAAATTATTGCCAACTGTCCTTGCCTGAATATTTCCAAATTGTCTTAATATATTTTCTAATGTCTCTGGTTTAATATTATGTATTTCAATATCTATATCTTTATTAGGTATGCCTAAAATATCGTCTCTTACATATCCACCTACATAATAAGCACTACCACCAGCTTTATTTACTTCTATTGCTATTTTTCTAGCCAATGTTTTATCTTTCATAATCATCCTCCTCTATTTTTCATTATCTATTCTTTATAATAAAAATTTTATTATAATACTTTTAAGATTAACTATAATATAGTAGTGTACGTTAAGAAAAATTGACAAAATATATAAAATAATATTTATATTTAATCTAAATTAATCTGTTCATCCTTTTCTTTATTTACTGTATTTATATCAATACCATAAAAAGAGGTTAACCATTTAAACACTTCTAATGTAGCTTTAACATCATCAATAGACTTATGAAAACTTAGTTCTGGAGCATTAGGTATTTTTGCATATAGTTCACCTAATCCGTGTTTACCTGGTAATTTTTCTTTCGCCATCTTTAATGTATCATAAACATCTTCATAGCAAAAATCTTCTTTTAATTGCTGATGGTATAATTTTTGTATAAAGTTTATATCAAAACCTATATTTTGTCCTAAAATTATAGGATTGTCTCCTACAAATTCTTTAAACATTAATGCTGCTTGTTTAGGCTTATGTCCTTCTTTTTGTAATAATTCATCACAAATACCTGTACCACTCTTTTTATTAAACTCAACAATATTTTGTGGTAATTTATACCCTGGATTGATATAAATATCAAATTCATCCTCAATATTAAAAGTATTCCCATTAACTTTTATCGCAGATAGTTCAATAATATCCCAATAATTTGCACTGAAGCCTGATGTTTCAGTATCTACAACATAAAATGATTTATCTTTTATATTTTTTACATACCCAGATACAGATGTACTTAATTCATTCTTTAATGTAAAACTTGCATTTTCTGATTTATACTTTTTATTATCTGCCTTTGGAAAATATATATCTCTATAATGTATTTTTATACTATTAAGTATTGTTCCTAATACATCTAAACCTCTATAATTATCTGTTGTTACTCTACCAAAATTATAATCCTTGTAAGCAATATCATTATGTATAGCCCTATCTATTTTTGCTATTTCTTTTGCTAACTCTGGGTGTTGTTCAAATTTTTTAGTGTTAACAAACTTCATAACATCATCTCTATACACCGCCCATTTTTTTCTTGATTTTACTTCATTATCTCTTACATATACTTTTGCATTATATCCATTTGCAGAATTTAAAATATCAACAAAACTATAGACATTATCAGTTCTAAAGGCTTGATATACTTGTTCTACATCTTTAAATTGAAAACCATTAGGAAATGATTGTTTTATATAGCTATGTATTTTATCATCACTATATTTTAACATTTCATCTTGTGTCAAAATAATAGAACATTTATAAAAAGTTGTTAAAAAAGGGTATTCTTTTCTTAAATCCATATTTGTTTATTCCTTTCATAAAAATAGCCACTATACTTATAATAGTGGCTACAAAAAATTATTAATAATATTTTTACATTTCTCTTTCTTCTTCTAATTCTTTAGACTTAGCTTTTTCACATATATCCATTGTTAATTCTAATCCTAATGGTACTTTATCACCACCTGAAATATTTTTAACTTTAGCAGTAATTATTTTACCTTCATAATTATTTTGTAAATCTAAGACAGCATCTTTAGGTAAAAAGCCTAACTGTTTTTCTCCCCACAATACTTTAATAGCAGGTTCTCCATCTCCTAATTCTGGCTTATAAATAAAAGGTTCTAATGTTAAAGCTGATACAGAGATACCACTATCAACTTTTTCTTTTAATTCTTTTAAATATTCCTGTCTTGATGAACCATCATCATTATTAAAAGTAACTCCTTTAAGTCTGACATTAACAGACTTTATAGGAACTATCTGCATATTATAAAATGTACAAATAACTTTAAGATTATCTTTAGCCTTTTTTGTAATCACTCTATTTGAAAGCATATCTATATCTGTTGATTTAATTAGATGTATTTTAGCTAAACCTGTTATTTGCTTTTCATCAAATTGATTAACCATATCCACTAATATATTATTTCTTAATTCATCATTAATAACTATGTTAGGTACATTTTTTAAACAATCCATAGCAAACATTTCTACTTTTGAATTATCATCTATTAATAATTCATTTGATAAATAATTTGATTTTTTTACCAATTTGTTAATATTATTTTTTATTTCGCTTACATAATTAATTAATGTAGCTTTATCCAATAATTCAGATGAATTCTTGTTAAAATTCATTAAATCTGAATATGTAGATATAGCATCTTGTACAGAAGTGAATTTAAAAACAGGTCTGCTTTCTTTTGGAAAACTTAAATATAAATCAAGTCTATCATAAAGATAAGATATTCTTAAAAAATCAAAAGATGAATTATAAATTGCATCAATATATTTAGGATTCGACAAAGCATTATTATATTTTTTTAATAATTCCTGATACTTTTTATTTTCATATTCATACATATTATTATAATTTAATTCCATAATCATTCTCCTATTTCTAAATCTATTTCATCCTTAGATACTGATTTTTCTTTATATAGATTTTTTTCTTCTTCTACAAAATCTATTTCAGGATATTCTTCCTCACAAGCTTTAAAATAAAAATCTTGAACTTTTTCGGTATATTCATGCATCATATCCTTATGTTTTATAACTTTTTTTACGATTATCTTTTGAGCTTCTACATCTAATTCAGGAAAATCAGAAAGAATTCTTTTGCCATAGTTTAATAAATTATTTTCGTATTTCTGCATCTTATCTAGTAACATTTCTGCTCTATCAGCATAAGAATCTGTTGATTCATAATATGTAGACAAAGGATTATATTTTTCTCCAATAGCCGTTAGTATATTTTTAGGAATTGTAGGTGGTTGTAATTTATTAAGAACTCTATCCTCTTCTTTATAAATAATACCCCCTGGAAAATAACTATCTAAAAACTCTATTGTTTTATTAAGTTCACTCTTATATAATTCTCTATTTTTCCAATAAGCACTAGGTAGTATATTAAATTTAGCAGCCATAACTAATGCGATAGTATCTCCACCTTCACCCTCAGCCCAATCTTTCCAAGTGTTAAAATATCTGCTATTTTCATTTGTTTCTATTGTTAATGAAGGGTGTCTATCTACTCTAAATGGGCTATGATATTCATTATGTTTTCCTTCAACCAAGCCTAAAATATCACAAACTTCTTTTATTGGAACTTCATATTTGAAAAAATCCCATTTTATAAATCTTTTCATAACTTATACATCCATTTCTTGTTCTATTTCCGTAGGTTCTGGAAATAAATTATCTTCTTTAAGTTCAGCAATCTCTTCATCTGTCATACCTATATCAGTTTTTAACCAATCAGTGTAACCCTGTTTATTATCTTCCCAAGCAGTAGATACCTCTGCTAAAATATTATTAATTAAAATTTTTGCTCTATTAGACTCCATATTCAACCTCTTCCTCTCTATTAGCTCCTGTAATTTCACCTTTTATTTCTTCGCTTAAAGTATGATATTTTTCATCCCATTTTCTATGCCTTTTTTCAATAGGATTAGGAGATAACTGTTCATAATATTTTTTTATATTTTTTGCCTGTTCATCTGAAATATTTTCAACATCAAAATGTACTAATTCGTGAATATCATAAGTAGTGTAATTTATCTGTTCGTTATCTAAATATTCTTTTATCTTTAAAGCTCGTTCCTTATCTGTTTCTAAAAATCTATCTTTATTATCCATTAGTTTTCTCTCCTTCTATTAAAAACATCTATAAATAATAATGTATAAATATTTTTATATAAAACAATATATATCTATATTTTAAAATATATTTTTTAAACTGTCGCAATTCCCACAAATTTAAGTGTATTAGCATCTCTTAAAAGATAAATACTATCGGCTTCTCTTGAACTATCATTAATATTTTCATCTGCTGTCACAATTAGGTCTATATACTGCATAGCTTTTGTTCTTGAAATACCAAAACTTGCAATACAATGTATTAAATCTTCATAAGCTCTTTCTGAACTAAATCCTTCTGTTTTAATTAGTAGTTCTGATAAAGGAAAGGCCTCTAAGTTTTCATTTGTAAACATACGTCTTGCTGTAAATAATTTATCAAATAATGATATATATTTTCGCCTAGCTACCATAGGGTTGTTTTTATTTTTCTTATAAAAAGTCATTTCTTTTATTACATTCTGACTAAGTAAAAATATATCTCCTTTTTTATTTTTAAAGAAGATTTTAATTTCTCTTCCAGGAACAGACAAACAAGGAGAATCTATTTTTACATCCTTTTTAAAATATTCTGGTTTTAAATTCAAAAGACATATTTCATCTTTATAAAAATTCCAATTTACATAAGGATTTATGTTTTCCCATTTTTCATTACTCTTATTACTTAACCAATAACAATCATATAGCGATTGTTTTCCAGCAAGTGACAATCCATCCTTACATAAAAAAGGCGTAACTTCCATTAAATCTAATCTTCCTGGACTATAAATACGTGATTTTAACCAACGTGTAAGTTCTATTCTTATATCTCTATCATCTTCAGTTGAAACACTTGGAGGCAATAGAGATTCATTATAAATCTCTATCACCTTTTCAACCTGATTAGTATTATTAAGCTGCATAAGACATACTGGATTGTCTTTATGCATTAATTTAATCTTCCCTTTCATAAAAAGCCTCTTTTCCTTAAAATTATTTCTCTAATTCCTGTTCATCTACAGTATAAACTTGTTTAAAATTCCCATTGCCTAAATTAATATCTTTTTTAGATATATTTGATATATCTATATCTTTATTATCAATAGCCATTTTTACAAGTTCTGTGGGTGTCATATATATATTGTTATTGCTTTTTTTATTTGTCTTTGCAATCTTACAGTTAAAGTACTTTTCTTTAGGTATTTCTACTCTTCCAATCAATATATCAGGTATATCTTTAAAACGTCTTGTTATTAAGTTACCTTTACAATCCATCAAATCTACATTGTAATATGTAGTTCCAGATGATTTTGTTTTCTTTTCATCTGAAATACCTACAACAGCAACATCTATATAATGAGTATTTCTATCAGTTTGTTCTAATACAGAAAAATCAACTGCTTTTATACTTTTTAAATAAGCCATTTGTTCTTTACAAGACAAAGGATAATAACATAACTTTTTCTGGTTAGTATATTTAATCAGTTTATTTTCATTATTCTTTTTATGCTGTTTTGTTTCATAATAATAATTTTCTATCGCACATAAAGTTGATTTATATTCAGCTTTATGATTATTATATTTATTTATTAATTTCTGTTTGCCTTCAGCATCATTTGTGTTGTTTATTTCATAAGCAATATTATGCATTTTGTTTTTTAAATCAGCTAATTTGTCATATCTAGGTTTATTCAATTCTACCCATTGCATAGCTTCTTCAAAAGATACTGCTTCTGTGTCTTTACTCCATTGAGTTTTAAAAGCACCTATGCTGGCTAATGTCATTAAAACAGTTTCAGAAATATTTAGGTTATTTGCAACAAAATCCTGCAAGCAATCTGTTTTATCTTCAATATCAAATGTTTGCATACCTTTAATATCAGCTAGTCCAAAATACATACTTTTTTTATCTTCCGATAATTCAAATTCCATATTACCTATCTCTAAAGAAGGGGCTTGCATTTCAATTCCAAAATCCTTCATTTCTTTAATATAAGCAGCCATTTGTTTATTACGCTTATCAGTAGGAAGGTGTCTTAATGTATGTTTATAAAATTCTGCTGGATGATATTCTTTTAAGAAAGCTGTAAATAAACTAACCATTGCATAAGCTGTTGCGTGAGATTTATTGAAAGCATATCTGCCAAATTTTTTCATAACATCAAAAAGTTCAGTAGCTTCTTTGTCTGTCATTCCAAAATTTTTAATAGCTCCATTTATATGTCTTTCTTCATTTCCATAAATAAAATTATTTCTTTCAGCTTCAATTTCATCTTCGTGTTTTTTACTCATCGCTTTACGGATAGTATCTGCACCACCAAGCGTATATCCTACTGCTTGGAATATCTGCATTACCTGTTCCTGATATACGATTGTTCCATAAGTAGGAGAAAGTATATTTTTTAAAGCTTCACATTTATAAACAACCTTTTCTGGATGATGTTTTCCTTCTATGTATTGTGGGATGAAATCCATAGGTCCTGGCCTATAAAGGGAAATAGCTGCAATAATATCTTCAAAGCAATCTGGCTGTAACTCCTTAAGCATTTTAGTCATTCCAGGAGACTCAAACTGAAATACTCCTAATGTTTTGCCAGAACAATAAATATCTTTAAATACCTTTTTATCATTTAAAACTGTATCTCTTATAAGATAATCCTGTAATCTTTCATCATCTGTCTCTTTTAAGATTTCAGTAATGATTGTTAAGTTCTTAAGATTAAGGAAGTCCATTTTAAGAAGTCCTAAACTTTCAGCTTGTGCCATATTACATTGTGTTGACATATTATCAAGCTTGCTATTATATTTTATAGGAATAACATTAGACAATACATCTTTACTTATAATATATCCACAAGCATGTTCTCCATCATTTGTATAAAGACCATTAATACTTATAGCTGTATCAATACATAATTTATCCTCTTCTGTTAAACCTTGTGCATACATCAAGCTATTTAAAGAACCATCATCAATAATTTCTTCATCTTTGATTTCTTCACCATCATCAATAATATCCTCAAAAGTAGGATTATTTTGTTGATTTTTTTCTTTATTTTCTTTAGCCAGTCTATCTTTAGCTCTCTGGTCTATTAATTTACTTAAATTATCTGCTATTGTATTCCATTTTTTAGTTATCTCATTATCTTTAATTTTATATTCAGCCCTTGATATTGTATCTTTATATGGATATACTTCTTTAGCTGCTAAAAACCTAGCCGCCCATCTTACAGACCCTTTAGAAGATTGATAAGCTTTAGTCATAATACGACAAACATTGTCTTTTCCATATTTATTAGCACAATATTCAAAGCATTTTTCTCTTATGTCTATATTGAAATCTACGTCAATATCCAAAATATGCCCCTGTTTTCACAGTATTCTAACACTTATTTAATAAGTGGGTTTAGACTATATCTTTATTTGTTTTAAACAAATACTACACTATTCCAAGCTGGTAACTCATCTTCCAGTGTACTCCCCAATTAAGAGGATAGTCGTTAAATGTTTTATTAATATTATTTTTATATCAATAAAGTCACACGGTATTGCCTGCTATCTTACGAAAGACCGTAGGTTCTCTTAGTCAGATACTTCGTCTATGGATTAAGGTTATATCTCCTTGTAAGGCTTAATAACCAGTCTTATTCATCTGATACCGTTAGCACATAAAAATCATTTTATGCACACCCCTGAGTAATAGGGTTTACAGTAGATGCCCAATATTGTTTAGGCATTGATTTACGTTCTGGATTTAAGAACAATTTGTTATTACCATAAGGCTTTTTATCCTTATCTCTGGAAGTTTCCTTCATTTTCATCGAATGGTCTTTTCCATTCCAGTTTAGACTATATTACTCAAACTTTTGTTTTTATATTTAATATATATATTTGCATTATCATATATATAATTTCTAAATAATTCGATTTCTTTTTGTCTATTTATACATAGATAATACAAAGTATGTCCTTTCTTATTTTTTGTTCTACTATCTATACAAATAGTGGGATTAAATTTTAGTCTTATTAAAATATCATATAACTCTTTTACAAAATAATATGAACCACAGCTTATTGATATTTTTTTATAAATGTTATCTTTATATCTTCTAGCTATAAAAATACATCCATCTCCATCAAAAACACCTCTTATAAAAGAATATATCCAATCATTAGGAATATTGGGAAATTTCTTTGTTAAACTATTATTAGGCGTTAAAGATAATTCTTTTAATTTTAAAATAGCATTTTTATTAGTATTTATAATGGTGTATATATTCTTAGCATTTTTATACTTAGGTTTATATTCATATATTTTTCTTGATTCGCTACAAAAATAAGGATATATCTTTTCAATTACATCTTTTTGCGTTAAAGATAATGTAATTTTATTTTCTCCTTTGTTTAAATTACCGTCTGTAAATATTAAACCTAATATATAATACAAAATATCTTTATTATTTATTTCAAAAATATCAGGGTCATTTATTTTTTGACGATAGCTTGTAGCACATCCTTTACAACAAAATTTTCCTTTTTTTTATTATTTGTAAATGAGTTAATTGTTTATTACAATTTAAACAATAACTACTAATATTAATTCTCCTTTATAAGAAAAAACAAAAGTTCTTATCCCGTCTTCGTGGAAGAAATTATTAACTTATATTAGTTATAAGTTTCATCTTCTAGTCGTTACACACTTTCATTTATCACTAAAATGATTTGGCGCGGTATTCCCTTTATCTCACCAATATTTCAGGTTTAGGGTTTCTTAGTCAGATTATTCGTCTATGGTCAAATGGCTCATATCGCTGTAGTCTTGATGAGCAGTCTTATTTTTCTGATACCGATTTAGCGGAATTTAATGAACGCATCTTAGTTCACGTTCAAATAGTAAATTATATTTAATAGGGTCTATATCTGTTATACCTAATACATAACAAGCAAGTGAACCAGCAGCACTACCTCTTCCTGGTCCTATACTATAACCTCTTCGTTTATACCCTTTAGCTGTTATATATCTATCTAATTCATCTATATCTAATGGTGCATTTTTAATATCTTCTTTAGGTAAAAATCCTAATAATCTACCATATTTTAAATAATCCTGTACTATTAAATGATAAGATGAATAACCCATATCTTCTATTATTCTTATTTCTTTTTTAAGTCTTTCTTTATAGACTTCTTCTTGTCCTTTAGGAAATCCATTAGGGAATTTTATTTTTATTCCCTCTATAAGTTCTTTTTCAAAAATTTCCTTATCATTGTTACAAAATTTAGGATAATGGTCTTCATATACGTGTTCATATGTATTACATTTATCTAATGCACCTTTTATATTAGAAATGGCATTATCAACTATCCATTCCTTACTATAATCATTATAGTCTTCTATAATATTTAATAATTCATCTTTTAATTCGGCATCAGTTTTTATTCCATATTCAGCGTCATCTAATCTATCTCCACCATATCTTTTTAATCCTAAAAATGTAGCTACTTTTCTTCTTGTAACTTCTCTATCAAAATCTGGATTACTTTTATGCATACATATATGTATATCATTACTTGCTATAAATTGTGGATTACCTTCATCAATAGCGAATTTTACAAGTTCATTATATGTTCTTTTTTCACTCTCTAAATGGTGATTTTGTATTTCAAAATAAAAGTCATCCCCAAACAGATTATGAAGCTTATGATATGTTTCTTTTGCTGTTTGTAACCCATCACCATTTTTTAATTGCTCTTGTAATATTGGTAATTGCTCTAAAGCAGTATTATAATTATTAATCGTTAAAGTTAATCTTTCCTTCTTGATATATTTCTCTGCTTCTTTAGCTTTATCTTTTAATGTTATAAATTCAGGACTCTTTAATTTATCTTTATATTCTTTTACTTTACTTCTAGCTATCTTTACTGCTTCTCTATCTCTTCTGTTAGCACATTCTGCAATATATTCTTTGCTAGGAACACCTATAGCAGCTTCTTTTAAAGTATTTTCATAATTATCAATATCAGCTTTTTTCTCAAAATAATGCTTTTTTTCTAATTTGTCTTTAAGCCTTTCTATGTTTTCCTCTAAGAAAATAACATCTGACTGTAAAGCTTTACATAATGGTCCTGCTATACATGCTGATGTTGCTATCAAATGCCCTTGTTTGACATATTTTTCAAGTATTTCCATTGTTGTTATAGGATATGTTTTAGATGGTCCTATAACAGCATTTTTATTACTTTCTGAAATAATTTTTGATAGTTCAAGATAACCTTCTCTATCTTTAGCTATTAAAATTAAATGAGACCTGTCTTTATCTCCTTTATAGTCTAAATAAATTTCACACCCAGGAATTACTTCTAAATCCTTAAAATTTTTAGATGCATCATAAATATTTTCAAAAGAGCTAAAAGAACCGTGTTCAGTTATTGCTATTTTCTTTGCTCCTAATTTATGAAACTCATTTAATGCCTGTTCAAAAGAAATTTTTCCTTTTTCATTAAAATGAGCATTTACCGCATCTTTTTCAGATTCAAAATGGGTATGTATACTTCCATACATTTCACTCATAAATCATTCCCTTTCTATTTTATTGTATATATAAAATAGTGTGATTTTTTTTATCTTCCCACGTTGAAATATATAAAAAAAGAGACTTATTAATAAGCCTCTTTAATATTTAAGCGATATTTTCATTCCATAGTCTGATTAATGTATTTCTTCTAACTGAATCAGTATCGCAAATCAAATCATAGATTTCTTTTGTAGTCCATAATCTCACTTTCTTTTTAGCTCTTGTAATAGCTGTATATAATAATTCTTTAGATATAAATGAACTAAATCTTGGAATATATATATTTACTTCGTCATATTCAGAACCTTGTGATTTATGAATGGTAATTGAATATGCAAGTTCTATATCGTTATCATCAACAACATATACAGTTCTGCCATTTGACAAAGTAACAACATATGCATCATATTTTTCACCGTCCATTGTTACAGCATTTCTTTTATATCCTGTAAGTATTCCTGTATCTCCATTAAAGTACTTTCTTTTATAATTTGTTTTAACTAAAATTACTTTGTCTCCAATACACCAGCCATTACAAAAATCTCTTCTAATCTCACCAAAAATATCTTTATGAATTAAATCGTTTAATTCTAATATATTACCTTTAATATCTTTTTTTCTATAAGGAGATAAAAGAACTGTATCATTTCTTGAATCCACAATTTCTTTTGCTATATCTTCCATAACATTTTCATTTTCACTTATATCTATAAACTCAAATGTATCATCTGTTCTTATAGTATTATCTCCTGATAAAAGTGCTGTTGCATTTTTGTTAATGGCTAAACTACTACGATAATTAATATAAAGATGTTCTTCATATACTTTCATAGTTCTTAAATCACGTATCGTATCTCCTGTACCTATCGCAGGTAACTGGTTTTCATCCCCTATAAATAATATTTTTGTTTTAAACATATCTATGTGTTTAAACAACATACTCAAAACATCAACAGAAATCATACTAGCTTCATCTATTATAATAAAATCTGTCTCTCTTATATTTTTTATAACCTTTTTCATTTTAGGTAATGGAAAATTCCAACCTACAAATAAGTGTATTGTACTAATTTCTATATCCTGCATATTAAATACTTCTTGAATACGATTAGCAGCTTTTCCTGTTGGGGCTAATAAAACTATTTTTTTATTAGGAAAATTTTCATTTAGTCCTCTAACAATAGACTTTGTGATAGTTGTTTTTCCTGTTCCTGGACCTCCTGTAAGTAGACTTATATTTCCTCCAAAACGTACTACATTCTTAGCCGAAGTCATCTGTATATCACTTAACATATGTGTATCATCTATCACATCGAAATTATCATATTCGTGGTTTACATTCTTTTTTAACTTCTTTATACCATTATAAATATAAAACTCTTTTTTCTTTGTCTTGTATAATGAAATATACGTCTTTGTCCTGTCTAATGAAAATATATTATTATAATAATTTATATATGGTATTAAAGTTCCTCTTAATAAAGGATGTCCTGTTTTGATTAAAATAGTATTAGCTTGTTTTATTAAGTCAGCTACTAACATCCAAGAATTACCTGATTGTTCATTTTTATTAAGTACTGTTAGAAGCAATTCTTTTACTTCTATTAATCTTAAGTCAAATGTTTTTAATATAGTATTTTTATCTATTTCTTCAAACGTAGGAAATCTATCAATTTTATCTTCTGGAAGGTTTTTTTCTATATCTAATAAAATATATGGATTCTTTTTAAAATCTTCTTCTATATCTGGATATAAAATACCTACCTGATTACTGTATTCATCAGATAGGTATGGTGCTAAATCTCTTAACGCCACATTTATTCATTCCCTTCTTTTAGGTATTCTTTATAATATAATAGTGGGTAAAAGATTAAATAATATATTTGTTTTTGTCATAAATTATAATTATTTTATAATTTCTATTCGTTTTCATTTAAATTAAAATCTGTACAAGCTCTTAAGAAGCGATTAAAAATTATGGCGGTTTCTATGTTGTCTATATCCACTTCTTCAGGCAATGTTGCTTCACATAACAACTCTCCTTCTTTAGTTGCTGATGCAATAAATAATGGTAAATCATTTTCTCTAAACATAGTATTTATTTCTTTTATTAATAACTTTGTTTTTGAAAAATCGTATTTTAATATAAGTCCTTTCTTATCTTCACTTATATTATTATTTATCATTTTTTATAGTTTATTTCCTTTCAAATTCACCCCATCATTCTTTCTAATATAGATAATGCATCAAAATCTTCAAATTCATTATTATTATCTAAATCAAAAGTAGTATCATCACAATTACTTAATAAATCTTCATTAAATACATTTTTATCTTCTGATTGTTTGATAATATCTTCATTTTTATTATCATCTTGTGATAATACATCACTCCTATTATTTATCTCTTTTTCTTCATTTAATTGTGATGTTTCTTCTTTAATATTTTGATTTGCTATCTGTATTAATGCTGATGAGGGTATATATATAGGAACAGATTTTAATGGATTATTTATATTTAACATAGCTGACATTATATAGGTAACTCCTAAATGATAACGCATAGCCATTTTTACAAAATTATTCTTCTGACCATTTCTTACACTTTTTAATAACTCAAAAATATCACTATCTTTTTTAGAGGCTATTGAATATGTAACTACAGTTTTTGGTTCTTTTATCTCTATATTATTAGGTATAGTTAGATTACTAATATCAACTTTAGGAATATAATAAGGTCTTATCAATTTTCTTAAAGAATCCTTTAAAATATTCCTAAAGTTTTTTTCTCCTACATTTTTTAATAATAATATAAGGTCAGAATCATATTGTCTATATAAATATAAAAATCCTAACATAAATTCTGCCCCTTTCTATTAATTATTATTTTCTTCTTTTTTCATTTCTGTTAAGAACTTAGCATGTCTAAATGAATAATATCCTAAAACATTACAATAACTAAATGGTAAATCAGGATAATTTATATTTCCTGGTAAAACTGTTAATGTAGAAATACCTTTTAACATATCTTTAATCTGTTCAAATCTACTTTCTCCAGTTCCACCTGTTATTATTAAGTACTTATACTTAAGCAAATTATCATAATCCTGCATTAAACGCTTTATAGATTTTTCACATAGTTCTTTATTTGCTCTTACTAAATAAGAACTAAAATCAATCTGCCTTATTTCAATAGTTTCTGGGTCGAATACTGGAAGTTGTCCTGTTGCTAAATAATTTTGTAATTCAAAAATCTTCGTATCTATTAAGCTTTCAGGATAATCTTTTCTTAATGTATTGAGCATTGTTTCAAATACACTCTTCATTCCTGTATCTGAATATGTCTCTGGGTTCTTATCTCTATATCCAGTTCTAATACTAAAAGTATCTTCTGTTCCAAAACCAATATCTAAAACTACTGCATTAGATTTTAAGATTTCAATTCCCTGTTTTGTAATACCATTAGGTCCATATGTACATCCACATAATGTTCCTTGTGGCTGCTCCATTACAAAAATATGTTCTTTAGGTAAATCAAATTTAAAATCAAGCCATCTATTAGCTCCTACTTTAATAGAAATATCATACTCTCCTGCTAATGCATCAATAAGCTTTGGCTCATCTCTTTCTTTATATTCAGCAGGAAGCCCAGTCTGAAGATATATTTCATTATCTCCACCACCAATACATCCCAATGCAAGACCTGTTGACATAATTACTTTATAAATATCACTATGATATCTATATCTTGTATAAATGCTTGCATCTGTCGTACTTTCTAAATCTGCACTATTCATTAGTTCTTGTGCTGTCTCTCCTACAATCCATATCGCTCCTGTTTTATTATTACGATACTGAATATCTGTACTCTTGACTGTTCCAACACTTTCTAATTCCTTATCAATTCTTTTTGCATAAGCTGGTATCTGGAATATTCTATCAGGACTAACTCCTTTTAAAGATGAATATCCACCATCAAGAGCAATTATCTGTTTACCTTTATGCTGATTATTACCAATTATTCTTGGCATTTTTTTGTCTATAATTTCACTTTTTGTTTTGAATTCTATTGTAGACATATTGTAATAAGCCTCCTATTAATATTTTTTAAACTTATATATTAATAGTGTTCAAAAGTAAAAAAAAAGTCCTTCTTTTTTACAAAAAGGACTGTTTTTAGTATTTTTTTATTTATAAAATCCAAACAATTATATACTTAATTATATATCTGTTTGTAAATCTTCTTTTTTTTGTAAAATTCCATATATTTTATGCTTGTCTTCCATATATTCGTTTAAATCAAAATTTTCAACTAATTTAGGTTTGCTTCCCCTTCTAAATATCCAGCTATGATTAACAGGCATATGCAATATAGTATCTATTGATTTATTACAGCGATACCCAATCTGTCTTGCAGTTTCAGGACTATTTGTACCTGTAAAAATAAGTGTATCACAATTATCTATTATCGTTTCTGCACTTTCTCCATACTCTTGTTTTAATTGTGCAAAGTTCTGTATTGTTAAGAATAGACTTATTTTTCTGCTTCTTATATTTGATATTGCAACATCTATATCTTTAATGTGTATAGATGGAAAATCATCAAACATAATTCTTACAGGACAAGGGAGTTCTCCATCTTTAAATCCATCAGCATAGTTACATAATTCTGATATAGCTTGTGAAAAAAATAAATTAACAATGTTTTCTAATGACCTATCTGTATCTGATACTTCTACAAAAAGGATAGTTGGTGTTTGTCCTAATTCTTTAAAATCAATATCATTTCCAGATAAGAAGTCAACCATTTCTTCTGTATCATACATTGAAAATTTACTTAATGCATTGCTTACAATCGTATCATATGTTTTATTCGGTGCTTGTGCTATGTTTTCATATTGCTTTACAGCCCAGCTATTAGGATAATATAAGCTATGTTTTTGCAATAATCTTGAATAAGCACATTCTTTTATTTCTGAATTAGGTCTTCCACATTGTCTTAACAGTTCAATAACACAGGGAATAGTACACATTTCTGGATATTCATCCTTAATTTCATGTACATATGAAATAACACTATTAATTAGAAAAGTACTACAATCATCCCAATATGCATCACTTTTAATGCTTTTTTTACTTATAAAATTATATGTTATTTTTTGTATATCTGATGTTCTTTTTATATATGCTAGTGGATTATACCTACAAGATAATTCAGGATTTGTAAAAGATACTCTGATTACTTTATAACCCAGATGTGTCATATATTGTGCATATTCTTTATAAATTCTACTTTTAGGGTCTGCAACTAAATATGACCCATGCCCTTCTAAAATATTAGGAACAAGTGTTATGGTTGTTTTTCTTGAACCTGACACTCCACATACTAAAACATTATTATTTACATGTGTTTCATCAGAATTTAATCCATAATATTCATTATCTGGTAAAATCATTGCTCCATCTGGAACTTTCATTATTTTTTCATTAAACATAAGATTATTATTATTATTATTTTTATTATTCATATATTTTATAATCCTTTCTTTTATGTATTGATTGTATTAATTATTTATATTGGCGGTATAATAATTAATTTATTGAATAATAATAATTAATTATTCTTTATTATTTTATCTGATATTCCAAATTCTATTGCTTCTGTTGAGTTAAAATAGCTATCGTTCATTGTTATCTGATTTATTTCATCTAGCGTATGTTTTGTATTTTTTGCTATTATTTCATTTATTGTTGTTTTTACTTTTGTTATATTTTTAGATGTTTCTACTATGTCTGTTGCTGACCCTTTTATATTTCCAGCAATTAAAGGTTCATGTATCATAATCTGACTATGCTCATATATATATCTTATACCTTTGTTTTTACATCCTATATATATAACAGCCGCAATACTATATGCCATTCCGATACAATATATATTAACTTCACATTTACATTGTTGTATTAAATCATATATTGCAAGTCCAGCATTAACCTCTCCACCTGGGGAATTAATATAAATATCAATAGACTTATTTTCTTCTTTTAAATACAGGAATTCCATTATGAATTTATTCAAAGTATTCTGATTAATCTCTCCTGTTATAAATATCTTTCTTTTACTTATAAGCTCTGATTCCAGACTATATTCTGATGGACCATTAATATTTTCTTTTTGTATATTAGGTATTGAGAAATAAGTATTTACCATTATTATTATCCTCATCTTTCTTATATAGTATTCATCGTTTTAGGGAAACTTTGTTGAAGCTTGGCTTTAAACTATTTTTTTGTTTTCATTTTTTTTAGATATAAGTTTTAGAGTTAAAAATATAAAAATAAGCTTAGATTTATAAGAAATATATTTCGTTTTTTTATCTCCTTTTGTAATTTTTATTATAAACAAATAAATAAATGTGTCAAACTTTTTTTTATAAAATCTATATTTATATTATTTTATAAAAATATCATTTAAATTCTTTTTAAAATCTTTATTTTTTTTGCAATTCGTTACACTATTATAGTATAATAAAAAAATGATAATTGATTAGTAAACAAAGGATGGTATCATTATGAAGAGAAAAGAATCATTTTCAGGTTATTGGTTAATATTTTTCTTACTCTTTTTATTTGTAAGCTTTATAGGCAATACTTATGAAGGAGCAAACGACAATGAAATATTAGCAAAAATTGCAACTATATTTTTAATTCTTAGTATCGCCTCATTCTTTTCATGGGCATTTGAGATATTATTTGTTCCTTTTGAAGATTTCTATAATTTATTTACTCATAAGGACGAACATACGGATTTTGAGGGAAATGTAAGATATAGTAATTTTAAAGATTTTTTTAGATATAGAGTATTAGGAACATTATATTTTACTATATTTGCTTCAATAGTGTTATCTTGTATTTTTTATATAAGACCTGTTGGAAAAACAGAATATAGAGTTCCTAAGATTACTTACCAGATAAATGATGAAGTTATTGTTAAGGGAAATGAACGCAAGACTGTTGAATATGCTTATCTTAAAAAAGTAAACGAAGATAAAGAATATTATGATTACGTTGTGACAACTGATTGTAAAATTAAAGACCTTGAAGATACTGCTGTAACACTTAATTATAGATTTACAGATGGTTCTACTTGTAAAGCTACAAGTATAAAAGGAATTGTAAAACCTAAAACAACTTTTTGGATTATAAAAAGTGTAATAGCTGGCATTAAGGAATTTATACTTTTTATATATGCCTGTGTTGTTTAAGATGAAAAGGGGAATGATATATTTTTATCACTCCCTTTTTATTATTTATAATATTATTTAATATTTTTATCTAAATTATTTAAAAAATCCTGCTTTAAAATATTTATTTTAGCTTCATCATATTGGGTAAAATCTATATTATTATTCTTTAAATAATCATTTCCATACATATAAGTATACAAGCCATTCATATAAGTTGCAAATTCTGTTGCACTCATTTTTTGAATACTTTCTTTATCTGGATTATAATATTTTGCATTTTCATCTGTACTGTTTGATGATGTTGCAGTATCTAATGTAGCATTTCCATAAAACTGAATACAAATAATATCTCTTAAACTAAGCCAGTCATCATCTGTCATAACTTTACTATCACTTATCTTATAAATTGTCCTATAATTAGGTAGATAGGTTTCAACTGACTGTTTTACCTCTAAAGCACTCATTGTCAATATTTTAGATTTACTTAATTCTGTTATGTTTGGTACATCTTCATCTACATTAACACTAATTACTTCAACTTCATCCTCTGGTATTTCTTCTTTTGTTCCACATCCAGATAAACTTGCTATTAATAAAATACTTGTACATAAAATAACTCTCATTCTTTTATTTATCATTAACTTCTTAACTCCTTTTATATATTTTTATACACAAAATAAATCACAATTATTATTGAAAGAATAGTAAAACAATTTGTTATTGTTGATATATTATCTTTCTCTTTGTTATTTATCTCTTTAGTAATTTCTGTAATTATTTTCTCAATATTTTTCTTAATTTCCTTTTTAATGTCTTCATTTATGCCTGTTTTTATAATTTTTAAAATACATAAGCTTAAATTATTTATATCATCAGATGTAAACCTGTTATTAAATAATAATAAAGACTCATCTATTGTTGTTTTATTATTATTAATGTTACTTATTAACTCATCGAAAGCATATTTTAATCTTAGGTTTTTAATATTCTCTGAAATGTGTTTTAAACTGTCATAAATCAATATATCTT
>ENA-OOXM01001089-OOXM01001089.1-human-gut-metagenome-genome-assembly--contig:-NODE-1089-length-21564-cov-4.293319_pt1 | contig 21564 bp, 15 predicted proteins | sample MGYA00241589_ERZ501347 | MGnify/ENA primary metagenome ERZ501347 (study PRJEB25962, sample SAMEA2042832) | human gut metagenome | biome: human gut; feature: human-associated habitat; material: faeces...
TTCCGGCAAAGATATAAATTTATCGGATTTACCCCTCAGATTATTACGTTGACCCTCAGTCTCTTTTCCTCGTTTTTAAGGCGTATTTTGAAGAATGGGAGGAAAGTATATGAATCATCAATCTCAAGCAGTATTTAGCCGGAATTCGAGGCCGGTGGTTGTGATGAATTTTACAGGAGTCTACAATTATGAGTCTTTTGCCCGGAATTGTCAGTTTGTGTGGCTGGACTGCCAGCATTTGAATGGAACTGAATGTTATTGTGATGAAGAAGGTGCTTCTGCCTTGCAGCGCATGATAGCAGATTATTCTCCGCAGGGAATTCATTTTATAGATTCAGGAAACTATCATTATGTGACGAAATTCTGGACTGACAAGCTGGCTACTCCATTTGCTTTACTGGTGTTTGATCATCATCCTGACATGCAGCCTCCTTTGTTTGAGCATATCTTGTCGTGTGGAAGCTGGGTAAAAGATGTGCTTGATACGAATGCGAATTGTAAGAAGGTAATTATAGCCGGTGCTTCAGACCGTTTGCTGCAGGAAGTCCCAAAGGAATATGGCGACCGTATTCATTTTTATAGTGAATCTTCTTTGGATCAGGAAGCAGGCTGGAAAGCGTTTGCCTCTGAGCATGTGAGTGAACCTGTCTATATTTCTATCGACAAGGATGTGCTGGACCCTTCTTCTGCGATAACCAACTGGGATCAAGGTTCACTGACTTTATCAGAACTGGAGCAGTTGTTGGCCGTTGTGTTTCGGCAAGAGCGGGTCATAGGTATTGATATTTGTGGGGAATGTTCTTCTACCCTGAATTTATTTGAAGAGATGCGAGAGACGGAAATCGATAATCGGGCGAATGGAGAGTTATTACGCTTTTTCCGTTCGTTTGAGAAGAGATAGTCTATGTCAGAAGTTGTATATTATAAAAAAAGTCCGAAACGTGTTTTGCTTCGGACTTTTTTATGGTAAAAAGGATAATTATTAGTCTAATACAGTTACCCATCCGTATGGATCAGCTTCGTCACCGTACTGGATACCACGCAGCTTGTTGTATAGTTTTTCGCTGATAGGGCCTGGTTTGCCGTCTTTTGCAATAACGTATGATTTCTGGTTTTCCAGGTCATCAATTCGGCCGATAGGGCTGATTACGGCTGCTGTACCGCAAGCTCCTGCTTCTTCGAAGGTCGTCAGTTCTTCTTCCGGAATCGGACGGCGTTCTACTTTCATTCCCATGTCTTCAGCCAGCTGCATCAGGCTGCGGTTGGTGATAGAGGGCAGGATAGAGGTAGACAGCGGAGTAACGTAGGTGTTGTTCTTGATACCAAAGAAGTTGGCTGCACCACATTCGTCGATGTATTTCTTTTCTTTTGCATCCAGATAGAATTCACTAGCATACCCTGCATCGTGTGCCATTTTATTGGCGCGGAGGCTGGCAGCGTAGTTACCACCTACTTTAAACGTACCGGTTCCAAGTGGTGCTGCACGGTCGTACTGGCGGATAATTACGTATGGGTTAGTGGCAAATCCACCTTTGAAGTACGGGCCTACCGGAGTAACGAATACTACAAACATGTATTCGCTGGCAGGATGTACACCTACTTGTGCACCTGTACCAATCAGCAGCGGACGGATGTAAAGAGAAGCACCACTTTCGTATGGAGGAATGAAGCGTTCGTTGGCCTTTACTACCTTCTTCACAGCTTCACAGAATTTTTCAGTCGGAAGTTCTGGCATCAGGATACCCCGGCAAGTGCTTTGCAGACGTTCTGCATTAGCTTCAGGACGGAAGATACGGATTTTACCATCTTTTCCGCGATAAGCTTTCAGTCCTTCGAAAGCCTCCTGTCCGTAGTGCAGACAAGTGGCAGCCATGTGAATGTTCAATGTTTCTTCTGAACAGAGTTCGAGTTCTCCCCATTTTCCGTCGCGATAGTAGCAACGTACATTGTAATCTGTCCGCATGTATCCGAAAGACAGATTCGACCAGTCTATTTCTTTCATGGTTATCTTATTTTATAAGTTTTTTGAATGTTCTTTTTAGCTACGCAAGCAAAAGTACGGTTTATATTTACAAAATCCAACATAAATGCATTCTTTTTTGACATAAATAAAGGGGATGAAAGAATACTTCCTCTTTTTGCAATAAAAATCTTTATGGTAAAGTCGTTTGTTTCTGTTCCTTAAATGTTTTTATATCCAACTCAAGAGGGAAGTGTAAAAGAGTCATTGGGGTATTTGCCTTGATTTTTTCTGCTGATATGGGTATAAAAAGAAAGATTTTCTGTAAGTTTGCATGGAATAAAACAGAGAGATAAATACTGCAAAAAGATTTTATAATTATTTGTAGGGTGTCAAAATGAACTGAAATATGTCTTTGTGTGATAAAAGTGTTATATTAGGAGAGAGAATAACTGGATGAATTTGAAACTAAAATACATACTAATTATTTTTTTGATTATTGGAATACAAGTTCGGATTCCTGCACAAGAAACGATTCTTCCTGCCATTCAGCAGCAGGAACAGATATTGAAGCGCAATCCTGAAGATATGAGAGCCTTGAAAGAATTATGTTTTCTTTATTTGCATAAGGCCGATTATCATAAAGCCATAGAATATGGGGAAAGACTGTTTAAGATAGGATATGAAAAGCAAGATTATAAGTTTGGTATTCTTTATGCACATATTGGATTGGGGCAGGCATATATTATGTTGGGAGATAGTACTGCAATAAATCATCTTGGGCAAGCTAAACTATTGGCCGAAAGTGAGAAGAATGATTCTGCTTTATGTTCTATATATAATGGAATGGGACTTTATGCCAGCAATATTCATAGGGATTACTATTCAGCATTACATTATTTTTTTGAAGGGATAGAAGCTACGCATCGATGTCAGTATCAAGAACTGGAAGCTATTTTGCTTGGTAATATTTCCAGTATCTATTATTTGAAAGATGACCCTACTGGACTTACTTATTCTTTACAGATTTATGAGTTAGGGCATCAATTAAATTCTGCTTACCTTATTTTTATAGGAGCGTTAAATGCTTCTTATATGTATTATTTGCTTCATGAATATGATAAGGCTTTACCTTATATACAAGAAGCTGAATTTATAATGAAGCAGAATGAATATTATAATCAAGGAAATGTATATGCTATTTATGGGATGATTGAGTTTGCAAAAGGCAATCGGGAGCAGGCCGTAGAATATTATAAAAAGGGATTGTCTTTAAATGATATTAATCAGACCTCCTATAAGGTATTGTTGTTGAATGAATATGCCAAAGCCCTGGCGGAAGAAGGGAGAAACAAGGAAGCTATAGATTTGCTCTTTCAGGCTTTATCGTTTACTAAGGAGGAAAATTGTGAAATTCATCGTAATAAAGTGATAACCACTTTATCGGCTTGTTATGAGAATATGGGTCAATATGTGGAGGCATTGACCTGGCAACGTAAGCTTCAGCAGGAAACTGATAGTATTTTTAATACTGATAAAGAAAAAGTCTTGAGTGAACTTCGTATTAAATATGATACGGAGCATCAGGCAAATGAGATTAAAAAGGGTAAGCTGGCTTTGCTGCAAAAGGAAAAGAAGGAGCAGGCTTTAATGGGTACTTTGGTCATTATTTTGCTGGTAGTGTTTGCTTTGTGGTATCGTTATAAACGGCAAAATCAGTTGTATACCCGTATCGTTTGTCAGCATCAGGAAGCTATTCGAAAAGAACAGCAGTTAAGAGAAGTCATTACTTCACTGCGAGCACAACAGGAGAGTGTTTCTGCATCGTCTCCAATGAGTGAAAAATACGCTGCTTCTTCACTGACAAATGAGAAGAAGAATTCATTGTTTCAGCGTCTGGAAAAGCTTATGCAGGAAGATGCGGTGTATAAAGAGAATTTTTTGACGAAGGAACGGGTGGCTGATTTATTAGGTACTAACCGGACTTATTTGTCACAAGTCATCAATGAACAAACTCAACAGAATTTTACTCAATATATCAATAATTATCGAATTAATGAAGCTATTCGCTTATTGAGTGATCCGGAAACAGATCTTCCCCTTAAGGCTGTAGCGGCAGAAGTCGGGTTTAATTCAATGAGTACGTTTTACAAAATATTCCAGAACACGGTAGGAGTTCCTCCCAAGCAATACCGTAACAAGGTAATGTCTATGCATAAGAATGCATGATACTGCCTTTTTATAACAAAATGTTGTCCTAATGTAACAATTGTCGAACTTGGATACGTCTTTATTGTTAAAGTTATATCTTTTTTTACATTTTTGCAATGAGAGAATCGTAAAAATGTCTGAGGACATAAGTCTATAACCTCTAAAAAAGATGTAAGTATGGAAAAAAACGTATTGCACGACATTCGGCTCAAAATGGAATTTTTGCTACTGTGTGCTATGTTGGTCTTGTCTGTCTCTCCAGCTTATGCTCAGAGAAACCGTACCATTCATGGCATTGTAGTAGATGAAAACAAGGAACCACTTCCTGCAGCTCATGTCAAACAGGTGAATGATGACCCTAAAGGATCAATTGCAGCGGTCATTACGGATATACAAGGGCATTTCACTTTGACACTTCCGTATGGCACGAAGGAAATTGAGGCTTCTTATTTGGGATATACATCTCAACGCATTAAGCTGACGGCAACTAATGATTATTACATTGCTCTTCAACCTTCTACAGAACTGCTTGACGAGGTAGTAGTGACAGGTTATCAGACTATTTCAAAAGAGCGTGCCACAGGGGCATTTTCAAAAGTAGATGCCAAGAAATTGGAAACACAGCGTTTGAGCGATATGGGTTCTATGCTCGAAGGACGTGTGGCAGGATACAGTGATGGCAAGATTCGTGGAGTTACGTCCATGAATGGATTGACTACTCCGTTGTATGTGATTGACGGATTTCCTGTGGAAAAGACTACGAACGACGGTTATGGAAACTGGATTGAGAGTGTGCCCGATTTGAATATGGAAGATATAGAAAGCATCACTGTCTTAAAGGATGCTGCAGCTACTTCTATTTATGGAGCACGTGCAGCGAATGGAGTAGTGGTGATTACTACCAAACGGGCTAAGAAAGATGAACTGAATGTTTCTTTCTCGGCCACTCTTACAGTACAGCCGTACGACACGTATGCAGACAAATATCTGGCCGGGTCTTCTACTATGGTAGAGCTGGAGCGTGAATGGGCCCGACAGAATCCGCATTTGAGTGGGGATAATGTACAAAGCTATGCCCAGACGGTGCTGGATAATATGTCTTATTCTTCACTTGGCATACGGAATATCTTGAATTATTATGCGGGACACATCTCTCGTGATCAGATGGAGAGTAATCTGACGAATTTGGCTTCACAAGGTTATCGGTATTATCGGGATATAGAAAAATACGGTAAGCGTAATCCTTTTTCACAGCAATATAATCTGAATATTGGTAAAGGTACCGAAAAGAACACTTTTAATGCGTCTGTTTCTTATCGTAACAATCAGCTGGAGGATAAGTATTCAGAGAATAGAACCATTGGCATCAATTTGCAGAATTCTACGAAGATGACTTCCTGGCTTACCTTGGATGTAGGTACATATTTGAACTATGGGAAAGGTACTACGCAGTCATTTAACCTTTTCTCACCAGGATATACTTATATGCCGTACAACGGGCTGGTAAATGGTGACGGTACGTATTACACCAATACAGAAGAGGAGCGTTATAGCTTGTACAATTTGAATTTGCTGCATAACAACGGATTGTACAATCTGGATATTACTCCTTTGGATGAAATAAAGATGAACCAGACTAAGAACCGTGATTTCAGTAACCGAACATTTGCTCGTTTGACATTCAAATTTACCGACTGGCTGAAGTATACAGCTTCTTTTCAGTATGAATATGCGGAATATAAGACTGAACAACTGAAAAGCAAGGACTCTTACGAAGTACGTAATAAAGTGAATACATTCTCTACTTCCAATAATGATGGGACATCCACTTTTGCCTTGCCGTATGGAAATATCTTTTTCACTTCTTCCAATACGACACATGCATATAATTTCCGTCAGCAGTTGGATTTCAATAAAACATTTGCGGATGTACATGATGTAACTATGATTTTAGGTACTGAAACACGGGAAAATAAGCTGGAATATAATGATCGTACGCTTTATAATTATGACCCTCAGTTGCTTACGTATAGCTTGATTGATGCGGGAGCGTTGAGTAATTTCCGTGGACAATGGGGATATGCATCATTCGGACAGCAGAATTTTGCTTATATCAGTGAACTGATTAACCGCTATGTGTCTGTGTATAGTAACGCAGCTTATACATACGATGGAAAATATATGGTAAGCGGTAGTATTCGCTGGGATAAAACCAATCTGTTTTCTACAGGTTCCAAATATCAGAAACGTCCTATTTGGTCAGTAGGAGCTGGATGGAATGTGGATCGGGAAAAGTTTTTCCATGTATCGTGGGTAAATATGCTGAAACTGCGTGCAAGCTATGGTATTGGAGGTAATATTGCTAAGAACTCTGCTCCTTATATGATTGCTTACTACAGCAACAATAATCAGGTAGGAGGTATCCAGGGAACTATTTCAAGTCGTCCAAATCCGAACTTGCGTTGGGAAAAGACCACTACATTGAATGTGGGAGTGGATTTTGCCTTGTTGGGAAATCGATTGAATGGTTCTATTGAATATTATAACAAACGAGGTACAGACTTGCTGGCTAACACGAACGGAGTTCCTACAGAAGGATGGGGATATAGCACCTACTCTATAAACAATGGGAAAATGACGAATCAGGGATTTGAATTGACCTTGTCAGGAGATGTAATTCGGAATAACGACTGGAATTGGAATATCAGCGGTGTGCTGGGCTACAATAAGAATAAGGTAACTTATATTAATGTAGAAGCTCCTGTGTCGTATTTGGTAATTGATTATCCGACGGCTTATCCTCGTGTGGGAAATCCGTACAATGCGATTTACGGATACCAGTGGGCCGGACTGAGTGAAACGGGAACTCCTCAGGTGTACGATGCCAAAGGAAATCTATACACCGATATGACTCCTCCTGAGATTGAAGATTTGGTTTATTTGGGAACTACCGTACCGGTTTACAATGGTTCTATTAATACGAATTTGCGTTGGAAGAACTGGGAACTGGCTGCTCAGTTCTTGTTTGAAGGAGGACATAAGATGCGTAATACCAATGTAGCTTTTATCTCTTCTGGTATGGGAGTAGTGAGTAAAGACATTGAGAATCGTTGGCGTGAACCGGGCGATGAGGCTTACACAGATGTGCCGCGCTATATTTCATCTGAGAGTGAATTGTACAACTATAACTACCAAAGCATGTATGCCAATTCGTCCATTAACGTGATTGATGCTACTAACTGGCGTCTAAGAAATTTGTCATTGACATACCGTATACCTGCCAGTGTGTGTCATAAACTATATTTGAAGAATGCACGTATCATGCTGGGTATGGAAAATGTATTTATGGTAGCCAAGAGCAGTAATGCCAAGTATTTGCTTGGTGGATATACGAAACCTAATTATCTGTGTGGCGTTTATCTGAATTTTTAACCTCGATTTTTGTAATATGAAACTTATGAATAGAATTATATATTTCTGTATTACATTGGCATGCTTTTTATGCAGCTCATGTAATGATTACCTGAATATTGCACCGAAAGGTAATAAGATACCTACGACTTTGGCGGATTTTGAAGCTTTATTGCGTGATCAGTATACCATCAGCAGAACGCCTGTAGAAAATGCCTTGTATTTGTTGAATGATGTATATCTGACAAATGCGAAGGTGAATACTCCGAGCTTGAGCCAGGCCAATTATATGTGGGATGAATCGGCTGACCGTATTATGCTGAATAATGCGGATGAAGGGACTTATTATGTACTTTATGGAGCTATTTCCAGTTGTAATCTGATTATCGCAAATGCACCTACAGCTACAGAAGCTACAGATGCAGAGCGAAAGGAAGTGATGGCGTATGCAAAAGTGATACGTGCACTTTGTTACGATGTGCTGGTTAATTATTATGCCGATACGTATGACAAGGCTACGGCAGCAGAGAAGCGTAGTGTACCTCTTATTGCCAGTGCGGATATTGATGCTCCTTATACGCAGGTTTCTATTCAGGAAATGTATGATTTTATCATACAGGATACGAAAGAAGCCATTGAGATGGGAATTCCAGCACAATCCATGACGGCTATTCATCCGAATTTGGGAGCTGCTTATGCTTTGTTGGCTCGTGTGTACTTGCAGATGCAGAATTATGACGAGGCTTTGCGCTATGCGAACCTGGCATTGGAACAGAATAATCAGCTTTTTGACTGGAATGCATTTTATGAGGAACATCAGGCGGCAATTGATGATCCGGACAATTATGACAAAATTGTTACCCCTATGCAATATGATTACGTGGAAAATTATTATTTGCGTTATGGAGTACAGTCAAACTTTGATAGTTATGAATACAACATACCGGTAGAAAGAGCTGAACGTTTTGAAGAAGGAGATGCTCGTTTCCTTTCACGCTGGAAATTGAAGGTAGACAATAATGATACATATTACAAGGCTTTGGAGTCTGGCTTCTTCAATCATGGCGGTTTGACAACTTGTGAAGCGTATCTTATTAAAGCGGAATGCCAGGCTCGGTTAGCTCAGAACAATGATTATGCTGAATCTATGAATACTCTGAATTCCGTGCGGATAACCCGTATTCGTCCTGATAAGTATCAGCCGGCTACAGCTGCTACACTGGAGGAGGCTCTTTCTCTGATTCGTCGTACCAAAGATAATGAGTTGATATTCTCTATTGTTCCTTTTGCAGACGCCCGTCGTTTTAATCTGGAAGGTACGTATGCTAGTACTTTAATCAAAACTTATGAGGGGAAGGAATATAGTTTGAGTCCGACGTCTCATTTATGGACCATGCCTTTCCCGGCAGGAGCTCTTAATAATCCTGGAAACGGATCGATAGAACAAAATGTATCTAAATAAACATTATTATGAAAATGAAGAAAATCTCTGGTTTAGCCATTTTAGGTTTGATGATGCTGTCATGCGGCAGTCAGCCGAAAGTAGATGGCTATGTGTTGAAAGGTAATATTGAAGGCTTGCCCGACGGCACGCATGTGCAGTTGGTACCGGTAAGCCATGACAGTGAACAGCCTTTTGCCGATACGACGGTAGTTAACGGGCAATTTGTGTTTACAGGAAAAATGGAAGAGCCGAGAGCTTTTCATTTATTGGTGAAAGATGCGTATGGTTCACGTAATCTTATGTTGGAAAATGCCCAGATGGAGGTTACGGGAAAGCTGGTGGCCAAGAAGGAATCTGACGGGGGAGTTTCCTATAATCTGTCTTCTTTGTCGGTAAAGGGTTCTCCGCTGAGTGCGCGCTACGACTCATTACTTTCTGCGCGTACCTACCTGGATTCATTGTATGCACTTAATGCCCGTAAATTTGCTGCTTTTGACAGCTTGATGATGGCTGCTTATAAATCAAAGGATCAGGCGAAAATTAAGGAGCTTCGGCAGAGTGCGGATGGAAAAGCCAGGGCTGAAGCTGATAAAGTCTTTTTTGGTACTGTAGATTCACTGTATCATCAGGTAGTCATGGCAAACAAGGATTCATTCTGGGGGCCATTGATGATGATTTCGTTTACCAGCTATTTGAGTGAAGATATGAAACCTTGGTATGAAGCATTGTCTTCTGCTGCCAAGGAGTCGTACTACGGGCAGAAGGTAAAAGAAGAACTTTATCCGGCAGGTAAAGAAGGTACGGTGGTACCCGATTTCAAGGTTAAAGATAAATCAGGAAAGGAAGTAGCCCTTTCCACATTGCGACAAGGAAAAAAATATGTATTGATTGATTTTTGGGCTTCCTGGTGTAACCCGTGTCGGAAAGAGATTCCGAACCTGAAGAAGCTGTATGCACAATATAGTGAAAAAGGTTTTGAGATTGTAAGTATCTCTATCGATCAAAAGAAGGCTGACTGGGAGAAAGCTTTGAAAGAAGAGGGACTTCCCTGGCCGAACTTCCTAGATGAAACAGGAGTCGCTGCACTCTATAAGGTGAAATTTGTACCTACAATGTATCTGATTAATGCAGACGGTGTGATGGTTGGTGAAAATTTGCGAGGTGAGGCTTTGGCTGAGAAATTGAAGGAACTTTTTCAATAAGAGTCGAACGAAGCGGGAATATGATACGAAAATCCGTGTAAGGGGACTTCGAATACAGGCGGTGCATAAATCTGAACAGTCAGATTTGTGTACCGTTTTTTTATGGAATGAATAAAGGAATCCATTCAGATGTAGGGAAGGAAATCCCGGACTTTGTGCGGAAGAAAAGATAAAAAAAGTAACTTTAGAAAATTATGGATAACAAGAATTAATGCAGCAGCTAGAATGAATGGTCTTTCCTACAGCAAATTTATGTATGGTTTAAAGCTTGCTAATGTTGACCTTAACAGAAAAGTATTGTCAGAGATGGCTGTAAATGATGCAGAAGGATTTGCAAAGCTTGCTGAGTTAGCAAAGTCTAAGGTTGCTTAATTATATATTAAGTTGTAAGTTGAAGGGGCTGTCGCTTTAACGGTTATATATCGTTGAAGCGGGCCTCTTTTAAGTTTGTGAAATAAATGTGAAAAATGATATATACACTGTTCATATGTTGAAAGATATGTTATTATCTACTAGATTGGTTTCTGATTGAAGAGACCTTTCACAATTATGAAAGTGTGGGATGAGTGAATATGAAAAAGAATATTTTAAAGAAGATAAGTATTGGCTTGCTGTCAGCAGCTATGATGGTTTCCATGACAGCATGTAATACAAAGATTAAAGTTAATTATGATTATAAAGCGGAAGATTATGTTACGCTTGGAGAATATAAGGGCATAGAGGTAAGCGTTGATACTGATGCAATAGAGAACAATCTTATCAATACAAGAATACAGAATGATCTTGAGAGCAATACAACATATGTTGAAACAACAAGAGCTGCTCAGGCTGATGATAAAGTTACAATTGATTTTAAGGGCTCAATCGGTGGTGAGCAGGTATCCGGTTTCAGTGATAATGATTACTCTATTGTACTTGGAAAAGATACATTCACGGTTGAAGGGTTTGTTGATGAACTTTACGGAGTAAAGAGCGGTGATGTCAAGGTTGTTACACTTACAGTTCCACAAGATTTCAGCGATGCACCTGAGTATGCAGGACGTAAGATTGTATTTGAGATTACAGTAAAAACAGTTGCACAGCCTAATGTGCCTATGATTACAGATACTTATGCAAAAGAATATTACAATTATGATACAGTTGCTGAATACAGAGAGAGTATCAAGAATGAGATTCAGGATACTATTGATGAAAAGGTAACTGAAGCAAAGAAACAAGCTGTTCTTACAAAGCTTCAGGAAAGATGTACAATCAAAGGTTATCCGGAGGATTATCTTGCAACAAAGACAAGTGATTATGAACAGTCAATTAAGTTTTATTCAATGATGCAGGGAATAACAGTTGATGAGTACTGCCAGAAGACATTTAATATGAGCTTTGATGATTATGTTAAAAAGGCTGTTGCCCAGGAGATGATTTTACAGGCGATTGCCGATAAGGAAAATATATCAATTAAAGATTATGATTACAAAGGGGAGCTTCCTCAGTTTGCAAAAGACAGAGGATATTCTGATAAAGATTCATTTGTTGAGAAGTATGGTAAAGACAAGATTGTTAAGAATATGATTATTCAGAAAGCACAGGATATCGTAATGGATAATGCTGTATATAAGTAGGCATCTGCCAGCAAGGCATTGGCTGTCTGCATAAAATAATCCACAGACATAAACGAAGATGTTTATGGTCTGTGGATTTTTGTATGTTTTTTATTTGTTTTGTGGATTAGTGTGTTCCTGTAGAACCAAAACCGCCTTCGCCGCGGACAGAATCTTCTAATGAATCAGCTTCTGTAAAATCGGCAGTTATAAAAGGTGCAAGTACAAGCTGTGCGATACGTTCACCTTTTGATACAGTAACGGCTTCGCCAGAGTGATTATATAAAGCAACCATGATTTCACCACGGTAATCGGAATCAATTACCCCTACTTTATTTGCCGGAGCAAGTCCACGTTTACAAGCCATTCCGCTTCTTGCATAAATAAGACCGACAAGGCCTGTTGGAATCTCAAGTGCAATTCCTGTGTGTATAAATTCTGTGCAGCCGGGATTTATAGTTATATCTTTATCCATGCATGCATAGAGGTCGGCACCAGCGGCAAACTCAGTTCCATAAGCTGGAATAATGGCATCTTCTCTTAACTTTTTTAATCTTACAGTCTGTTTCATTTTAATAGTCTCCATTCTTAAAAATAATAAAGGTTTATTTATCAAAGTCATATAAAATGACATTGCCGCTTTTCAATGATTCGTTTACAAGGATTGTACGCTGGTTTTCAGAGCCTTTGAATTTGAGATTGAGATTTTTAAGCTCTTCAACAAAGCGTCCGTCAACAAGAACATCAATATAACTTAGCAGTTCATTGGTTTCTTTCCACTTTTTACACATGTTTTCTATGATATCTTTATCAAATAAAAACCCGGTAAAACACCATATATCTTTTTGTGGCAGGACTTCACGTACCTGTCTTACAAGAGGAAGAAGACCTTTCTGGTTACTGTATTCAAATGGTTCACCGCCAAGAAGTGTAAGCCCCTGTATATAATCCGGTTTCAAAGATTCGATAATAGAATCAATGGTATCCTGTGTAAATGGTTTCCCATAATTAAAATCCCATGCGATTTCATTGAAACATCCGGGACAGTGATGGCTGCATCCGCTTACAAAAAGAGATGTGCGTACTCCCGGACCATTGGCTACATCACAATATTTGATTTCTGCATAGTTCATTATGATCAGTCTCCAATCTTACGTTAATTAACACTACATATTATAACAGAAAAAAAGTATGTTGAATAGGTTTAAAAATCTGTAAAAATATATATAAATATCTATAGTTCAGTGGAAAAATACAGAATATATGTTAAAATAATAACAACATAAATAAGACTTTTACATGAAAGGAAGACAGCATTATGATAGAGATTAATTTTGACAAACTTTACAGATATCCAAGGATTGCAGAACCGTGTACAATATGTATTCCGGTAGAAAAAGGAAAAATATATTCTAAAGATAATGTATGCGTTATGCAGGATGGAAAACCGGTTCCTACACAGGCAAAGGTTACATCAAGATATGATGACACATCAATAAGATATCTTTTTGTAAGGTTTATGGCTGATCTGCCGGCAAATAAGGGCACAAAAGTATATTGTGAACTTGATTGTAAAGATGTCAATGATAATCCGGACATTTTATGTACTGAGAGTAGTACAGGAATAGAAGTTGATACGGGTGCGTTAAAGTTTAAGGTTGAAGATTATGCCTCATACATTTTTAAGGAAGTTAATGATGGGAATAAGATATATACAAATGAAAATTTTGCCGGCCCATATCTTAAAGAAGCTGATGGAACAAGTTATGATATAGAACTTGAAGAATGGAATATAATAGAGTGCGGTCAGGTGTGTGTGTCTTTGTGTACAAAAGGCGTAAATGTATCAAAAGATAAAGATAAAAAGATAGAGTTTGAGATAAGAATTAATGCATATGCCGGAAAACCGTGGGTTGAACTTTCATACAGAATTATAAACACAAGCATGGAAGAACTTGATATAGCATCACTTGTATTTTATGCAAAAGCTGATTCTTCAAGCCGCCTTAGTGATATTATGAAACCTATGAATTTTGATGAGAAGCCGGATTCTACAGGATGTGGCGATATAATGACAGATAATACCAGCTGTACCGGCCCTGTTTTTCATACAAGGGGAACGCATGAACTTGAACTTTTTGATGAGAAAGCACCTGTTTTGGATGTAAGGACAATGGTGGGAAGCTCTAATTATAGGACAGATTTTTATATAGGAAAAAATGGAGAAGAAGTAAACCGTCATGTAGATGCACATTATCTTATGAAAGAGGCAAATGAGCATTTTGCGGAAGTTTTATATGGTACATTTTTTGCTGACAGGACAGATGCTAAAGGCGGACTCTGTATAACTGTATATCAGGCACAGCAAAATTACCCAAAGGCTGTAAAGTCAGACAGTGAAGGTATTGCTGTTATGCTTGTTCCGGAGGGAGAAGACAAGGTTATCATGCAGCCGGGAATGGCAAGAACACAGAAAGTGCTTATGCATTTTCATGCTGCGGATGAGAAGATTCTTGAAATTGATAACAGAAGTCTTATTTACCAGATGCCTGACAGACCATATATTTCTCCTGAGATGTTTAAAAATGCCGGAGTTATGCCGGATATTTTCCCTGATAAGTTAAATGATGATGTTGAGATGTTTCTTATAGGAAGAGCTGACGAACATGCAAGATGCTATGGTATGCTTAACTGGGGCGATACATGGGATTCTAATTATACACAGCAGGGAAGAGGCAACGGAAAGACAGTGTGGAGTAATAATGAATATGATTATCCACATTCATGTGCGTTGGAGTATGCAAGAACCGGTGTGAGACGTTTCCTTGACTATCTTCTTGTTTCAACAGAGCATCAGATGGATGTAGATGTGTGCCATTACAGTGATAATCCGTTACGAATCGGCGGTCAGTGGGAACATACGGCAGGACATTGCAAGAATGGTATTATGGTGTGTTCGCATGAGTGGGTAGAAGGTCTTATTGATTATTATCATTTTACAGGCGACGAAAGAGCATTAACTACGGCTGTTGGAATTGGAAATAATATATTAAAGCTTCTTGATACACCAATGTATGCTGTTCCGGGTGAGGCAAATGCAAGAGAAACAGGCTGGGCACTAAGAGCACTGACGGCATTATATGTTGAGACTGGTGAATCAAAGTGGATTGACAAATGTGAATGGATTGTTGACAGCTTTAAGAAATGGGAAGAAGAATATGGCTACTGGCTTGCACCATATACAGACAATACAACAATACGTGTAGGATTTATGATTTCTGTTGCGATTGGCAGTGTTATGAGATATTACAGAGTATTTCCGCGTGAAGATATCAAAGATATGATAATCCGTGCTGTTGATGATCTTATTGAAAACTGTATGCTTGGATGTGGAGTATTTTATTATAAAGAACTTCCGAGTCTGCAGAGACTTGGTAATAATACGCTTTTGCTTGAATCTCTTGCAATAGCTTATGAACTCACAGGAGATGTGAAGTATCTTAAACCAGGAATAAAGACATTCGACAAAACAATTGATTCAAAGGCAGCAACGACAAACGGTGTCAAGAAAATTGTTGATGATGCAGTGATATGTGCCGGTGCAAGCACAAAGGGATTTGCTCAGAGTTTTATCCCTGTTATTACATATTACAAGGCATTGTCAGAAAATGGATTGTATTAATCCGCCATGTCTTGCAAAGACCAAAAAACCGTAGTAATATTAAAATATTGATTATATGGTAATGCACTATATGTGCCGGAATGGAGGATAATATGAGAATAGGTATAAGAGCTCATGATGTAAAATATGCACCGCTTGATGAACTGATTCCAAATATACATAATCAGGGATTTCATTGCATGCATATAGCACTAAGCAAGTCAATTAAGGAATTTAAGCCGGAGATAAGCACAATGACACCTGGACTTGCAATGTATATCAAGGAATTGTGTGCTGAAAATAAAGTTGATGTGGCTGTGCTTGGCTGTTATCTTAATTTATGCAACCCTAATCCGGAGCAGCATAAAAAGATAGTAGAAAAATACAAGGCACATATAAGATTTGCAAGCATTTTAGGCTGTGGAGTTGTTGGAACAGAGACTGGTGCCGTTAACGAAGAATACAAGTACGAACCGGCAAATCATTCTGAGGAGGCACTTGAGACATTTATAGAAAATCTGAGACCTATAGTAAAATATGCAGAGCAGTTTGGTGTTATATTTGCAATTGAACCGGTGTGGAAGCATATTGTATACACAGTTGAGAGAGCAAGAAAAGTTCTGGATGCTATTGATTCACCTAATCTTCAGATTATATTTGACCCTGTAAATCTTCTTTGTGTTGATAATATCGATAAACAGGATGAGATTATTGAAAAGGCATTTGAACTTCTCGGAGATGATATAGCTGTAGTCCACTGCAAGGATTATGTCGTTGAGGGCAATGAGTTAAAGTCTATTGCTGCCGGAACAGGAAGCCTTAATTATCCGCTTCTTTTAAAGAAGATAAAAGAATACAAGCCATATGTTCACTGTACGCTTGAAAATACGGTGCCTGAAAATGCTGTCGCAACAAGAGAATTTATGGAAAGAACATACGCTGAAGTATGAATTTAATATTCAGATATATGAAACCCCACTTCCCACGCATGGTAGTGGGGTTTATGGTTAAATTTTCCGGAACAGTAATGGATCTGCTGCTTCCGTGGATACTTGCATATATTATTGATGAAGTTGTGCCTGAGGCAGATATTGCGAGAGTTGTACAGTGGGGACTTGTTATGGTTGTCTGTGCATTTATTGCGGTACTCGGCAATGTGACAGCAAACAGAATGGCTTCATCAGTTGCGAGAGATTCAATGCGTGTTTTAAGAAATGATACATTTACGGCAATTATGAATCTTTCGTGCGGACAGGTTGACAACTTCTCTCAGAGCACACTTATATCACGAATGACAAGTGATACATATAATATTCATCAGATTATGAATTCTATGCAGAGAATGGGTGTGCGTGCACCGATTCTTCTTATTGGCGGGATTATTGTTACTATGACACTTGATCCGGTGCTCTCGGCAATACTTGCATCAACACTTCCATTTCTTGCAATAGTAGTCATATATGTTGCTAAAAAAGGCATTCCTCTTTATAACACGCATCAGAAGGCAAGTGATGTCATGATAGGCCGTGTGCGTGAAAGTATTACAGGAATACGAGTTATCAAGGCACTTTCAAAAGGTGATTATGAGCGTGAGAGATTTGAAAATATCAATCTGGATGTTGTTGAAAAGGAGAAAAAAGCGGGTATAACAATGGCACTTACCAATCCGGTTATGAATTTCCTTCTTAATGTTGGCTGGGTAATGATTATATTTGTTGGGGCAGTCCGTGTAAATGCCGGACTTACAGCACCTGGTAAAATTATTGCATTTCTTACATATTTTACAATAATTCTTAATGCCATGCTATCAATAACACGTCTTTTCGTTATGTTTTCAAGAGCCGGTTCATCTGCCGAAAGAATAGAAGAAATATTACAAGCCCGGTCTGACATTAAGAATCAGGATGCTAATGATAATAAAAGCTGTGATGAGAGCCTTCCGTATATTGTTTTTGATAATGTGAGTTTCTCATATAATGGAAACGTTGATAACCTTTCTGATATTTCATTTTCACTGGAAAAAGGCCAGAAGCTTGGAATTATTGGTGCAACAGGCTCTGGAAAGACAACAATTATCAATCTTTTAATGAGATTTTATGATGTCTCATCAGGAAAGATATTCATTGATGGAAAAGATATTCGTGATTATGATGTGGGTGTTCTGCGTGAGAAATTCGGTGCTGTATTTCAGAATGACATTATATTTGAAGACAGTGTTTCGGAAAATATAAAACTTGGAAGAAATATAACTGACGAGAATATGAAAAAAGCAGCAAAAGCATCATGTATTGATTCACATATAAGCCAGATGGATGAAGGATACGATTCATTTCTTGCAATAAGAGGAAATAACCTTAGTGGTGGACAGAAACAGAGAATGTTAATTTCGCGTGCGATTGCGGGAAATCCTGAGATTCTTGTGCTTGATGATTCTTCAAGTGCACTGGATTACAAGACTGATGCAGCAATACGAAAAAATATTGATGAAATGGGAAAAAACACAACTACAATTATAGTGGCACAAAGAGTAAGTTCAGTGCTTGACTGTGATAAGATAATTGTTATAGATGAAGGCAGGATTGCAGCATGCGGAAATCATGATAAGCTTCTTAAAACATGTGCAATTTATGCAAGAATAAGCAGTCTTCAGAGCGGAATAACACAGTAAAGGAGAAAGTGTTATCATGGCAAAAACAGGTGCAGATATGTTCCGTATGGGACCAAAGATTGCAAAGGGAACAAGTGCGGAAGAGATATATAAAAACAGCAGAAGTATCAATAAAAAGGGTACTATTTTGAGACTGTCAAAATATCTTATGAGATATAAATATCTCATGGCAGCAGCGTTATTTTTATCAATTGCGGGTAATGTTTTTGCACTTATCGGACCAAAGCTTTCAGGTCAGGCGATTGATGCAATAACCGGTACCGGTCAGGTGGATTTTAAAAAAGTCACGCATTACTGTATTCTGATGGCAATATTTTATATTGCATCTTCAGTAATGTCTTATATACTTTCTGTCCTTATGATACATATAACACAGAAATGTGTTTACCAGATGAGAAAAGATGTCTATGACAGCCTTATGAAACTTCCGGTATCATATTTTGATAAACATCAGACGGGTGAGATATTAAGCAGAATTTCTTATGATATAGATACAGTAAATACATCGCTTTCAACTGACCTTGTGCAGATACTCACGAGTGTTATAACGGTTGTCGGCTCGTTCTTTATGATGCTTTCGATATCTCCAATGCTGATACTTATATTTGTTGTAACAATACCTTTGTCATTTCTTATAACAAAGTTTATTACAGGGAAAACAAGACCATTGTTTCGGGAGCGTTCAGCAGCACTTGGACGTCTCAACGGATTTGTTGAAGAGATGATAGGCGGGCATAAGACAATAAAAGCATATCACAGGGAAGAAAATACTATTAACAAGTTCAAAGAAAATAATGATGATGCCGTAAAATGTTATTATGAGGCAGAGTATTTCGGAAGCATGACAGGTCCGTGTGTTAATTTTGTTAATAATCTTTCGCTTGCATGCATATCTGTCTTTGGTGCTGTATTATACATCGGAGCTAAGATTTCAATTGGCGATATTTCTTCGTTTGTACTTTATTCGAGAAAATTTTCAGGTCCTATCAATGAGGCAGCAAATGTACTGAATGAATTCCAGTCTGCAATTGCAGCGGCAGAAAGGGTGTTCAGGCTTATTGATGAACCGAAAGAACCTGTAGATAAGCCTGATGCAGTTAGCCTTAGTAATGTAGAAGGAAAAGTTGATTTTGATAATGTAAGCTTTGGGTATGTAAGAGATAAGATGATACTTAAAGATATAAGCCTGTCAGCAAAACCCGGACAGGTAATAGCAATAGTAGGTGAAACAGGAGCCGGAAAGACAACAATAATTAATCTTCTTATGCGTTTTTATGATATTGCCAGCGGCAAGATAAGCATTGATGATAAAAACTACAGGGATTATAAAATGTCGGATTTAAGGAAATCTTTTGCAATGGTTTTACAGGATACATGGCTGTTTAACGGAACGGTGTACGAAAATATTGCATATGGTAATGAAAATGCTACAAGGCAGCAGGTTATAGAAGCAGCTAAAGCAGCAAAGATTCACAGATATATTGAAAGTCTGCCTGATGGTTATGATACTGTGCTTACTGAAAATGCAACAAATATTTCAAAAGGACAGAAACAACTGCTTACGATTGCGAGAGCAATGCTTCTTGATTCGTCAATGCTCATACTTGATGAGGCGACGTCAAATGTTGATATAGTAACAGAGGCGGATATATCCGGTGCAATGGTCAAACTTATGAAAAATAAAACATGCTTTGTCATTGCACACAGACTGTCTACAATACAGAATGCAGACAGGATTCTTGTGGTAAAAGACGGCAATATTGTAGAGCAGGGAACACATCAGGAACTGCTTGATAAAAAACAGTTCTATTACAGTATGTATAATGCTCAGTTTTCGTGAAAAACAAGGGATTATACAGTAATTGACTACTTGTATTTTCAGATGGTAGAATATATAATTAATATTAAAACTAGAAAGAGACACAGCTGGAGCTGATGATGAAGCGGAGGTAATGGTATGCCGGAAAAGATTGTACTTGAACAGGATAAGAATATTAAAACAAAAGAAGTTGAGAGACCGGTGGATACTCCTGCGGATTTCACAAGCCCGGAGGTGCTTTATCAGGATTTAATCACAGAGATTAAAAAATATCATCCGTCATCGGATTTATCTGATATTGAGAAAGCATATAAGGTCGCTTACAAGGCACATGAAGGACAGAAGAGAAAGTCGGGTGAGCCATATATAATTCATCCTCTTTGTGTTGCAATTATACTTGCAGAACTTGAGCTTGATAAGGAGTCGATTATAGCTGGTCTTCTGCATGATGTAGTTGAAGATACAGTTATGACAAGTGAAGATGTAGAAAAAGAATTCGGCTCAGAAGTTGCACTTCTTGTTGATGGTGTTACAAAGCTTACACAGCTCAACTATGAGCATGATAAAATAGAAGTCCAGGCAGAGAATCTTCGTAAGATGTTTCTTGCTATGGCAAAAGATATCCGTGTAATTATGATAAAGCTTGCCGATAGACTTCACAATATGAGAACAATGCAATACCAGTCACCGGCTAAGCAGATTGAAAAGTCAAGAGAGACTATGGAAATATACGCTCCTATTGCACACAGGCTCGGTATTTCAAAGATTAAGGTTGAACTTGACGACCTTTCAATGAAATATCTTATGCCTGATGTATACAACGATCTTGTTGAGCAGGTAAATCTCAACAGACCCGGCAGGGAAGCATTTATCAAGAGCATTATAAAAGAAGTCGGAATGCACATAAGCAATGCCGGAATTGAGGCAGAGATTGACGGAAGAGTAAAGCACTTCTTTTCTATTTACAGAAAGATGGTCAACCAGAATAAGACACTTGACCAGATTTATGATATTTTTGCAGTAAGAATCAAGGTTGACACAGTAAAGGACTGTTATGCCGCACTCGGTGTAATACATGAGATGTATAAGCCAATCCCGGGACGTTTCAAGGATTATATAGCAATGCCTAAGCCTAATATGTATCAGTCGCTTCATACAACATTGATTGCTTCTAACGGACAGCCGTTTGAGGTGCAGATTCGTACTTATGAGATGCACAGAACTGCTGAGTATGGTATTGCGGCACACTGGAAATATAAAGAAGGCAAGAGCGGTGCACCTTCCAATGAAGAGGCAAAGCTTAGCTGGCTTCGCCAGATGCTTGAATGGCAGACAGAGATGTCTGATAACAAAGAATTTCTTTCTTCTATTAAGAGTGATTTGAATCTTTTTTCAGATAATATATATTGTTTTACACCTACAGGTGATGTCAAGAATCTTCCGGCCGGTTCATGCCCTGTTGATTTTGCATACAGCATTCACAGTGCAGTCGGCAATAAGATGGTAGGTGCAAGAGTCAACGGCAAACTTGTAACCATAGATTATGAATTAAAGAGCGGTGACAGAGTTGAGATTATCACATCGCAGAATTCA
>ENA-OOXM01001092-OOXM01001092.1-human-gut-metagenome-genome-assembly--contig:-NODE-1092-length-21551-cov-4.789170_pt1 | contig 21551 bp, 20 predicted proteins | sample MGYA00241589_ERZ501347 | MGnify/ENA primary metagenome ERZ501347 (study PRJEB25962, sample SAMEA2042832) | human gut metagenome | biome: human gut; feature: human-associated habitat; material: faeces...
TGAAGATAAAATAATGGTGGAAACGGGAAATAGAACTATTAAACAGAAACCGGCTCTACAGCACATTCTGGAAGTGGTGAAAAAACATTGCGATGATTAAAAAAAAGAATTCGATGGTTCAAGTGAAACATTGCGATGTGTTGATTGAACCATAGCAATGTTTTCTTACCAAGGCTACAATACTACCGCCGCCTGGATAATGTGGTCATTCTAAGAAGCAATATTCAATATCAAAACAACAAGGTTGCCAATTCCTACGCTTAGGAGCTGGCAACCTTTCTACTTATTTACATTCAGTTTTATAAAGCCTTGGCTTTTTCAGGCTCATTAGTCGTAACGTAGTCTATACCCTGCTTGAAGAATTGTTTTATTTCTTTCAAATCGTTCACCGTCCATACATTGGTGACAAGGTTAAGCTTCTTGGCTTCTTTAATCCATGACGGATTCTTCTTGAATACCTTGTCATTATAGTCGATGCCAGTATAGCCGGCTTCCTTTGCCTGGAGTGGCGAGAGGTCGCCGCTAAGATAAGACACCTTAGCTCCGGGAAGGTTACGCACTATATAGTCGCAAGCGTGTTTGCTGAAAGAGATATATTCAGTTCTGCTTTCCAACCCAGCCTCTTTTACCATTTTCAGAGCTGCGTCTATGCAACGGTCTTCATCGCTCTTCTGTACATGTACCTTAACTTCGAGTATGAGTTTCATATCGCCCAACGGTTTAGCCGCTTCCAAATACTCGCTCAGCGTAGGTATAGCCTCGCCATTCTTCAGTCGCTTATCCTTAATGTCAGCATAGTTGGCATTCTCTATCTTAATGCCTTCCACGTCGTCATCATGAAATACCACTACCACTCCGTCACGAGTGATGTGTACATCGAATTCTGAGCCGTATACTCCAATCTTGTAAGCATTCTGCAAAGAAGAAATAGAATTCTGGGCAGAACCTTCGGTTTTCCAATATCCTCTGTGCGCTATCACCTGCGGCGCTCTATTCTTAGCTATAGACGGAAGAACAATTCCCATCAACAGCATAACATAAACGATTAATTTTTTCATAATTGTATCTTTAATTTATTTGTTTTAAAATCCTATCTTAAACATCAAGCCGAGAACGGAGCGAGAACGACATTCTTTACCGTTAACCACTCAAAAACCATGCCATAGTGATTTCTGTCGCAAAAGTAGATGGAGCATATTACATCGAGGTTTCTATTTTATGAAGAAAGGGTAAAAGCTTAAAAAGGGATTAGCTCATGTAGCTATATAAATAAGATGTAGTTTCTTATTCTCCGCTTAACACATTTGTAACAGCGTTGTAACGTGCCCTGAATACTTTTGTGCCGACAAAAACTATTTAGTATTCAATGAAGACGACTAAGATTTCTAATTTCATTATGATGGCATTCTTAGGATGCTGTTCTATCTATTCTGTCTCTGCGCAGCAAGCAAGTGCGACTGGCGTGCAACGACCTAAGCTTGTGGTTGGCATAGTAATCGACCAGATGCGTTGGGATTATTTATATCGCTATCAAAAACGTTATACTGACGGCGGTTTCAAGCGATTGCTCAACGAGGGTTTCTCATGCGAGAATACCGTGATTCCGTATGTGCCTTCTGTAACTGCCATCGGACATACTTGCATCTATACGGGTAGCGTTCCGTCTATTCATGGCATAGCAGGAAACAATTTCGTAAAAAACGGAAAGAAGGTGTATTGCACCGACGACGATACGGTTAAGCCGGTAGGTTCTAACAGCGAAGCGGGACTTATGTCGCCAAGGAATTTGTGGGTAACTACCATAGGTGACGAGATGAAAATCGCTTCGAACGGACGTGCCAAAGTAGTGGGCGTAGCTCTTAAAGACCGAGCTTCTATTCTCCCTGCCGGACACAATCCCGACGGTGCGTTTTGGTTCGACGATAAATCTGGAAATTTCATTACGAGTACTTATTACATGAATCAGTTGCCCAAATGGGTTAAAGCATTCAATAGCAAGAAGCTCCCCGAGCATTATCTGTCAGAAAAATGGAATACGCTTTATCCTAAAGATACATACACAGAAAGCACTTCCGACGAAAACGAATACGAAAACGGAATAAAAAAAGGGGTAAAGGCTACTCTTCCACTCAATCTTCCGGAGCTGTATAAGAAATATGGTTATAACATTATCAGAAACACTCCATTCGGCAACTCGCTGACGTTTGATATGGCAAAGGCAGCTATCGACGGAGAGCAGCTTGGAGCTGATGACGAAACCGATCTATTAGCGGTAAGTTGCTCAAGTACCGACTATATCGGTCATCAGGTGGGAACTCACGCTGTAGAGACCGAAGATACTTATCTACGTCTGGATAAGGCGATTGCCGATTTTCTGTCATACCTCGATGCAAAGGTTGGCAAAGAAAATTATCTGGTCTTCCTCAGTGCCGATCATGGAGCAATGAATAATGCCCATTTTCTGCAAGACCGCCGTATTCCTGCTGGCAACTGGGACGATGATACCGCAGCCAAGAAGTTGAACGAAGTGTTGGCTAAGGATTATCCTAACACAGGCGATTTAGTAAAAACCGTGATGAATTATCAGGTATTCTTCAACCGCGAGGTAATCAAGAATCAGCATTTGGACTTCGCTAAAATAAAGCAGACAGTCGTAGATTTTCTGAAGGAAGACTCATGTGTACTGTATGCGTGCGATATGGAAAAGACAATGACTGAGAACATCCCCGAAGAAGTAAAATATCGCATCGTAAATGGTTACAACCGTGAGCGCAGCGGAAACATACAGATTGTGCTGAAGCCCAACTTCTACACACACGGAATGAAGGGTACCGACCATGGCGCATGGAATCTATACGACACGCACATTCCTCTAGTATTTATGGGATGGGGCATCAAGCATGGCGCTACCACCAAGCAGACGTTCATGACCGATATTGCTCCTACCATCGGAGCACTGATTCATGTGCAGGCGCCTAATGGTTGCGTAGGACAACCCATTTCCTTCACAAGATAAGTGCCTCTACTACTATCGATATTAAGACGCTTAAAAGCGAGACAAACACACAAAAAACAACGATTCATCCAAAAAAGGAAAGTTTTCTGAAGATTTTCCGGGTAAAAGTGCCGCAATTTAAAATATTTGTGGCACTTTTATGTTTTAATTCAATAGAACGATAATTTTAAAAACAAAAACCATGACTATCGGAGATAAAATACCAGAAGTTCTTGGCATCGACCAAGACGGACGTGAGATTAAGGCAAGCGACTATCGTGGCCGCAAGATTGTACTTTACAGTTACCCCAAAGCTAACACTAGCGGATGTACTGCCGAAGCTTGTTCGCTACAGGCTCATAAGGAAGAACTTGCCGCTGCCGGTTACGACATTATCGGTGTGAGCAAGGATAAGCAGGCTCTTCAGAAGAAATTCGCAGACGCTCAGGGTTTGCAGTTCCCCCTTATTGCAGATACAGAGACTACCCTTCTACAGGAACTCGGTTGCTGGGGAGAGAAAGTAGCTTGCGGACGCAAAACCATCGGCATTCTTCGCACCACTTATCTAGTGAACGAAGATGGAATCATCGAGAAGATTTTCACTCCAAAAGAAATCAAGACCAAGATTCACGCAGAACAGATACTGGATTATATCAATAAATAATCAGTACAACAAAAGATTATGCCTATGTAACAGTTGTCCCCATCAGAACATTAATGCTTTGATGGGGACAATGATTCTTACACCTAATTCAATATGACTATACACCAAATAACATTCAGCCCCACCGGAGGGACGCGCCGTGCAAGTGAATTCCTTTGCAAGGGTTTCGATGCAGAGAGTACCATTACTGAGCTTTGCACACAAGAAGAGAATCTGAATTATCCAAATATCGCAGCAGATGACTTGGTGGTGATTTCAATGCCTGTATATGCAGGACGTGTGCCGGCATTGGCAACAGAACGATTGAAAAATGTCATCAGCAACGGAGCCAAATGTGTGATTATCGCCGTTTATGGCAACAGAGCATACGAGGATGCTTTGGTAGAGATGCAAGATACGGCAACAGAGATGGGCTTCCAAGTAATAGCGGCTATAGCTGCCATTGCAGAACATAGCGTATGCCGTATGTACGCCACAGGCAGACCCGATGATATCGATGCCAAGGAATTAGCGGCATTCAGCGTAGCCATTCTTGAAAAAATAAAGGAAAACAAGCCTTTCGCCCCTCTCGCACTGCCAGGCAACCGCCCTTATAAGCAAGGTTGCACAGGTCCATTCCCTACCGCTAACGATAATTGCACGGATTGCGGAACCTGCGCAAGTCAGTGTCCTACAGGAGCCATCGCTCTTGATAACCCTAAAGGAAACAACAACGAGCTTTGCATAGGCTGCATGCGATGCGTTTCGGTTTGTCCCGTTCATGCAAGAGGTATAGGCGAACGACTCAACATGCTGGCGGAACGACTCAAACCGCTATGCAGCGACAGGAAGCAGAACGAATTGTTTGTGTAAAACTATGACCCAACAACATAAATACATACAACTAGACTTATTCCAAGAAGAAGCGGAAGATAACGAAAAGGAACTCGAATCTTCTGTCGGCCAAGAGTACGACTTGACGGACCTGTTCGCAAGGCTAGCCAAGTCCGACTTCCGCAGTCGATTTCATCTGACGAAGAAAGACAAAGAGTACATCGCCCAGAAAGGTTTGCCCACCATCCGCCGACATGCAGAAGACTTCATCGCCAAACGACTGGCTCCAGCCGTTATTCCGAACGACGGCAAGCAGACACCAATGCGAGGCCATCCAGTGTTCCTTGCCCAGCACGCCACCGGCTGCTGTTGCCGAGGATGCTTCTACAAATGGCATCACATCCCCGCCGGACGAGAACTCACCAAGGAAGAACAGCAATATGCCGTAGCCGTACTTATGGCTTGGATAGAAACGCAGAACAAACATTAAATAAAAATCGCATTTTCTTCATAGATTCCAGATAATTCCTTACTTTTACGCAGAAAGACTACACAGTGCATCCGTAGCTTTGCACTCAAGATACAAAGAGAGGTCAAGAACAGCTTACTTCTAAATCATATTTGCGCATTGCGCGAAGGTAAACAGCTGTATCAATTACCTCTCTTTTTTTAATATTACTCTTTCTACCATTTATTATGATGAACAATATTCTCACAAAAATCGCTTTGCGTTACCGTGCGTTGTACCTCGACATCAGTCGTGAAGACATCAACAACACTTCAGCAACTACAGTTCCGGTAATGGCATTCGTGGCACGCCTTAAAGAAAACGGTTTCTGCGTAAGCGAGGAACTGCTACATGCGCTCAACGCTGTTTCTGCCGATACCCTTGCCGAGATTACACGCTGCATAGAAGAAGTGATGGGCATAAACCTGAACTGGGCGGCGCTGGTAAAAGGATGGGATGTGCCTACTGGCGAATCATACGTAGACCACCTTATTACGTGGGTAGCCAATATAATGGGCGGCGAAAAGGCGGGACTCAAAGGAACTACCTTGCCGTGCGGACACTTCATTCCGGAGGGCACGTTCCCCATAGAGCGATACAACGGTTGCCCGTACTGCGGCACTCCGTTCAAGACCGCCGATTTTGTATATAAAGGTCAGGGCAGCAAACTGAAAGAACTTCGACTCTTTACGGATAGAGATATGAAGAACGTCTTTACCTCGCTCCTCACGTCAGCTACTCCACTCGACGCTACGCAAAAAGATACGCTGGAACAGTTGCTTCGCGAATATAAACTCCCAGACGATGTTACCATCACAATGAAGGAGACCGCCATGCTTGTAGTTAAGTTCCTCGCCAAACAAGGCAAAGCCGATGAAGCCTCTGTACTGCTAAAGACTCCAGCCGATGTGCTGCGTTATATGTGGTACGAAAAGACTGGATATGTGCAGATTATAGAGCCGAAGACTTTAGTGGCTCATGCTGGAAAGATGTACAGACATATGTGGGGGGCTCTGGACAGAAGCGAAGATGCCGCACAAGAGATGAAGAAGAAACTGATGTTGAAATACGACCGCAAGGCTTGTCTCCGTGCGGCGAAATGGCTCAACGCTACGCAGCTCTCTGCGGAACAAGCGGCAGAAAACATGAACCCCAAACGAGGCATGTGGGTAAGAATGATTCGTGCGCTTCGCCTTGCCGAATACTCTCATAAAAATGGTATGGAACACTTGGCGGAAATACTCGATGTTTTCTACAGACAAGACTATTCCACCTGGCAGGGCCGTGTAGACAAAGCCCGATTGCAGAACGATGCCGACAAGACTCTTTCGCTGCTGAAAGAACGTCCGGGACTGTTTGCCCGTTGCCTCTTCGCGTCTATGCTGAGATTTGGTAGCGATAAGGTGCTCACCGCATTCAACGAGATAGCCGACCGACTCCCTGCACGCTTGCTTCTGTCGTTAGGCAATGCGGCAGAGTCTTACTTCGGCCCTAAAGAAACCCGACTTGCACGTCCCATTACCGGCGTGACTCATAAAATAGAAGCCAACAAGCTACTCGCCCTCTACAACGATGACACACGTAAGGCGATGGTGGCAGATGTGATGAATATATACAAGAGCTCGATGCTTCGTAGATTCTCAGCTCAGAAGACCGATACCAAAACGGTATATATAGACCACGCCCTCTACAATATTCCGGTGAGCGTAGGCGACCGTGCCACAACTATACAAGATACATCGTGCGCCTTAATGGGAACTCGCTTCCCGATAGAAGGAGATACCGTGCGACTCTTCATGCAATGGGGAAAGGGACTACCCGCACAACACCTCGACATGGACTTGAGTTGCAGCATCTCATTGCCAAACGATGAAGTGGCTGAGTGCGTTTACTACAACCTTACATGCATAGGAGCGAAACACTCTGGTGACATCCGCTCCATTCCCGATATGGTAGGCACAGCCGAATATGTGGAACTATCTATTCCTGAATTACAAGAGGCGCAGGCTAAGTACGTCACCTTTACATGCAATGCCTACTCATGCGGATCGCTCTCGCCCAACCTTGTAGTTGGTTGGATGAACTCCGCCTACCCCATGACGGTTTCCGAAGAAAAAGGCGTAGCGTACGACCCTTCTTGCGTTCAGCACATGGTGCGCATCAGCGAGGGCAACCTCACCAAGGGACTTGTTTTCGGAGTACTCGATGTAGCCCGACGAGAGATTATCTGGCTGGAGATGCCGTTCACGGCACAGACACTTCGCGGAGCCAACAGCGAATCAGTAGAAGCACTTCTCCACAAACTCGAAGCTAAGTTATCTGTAGGAGAATTGGTTGAGATGAAGGTGAAAGCACAAAGCCTCACCATAGTTGCAAGTGCGGAAGAGGCCGATGAAGCCTACACCTACGAGTGGGCACTCAACCCCGCCGACGTAACAAAGCTACTCTATATGTAATTCGATACACCCTCATCAGCGAGCGACTTCAGGGCACAAAAAAAGCGACCCTAAAGTCGCTCGCGATGATTCTGAATAACAGGAGGATTCACCCCATCATAATACATATCATAAAAGGTGTCATTTCCGTCGGGCTCCAAGCTGTCGCTCAGTACAAACCGCTTGCCGTCTACGTACCGCCGATAAATGAACAACCGCTTCAAGGAATTCCGTGTACGGATAAATACTCTCCGGTTACTGACGAAGCAAACGCCGTTGCCCATCTTAATTTCATCCCTCCTGATGGGTGCCGCATCCATATAATAAGCACGCAGAAAATACAAATCGCCCACCTTCATGAAGTTTAAGAACCCTATTTTCACCATCTCAGGTCTCTGCGTAAAGGCAACTCTATTCTCAAGACACACCCAATAATCGCTGCCATCCTCAGTAATTCTGAGCAAGCCGTTGTCCTCCAACTCCGCATAGTCGAACTGCAACTCAGGACTATCTACGGGCTTGAACAATTTAGTACGTACCACATACTTGCCATCCCACTTCTGAACTACACGCAAATCGTACGCCGTGGGGCACACCTTTCTGTACGTACCCATCGACTGCCATTTATCTATAAAGTACTCCCTATAGAACACCTGATACAAATCACCCTCCGTGCGGACATATCGCAAATCGCCGACCTCGCTATAGTCGCTCAGATGCAACTTGTCGCCTAGGCTCAAGCCACCCATCGCCGACATGAAGCTACGCATATACCGCTCCTTCTGCTCTTCGAACGCCAACAGCCCAGCCTCGTATTCCGCCTTCTTCGCTTCCCACTCCTCCAGACTGATGCCGTGTAATAACGGTTCAAGTCCCTTACGCCAAGCCAACACCGCAGTCTCACTTTCCCAAAGCACAACATCGTCAAACTGATCCTTCTGTCTGTACAGCACCTCCGGTTCCGATGGTTGGATGAAGAAAGACTTAAACCGAAGCCCATCGTTCACGCCATGTGCCAAAGCGTCGGGCACCACAAAGCACCCATCATCCATCCAGCGAGTCTTCACCCTCGGATAAAGCTTCATGCCATCCGTAGTGCTGAACTCCAATAAACCGATACGCTCAATCCTCGGTCTACGCACAAAGCGCACCCCATTGCGTAAGTCCATCCACGGACGCTCACGGTCAATCTTCCTTCTGGGACACAACTTCACTATGCCGTACGCCTTCAACTCCACCTTATTATATATGCAAGGCAACACCTCTGCGCCAGCCTTGTCCACTATACCCCAAAGCCCATCTTCGCTTTCCTTCAGCTTGTAACCGTACGCCGCCTCCAAGTCCATACGCTGCCCCTGATGCGTCATTACGGTAATAAGCTCCGTATCCTCGTCGGCAGTGATGCGCTGCACACCGTCATGTATGGAATAAGCCACATCATACTGCTCTTCCGCCTTAAGGAGATTACCCTTTCCGGCAAGCCGTCCGTCAAACATCGCCTGCCAGTCCCTATCGTCCGACGGCAAGCCGAACAAACGATACAGACCCACATTATCCAATATCAGGCAATACTTTTTACCGTCGAACACACGCATACCACGGCCCACCTGCTGCAGATACTTAGCAAGCGAAAGCGTAGGTCGAGCCAACTGAATGAACTCCACGTCGGGGCAGTCGAAGCCCTCACCAAACAAATCCACGTTAACCAAGACTCTTACAGCTCCCGACGACACTTCACCTTTCTCTGCCGAGTCTCCACTTCTCTTGAACTCCTCAACTATCCGCTTCCGTTCATCAGCAGACGTCTTCCAACTAATCGCCACCGCAGGAATGCCATGCTCTCTATAATACTCGGCTATATGCTCAGCATGATCTACGTCTATAGCATACGTTATGCCCTTCTTGCCTGGCGCATACCGTAACACCGTATCGCACAGACGCTCTATACTAGGTCTGACATCCAACTTCTCGCTCATCTCCTTCAGCGAAAAATCACCGTCGGCCCCACGCTTGGTCAGTCCGAACACCATCCGCTGATCCTCACTATCCGCCTTTATCGACATATAATCGTACAGCGACAAACGTCCGTCGGCAATGAATTTCTTGGTAGACCACGACTGCAGCAGCACATCAAACAAATCAGAAAAACCCTTCATGTTCAACCGGCACGGAGTAGCCGTTACCCCAAGCTTCTTAGCCTCCGGATAAGCATTCATCACCTCAGCATAAGTCCGTGCCAACGCATGATGCGCCTCGTCAATCACTATCAGTGAAGGTCTCTCATCCAACTCCCCATAATGCTTTGATAACCACTGTATCGACATCACCTTTATAAAGGAAGATTGATATTCAGAGCACGCCAATCCCGACTGCCCGACCAGCGATTCCTCAATCTGTTCCACCAGTTCACGCCGATGGGCCACAATCCATACGCACGCATTCTTCGCCCTCTGCACCTCGTCCATAACCACGCTGGCCAGCACATGCGTCTTACCCGTACCCGTGGGCATCTGCACCATTACGGATCTACACGACCGAAAAGCCGCTTCGATCCGCTCCTTCATTTCTATCTGATAATCGTAAAGCCGGATATTATTCATAATTAACCAAGCGATTCGCTACCGTCTTCGCCATACTTGCCATCCTTGGCCTCGTATATAACCGACGGTTCCAGCACCTCTACCGAGTGCCATTCGCCCTGCGGCACCACACAACCGTAATTGCCCAGCGCCGGATCAAGATGGATACGCTCCTTCTCGTTACCGTTCTCGTCATAGAACACCTCTACCAACTTACCGCACAGCAACAGCACATTCTCCGTGCTATTAGGATGCCGATGGATAGGCACCACCGTTCCCGGCAACAACGCATTCAGCATACGCTGCGAATTATCGTTGGCCGAAGTACGCAAGTCGAAGTTCTGACGCAAGCGAGGATTAGCCATAGCCTGCTCGAACAACTTACCTAAAAACTCTTTATTCAATTCCATAACCGTGATATTCATTATTTGCCCAACGAAGCCAGATACTCCTCGTGCAAGTGGTAATATCTCTTCATAAACAACACATACGCTACGGCCAATATCGCCATAGCACCTATCAGATACATCCAGTGACACAACATCGTATCAGGGCATAGATATATGAAGCCGAGCGAAACCGCCAACTGCATAACCATATACAGCAAAGTAACCTTTACATGTCCTATTTTCAATTCATTAGCCATAAGCTGATAAGCGTGCTTTCTGTGAGCCTCGCCCAGATTCTCGTGCAGCATGATACGATGCACTATAGTCAAGCAACCGTCCACGCCATACACCAACAAGAAAATCAGCCATGTAATATCCTCAGTCTTGATAATAACATTTCCCAACAAGAAAAGCATAATAAAAGCTATGCCGATAGAACCCACGTCACCGGCAAAACACTTCGCCTTACCCTTCGGACGGAAGTTAAAGACGCAGAACACCAACGAAGCCAAGACGGTAGATATTATCAAGCTCTGCTCCACATACCCGCCATCCATGTTCACAGCCATCAGCGGCAACAGCACCGCCAACGAATATCCCGCTGTGATGCCATTGATGCCATCCATGAAGTTAATCACATTTGTAGCCCCCACATAAACTATCAGCGCCACCAGCACTATCCACCACATCGACCAGTGCAATATTCCCAGCTGATAGAACGCCATCGCCGCAGCAGCGAACTGCGCCACCAATCTCACCGAGTCGGGCAACGAACGGATATCATCTACAAAGCTCACCCCAGCTACCAGTGTCAGTCCCGCTAGGAACCACGGATAATCGAATCCGAAAAACGCACTCCACACCCAAGCGCCAATCAAGAAAATGATGCCTCCCCCACGCAACACAATCGTAGAGTGCGACGAACGCTCATTAGGTTTATCGATAATGTTAAACTTATCCGCAATGCGGAAATACACGAGTTCCGCCGCGAGTAGCAGAACGAAAATAATTAAATACGTCATATTAAATTGCTATTGATTTTCTATTGAGAGTTAGAACAAGCACCCTTGTCCACAGTTCACTTCAGGGCATAAGCCATCGTGTAGACATTTTCTGCAAATGCCTACATGTCATATTGTTAAAATGTTATTTAGATTGAATTATTGGCATGATGCCAATATATCAGGAAGAAGTTTTTCATAGTTCTTCTCGCCTTCTATCAATTTGCGGAAGAAATTTATCGATTCTATGAAAAGCCACGCTCAACATTACACGAAATCAGAACTTCTTTCTTAGCTTTTTCCAAATGTTTCTTGGCAAGAAAATAAAAAGGCCGGTAAACCATGCATTTACTACATTCATATTCAATACAGTTTGATACATCTTTACTACTGCTTTTAACATCACCCATTTGTTGCTTGTTTCAGAGCCTGGTATATGACGGTATTTCCATAAAGCCTTCGGATAAGTATAAATATAATCTACATCCTTCAATATGTTCATCCATAGACCCCAATCTTCTGCTCTACGGAGAGGTGGCATATATTTCTTGCCTACTCGCTCAGTATCAAACAATACTCCAGGAGTACCGATGTTGCAACCTGCAATCATAGACTTATACGACTGGCGAGGTTCTTGCTTCATCGTGTAATAAGGCTCCAACTTTTCGTTGGCATCTTCATACCAAGTACATGTCAGCTCATAACCATTGTCTTGCATAAACTTCAACTGCTCCTCTAATTTTGTAGGATACCACCAATCATCACTATCACAAAATCCGATGTATCGACCTTGTGCAGCTTTAATGCCAATGTTACGAGCCAATCCTGCACCTCCGTTTTTCTCGGCATGGATAACCTTGATACGATTATCCATGGCCTTTACTTGATCTAATACATTGGCTGTCTCTGGTGCTGGGCTACAGTCATCCACTATTATCAATTCCCAATCTTGATAGGTTTGTGCAATAATAGCTTCAACTGTTTCACGAATATATACTGCCGCATTATAATACGGCATGATAATACTTACTTTCATATTTTTGTTATTACTTTTGCCCAATTAGACAAAACTTACTTCTTAAACAATGACATTATCATTCGATAAAGGTACCTAACTTTTCTAAGTGGATTTCCTGAACGCTGTTGCCCTAATGTTCTATAGGCATCCATATCAATATAACTAAAAGTAGAATCAAATTGTAATCCCTCCCGTTCTGAAAAATACCTAGAAACTTCTTTATTAAGTTGACCTCTTACAACTAGAAAGCCCCAATCATAGTCAAACACAAACGGTGCATCTTTCCTTAATGAATACAATTTTCCACCATAAATGGAACTTCTAAAAGAACCATTTAGTTCAAATTCCCAAGGATTTTCGTACAATTTTATTATATTTTTCAAATAAGAAACACGCCACAATGCAATTTGAGCATTTACTCTGTATGGAGAGAAACGCCCTCTTTGCTCAAATCTATCACTAAAACTACAAGGCTTATTTTTACCTGGTTGCCAACTAAATGTAAACAAATCAATGGATTTATCTTTATTCATTTGTTCAACACACATATTAATTGAGTTTACATCAACTGGAGACTTAATATAAAAATCATCAAGCGCAAAAAGCACATAAGGAGTATCAACCAATAAAAGTGACTCATAAAGCCTCTCAGACCAAGTAAGATTTGTTTTTGAAAATGAAGGTCTTACGATATGGTATTTGCCAAAAGAAAAAGATTTGGTTTCTGTATTCAATATTACTTTAGAATCAAAATCTGGCCAATATTTTTCCCATAATCTAAAAAAACCATTCCATAAGCATTCATAGCGATCACATGTGCTATATAATAAAGATATATCTGTATTCATTTTCTCAATATTTGATTATAAACTAAATCTAAAGCTTTGTCACACTCTTCGTCTGAGAACTGTGAATAATCCATTTCTTTAATATTCTTTGAATATTGATTAAGTACTGAAATATTACAGAACTCAACAATAGCTTCATAAATCTCATTCGGACAATCAACATGAACAATTCTCCCTGTATAAGCGTTGTATACGATTTCGCTATTTCCCCCACAATCAGTTGCAATACTTGGAATTCCAGCTGCACAAGCTTCGAGTAATGATATTGAATGATTTTCATGTAAAGATGGCTGCAAAAACATATCTGAAGCTAAATAATATTGCTTTACATCTTTTTGCATTCCAGCAAAGATAATCCGCGCCTTATAAGTTTGACAGTTCTCTTCAAATTGTTTTTTATAATCCCCATCACCTACAAAAAGAAAGACAATATTATCTGGGAAAACATGTGTAGCAAACATTTTTTCAAGTGTCAGTAGACCCTTTTCTCGAGTCATACGCCCAACAAAAACACAGACTAAGTCATTTATACTTATTCCGTACTGCGAACGTATTAATTTTCTACAATCATTCTTAAGTCCAATATCGTAATGCGGAATTCTATTATAAACATATGGTAACATTTTATCACGATAAGCATCAAAACATTTACGCTCTGTAGCTTTTTTGCATACGCATGATATGCCGTGACTCAACATAAATATTGCACGCTCCACAATATTTTTACTCACCCAACGTTTAAAGGGACTTATATACACTAAATCACTATACATACCATGGACAGTTGTCAGCACTTTACATTTTCCATATAATCTAGCTGCTATGATAGCATTTAACCCATCTATTGCAGCACCTCTAACATGTACAATATCAGGCTTATATTTTTTTATATGCTTATAATAAAATAATATATCATGAAAATTAATCCCTGCATGAAAATCATTCAAGATCATAGCTTCAAAATCATACTTTTCGGATAATTTTGAATTCTTCAACGCTCTAAATTCTGCACTTACTCCTCCTGCTCCAGAAGGATCCAGAACTTGATGCAATACTCTAACTTTCTCCATATAATTACCAATAACATGCACCTTCTACACTCTGAGCATCTTTAGGTCTCTCTGAATCTGAAGGTCTTATCCAATACTCGTTAAAATATTTTTGCATTTCGGGCCGCACATCCCATCTAGCTCCCCTAATGCCAAATAAAATTTGAGTAGCTCCGGCTAAATGAATAGCTTGTTTCCCAATTTCTTTAATCTTTGCCGCTAACGGCAAACCATAAGCACCACACCCAACAATCGCTATATCAAAATCAATTTGTTTAATATCATCAAACATTTTATCTAACGCATCAAACCACGTCGGATAATTACATGTTCCACCCGCATTTGTCTGAACAGCTTTATATGTTATTAATTCAAATTCTGGAAGAACGTTAGCATTTTTAAATAACAAATCCTTTATTTTATATTGATGCTCTATAGAATTCTTAAAAGGATGAACAACTAGAACTTTTTTACCTTTCAAAGCCCTACTCCATGGATTAATGCTTCTATATGGTTCTAATCCTTCTAATTCTACTAATTCTGCATTTGGAGAAGTTTGATGTATAACATAATCTTCAAGTAAATTATACCACACCCCAAAGACATCAACATATTTACTTGAATTCCATAGAAGATGACCAAATTGTAAAAGATTATCATCATTAGCTGGAAAGAATCCCGCATTACGATGCATAGCCGTTTTTATATATTGAGGAAAATTTTTTCTAATTCCAAAATCTATTTCTAGTGTATAAACCAAAGCTCTTAACTCTGCATCACCAAAACGTGCAGCCAAAAATGGTTTACCTGACATTATCTTTTCATATATAATCTGACTAGCTGCATCAAAACCTTTTATACGTTTTCCATAATACCAATAACGCTTAAAGTTTCTTAAACCTACTACTTTTCTGATTGTACACCAGCCTATATTTCTGACCTTTGCACAAAAATAAATTAATCTATTCATTGCTCTAAATACTTTTGACATATATATCCATCTGTTGCATTTTCAGATGGGATTATCTTACCTGGATTTCCAATAACAATACTATTTGCTGGAACATCAAAATTCACATATGAATTAGCAGCAATTAGAACATTGTTGCCAATTTTCACCCCCCCACAATTGCTACATTAGGTCCAATCCAAACATTATCACCAATTTGAGGAACTCCTTTTTTGGAACCTCTAGTAGTAGAGCCAATTGTTACTCCTGTAAACATGTTACAATTGCTACCAATTATAACATTGGGCGCTACTATTACTCTACCAAAATGAACAAGATTGAACCCTTTCCCAATTGTTGCCAGATATGGGATTTGGAATAAATACTTACGTGATAATGTATTCAATTTATATCGATAGTATATTGCCAGCAAACTATTTAATACCCCTTTCGTACTAGAATAAAAATGTGCCTTTCTATAAATTATCGTACAATATAATGCCACATTACGTTTTTTCCAAAACAATTGAGGTTTATTACCAGCATAATGTCTATAAAAATCAGATTCTATTAATTCCTTTAAACAATTATTCATACTTTCTCATTTTTCTTTTATGAATTTCTATTTGCTCGGGCGAAAATCTAGGACGAACTTTTATTCCTCCACTATTCGTCACAATTGAAAACGCAGGTATACTCTTCGAAATAATCGCCCCAGCACCAATTACACAACCTTCACCTATATGAACGCCTTTCAGTATAATGGCATTCATACCAACCCACACATCATCATCTATTACAACATCTTCATCATCTTGTTCACGCTTTTCTTTTACATCACACATAGGAATTCCGATAACATCGAATCTATGGTTACCTGTGGCTATCATAACATTAGGACCAAACATAACATTGTCACCAATTTTGATTTTTGCATTAGAAGAAAGAAAAGTTGCACCAGAAGGAATAAATACATTATTCCCAATATAAATATTAGGACTTGAAATATTTACCCCCCCTCAATATGGCAATTAATGCCATGTGCACCTAGCAATGATAATTTATATCTGTTAATAAAACGAACTTTATACGAGTCCAACTTAAATAATATTTTCCCTATAAATGAAATCATTTGATTCAAAAATTAAGATTTATGATACTTTTAGCAACTTCTTCTCTGGATAGCTTATAATTAATATATTGCAATGCTTTATTAGTGCGAACCTGTATTTCTTTCGGGTCTGCATTAATCACTCTTTGAATCGTTTTTGCAATAGACTCTATATTGTTTTCTGGGATATAATAAATGAAATCTTTGTAAATTTTAGGCATTCCATCAAGTTCGAACGCAATTACAGGATTTCCAGTTGCTAAATAATCTATGATTTTAGAAGGGAAAGAATACTTTGTGTAAATAGAATCATTTGGTCTTGGATTAACCAATATATCACCATCAAGTATACACTTTCGAGCTTCATCAGATGTTACTTGTCCTTTAAAATCGATTCTTGAATCTTTGGCTGCAATTTGTGCAATTTCGTTTTTTGCTTCTCCACTACCACAAATAACTAATCTAATATTTGCGTTCTGAATAGAATGAAACGCTTTAACTAAATTAGTAGCACCAAAAGCTAAATTCAATTTTCCAGTATAAACTATTGTCTTAATTCCTACTCGTTTATTTGAAACTCCGTTCGTTGCCTCGTAAATACCTTCTACGACCCGATAAGGTCTATCCCCAACATTTAATGCATCAGCCATTTGTTCAGTCAACAGTATATAACTATCAACTGTTTTATTTTCTTTAGCAAACTGTTTTAGATCTATACTCTTTAAGAACTTATATATGGGGGACAAACTCTCTGACAAATCCATATACTGAGGCAAATCAGGAACAACCATACAAATCTTAATTCTAGGATCTTTTCTTTTTGCCCAATTAGCAGCTTGAATAAAAGGTGTATGAGGTGTATACACAATTATCAATTTCTTTTCGTCATCAACACTAATGAAATCGCGTAAACCTCTCTTTGCTGCTCTAAAACGCGATATATTCCTATATCCATAAATATTATTAAATGCATAATATTTATATCCGCTATTATCATCATTCATATTTTGAAATCCAGAAAAATACATATCTGAATAAGCGGTTGGATACGCTCCTAAAAATGGTATAGAAACAACCTCAAGCGGAATATTTAAAGATCTTAATCCATATATTATTTTTTTCTGAAAATTATTAGCTGCATACTCAACATAAGTACGGGTTTTACTTATTATTTCTTTATTGTGGGAATCATCAAAGACTCCTCCTAAAAATAAAACTTTCATAATATTATCTGTTATTTAGCTTTGTGCAACATATGAATTATATAAAACGTAAATCAAAGAATAGAATGTACTTATAATAGATACATTTATTACAATCTTTGTTAACTTAGGTAATATTCTATTTGAATACATAAATGTTAATACAATACATGCTGGAATCTGAGAAAATCTTAAAAATCGTCCATATAGTGTACTTGTATTCATGCCTAAATCAAAAGCAAAGACACTTGAAAAAACAACTATCAATAATAGAATCAAGAAAAATGGCTTTATATTATTTAATACCATTATCTTTTTCTTAAAATATATAGGTATACTACAAAAAGCTAGTAAATAATATGGAGCACGCTCTAAAAAGCCTTGCAATAACACGCCGGGTCCACTTAGATTAGAATCTGACATCAAATACGAGTTGCCGGCTGTTGCATATTCATTCAACATATTATCTTCATCTGTAAGTAATGAATCCATAAATCCACCGATATTTGAGCTGACAAAAAACAGCAGAATAGGAAACATGACTATAGGTATAACAATGGCATATTTTCCCATTCTCTTCATCAATCCAACTAAAATAATAATAGCTATGCCAAATATAGCTGACTTATGTAGATAATAGGCTAAAAGTATTAATATTAACCCTAATAGCTTCTTCTTATTACCTTTATATGTAACAAAGTTGGCGAATCCGTAAAACATCACTGCCATTGCCAACGATACTCTTGCATATGAAAACCAAATCAAATATATAGAACAGAAAAAAAACAGCGACAAATCATAGTCTAGTTTTAATAACCTAACTGTTCTGAAAAACAAGAATAAGGCCATTCCCCAAATATAAAATCTAAAAAAAATATAATTTGGACATATATAAGCACCAATCCAATTGTATATATCTTCCATTGAAGATACCTGATTTCCTTTTTGTATCTCCTCAAAATATCCTTGATATCCAAACCAGTCTTTTCCCCAAAAAGAAAATAAGCAAAACAGATATACCAAGAACAATGTTTTTTTTCTTCGATCTTTTGTCAAATAGCCACTTATATATGCAGGTTTTACATAAGTATACAAAATCAGAAATAGAATGATATTTATACTTACCAATAACGGGGTTTGTTCCATCATTTCTTTATCGCTTTTATTGCATTAAACACACGAAGACAATTGTTATTATCACGTTTTCCAAAAAAAACGTCAACAAAATCTCTATACGACTTGCCCATCTCGCAATTGTGTATAAGGAGATCATTTATCTCGTCACAACAATCATTAACAGTCTGGGTAATTTTGCCAAAATTAGCCAAATCAAGATAGCCTTTAGCATAATGTTTGGAATAAAAATCCTTTTTGTCAAATTGATAAAAGATAATAGGTTTATGCATAAATGCAAAATCGAAAAAGACAGAAGAATAATCTGTGATAAGAACTGCAGATTCTTTTAATAATGTTTGTACATCGTATGACATATCTGCAATTGTAATATTAGAACTAAGAGGTAGTCTCTTAAAGTCATCTATAAATTGTTGAACTTCATAATGCGGATAAAAAACGATATTATAATCTCTTTTTATAGACATTTCTTGAAATTCTTTATTTGTTAATAGTTTCTTATAAGCATCAAAATATGTAGATTCTTTAAAATGGTGCTTATCTATATACATTCTCCATGTAGGCATAATCAAAATTTGTTTCTTTACTTTTATATCTAGTAAATTGTCATATCTACATAGTCCGGTATATTGCACAATCTCTGGCTTAAAACCAAAATTTCCTTTTATGTATTCATATTCAGATTTTGCACCACAAATAAATAAATCTAAATTAACATTCTTAGCATATAAAGCTTTTAAATCATCTTTTATTATACCATGCTGCAAAAATACTTTTATTTTACTTTTTAATATATTAAAACGACGATCTAACTCCGAAAAATATTGTAAGTCTGGCCTATACCCACAAATATGCGTACTTATCAAATATGAAGCCTGCCATATTTTTTTATAATGATCAAAACTATCATAAACAACAAGGCTATCTTTATATTTCTGAAGTTTAGGATAATCCTTTGATTTTGTAGATATTATATACTTAGCATTAATTTCTGGATGATTTTCTTTAAGCCATACAAAAAAGAAATATGCATTATCTCGTGCATCTGAACCTCTTTCTGAAATTAACCATAAAGGCGAATTAGTTTTTTTTGCTACAGTAAACAAACGTGCTGCAAATAAAGTGAAAACCTTTATTATTTCACGAGGCAAAATCTTCAAGTAATCTTTATTCATGTCTATGAGCTAATTTTTTTATTTTATTTTTTATAAAAACTTTCTCATTCTCAGTCATTCCTATATAATAAATAGTTGCAGCACATGAAAAAACACTAACAACAATAGTTACTATAAATCTAAGAACAAGATTGGATATTAACATATGACTAAACATGGGTAATATAGAAGCTATTACCACAACTTTTAAAATAGGAATGTATACATTCACAAAATGAGCATAAATAGGCAATTTAATGTCACGTCTCAGTATGTATATGCGAGGTATCTGAGCTATTAGTTCCATGGTTAATTGTACAAGAAATACAGAATAAGCAGGAGCTCCTATTTTTAATAGTATATATGATATAGGAAGTATCATAAGAATTACGGTACTAACACAAGTTTGATATTTCTTTACATTGCCAGTGGCTTGATTTGCTATCATACATGGATTTGCAAATGTATACGACATAGATATACAAATCATGATACGAGTAAATAATGCCGCATTTTCAGGAACTTGCCCCAGCCAAATCTGCAAAATAAAATCTATTTCTAGCAAGATTGGCAACGTTAAAATATACAACAAGAAAAAAGAGAATCGCGTACTTCTAAACATCAAAGAATGCATTCTATCAAACTCTTGTGTTGCATAGGATTTTGTAATTTGAGGATTAATAGCCATCTGAAAATTTGCAACTAACTGTTGTACGGCACTTTGAACTTGAATAGCTATACCTCTTGCAGCATTTACAACAGGTCCAAAGAAGACATTAAGTAACATATTCAAACCTTGTGAATATAACATCCCTGCAAAATTTCCAATAAAACTCCATCCTGCAAATCCAAACATTTCTCTAAACAAATTACGATTAAATTCATTTTGATAATGCGTCTCTTCAAAATGCCGGTGTGCATATATGTTATAAACTTGACGTACACAAACTTGGGCAATAAATAAAGCAACAGCATAAAAAATCAATTTATCGAATGGAGATATAATAATTAAATATGCTATAACTAATTTTAATAAGACCTCCAATAATGAAATATAAGCAAAAGCAGACATCTTCTCATGAGCAATAATTACTGCATTGTAAGGAACTGCCATAAAAGAGACTATAGTGGTAAAAACAGAGCATTGATATACCCACATAGCTGCTATAATTCGATCTGATGGAATGACAAGCGTAGTTAAAACCAGCCATAACCCCAAAGTTTCACTTAACAATAAAATTACAATAGAAATTAAACCATGAATTTGTATAGAAGTACTAAAAACACCTCTAAGCCGCTCTTTATTATTTGCACCAATTTCATAAGTCAAAAAGCGTTGTGCTGTTGAAGCCATCGCACTATTTAAGAATGCAAACATTGAAATAACTCCTCCTACAACATTATATATACCAAAATCAATTACTCCTAATGTTTGAAGCACGACACGACTCGTATACAATGACACTATCATCATAAAAAGCATTCTAAAATAAAGGAGTAACGTATTCTTTGCTATTCGAGTGTTGTTATTTAATATTTTATCTGACATTTCTACATTTTCCGTTAGCACCCAATGCTATAGACACTTGCAAAGTGTTATACATTGGGTTGTTAAATTTTATATCGATTATTAACTATTGACATACCAATCCGATTTTAGTTAGTACTCAATTTAGGGCATACCCCTTTAATAGGCACTTTT
>ENA-OOXM01001094-OOXM01001094.1-human-gut-metagenome-genome-assembly--contig:-NODE-1094-length-21514-cov-3.891281_pt1 | contig 21514 bp, 19 predicted proteins | sample MGYA00241589_ERZ501347 | MGnify/ENA primary metagenome ERZ501347 (study PRJEB25962, sample SAMEA2042832) | human gut metagenome | biome: human gut; feature: human-associated habitat; material: faeces...
GATGGCCCGGAATCCTGTTTTATTGCCCTTGCCCCAAAAATACGTCCGGACAAACGCTTCGTTCCATCCGAAGGAAATCGCAGTTTCTTCCGAAGGGAAACTCCGTTCCATCCTAATGGAATTCTTGGAGGAGCTGCCGGTAAGCGTCCAACCGGACAGCCGATACAAGATAGAGGTTTCCTTGGTTGACAAATTGGACGGAATCCCCCTCAACTCCGAGGAGGCTTATCAACTAAGCGTCTCTTCCCGGGGGATAACCATCCGGGCGGTATCCGAGCAAGGAGCTTATTGGGCGATACAAACCTTGCGCCAACTGACCGAGCGGCAAGGGAAGCGATATTCCATCCAAGGTTGCGAGATCACCGACTGGCCTGCTTTCCGCATACGAGGATTCATGCAAGACGTAGGGCGGAGCTATATCTCCATGGAAGAACTGAAACGGGAGATCGAGGTACTTTCCCGCTACAAGATGAACGTATTTCATTGGCATCTCACGGAGAACCAAGCTTGGCGTCTGGAGAGCAAGATCTTTCCGATGCTGAACGACAGCTGCAATATGAGCCGTATGCTCGGAAAATATTACACGATCGAGGAGGCAAAGGAGCTGGTTCGCTTTTGTAAAGAACATAACGTACTACTCATCCCGGAGGTAGATATGCCGGGACATAGCGCCGCTTTCATACGGGCCTTCCGTCATGATATGCAGAGCAAGGAGGGTATGGCGATCTTAAAACTATTGATGGATGAGGTTTGCGAGGTATTCGAGGAGGTTCCTTACTTACATATCGGTACGGACGAGGTAAAGTTTACCAATCCGAAGTTCGTACCCGAGATGGTCGCTTATATCCGTGCGAAAGGGAAACAAGTGATCTCTTGGAACCCGGGATGGAAGTACAAACCGGGTGAGATCGACATGGAGCAAATGTGGAGTTACCGGGGAAAAGCGCGACCGGGCATTCCTGCGATCGACTCCCGTTTCCATTATATCAACCATTTTGATACGTTCGCCGACTTGATCGGCTTATACAAAAGCCGTATTTACAATGAACCGCAAGGAAGCCATGATTTGGCGGGTACGATCCTTGCCGTATGGCACGACCGGGTCGTACAGCCGGAGGACAAATTGATCCGGGAGAATAATTTGTATCCGAATCTATTAGCGATCGCCGAACGTTCTTGGTTGGGCGGCGGCTATCAATATTTCGATAAGAACGGAACGATGCTGCCTATCGATCCCGATAACGAGGAACATAAGGCATTTGTCGATTTTGAGCGGCGGATGTTATGGCATAAAGAACATCATTTCCAAGGATACCCGTTCGCCTACGTCAAGCAAACCAACGTGAGATGGCGTATCACCGACCCTTTCCCGAATGATGGGGAACTGACCCGTTCTTTCCCTCCGGAAAAGTCGCTTCAAGCGCAATATACCTATGAAGGGAAAAATTACGGTACGCACGACGCCATCGGTGCCGGTATCTACCTGCGCCATGTCTGGGGACCGCAGGTTCCCGGTGCCTATAAAGACCCGCAACCGAACCATACCGCTTACGCATGGACTTGGATCTATTCGCCCAAGGCGCAAGAGGTAGGTACGTGGATCGAATTTCAAAATTATAGCCGTTCTGAAATGGATCTACCTCCAATGCAAGGAAAATGGGATTATAAAGAAAGCCGTATCTGGGTAAATGATCAAGAGATAACGCCCCCCGTATGGACCGCTACCCACCGGGAGAAGTCCAATGAGATCCCACTGGGGAACGAGAACTGCGTAAGCCGTAAACCAACCCCGGTCCATCTGGAAAAAGGCTGGAACAAGGTGTTCATGAAGCTTCCGGTCGGTACGTTCAATACCCCCGAGGTCCGTCTGGTGAAATGGATGTTTACGTTCGTTTGCGTCACCCCGGATGGAGAGAAAGCGGTGGAAGGACTGGTTTACTCTCCGGATAAACAACTTAAATAACGTCTAATTCGGTTGAATGAAATGAGAAAAATAATAGGAATCTTATCCATCTTCCTCGCTTTCGCATTTATGAGCCAAGCGCAAAAGATCAAGGTGGCTTGCGTAGGTAATAGCGTGACCTACGGCTACGGAATCAAGAACAGGGAAACAAACTGCTACCCGGCCCAATTGCAACAGATGCTTGGAGATGCCTACGAAGTGGAGAACTTCGGGCATAGCGGGGCTACTTTATTAAACAAGGGATATCGTCCTTATACCCAACAAGAGGCGTATCAAAAGGCACTGAGGTTTGCCGGGGATTACGTGATCATCCATCTGGGATTGAACGATACGGACCCTCGGGCATGGCCGAATTACCGGGATGATTTCGTCCGGGACTATCTTTCCTTGATCGAATCCTTCCGGAAAGCCAATCCGAGATGCAAGGTATGGGTTTGTCGTATGACTCCGATATCTCACCGCCATCCTCGTTTTAAATCCGGTACAAGAGACTGGTACTGGATGGAGCAAGCGCTTATCGAAGAAATCGCCCGGATAGCCGGCGCGACCTTGGTCGATTTGCAGGAAGGATTATATGACCGTCCGGATCTATTGCCCGACGCATTGCATCCAAACGCTGAAGGTGCCGGTATCTTGGCCCGCACCGTTTATGGGGCGCTAACCGGCGATTACGGAGGATTACAGCTTCCTGCCATCTATTCGGACCGGATGGTCTTGCAACGGGATCAACCGCTTCCTATATCTGGCATCGCCAACCAAGGGGAGAAAGTAACCGTTACCCTCGCCGGACAAAGGAAGGAGACCGTAGCCGGTACGAACGGGAAATGGACTGTCACGCTCGATCCCTTACGGGTAAGCGGGAAATCCTATACCTTAACGGTTTCTACCCCCAGCCGCACGCTGAACTATCGGGATGTAGTAGCCGGGGAAGTCTGGCTATGCTCCGGACAATCCAACATGGCGTTCCGGGTAAACGAGAGCGTAAAGGAAGAACAACAGCAACAATTGGATTACGCGAAACAACACTCGCAAATCCGTTTATTCGACCTAAAGCCCCGCTGGGAGACCTACGCCGTGGAATGGGACGCTTCCGTACTGGATTCATTGAACCGCCTGCAATATTACCACGACGCCCAATGGGAAGTATGCGACACGCGGAATACCGCACGCTTCTCGGCCATAGGATTTGCCTTCGGGCGTATGCTGGCCGATAGCTTACAAGTACCCGTAGGATTGATATTGAACGCTGTTGGCGGCTCGCCTACGGAGGCATGGATCGACCGGAAAACACTGGAATTCGAGTTTCCGGATATCTTACAGGATTGGACGAAGAACGACTTTATCCAAGATTGGGTACGTGAACGGGCGGCCTTAAACATCAAGCAAGCGTCCAACCCGCTCCAACGCCATCCGTATGAGCCTTGTTATCTGTTCGAGGCGGGTATCCAACCCCTTCATCGATATCCCATCAAAGGGATTATTTGGTACCAAGGAGAATCGAACGCCCATAATATGAAAGTACACGAACGATTATTCCCGTTATTGGTGAACAGCTGGCGCCAGAATTGGAACGCAGCCCTGCCTTTCTACTATGTCCAACTATCCAGCATAGACCGCCCGAGTTGGACTTGGTTCAGGGACAGCCAACGCCGCCTGGCGCAAACCGTATCGAATACGGGTATGGCCGTTAGTAGCGATCGCGGGGATTCTTTAAACGTTCACCCTACCCGAAAAAAAGAGATTGGCGAACGACTGGCACATTGGGCCTTGAACAAGACCTACGGACATAACGTAATCCCATCCGGCCCTTTGTTCCGCAGCGCAACGTTTACCGATAACGCCGCCTATATCACTTTCGATTACGCAAAGGGCTTGACAACTTCCGATGGGGACCCCATCCGTACATTCGAGATCGCCGAGCAGGAAGGACTTTACTATCCGGCGCAAGCCGTGGTAGAGAACGGGAAAGTAAAGGTGTGGAACGATCAAGTGACTCACCCGAAGCTGGTACGCTACGGCTGGCAACCCTTCACGAGAGCGAATCTTATAAACGAGGCGGGCATGCCGGCCTCTACGTTCCGGGCAATAAAAGAATAAGCTATGCATAATAAACAACAAATCACCGGCTGGTTGTTCCTCCTGCTACTCTGCGTAGCGGGATGCGGCCAGCCTGTATCTAAAAAACAGAACACCATGATAAACTGGACAAAATTACCGGATCTACCGGGAGCAGCCGATACGGCTTCCCTTGGCGTTTCCGCCCCGTTCGCCGGCATCCATAACGGCGTATTGATCGTTGCCGGAGGTTGCAACTTTCCGGACAAACCCGTCACCGAGGGAGGAGCCAAGCGATATTATAGCGAGATATTCGTCCTTCTTCCCGAAGGCTGGAAAGAGATCGACCGACTGCCTCGTCCCGTCGCCTACGGCGCTACGGTTTCCACCCCAGAAGGTATCGTTTGCATCGGAGGAAACAACAGTGATTCTTCCTTGGTGGAGGTCTCCCGCATCTCCTATAACCCCACGAAAGGAGAGGTAACGGTTTGCGCCTTACCCTCCTTACCATCTCCAATGGATAATCTCTCGGCTGCTTTTACCGGACAGGAGATTTACGTAGCAGGGGGAAATGAGAACGGACAGCCCTGCCATACCTTCTTACGCCTCAACCTAGCGAATATCGAAAAGGGATGGGAACAACTACCGGACTTCCCGGGAGCAGCCCGTGTACAGCCGGTATTAGCGACCGGAGAAAGTCCCAACGGCACACGTATCTATCTAGCCGGAGGCTTCCAGCCCATCCTAAACGAAGAGGAACCGATCGTCCCGACGGATGTATTGGTATTCGACCCGGCAACTTTTACCTGGCAACAAGAGACCGTTCTTCCCCCGTTTAAGGACGGAGCGAACCGTACCCTAACAGGAGGCTGTGCCGTGACTTTCCAAACGGATAAAATCTTATTTATGGGAGGTGTGAACTACGATTGTTTCCTAGCCGCCATCGCCCGACCGATCCATTTAGCGAAAGCGGAGGCGGCGCAAGATTCAGCGGCCATTACCCGCCTGCAAGCGGAAGCCAAGGCCTATATGCACCATCCGGTAGAATGGTACCGATTCAATACCACCTTACTTCAATACGACCTATCCACGAAAGCATGGAGCGATCTGGGCGAATATGAGCAGTTGGCCCGTGCCGGAGCGGGAGCGGTTATCCAAGATGGCCGATTAACCATCATCAACGGAGAATTGAAACCGGGTATCCGCACGCCGCAAGTGAATCAAGCGAAATTATAATAGGGATTTAGTGGGATCGCTGGTAAGTTTGCCAACGATCCCTGTTTACTTTTCCCACCCGATTTTCAGTATCCGGAGTCTATTTAGAGCATACGTATCCCAAGGCAAATCCTAGACAATAAGCACGTAAATAATGTTCTTATATAAATCATTGAACATAAACATCTTAAAAAGACGATTATACTTTCCGCAAAACACGTACGTGTTTTTGGAAAAAGTCGTACATGTTTTTCGGAAAACACGTACATGTTTTTACTGAATCACACGACAGAAAACAAGAGCGTATATGGAAATATACAATAAGCCTACCTTATCATCAGATCTGAACAGTATTTCTTCCTAATCTCTATTTCATAGATATTTTGGTGCAGTTACCTTGAATAAATCTTGATTATCCAGCTTTTAGCATTATCTTTGTTCTTAGAATATATTAACATAACCAGCTAAACATACTAAACACATGAAAACCAACATCGCATTATTAATAGAGCAATCCGTTAACGTTATAGACTCCTTAAATAAAGGACTACGATTAACACACGAAGAACAACAATTTTTTTGTGAACACTTCGAACGTGAAGAAATCAAGAAAAACGAGTTTACCATAAGAATCGGTGATTACGAAAAATATCTTTATTTCATAGAAAGTGGTATCCTACGCTATTGGACTGCACAAGAATATGGTGATCCGGACAAAGAAGTCACCTTTTGGTTTTCTTTCCCGGGTGAATTCGCCAACTCGTACTTTTCCCTTAAGGAAAATCAGCCATCACTCATACATATACAAGCATTAACAGACTGTGTAATCTGGAAATTATCGAAGCAAGACTTAGCAGATTTATATCAAACCTCCCTAAACATAAATAAGATCGCAAGAATTGTTCTCGAAGATGCTTTATGCCGGAAAATAACGAGAGAGACCTTGCTACTTGGTTCCTCCGCCGAAGCTATTTATGAGGATCTTATAACCAAAGAAAAAGAACTGATTAATAATATACCATTAAAGTATTTGGCATCTTACATAGGAGTCACCCCTCAAAGATTAAGTCAAATAAGGAGAAAAGTTCATTAATAAGACAACTTATTTTTCGTTCCACTTTTGCGTTAGAGAATTATAATGAAGAATCTGTTGTGTTAAATCTTCTTTATAAAGCAAGAAACCTAAGTAAATAATTAAAATAGTTTCATTTCATAATATAATAACTGTCAATAATTTTGTCAAATTAAAAGAGAGGAGTTTATATGCAAAACGAATTTGACAACATGACATTAAAAGACTTCGAAAATAGAGGTCAAGACTTATTAACCAGAGCAAAACAGGTTGATGATTATATATCGTATAGACATAGAATCCAGCATTTACCTTATCGTGTCATCTCTTTGACCGGTTCTAGTGCCCACATGAGAGTGATCGATCCATATTCAAATAAAGAAAAAGAAATGATCAGTTTCGTTTCCAATGATTATCTGGGCTTATCACACCATCCAGAGGTTATAAAAGCAGGGATTGATGCGCTTGAACAATATGGAGCCGGAGCGGGGGCCAGCCCTTTGATTGGCGGGCACAACTTCTTGCATGAGCAGTTAGAGCAAGAGATCGCTCATTTCTTGAAAAATGAGTATGCAATAACCTATACATCCGGATACGCCGCAAATTGTAGCACATTACTAGCCATGATGGGTAAAGAAGATATCGCAATCATGGATATGTTTACTCATGCGAGTGTATTTGACGGTTGTTTATGTACCAATACAAAGAGGTTCCTTCACAACGACATCGATTCCTTGGTGCATGTCCTAAACAACGCAAAGAGCTTCAAAAATCGCTTTGTAATTATTGATGGCGTTTACTCCCAAGATGGGGATATCGCCTTTCTTGATCAAATTTATACCGTATGTAAAGAGCATGACGCATTCCTCATTGTTGATGACGCTCATGGTATTGGTGTATTAGGCAAAACAGGCCGAGGAATTATTGAGGATTATGATCTTCTCGACAAAGTAGATATAATTACCGGAACATTCAGCAAAGCTTTCGGATGCGTGGGAGGTTATGCCATAGCCAGAAAAGAGATCATAACTTTACTCAGATATTATTCAAGGCAAAATATATTTTCCGCTGCCGCTACACCCCAAACCGCCGCATCCGCAATAAAAGCCATCCAACTGATTGACCAAGAACCCCAATGGAGAAACACACTAGCCGACAATATCGAATATTTTAAAACCGGACTTGAAACCTTAGGTCTTGATTATGGTAATACCGAATCAGCGATATTCCCCGTAATGGTACGTAATGAACACTATGTGAAAGAAGCAGCTCGCATATTATTTGAGCAAGGAATATATGTAAACCCAATCAGTTATCCAGCTGTACCGGAAAAATTATCCCGTCTTCGCTTCAGCTTAACAGCTATGCATACGAAGGAGGAGTTGGATAAGACATTTAGTATCCTTGAAAACATTAGGAAGAAATACAAACTAGCACAAATATAATCACATTTATAAATTATATAAAGATTAGCAGCTTTGTTATTTACAGCAAAAATCAATAATTTAGAAACCTTCACTTTTACAAAGAAAACAATCATGATAAAAATTATCATTTATTCATACGGCATCTCAAGTAGTTAATATATATTCATCACTATAAAATCAATAAATATCTACTTTAACAAAGTAAATATTTACACAAATATACATAAAATTCAATATATGAAAACTAGACATTTATTAAATATATTATTATTAGCACTTTATACAAGCAGCTGTAATAAAGAAGACACCCCTCTAATCAAAACAGAAACTGTCAAAATATTTCTTTTATCAGAAACAAATAGAATCCAAAATGAAGATATTGAAAATCATGAATATATACTAGCAAAAGAAGAAAATCAAGTCGATTTTCAAGAAATAAATATTTCTGCGATCGAGGGTTTCCATTATGAAAAAGGGTATGAGTATGAATTACTAGTTGAAAAAAAGACCCTCGTTAATACTAATTTTGACAATAATCAGACTAAATACAAATTAATTGAGTTAATCTCAAAAAACAAAGTAGATTTTAAATATTTGATTATAACTAAAGAAAATCCCTTCATACTACATTCAGCCGGAGGCAGATTCGAAATACCTCTGCAATGTATAAAAGAAAAATATATTAACAACAAATTATCAGAAAAAGAGCACCATCCTTTAAAAGGATTAAAATATAAGATTGGAACTAATTATGGAGGTATTACTAATATAGTAAAAGAAGGGAAAGAAATCGGTTTTTACAAAATAATTATCGAGAGATATGGAGCATACAACATGAATGGAATTCCTGAATGGTTTTGTGCTTTTTACACTAAAAATGCAAATTTAAATTTTGACCTAAAACCATCTCCAATCTATGAGCAAATATTTGAGCAACCACAAACTAAAGGAGAGCAGTATCTTATCCTTCCGATCATAAATATTTCAATTGGAACATTTGATATATAAAGATCCTATATTAAAATGCAACAAAATTAACACAGCAATTATTCACCTTATAAATATATATTATCATGAAAAAAGAAATCTTTATCTTACTAACTGCTTCACTTGTAGTTTCTTCATGCGTTGACAATGAAGATATATACAAAAATCCAGACAATAGTAAAAAGGATCAAGTCTTAACACTATCCAAATATCCTCAGAAAGTCATAGACATTGAAACTGGCAGTAAAGAACACTTAGCTCTTTTAAATGCAACCACACGATCTACCTTTCTCATTAAGGATAGTGTTTGGCCGGATAAAAAAGGTCATTCACTCATATATGAAACAAATGAACACGGTACAACAGCCAATACAATGAGATACATCTATTTGGGATCATTACTGAAAGGTGGCTCGCTAGAAGAACAGCGTTTTCAACGCTTAACAAACGAATTAGACCCTCTTTATATATCCTACTCTTTTCCTGCTAAGATTGTAGGAGATATAATAGAGAAGCCCAGCTTGCAGTCGCAAAGAACATCTTTAAGTAAAATAATGAATCAAGAAGGGATGACAGGCAAACAGATTGTTTCATTTATCTATGACATGAATCAGTTCACCTATTATAATGAATTAAAATTAGCATTTAATTGCAATATAGACGTTGCAAGTGTTTTTAACATATCTACAAGTGTTGCGCAAGGAAAGATCAGGAAGAAATGTGGATTAGTAGCTAAATTTATACAAAAAAATTTCACAGTTGATTTAGATTTACCAGCAGATGGATGCCTTTTAAAAAACAATAATGAATTATCAAATGTTGGTCCATACGATCCTGTTTATATAAGTTCAATAACCTATGGAAGAATGGGAGTAATGATGTTCGATTCTAGTTATGCATATGATTCATTAAGAGTAGCAGTAAAAGCAGCCTTTGATGCAAAAATAATAAATGGGAAATTAGAGCTAACAAGTGAACAAACGAAAATAATTAGTGAAGCAGACTTAAAAATTGCAATCATAAGTGGTGATGGTAGCTATTCTGTGAAAACAGTGGATGGAATTAACGGATTTAAGGAATTTATTATAGCTGGAGGAGAATTTAGTAAGGATGTTCCTGGAGATCCTATATTTTATTCAGCAAGCTACTTAAGTGATGATTCTCCATTCTACGCAAAATTCAGAGTAAACATACCTTATAAATAATTATACTATGAGAATTACATCAATATTTTTATTTACAATCATCATATTTGGAGGATTATCATGTTCAAATGATGATAGCCTTATTCATAATAAGACTAAAGGAATCTTAGAGAAATATCCTGAACCCACTGTCACAATAACAGCTCATAATCATATACCTTTTCTTGCTAAAAATATTTTAGAAGAAAAAGCGATTACAAAAAGTGTAAATATTATCTCCGATATTGCATGGGCAAATGGATTTGGAAGAACAATTACAGCCCGATCGGATGAAATGGTAATACCAGACAATATGAATAGATACATATACCCGGGATCAATATTGGAAGCATCTAGCATTGCAGAGACACGATTTACTCCAATACCTGTAAAAAACAATCCGGTCCATGTCTCTGTCTCTTTTCCTGCTAAAAAAGTAGGAGGAACTATAAAAGAGCCTTCTTTATTGAATATCAGACAATTTGTCATGGATCTAATGCAACAAAATAATATAGGAAAACAAAGTGCAACATTAAGTTTTGATGTTCAAAAATTTGTATCATATGATGAATTAAAAATGACTTTTGGCTCTAATGAAAATACAGGATTATTGTTTTGGGGAACTTCTTCTGCGCAATATCAAAATAAATATAGAATCATACGCAGCTCTGGACTTTGCATAAAATTTATTCAGAAATATTTCACATTAGACATGGATATTCCTAGTAATGGTCTAATTTCAGGAACTATACCAGGAGGATACTCACCTGTATACGTTAGCTCTATTGCCTATGGAAGAATAGGTATTCTCACACTAGAAACAAATTACGATTATGAAAAAGCTAACAAATTAGTGAAAGAAACTTTTAATTCGCTATTTATTAACAAGAATAATACACTCACAAAGGAGCAAGAAGCCTTTTTCAATAGCGCAGAAATGAAAGTTTTCATAGCAGGAGGATCAGGGGTCACAGGAGTTAAAACTATAGGAGGTATTAAAGAATTCACAAATTATATTACAGAGGGAGGAGAGTTTTCAGCATCCTCACCAGGTAAACCAATTTTTTGTTCTTTTGCAAACTATAGTGACGATTCTCCATATCGCATTAATTTCAAAATAGATATAGACAGTGATCCTGTTTATGCAAGACTTGAATATGATATAACCAAAGATGTATCAAGTGGAAATGTTAAATCATGGTATACTGATGCTAATGTTTATTTAAGGTTTTATGCAGATAAAGCCTGTTCAATCAAAACGATAGCCCAAAACTATATTGGATTTAATATAAATCGCCTTATATTACAACAATATGTTGGACCTAATTATAGTGTTAGTAAAGCAAGAGAGGTAAAACTAGATCAAAACCTCACTTTTCATAATCAAACAAAAGGCATAGAGTATCCAATTGCATATGGTCATCGCATGACAGAAACAATAGGCACTACATATTTAGATCGAGGAAATTGGACTAATGACCATTTTTACCTAAGAGCAGGTAAATTTTATCAAGTACGACCTCCTATAAATATGAAATATACATGTTTCATAGATTATCATAATCAAAATGAATATGACTGTTCGGATTTTGAATAATTAATATTCCAAAATAAAATACCCCTAGAGTTAAATAGACAACTTTGGGGGTATTTCTATCATAGGAGCTTGAACCTCTGTATATATTAAGATTAATATATGCTAAATCTACTTGTTCTCATATTTATTTCATACTCTCCTTCTTATAATTTATACGAACCCCATACTTCGTGTATACTCGGTCTAGCCCCAACATACCTTGTGGGTTAGGCTCGCCTTGTGCTTTGCCGGACAGGATATCCTCGCTCATCGTGATCATGTCTTTTACACGTTGAGGGGTTTCCTTGTTCATTCCGAAATAATGTCCGGGGTAGAGGTATTTGATATCATATTTCTCGATCACCGCACTCATCTTCTTACAAGTAGATATTAGCGTAGAGAAGTCAACTCCCAGCAATAGATTACCGGAGCCGAACGAATCGCCGCTAAAACCATAAGCGGCATCCTTATCCACAAAAGTGGTCGATCCGGGAGTATGCCCGGGAGTAAAGACAACTTCGAGGGTACGCCCACCCAAATCTAGAATTTCGCCATCTGTGAGGAAACAGACCTTGCCTTTATAATTCGGCATAAATTCCGGTATACCTATCGTATCAGCCGGATTGATATAAATCTCCGGGAAATAATCGATAGCCGAGCCTGTATGGTCCGGATGCACATGCGTGGCGACCAGCGTAACCGGCTTGTCCGTGATGGAAGCCACTAGCTTATCCAAATCCTTGATCTTTGTTCCTGCATCAATCAAGATCGCTTTCGTTTCTCCCTCGACCAGATACAGGCTCTCGTTCGCCATTAAATGACCTGTTCCAAACCATGTATGCTCATCAATCTGATGGAAAATCACATCTTCATTCCTAAGCACTTCCTTCTCCTCGATACCCGCCGTCTGTGCCTGGCAGAACAAAGCGATCCTTGACAGGAGCAACAACATCATTAATAAACCTAGTTTTTTCATTATCATATTCATTTTTAAGATTTAAATCGCCGCGATCTTCCGAAGGCTTGCGTCCCATTTCGGCTCGGCGTAGATGAGACGGATAGCTTCTTCCGGCGTGTCGGCTACCGCCCACATCTTGGCGTGCTGGGGACGCATGAAATTCTCGTTCATGGCGTTCCTCAAAAGTTCCAACAAGGGATCATAGTAATGATTAATATTGAGGATTACGATCGGATTGAGGTAGAGACCGAGTTGTTTCCAAGTGATGATCTCCAGAAGTTCCTCTAATGTACCGCATCCACCGGGAAGGGCGATCACCGCATCCGAGAGGTTTGCCATGAGCTGTTTACGCTCGTGCATCGTCTCGACCTCAATCAACTCGGTCAAGCCTTTATGATACCAATCCTGCTCCACCATAAAATGGGGGATAACGCCCGTTACCGTTCCACCAGCCGCTAACGCAGCGTCGGAGACAGTGCACATCAAACCGATATTCCCGGCACCATTGACTACCCGTAGTTTTCGCTCTCCCAAAAGACACCCCAATTCCTTGGCGGCGTCAAAATAAATCGGGGGAATCTTCGTGCTGGACGCGCAATACACGCAAACAGACGAGATGTTATTTATCTTCTTTTCTTCCATATCTTTTTATTCTTGATTTATATCGTAGCCAAATAAGGCGAAATCCCCCAGACAAGGATCATCGGGGAAGACTTTCGCCAATGCGTCCGTTATCTCACGGGCCGTACGAAGGGTAGCGGTTTTTTGGCCTGTCAAGCCCAAGCGCAAGGAGATCTGGTGCACATGCGTATCCAACGGGATGATTAATTGGCGGGGATGCACGGCTGTTCTCCAGATACCGAGATCGACGATACCATCCGTACGCACCATCCAACGCAAGAACATCGCCAGACGCTTACAAGCGGAAGTCCCGTGCAAGACCGGAATGCCATTGAGATCAGCAAAAAGTTGTTGCAACCGCAAGATAGGATCTTCGCAAGGACCGGCGGCGGCCATAGCGTCTTCCATACAGTCGTAGGTATCGTATATATCCTTTAGGCGACAACAAAGGAGATGCAGATCATGATAGGTATAAAAACGGTAAAAGGTATCCCGCCTGCGAACCGGGCGGTTCCGTAGGGGAGCGAAAGAAGTCTCTCCGGTACGGATAAACTCGTAAGGACTTTCGCCCATCAGCCGGTGTAGCTCTTCCGCTTTTTGGAGAATATGCGCCCTGCGACCGTAAGAGATCCACGCCGTCAGGAAAGCCGATATCTCAATATCCCGTTTCTCCGTAAACCGATGGGGGAATCGAACCGGATCATCCTTGATAAACGATTCCGTATTGTACGTTTTCGCCCATTCACGAAGTAAAGAGATGGTCTTTGTATCCATGTTATTTCTTCTTTAGAAAATATTGCCGCTCGGGTTCCGGATAATGCTCGATAGCGTAACGAAGCGCCGTACGAGGAAGACGAGTAGCGTTGCGTTCCAAGAAATCGGTAAGCGTCTGCCGCTCCTTTTTGCCGACCTCACGCAGCATCCACCCAACCGCCTTATGCATCAAATCGTGTTTATGACCGATCAACCGTTCGGATAACTCCAAGGTATCCCCAAAATCATTCCGACGGATAAATGCCCACGTAGAGACGATCGAGATCCGTTGTTCCCATAAATTCTCGCTTTCCGCCAAACGGTAGAGGAGGGAACGATCTTTGTCCACCAAATATTCGCCGACGATATCCCGACAGGTCAAATCTACCAAATCCCAGTTATTGCAACGCCGCATATTCTTCAGATAGAATCGGAAGATGGCTTCCCGCTCTTCCGGCATCGCTTTCCGATCCTGGAAACGATAGACCAAAATCAGCAAGGCACATAGACGTGCCTCATGCCACGGACTATCCAGCAACAGCTGCAGCTCATCGAAAGGAGTCGCCTTATTAGCCTTCGCTATGCTGCGGGTTTGCGGGACAACCACTCCGAGAAACTGATCGCCCTCGCCATATTGACCGGGACCAGTCTTGAAAAAGCGGCTCAAATGAACCGCCTTCTCGGGTGTACCGACCGACTGTAGCTCGGATAGGATAAACGCCGCCGTCATGGCCGGAGTACCCGTGATACGGGACGGTCGCCCTCCAAGAAACCGATCACGTTGTTGCATACCGTGCGTGCCATAATGATACGGGTTTCCATCGTCTGGGTGCCGATATGAGGGGTTAATACCACGTTGTCCATTTCCAATAACTCGGGGAGAGGATAGTCTCCAAACTCGAATACATCCAAACCGGCACCATGAATCGTACCTTCTCGCAAGGCTTTTACCAAGGCATGCTCGTCCACCAACGGGCCACGGGCCGTGTTGATCAGGATGGCGGAAGGCTTCATCTGCTTGAACTCTTCCTCGCCGAGGATATGGTAGGTATCGGGGGTATAAGGGGCGTTCAAGGATACGAAATCGGCTTTCGCCAGAAGCTCTTCCTTGGAGACGTAGGTAACATTCAATTTGGTCTCGTCCTCGATGCAAAGCTGACGGCGATTGTGGTAGATCACATCCATGCCCAAAGCATTCGCCCGTTTCGCCAAGGCCTTGCCGATACGTCCCATACCGATAATGCCCAAGGTCTGTCCGGTAACCGGCATACCGAGGTTCTCCAGTACACCGACCTTCATGTCCTTACCAAGCGTACGCAGCTTACGATCACATTCCGTGATACGCCGGGCGGTATCCAGCATCAAGCCTAAAGCGATATTGGCGGTAGGGGCCGTGACAGGATCAGGCGTATTCGCCACCGTCAAGCCTTTCTCGAGGGCGTAGGCCACATCGATATTATTATAACCAACGGCGTAGTTAGCGATCAGCCGCAATTTCGACGCATGGTCGATCAACTCTTTGTTTACCGGGAAATCGAACATGGAGCAGAGCACATCGTACTCCGGTATCATCTCGAAAACCTCCTCATACGTAAAATCTCTTCCTTCGGGAAAGGTTACCTCGTACTTACTTTCCAACTCGGTAAATCCCTCGCGGAACATGTCGTATGTCACTAATATCTTCATCTTGGATCTATTTGTTATTCAAAAAGCAAAAATACAAATCAATTGGCAATTAATTCCTAAATTTGTGACCAATATATATTTATTATGGTACTAAACTATATTTGGATCGCTTTCTTCTTGATCGCTTTCGTCGTGGCCGTAGGTAAACTGGTCATTGGTGGGGATACCGCCGTTTTTACCGAGATTATCAACGCTTCTTTCGCTTCGGCCAAGACGGGTTTCGAGATTTCGTTAGGATTAACGGGGATCTTGTCGCTTTGGCTGGGCATCATGAAGATCGGTGAGAAGGGGGGGGTGATACAAGCGTTCGCACGATTGGCGGCTCCCGTATTCAGCAAGCTTTTTCCGGATATCCCAAGAGACCATCCCGTGACCGGTTCTATCTTCATGAACCTATCGGCAAATTTACTGGGACTGGATAATGCCGCCACGCCAATGGGATTGAAAGCCATGCAACAGTTACAGGAATTAAACCCGAATAAAGAATCCGCCAGCAACTCCATGGTGATGTTCTTATGCATCAATGCCTCGGGACTGACCTTGATCCCGATCACCATCATGATGTACCGGGCGCAGTTAGGAGCGGCGAATCCATCAGACGTATTCCTGCCGATCATGCTCGCTACATTCACATCAACCTTAGTCGCTATTTTAGCGGTTTGCGTACGGCAGAAGATCAATATCCTCCAACGGAACCTAGTCCTGTTTTTCGGGGGACTGGGATTATTTATCGGAGGCCTGGTATGGCTATTTAACTCGATGGAACAGGAGCAAGTTTCCTTGTATTCGACTTTATTCGCCAACACGCTTCTTTTTACCATTATCTGCGGATTTATCATCAGCGGCATGCGTAAAAAGATCAATGTATATGATGCTTTTATAGAAGGGGCGAAAGAAGGTTTCCAGACTGCTATAACGATTATTCCTTATCTGGTAGCTATCCTAGTAGGTATCGGTGTCTTCCGGGCTTCCGGAGCGATGGATTTCATCATACAAGGCGTTCGTTTCGGCATTGCTTCGATAGGGCTCAACACGGATTTCGTGGAAGCGCTACCTACCATGTTGATGAAACCGTTAAGCGGGAGCGGGGCTAGGGGCATGATGCTGGACGCCATGAACACGTATGGAGCGGACTCTTTCGTCGGTCGCCTGTCATCCATCGTTCAGGGCTCTTGCGATACGACATTCTATGTAGTTGCTCTTTACTACGGTAGCGTAGGTATCCGTAATACCCGCTATACGGTGCAATGCGCCTTGTTAGCGGATCTGGCCGGGGCGATAGCGGCGATAGCGATGGCTTACCTGTTCTTTTAACATTCTATACAATCAATAGATTTGAAATGAATCTATTTAAAATCTATTGATTACATTTGTAACGAAATTTCAATACGATAAATAGACCTTATGGCAATAGCATATTACGCCGAGGATATCCAGCTCCCGGCAATCAAGAAAAAAGCGGTCAGCGGATGGATCAAGGCGGTAGCCGAGACCTACGGGAAGAAGACAGGCGATATCTGTTACATCTTCTGCTCGGACGAGAAGATCTTGGAGGTAAACCGCCAATATCTCCAACACGATTATTACACGGATATCATCACCTTTGATTATACGGAAGGAAATAAGATCTCGGGTGACCTGTTCATCAGCCTCGATACGGTCAGGACAAACGCCGAGACATTCCACACGGATTATAACGAGGAACTCCACCGTACCATCATCCACGGCATCCTGCACCTTTGCGGTATCAACGACAAAGGCCCCGGCGAGCGGGAGATCATGGAGGAGAACGAGAACAGAGCGTTAGCGATCTTGCCGGAGGAATGTCGGTAAAGAGATGTTAACCAGAAACAAATTTATACTACAAATCTTATCTGAAGAAAATTATGGAGAAAATCACAGTCCAAAATACAAGTGTCATGATCATATCTATAAATAAGAATGACTATATCTCACTTACCGACATCGCAAAGTACAAAAGCGATGATCCGACAGCAGTAATTGGCAATTGGATGCGTAATCGTAATACCATTGAATATTTAGGTATATGGGAAAGTTTATATAATCCTAATTTTAAACCCCTCGAATTCGAGGGGTTTAAAAAGGAAGCAGGGTTAAATGCTTTTACCCTTTCTCCACAAAAATGGATAAATACAACAGCGGCAATTGGTATTATCTCCAAATCCGGAAGATATGGAGGCACCTTTGCTCATAAGGATATAGCTTTCAAATTCGCAAGTTGGATCTCTGTTGAATTTGAATTATATATCGTTAAAGAGTTTCAACGCCTAAAAGAAGAGGAACAGAAACAAATCGGCTGGACTGCCAAACGAGAACTCTCCAAAATAAACTATCACATCCATACCGACGCTATCAAGCATAATCTCATCCCCATAGAGTTAACCCCGCAACAGGTAAGCTTTATATACGCAAACGAAGCCGATATTCTTAATGTCGCTCTATTCGGCACAACCGCTAAACAATGGCGGGAAGCCAATCCCGAATTAAAAGGTAACATTCGTGACTATGCGACTATTAATGAACTTATCTGTTTATCGAATATGGAAAGCCTGAATGCTGTATTTATTGATGAAGGACTTACCCAGCGTGAACGACTAATAAAGCTTAATCAAATAGCGATCCAGCAAATGAAGATATTAGAGGCGGTTGAGAGCAGACTATTGTTGAAATAAATAAAAATAATACAGACAACATGAAAACAGAAGACATACCTTACGATTACACGTATTGCTACGCCACGGACGAGCAATGCCCGAAAGCAGTCCATTGCCTGTGTAGCCATGCCGCAATGCTGAACGAGGAACAAGCGATCTCTCTTAATTCACGATTTACTGGAGATCAGAAACGCCATCCTAGATTGAATTGAATAATCCCATTATGATCTTTTCCCCTAAAATGATTGCTTCCACCGAATGAGTATTCCGGCTCCTTAAAGAAATGAGTACATCCTAAATTATAATTGGCGGAGATAACTAATCCCATGTCAAAGGTATAGCCAAGCCCCATTGAAACGGAGAAATCACAATTCCGGATCTCTTCTTTTTTATCACCGGAGAAATCGTACTCGCTCTGGTGCACCGGAGTAGGGCCCGAGACGAAAATATAATTCGAAGCTTTCGCCCTTACATTAAAGCCAACTTGTGGGCCCGCGAAAAGATGGAATCCCCGATACAAATAAAATTTAGCGTAAATAGGAATATTTAAATAATCCGCCTTTAGCCGGGCTGTCTCGCCTTTAGCGTTTTCTTTTTGATAACCTTGCATAGAATAATAAACACCCGGTTCTAAAGCAAACAGTTTGCTAAAACGTATTTCCTCCGCCACACCAATATTTAACCCCGGACGCATGTCCGCAAAACTTTCGGGATAAGTATTTGCCAAATTCAAGCCAATCCTAGGAATAAAATGGAACTCTTGAGCATCAGCTTGCGACAAAGAGAAAACAAACAAGATAAACAGTAATACAACTTTTTTCATAACTCCTACATTTAAAACATATCTATATTTATAGATGATTTAAGATACATAAAAGTTGCACTCCCTATCTCATTAGTTCACATTAGGGGAGGCACTTCTTCCTCTACCATGATGGTAGCAGTCGTGACAGCTCAAGCACCAAATATTACTCGGTTAATAACGGCTCTTGTTTTCCGGAATCATATACGACAAACATAGAACCGTCTTTCTCGATCATGACACCACGGCCTCGTTCCTTCTCCTTGTTTTCTTGATTATCAACATTCACGGCAATCACTTTATAATGATAGAAAGTCGTGATATCATCGAAAATGGTATGACCTACAAAGATGCGGTTCACATTATATTTCTCTAATATTTTCCGCAAATCATCCCGGTCTAGCGGATGATACTTATCTGCGCTACGTACCATACCCCGATACCAGATCGGTCCATACGTAGCGAACATAAAAGAAAGATCGGAGCCTTTATCTGCATTACGTTCTTTTTTCGTTAAGAAGAGACCATCGCTCACGATCTCATTCACGGTAGGGATATCGTAATTCCGGTCTAAAAACTCCTTGCTCAACCCAGCATGGACAAACAGGTTATCTCCGACCACCTGTATCGAGTTACGAGTTTTCAACCAATGTCCCAACTCGCTTTTCTGCCAAAGCTCCGGATAGGTCATTCCTAAAGTATCCGCCAATTGAGTATATTTCTTCTTCGTATATCGCAAATCATTTCCCAGAACCATAGTCTCATGATTTCCGATTAAGAAAGTCACTTTTCCACCGGCATCTTCCGCTTCTTTCTCCAACTTGTAGATCAACCAATAGATAGGGAGTACATCCACGCCCCGGTCAAAGACGTCACCGATTATCACCAATTGGTTGGCCCCGAAAATCCAATTATAGTCCGCATCGATCACTTTTCCCGCCTTTAACAGGGAGGCGAAACAAGACCAGTTCGCATGTGGATCTGAAAGAACAAACGTCTTCTCTGGTTGCACATCTTTCCATTTCGGACGAGAGACGGAGTGTATGGTTACCGGAAACAATCTCTCCCCGTTATCGGAAAACACCTCGAATGAAAAGGTGGTAGGTATACTTTTATAATGCTTATCCAATAACCGGCCTTTCCCGTCTACAGATATCGCACGCATACTACCATCATCGGCTTTCAATAGATAGGGACCATCGATCGATAACTTCTCGATCGCTTGACGAGGTTTCTTATCTTTCCCACAAACCGGACTGAAGCAAGAGGTCAGTAAAACCAGAAAAACAAGGATACGGCATTGAATAGAATTCATAGCAGCTTAAATCTTTAGTTCATTAAACCTGAAAACAATGTATGTATTTATTATACAAATATAAACGAATTCTTTCACGAACACTCACTATCTTCGCGTAAAATAAAAGGGAATAAAAATGACTTTCAATTACGACGTAATAGTAGTAGGCGCAGGACATGCCGGCCGGGCCGCCGCCGATGATGACCAAATCAACATTTTTCATTGACGCAGCCCCCTTTTAAAATGTATCCTTGTTCGTGCCGACGATAATTTTGGAATCCCCGCCGGATTTTGTGATCTCGCTCTGGTCCACGCCCAGCTCCCGCGCCAAGATCTCCATGACGCGCGGGCTGCAGAAGCCCGCCTGGCAGCGGCCCATGCCCGCACGGGTGCGGCGCTTGACGCCGTCGAGGCTCTTCGCACCGAGGGGGCGGTGGATGGCGTCGAGGATCTCGCCCTCCGTGACCTGCTCGCAGCGGCAGATGATCTGGCCGTAGGCGGGCTTTTCGTGGATGAGCTTCTGATAGTCCTCTTTGGAGAGCGTCTTCGGGTCGAGCACGCCCCTGCGCGTGGCGATGAAGTGCTCCTTTTCCCGCAGGCCCATCAGATCGCGCATCAGCTCCGACACGTGCAGGCCGATGGCGGGGGAGGAGGTCAGACCGGGTGATTCGATGCCCGCGCAGTCGATGAACTGCTGCGCGCCCTCGGCCTCGCCGATGACGAATTCGTGGTGATCCTCATGCGCGCGCAGACCCGCGAAGCTCGTGATGGTCTGGCGGATGGGGAGGTTCTCGACCGTTGCGCCTGCTTTTTCGATCAAATCGTTCAGACCCTCGGCGGTGGTGTTCGTGCCCTCGCGGTCTTCGATGTCGATCGCCGTCGGGCCGACGATGGTGTTGCCGTGGACAGTCGGGCTGACCAGAACGCCCTTGCCGAGCTTGCCGGGCAGCTGGAAGATGGTGTGTGAAACGAAATCGCCGGTGCTCTTGTCCAGCAGGCAGTAATCGCCGCGGCGCGGCGTGATGTGCAGCTTGCGGGTCGAGACCATGTTGTGCAGCACGTCCGAATAGACGCCTGCGGCGTTGATGACATAGCGCGTTTCAAACTCGCCGTGGTTGGTGTGGATGGTCCAATAGCCGTCGTTCCATGTAAAGCCGGTGACCTCGGTATTGAATTGGAACTCCACGCCGTTGTCAAAGGCATTCTCTGCCAGCGCAATGGTCAGATTGAACGGGCAGACAAT
>ENA-OOXM01001116-OOXM01001116.1-human-gut-metagenome-genome-assembly--contig:-NODE-1116-length-21318-cov-6.783662_pt1 | contig 21318 bp, 18 predicted proteins | sample MGYA00241589_ERZ501347 | MGnify/ENA primary metagenome ERZ501347 (study PRJEB25962, sample SAMEA2042832) | human gut metagenome | biome: human gut; feature: human-associated habitat; material: faeces...
TGTCTGGCCGCAGACTGAAAAAATCCCTGCAACCGTTAAATATTTTAGTAAAAAACTTACCTAGGTATTCCCATGCAGACCGTCCTTGCATCTTTACCGTACTTATTATACTATGATAGGTTGCGGCCATTTCTGCACCTTCATCGCTACCAAAGTGAAGCATCGCATTGCGTTGGGTTGTCAGAGGGCGAATAACACGTTCAGCCAAGTTGTTGTCTATGGGAAGACTTCCGTCATTAAGAAAAGCAAACAGGTTATCCCAATATTTGTCGAGGTAATTCAAGGCTTTCAGCAAAGAAGGAGTTATCTCTGACGGATCTTTATCAAGTTCAATTTTAAGATACTGCCTAAGAGTTATCAGAACTTCCTTTGATTCCAAGTCTTGACGACGCTTACATATCTCTTCTGGCGTAAGCCCCTCTTCGTAATATTGGCGCTCTCTCCTATAATAGAAACGAATGCCCTCTAAAAATGGATACGCATGAACATCGCCAGCTTGTTCACAAGCCATTTCCAACTTACCCTTAAGATGAGCAAGACATACCTGATGTATGGCTTTATTTAGATTAGGACTTTTATCTACGACATTAAGTTCGTCACCTATAAATACATAGGCATTATAACCATCGGTCATAACACTCTTTAATTCTGCATCACCAATAAAGTTAGTCAAAACATCACGACCACGAGAACCATCCTCATAGAAGAAGATGACCGTATGCTCAGCCTTGTTTACCAAAACCCATATGTAACATTTCTTGTAATGGTCATACTTACGGACCTTGCACCAAGTCTCATCACAGTTTACTATCGAGTCTTTCTCTAAAGCCACTTCCTTCAGTACCTTGACTAGTTCGTCAAGATACTTCTTGCCTTTCTTCAACCAGTTACGTAATGTATTGGCTGATACCTTCATGCCCAAGTCGGTAAGCCAACGATGAAGCAGACCGAAAGTGACATTCTTAACATAGACCTCGTATGCTATAGCCTGAAGGAATTCAGGTGTTGCCTTGGTTCCGTCAAACTTGGTAACAATCTGCGGATTACCTGCAGCAGGGAAATAACCCCACTTGGGTTTCTTGCCTTTCTCAACATAATGAACCATCTCAAACCGTTCCTCCACAAGGTTTACCTCAAGATGGAAAACGGGAATCATCTTTCTTTCAAGTATACGTCCCGGGACTTTTGACAAGTCTGACTTATACTCTTTGGAAGCGCCATGGACTCCCATGGTATTATAGGTGTCGGGGCGATTTGACAAGTCGCGAGGTCTCTTTTCTTGAGTGGCGGTTGCCGGTGATGACTCTGACTCCTTGTTGGCTATAGAGTTTTCCGGCAAAGAGGAAGATGTTCCATCAAAATCATTCTTGTCTTTGGTACGGTCGGACTCATCATCTGATTTCTTTTTCTTTGAGCCATAACTTTTATCACCAAAGCGGTTCTTGTTTGCAAACTTTAATTTTGCCTTCAAGTCATCTACCTTACGCTCTGCAGTCTTGCGTCTCTTTATCTCATCCTTTAATGAAGATTCCAGAGAATCAACACGAGAAAGCACAGCGTCAAATTTTGACAAGCGTTCGTCGTATTCCTTCTGCTTATCAAGAAAATCTTGGAGAACAAGGTCACGGGCACGTAAGCCTAAATCCGCCTCACGGACCCGCTCGGCAAGGTAATTGATATAACGTTTTTGTTCTTCTGCTGTCATACCTTCACTGTAATCAAGAGCAGGGCGCGAGATTGATTCCCGTGCCAGAAGCTCTTGCTTTTGTTCTATGATATGTTGCAGTTCCTTCATCCGTAATGCTCTGATTTTCAACTACAAAGATAGTAAAAACATATGAGAAAAACGAATAAATAAGCAACATAATTATCTGAGTTTCAATGTATTAACTATTGGATTTTCCAATAACAATACAACATCTTTCCAGTCTATTCTGTAAACTCGTTCATCCCCATTATGATATACTTTCATAAACTGATGACCAGCTACAAACTTCTTCTCAAACAGAGTATATGAACGGTTGTCATAAGTGAACAGTCTTACTATACGACGGTCACGAGACATGACGATAAACACATCTCCGTCAGACGGCTCACGGTGGAGTTGTTCACGTATGATGGATAACACCCGGCTATGCTTGCATCGCATATCCGTAAAGTCACGGAGATAATAGAAGCGGTTTATACCGGTAACACTCAGCATAGGCCCTCCAGTTTCTCTATCAGTCGCTTCAACTCTTGATAGCTTAGATTCTTCTGGAAGATATGCAGCCCATTGGTCATTCGCAACTCCACGAGGATACGAACACCGGAAGGCTTCGTTACTGTAGAAGATGGTTCTTGAGAAGGGCTTTCCTTCTTTGACTCTTCTTGATCCGAGGTAGGAAGCCCATCCACTTTTACCTCCACAATCTTGTTGCGTGTATCCTTGTACCATTTGTAGAATATGTTATAAGGTACTTTATTACGTGAACAGAACTGTTCAATAGAGATGCCCTTCGGCATTGCCTCCGTCTGGTACTGGAAATAGAATCTTTCCAAATCTTCACTGCTGTACATAATTTTATATTTAAAGTTAAGCGGCGAAGATACTTTTTTCAAAATATAGCCCTAATTTGAGTACTTACGGTTCTTAATATTATGTCCTGCATATATAGATTCTAATCTTTTCACACCTTGAAGAATATCAAAATTCGATTTATGAAAAGCATCTATAATAGTACTATCTTGTATTTGTTCCTTTTGAGTTTTAACAGCCAATTCAGCCCACTTCTTAGGACTATCATTTAATGAAAGAAAATGTACTAAGCCTAAATTCAAATCTATTTCTTTAGTAATTACATCTGAAGCTAAAATAGGTATGGATGCAGCTTGTAACTCAATAGGACCAAAAGGCAAGCCTTCATATTTTGAACAATATATCCATAAATCAGTCATATGATACAATTGTTCTACATCCATTATTGGACCAGTATATCTACAAAAGTCTGTTAATCCATACTCATTTATTTTGGCTTTTACTTCATCCAATGTAGACAAAATGTTGGGGGTTACTCCACCATAAAGAAATATGGCATTAGGGTCAATTTTATGTATTTCATAGAAAACATCAACAGCAAAAAGATGATTTTTTCCAGAGTCCATTCTTGTCACATTTGCATAAATTTTCACATTCTTTGGAATATTTAATTTATATCTCAATTCTTCAATACGTTTTTCATCACAATGCATAAATCGTTCCATTGAAATTCCATTGGTGATAATTTCGAACTTAGAATGTTTACCATACATAGCCTCACCTGCCAATTTTCCACAAGCAAGTTTTTCTGTTGCAAGACAATCTATCATGTACCTACGAAAATAGCAATATGCTTTCTGAACAAAAGAGCCTGAAAAATGACCTGTAGAATGAGAATGCGACAATCTTATAGGAACTCCAGATAACTTGGCTGCTAAAAGCACCCATGCACTTATCAAATTGTTGTTAGCATGTACCACATCATACGGTCCATTCTCTTTCATAAATGTTTTTAATTGATCAACAAACTTTCCTATTTTTCTTACATTGTTCTCTGGCTCAAAAAATATACGTGCTCCTAAATCTTCCACTTGTTTAGTAAATGGAGAACCAGAACATCCAAACGCATAAATATCTACCTGAAACTTATTTTTATTTAAGTACTTCAAATAATTCATTATGAAAGCACGAATCCCCCCATAATCAAATTCATATACAACTTCTAAAACTCGCATCATAAATATAATGATTTAAAGAAATCAAAAATCTCTTCACTGCTTTTAGAATATTCAAATTCATTAAGCCCTAACTCATATGATTTTTCACCTATCTGAAATGCCTCTGTTTTATGTTGCTCTATCCATACCATTTTTTCAGCGAATGATTCTGCTGAAAAATCGGCTTTAAGACATGTTTTGTCATTAAAATAGTAATTAACTTCTCCTACATTGGTAGTAATTAATGGGACTGCAGTTGAGCAATATTCTGCAATTTTCTGAGGAAATCTAGCAATATCTTGTTCATATTCAGGGTCCAATGGTATTAGTAAAGCAGAAGCATTTTGATAATAGTTTAGCAAAATACTATATGGCAATTTTGAAAAGAATGCGACATCAGAAAACAACCCTAAACTCTTCACTACATCCTTAATATCATTAATTGCCTTTTCTGAACCAGACAATATAAGAATTAAAGAATATTTACCGCCTTTAATCTTGTAAATACGAAATGCTTCAATTATCAAATTCGCAATCCTATAATAATTAGCATTTGCACAATAAACAAAATAACCGCCTTTCCTCTTATCATTATCAATTGGTTTTTTACTGAAATCAGCTAAGGCTGGAACCTTGAAATAAGGCTTATTAAAATGTGACATTTTACGAATAATATATTCACTAATAGGCAAAGCGCCATCAACCAAATAGCCAAAAGTTCGCGTATACAAAAATGAGGAGAGTTTTGCATAAACGTTTGTAAGTACCAAGGTCGGTGCCCATTCATGTGCAATAACAACAATTTTATAACCTAACTTACGACCACAATATATATAAGATAAAAAATTGTGAAACAAAGGTAATTCCACTATAAGTATATTATTATCGTGACCATTGACCCTTTTCTTCAAAAAATGATAGAAATGAGGTAGATTTTTCAACTCTCCTAGAATAACAGGTCCTTTCCGCTTTGGAGTTATAATTTCAATGCCATCTTGAAAATATGATTCCTCGTGTAAATACCCTAACAATCCATCATATATAGCACATTGAGCACCGCATTTTGTTAATCCCAAGGCCATAAGATATGTCTTTGTATTTACAGCAGCAAAACTATGTCCATACGAGCTCGTACAGCCAGCAAAAACAACATTCATACTCATTTAGCAATTGTTTTAATTATTCTACACGGATTTCCAGCAGCAATTACATTTGCAGGTATATCGTGAGTAACAATACTACCAGCACCTATAACTGAATTTCTACCTATATGCACACCTTTCAACACCTTTACACCATATCCAAGCCAAACATTATCATCTATTATAACATCTTTATTTTCACTTGTTCGTAGATCATCAGTATGCCAATCAGTATCGGTTATCAAAGTATTAGCACCGCACCTAACATTATTCCCAATCTTTATATAATTTGCACAACCTATTACAGTACCACTCATTCCACAATTATTCCCTATGATCAAATTTGCTCCACTAGCTAATGTAGATATAATACACGGACAATATATACCAATCCAATTATCATTGTGAGAATTATAAAACACACAATTATCACCGATTGATATACTACTATTCAGCCACATACGAAAACTAACCTTGCCTCTATAAGTTTGATGTTTTCCAATGTTTACATGCCACCATTTTGCATTTATCGTATTGACCAACCACCAATAATATTGGGCTACACGATTTTTATAATAATTTAAGAAAAAAGGTGAGATTCTTTTATTCATTGTTATTTGATATTATTATATATATTAAATAAAGTCTTAGCGTTATTTTCCGCATCATGTCTTTTCATTGCTATTTGACGCATTTGTGAATTATCAAAGCTATTTGATTTTTCAAATATATCACATATAGAATGTGCTAACATTTCAATTTCATCAAAGCGATAAAGAATTCCACATTCTGAATTTGGCACCATATCATGTACTCCACCTACATATGCTACAACACAAGGAACACCCAATAATTGAGCTTCTCCAAGTGAATTCGGACTGTTTTCTATTGACGACGGCATAACAAATACGTTGGCTTTTAAATATTCAGTCTTCATTTCTACCGCATTCAAATTACCTAGAAAATATATAGATGAATCCAAACAATTCCTCTTAATATATTGACGAAGTAATTTGCCAAAACCAGACAAACGAATTTTCTGCCTCCAACTATTATTTTCAGTCGGATTCCATCCTCCAATACGTACTTTTGTATCTGGATAATGACGAAGAATCAACGGCATGGCTTTCAATAATTGATAAAACCCTTTTATAGGAGTACTAGATTGACTAATAAATATTGTATGCTTAATACATTTATTATATTCCCAACATCCTTGATAAAACTCTCCACGCAAGGTTTCATTACAAAAATGATATTTAGCATTTGGGTTTATTGCCCATAAATGGGCTTTATCCCAAGAAGTTCGACCTATCACATGCTTAACATTCTGTAACATTAAACGTTCATATTGTCCCCTAAGAGCCATAGCTCTTTTTTGTTGGAACAGTGTAGAACGTGAATACAAATCTATAAAAGTAATATTCTTTAAAATTGTTCGAGAGTTAATACCACTATTGTAATAATGGCAACAAACAGATGTTAAACCTTGTATCGAAATCAAAACATTATCATTTCCACATGTCTTCAAGTATGAAAAGCCATGTGAAAACTCGGTTCCATGAATATGGGTAACGTCAGGGGCTATTTCATCAAAGATAGATTTCCAATATTTATCGTAATCTCGGTTAATATGTGTATTACCTTTTCCTAACGGTATTACATAATATATTATACGTTCACCTTTAATTACCACCAAATCAGAAACCAGACTTGATACTGTAGCTACATATAATTGAATTTTTTCATCAACCAATAATAAATTCTCTGCAGAAGCAAGCATCCAACCACCAGAAGTACGTAATTCACTACATTGCTTTAAATTCTTTTCTGCTTCTGGGAACAGAATATTAGTTATCCATAGAATTCTCATATCTTAAATAATTGTATTACTGATTTATTATCCATTAATCTAAAGAAACGGTTCCTTACAAAACCGACTCCTAACCAAACAAAGAAAAACTCAACACTAATGCTTGGATGACCAAATGTAATAAGTGCAACAACTCTTATTAAACACATAAAGCCAAATGATTTACATACTAAATTATTAGATTTTACGATACCTAAATAAGATGTTTTAACGAGCACAAAGCAATAAGTAACCAAATAAAATACACCACCTTTTAGTATCAACTGCATAAATCCCCACTCTATAGTGTCTCTCATATAGCCACCATCCGAACACGCCTCATAAGCACCATTTATACCTTTTCCAAACAACCAAAAGAATGGATTCCAATCAAAATCATTAAGCATATCATGCATAAATTCTTCACGACCGGATTTAGCAAAAGAACCGGTATTACCATCTTCAAACAAACGATCTAACAGAAATGTAAAATAATCAGTTTTTAACACAAGATAAGCTAGACCCAATATCACAAACAACAGAACTATTAACAGTCTTAAAGTAGAACCATTATTCCCTTTTTTAGATATATAGGGGTATTTAAACCATATGTAAAAGAATATCAAGATCTGCAATACAAAAATTAGAGTATCTCCACGACCAGCACCTGCAACAGTACATAGAAATGCAATTATCATCGTAATTGGAAAAAACCATTTCTTTTTTCCAATTATGAGTTGAAAACAGAAAGAAAAAAATGCAAAGAATCCAGAACCTATAAATACAGCATTAGTCAATGCACGAATATCAAATTGCTTATCACCAATATTTAGTGTTCTATCAACAAATGAAGATGCAACAATAAGTGTAGGCAAATGAACAATTGCAAGCATAATTGAAATAATACATAACAAAATTCCGAGTTTTTTCGAGAAAGAAAAATCGATTTTATTAGGATTAATAATGGCGGCTAAAGGAATTAAATATGCAATGCAATAATTATCAAAAAAACAATGCCTAAATATTGCATAGAAAGAAGTATCAAACCCATTTGTTCCATACACTGGCAAATAGTTACCTATAAGCGATCCGCGCAAAAACATTAATAATGTTAGAACTATCAAGATAGTATAATCACCTCCCAAATTACTTACATTTTCCTTCTGTACCTTTAAAAAATTACATATTATAAAAAAGCAACCTATCATTCCACAAATAATAGGACTAACGCCATGAAAGACATCTAAATAAGAACCTATTTCATAGATTATAAATCCCAATAAAATGAAGCAAAATCTATTACTAAGCATAAAATAGCGACTTAATACAAATACAAAAATTATTACTTACTCAGAAATCTATGGCATTGAATAGGCGCAATCAAAAAGCCGTTAAAATTAGAAATAATCGATGCTATTATAACAGAAATAATTCCAACCTTTAAAACATGGCAGAATATATAAAACGCACCAATATAAACTAGAGGAGAAATCAAGCAAGAATACATTTGTAAATTAAGTTTTCCGGCTCCATTCAAAATGCTTACATATACATTCCCAAACATCATAATCCATATATAGAGAAAAACAAAAAAAGATAGAATTGGGGTTATTTTTATTTCATCGCCTATCCAAACTTTATAAACGATAGGGGAAACTAGCACCATAATCAGTCCACAAATAGTAAATATTATCAAGATATGAAAATATCGTTTTTGAATATTCCTAATCCATGTATAATCGCCTTTAGTAATAGCATCAGTTACTGCAGGCCAAATAGGAGTCGTTATAATACTCCATACCATCCACAGCACACTAATATATCTGTAAGCTATATTGTAAATTGTTACATCTGAAGCTCCTATATATTTTAATATAAGAAAATTAGACAATTGATACTGAACAATACCAGCAAATTGAATAACAAAAAATTTCAAGCCCAAATTCAATAATGAAGGCGCTATTTTAAAATCGACATCACTTATATTAGGAGCTATTGCTCTATATCTACCGCTAAACAAGATGTAATTAAAAAAGCATGATATCAACAGTGGAGTTGCACAAAGTGCAGTACAAAGATTTATAAGATTCCCGTCTGTTGTCAATGTTAAAATCCAAATAATAAATAAAGAACATAATTGCTGTAAAAAGCTTTGCAAAGACGCACATGCCGGATTTTGATCCGCTTGTAAAACTACCTCCACTGTAGAAAGTATGAAATTTAGTGAAAAATAAACTATTAATATACAAATTGCAGCAATCAAACTATTTCCAACAGATTCAGACACACCCAAAAATGAATACCAATTAACATATGGTGCAAGAAGAAGAAATACCAACATCAATGGAATAAAAATAAGAAATAAAAGTGCATATGTGGTACTTACATATTTTTTCCCTAATTCGAAATCCCCTATAGCTAAAGCTTCACATAGTTTATTTTTCAACCCATTATTCAATCCTATATTAAAGAAACTCATCCAAGCAACCATAGAACTAAGAGTCAACCAAATACCATAGTTTTCACTATCAACATAATTTATAGTCATAGGTACCATTAAGAGTCCAATTAATATATTACCTCCTTTCAGAAAAAGCATCTCTAATATATTCTTTTTGGCTTTAGCGGATCGCTCCGATCCACTTGTCATTATCATTTTTAATCTATCTTTTGCTTTCATTATTTTTCTTGCATGTATAATTATTAAGAGTTTTTTATTATATTATAAACACGAAATAATTACTTATAGCCATAAGTAACTGTTTCTACAATATATTTTCATCTTTATTTAAAATAATCTATTACAGTATTAATGGCTTTTCAAGCCTTTTTATAGAATTTACAACCTGGAAAAAAACAATTCAACTTTATCCTGTTGAGTTTACGTAATTATTCAATCAAAGAGAAAATTAAAGCCACAGATGAAAATCAATAATTAGTTTCACTGTCTACGAATACACAACTCTATCGTCTCACTATGCTCACCAACAAACGCCTTAACATCCTCAACTACTAAAGCCAAATATCCACCGCCACCTGCGCCTGGCAATTTCCAAGCAAGCACATCAGGCATTGCACTATACTTCTGAATGTACGGTTCAACGCTTGCCTCAGAACATGGTTGCCCGTAAATTTCAGGATTTACCATACCTGGGAACATAGCTACTTGGGCGTTGAATGACGCTTTGAAAGCAGCCGCGAAGCCTTGCAAATCGTGAGCAAGAATTGCTGTCCAACATGCTTCGGCAGCATCGGCAAGAGCTTTAACCTTAGCTGGAGTGATATCTTTGCCTTCAACTACTGAACATCCGGGACGACGAGGAGCAAGAGGGACCATAACAATATGGTCTTCCAAGAAACGGAGAGTCATCTCATCGTTGGTGCTCTCTATCTTCTTTGGCCAGAAGTTAGCGTCGTAATAATGACGGCATAATCCGGGAACGCAGATTCCGATAGAATCCTGTGCTCCGCTGATATGGCCGTCCTCACGTTCTGGATTGTTCTCAAAGCAGAAAACAAGGCGTGCCAACATTTCAGGATCCATCTTCGGGAGCTTCATGGGCCATATCTTCTTTATCATGTTGCGTGTGGAAGTAGACAGCCCACAACGGTCGCGCACTTCAAAAGTTGGTTCAAGGGATATGGTGATAGCCCATCCGGAATGATGCTGTGAGACGTATGGCTGATCGATCCATGTTCCAGCCAAGTCAAGACGAGTAGGTATGCCACAGCTTTCATCCGCCTGTGCATTCGATTCATTCGCCTTGGAGAGTTCTGCCTTCAAAGAAGATGACGAACGTGCCTGTAATCCGGCATGGGGAGTGCGCTGAAGTTCAACGTATTCTATGCCGCGCTCCTTACAAAGCTGGCGCTTGGCATCGGAACCGCCTTCGGCATTGACCACGAAAATGTCGGGTTTTACCATGTCGAGGGTCGGAATGAAATCGAGCACGCCGCTTCCTTGGTTAATATACGCGTCCTTAACCGCCTTGATATTCTTCACCATAAACAGGCGTTCCTCTTGGGGAAACATAGGCTTGCGGTGCTTGTACTCTTTGTATGTTGCGTCGGAGCCTATACCTACATAAAGGTCACCGAACTGTGACGCTTGCTGGAAGAACTCCACATGACCGCTATGCAGCAGGTCATAGCAACCGCTGACAAATACTTTCTTGTTCATTTATATGTAATAGCGTTATTTTATACTTTACTTTTAGCGAAATGTCTTGTGGCGTATGCGGCGTATGCCGTAACTACCATAAAGCAGAATGTAGGCAAGAGATAAGAGCTGTAGACTCCGAAATTATCGGAGATATAACCTTGCATCGGTGTCAAAACCGCTCCTCCGAGTATCGCCATGATAAGACCGCTGGCTCCTATCTTACTGTCATTGGGATGTTCGCCTTTGGCTATATCACCAAGAGCAAGACCGTATATGGTCGGGAACATAAGGCTCATGAACGTACTCACCAGTACTAGGGCTATCAGCATGAAGTTGCCCGTTCCGCATCCCATAACCACACATAGCGCCGTTACCGTGGAAAGCAGTCCACCAGCCATCAACAGACGTGCTGGAGCTATCCACTTCATCAGCCATGTGTATACAAAGCGTGAAAGGCAGTGTCCGATTATGGAAACCAGATATACGGTACTCGCCTCCGCTTCCGTCCAGCCTGTTTCCTGCATCACAAGGCGTATGGTGAAACTCCATACACCTATCTGTGCGCCTACATAGAAGAACTGAGCTATGACTCCCCTGCGGTAGATACGGTTGGCAAGCAGACGACCGAAGCTTTCACGGACTCCGTCCTGCTGACCGCTGTCACGTCCCGTAGGCATCTTTGCGAACAGCATCACCACAAGAATTCCAATCAGGATAAGACCCAGTGCGGCATAGGTACCGCTTATTGAATAAAGACTGATGTCATCAAGGATGAAATACTTGCTCATCATTATACCGATAATGGAGCCCACCGGATTGAAACTCTGCGCTATGTTCAAACGGCGTGTGGCTGTTTCCGGACTACCCATGCTCAATATGTAGGGATTGGCTGATGTCTCCAGAACGCTGCATCCTCCAGCCATGATATAGATAGCCACGAGGTAAAAACCGTAACTTGCCGCATATGCCGCCGGCATAAATAGTATAGCACCTAAAGAGTAAAGCGATAATCCGAGTATGATGCCAGCCTTAAAGCTTTTCTTGCGTATAAACAGTGCTGCCGGCAAAGCGAAGCAGAAATAGCTTCCATAGAACGCGAACTGTATGAATGAAGTCTGCGTGTCGCTCATGGACATGATGCGTTTGAAAGCGGCCAACAGCGTATCCGTCATGTTGTTGGCAAGCCCCCAAAGCAAAAACATGCTTGTTACTAAAGCGAAAGGAACAAGATATTTTCTTTCTATAGTTCTCATCATAAAATCAAGGCTCAAGTGGTCAGCTATTATTATTTCAGGCTATCCTTATACCACTCGAACAGTTTCTGAACTCCGTCTTCTATCTCTACCTTATGAGTCCATCCCAATGAATGCAGCTTGCTAACGTCGATAAGCTTACGCATGGTTCCGTCCGGTTTGGAAGTATCGAATTCTACCGTACCCTCGAAGCCAACGGCTTTTACTACAAGTTCTGAAAGCTCACGTATGGTAAGTTCCTTGCCTGTACCTACGTTGATATGGCAATTGCGTATTTCGCCCAATGACGGGATGGCACCGCCACGACCCTCTGAGTTATTGCGGTCTACCGTACCGTCGGTCTTGGCACCATAGAATACGCTACTGTATTTCTCCATGCCGATAATATCCTTGAAGTCAACGTTCAATAATACGTGTACGCTGGCATCCGCCATGTCTTCGCTCCAAAGAAATTCGCGAAGCGGTGCGCCTGTACCCCAAAGCACTACCTTATTATCGTAGATACCGTAGAACTCCAACGCCTTGAGAATACGCTCGTGAGAGTTGCTTCCGTCAACGTTGCCTTCACCGATGATGGCACGAAGCTTATCGGTGGGGTTGATTGGACGCTTGTTCATATCTACCTCAATGCTATGCCAGTCGCCTTCGTGAATCAGCTTAGCCAAGTAGATTTTACGCATCATGGCTGGCATTACGTGACTGTTCTCCAGATGGAAGTTATCGTTAGGTCCGTATAGGTTGGTAGGCATCACGGCGATATAGTTGGTACCGTACTGCAAGTTATACGATTCGCACATCTTCAGTCCGGCTATCTTGGCGATAGCATACTCCTCGTTAGTATACTCCAACGGCGAAGTAAGAAGGCAGCCCTCCTTCATAGGCTGCGGAGCGTTCTTCGGGTAGATACATGTGGAACCAAGGAAAAGGAGTTTCTTCACTCCATGTTTATAAGCGTTCTCTATCACGTTGCACTGCATCTTCATGTTCTGCATGATAAAGTCGGCACGGTAGAGCGAGTTGGCCATGATGCCTCCTACGAAAGCGGCAGCCAACACCACGGCATCCGGGCGTTCCTCATCGAAGAAACGTGTAACAGCCTGCTGGTCGGTAAGGTCCAACTCCTTATGACTGCGGCCTACAAGGTTATTGTAGCCGCGAGCCTTCAGGTTATTCCAGATAGCGGAACCCACCAGTCCGTGGTGTCCCGCTATATATATCTTACTGTCTTTGCTTAACATTTCCGTTTATTTTACGATTCCCTTTTCAAGATATTCGGCAAGGTTCATGCGTACCTTGGCAGCGGCTCCTTCTGAAGCTACCTTCGCCATATCGTGGTCAACCATAATCTTAACGAGTTCCTCGAATGTTGTGGTATTCGGGTTCCAGCCTAATTTCGCCTTTGCCTTGGTAGGGTCACCCCAAAGATTCACCACGTCTGTAGGACGGTAGAAGTCTGGCGATACCTCCACAAGTGTCTTGCCAACAAGATTTTCCGGTCCGCTCACGCAGATACCCTTTTCGTTCTCTTCCTTGCCTTCCCATTTCAGTTCGATGCCTACATAGTGGAAAGCCAACTGTGCGAACTCACGAACGCTGTGCTGAACGCCTGTAGCGATAACGAAGTCCTCCGGTTTCGGAGCCTGAAGGATAAGCCACATACATTCTACATAGTCCTTGGCATAACCCCAGTCACGGAGAGAATCAAGATTACCGAGATAAAGCTTATCCTGCAATCCCTGTGCTATACGAGCTGCGGCAAGCGTAATCTTACGTGTTACGAAGGTTTCGCCACGACGCTCTGATTCGTGATTGAAGAGAATACCGTTGCAGCAGAACATGTTATATGCATCGCGATATTCCTTCATAATCCAGAAACCGTATTGCTTGGCTACGGCATAAGGGCTGAACGGATGGAACGGAGTGTTCTCGTTCTGCGGAACTTCTTCTACCTTACCGTAGAGTTCGGATGTAGAAGCCTGATATATCTTACAAGAATTGGCGAGGCCAACCTTACGTACCGCCTCAATGATACGAAGCACACCAACGGCATCCACGTCTGCTGTGTATTCAGGAGAGTCGAAACTTACCTGCACATGGCTCTGTGCTGCAAGATTATAGATTTCAGTAGGACGTACTTCAGCCACGACACCTACAATTGACATGGAGTCGCCAAGGTCGGCATAGTGCAGATGGAAATGAGGCTTACCTTCAAGGTGAGCGATGCGCTCACGATAATCCACTGATGAACGGCGGATCACGCCGTGCACATCATAACCTTTTTCCAACAACAGTTCCGCCAAATAAGAACCGTCCTGACCTGTAATACCCGTAATGAGGGCAATGTTCTGTTTGCTCATAATAGTTTTTTTCAATCTTTTTTCCTCGGTGGAGAAACTTACATCTCTACCATTTAAACTCAAATCTTTCTATATCTTCTTCCACAAGTGGATTTCCTATCTGTACTTCTATAAAAGTTAAATCCGTTATGGCTTTTATTGCATGGTGATGCCCAAGGGGGATATTCATAACGTCTCCACGCTTAACCAATCTACGCTCACAGTCCAAAACGAATATTCCTTCCCCATCAACGCAAGTCCAAGTCTCGCTACGATGACGGTGTAGCTGGTAACTAATGTGTTTGCCAGCATTTAGATGTATCGTTTTTGTCAATGAACGGGTACCGTCTTCGTATCTCGCATTATCCAAGACACAATAATTTCCCCAACGACGTTCCTCGTACATGGGGCGTGTAATTAGTTTGTTTGCGTAGTCCTTTATCTTTTCAGAATCATGCTTGTCGCAAACCATTATTCCATCCGGTGACGCTGCCACGATGACATCTTTCAGTCCGTTGCAGAACACAGGTATGCCCAATTCATTTACGACGTGTGTATTCTCGTTGTTGTCTCCCATCATCACATTGCCGATATGAGTACTCGGCAGTTCCTCGCACAAGGCATTCCATGTGCCAAGGTCCTTCCACTCGCAAGCGAAAGGAACGACAGCTACAGATTGCGCCTTTTCTGCTACTTCATAATCGAAACTGATTTTTGGAAATTCGGTATATCGTTTGTGGGTTTCCTGAAATGTATCGGCCTTGATATATTGCTCGACGATATTCATCATATAACCAAGACGGAATGCGAACACGCCGCCATTCCAATAAGCACCTTGTGCAAGAAGTTCCTTAGCCTTTTCCTCATTGGGCTTTTCAGTGAAGCGTTCCACCATCTTAACTCCTTCAGACGTTTCCGCTTCCTTTGGTACTACATAACCGAATTTCTCGCTCGGGTATGTAGGAGCTATGCCCATCAGTACAAGATCGGCAACGTTATTCTCTACTGTCTCGACCATCTTGCCTATCGTGGCGAAATATCTTGATTCTGTATAAACATCACACGGCATTACAACAACGATTTCGTCACTGCCGCATTTCTTTTCTTTAGCAAGATAGCTTGCCGCAAGGGCGATAGCCGGGAATGTATCACGACGTTCCGGTTCGGTTACTACACTTACATCTTCTCCTAATTGGTTGATGATGCTGTCACGCTGTACGGCATTGGTAGCGAACGTAATGTTATTGGTAAGTTGTGCCTCACGTATCTGACGCACAACTCGCTGTATCATTGATTCCATACCGCCGTCGGGCGAAGCCAACAATGGCAGGAACTGCTTGCTGCGAGCGTCATTGCTTAGTGGCCACAAGCGTTTGCCGGAACCACCGGATAATAATATTAATTGCATAAAATTGTTATTTTTTATCTAACTTAAAGCTTACAGCTCTAGTAATGCAAGAGTAGAAAACTGTGTAAAGAACAAACTTCATGATACATAAATAAAGTATGACTACAAGTCACATTCTTACTAATTTCTTAAAATATAGTTCTTAAAAACCTCGCTTGTAGCAGCTGAGTAATAGAGAATAATCTTCCAATGATTATAGCCCAATTGCGGTCTGTCCAAATTTACTTTCCTAATTTGCTTTGCTGCGAATTTATCAAACTCGTCAGAATTCGATATACCTTCTGAAATATAAAGATTTTTCAACTCAGACAAATCTTGTAGAATCTTTGTGTTGAACCTATTTAATAAATCAAATCGCTGAAAATGTCGTTCAATCAACGAAAATAAATCCGGGCTAATACCGCCTAAATTATCAAGACGATAAGTTGCCATTATATTGTTTTCTTTTACTAAGAAATCAACAAAAAGGTACTGGACATTAGGCAAGATATCTGTATAATAGTTAATTGCTATTTTCTTATGACTTATAGCATCTATAACCGCATCTCCTTTTTTCGAGTTGCAAGTACTACACGCTGGGATAAGATTTAATGTATCAACAGCAAATTCTGGATATTTTTCTTTAGGAAGTATATGTTCTGTAGTATTAGCCTCATTTATCGTACAATAAGGGCACAAATTGGTATATGTCTGAGGATTCAAAGAAAAGAAACGCATTCTGAAGTTTTTAACTAATGCAACATCAGAACCATACATCGACAATAATACATCCTTATGCTTTACACCGACACAAGTTTTTGGCATATATTCCAAATTATTTCTTTTGTAATGAGAACTATAATTATTATAACAGTCCTGCATAGGCTTTTCGATAGAAAGAAGTTCACCTTTTGCTGCAGAATTAGGTTTTCTATTTATTGCTTTTTTATATTCCTCAAAAGAATCATTTGGATCGCATTTTAGATTTATCATTTTTCTGAAAATAGCTTGTCTAACAATAAATACATAGGCATACTGATTGGAATGTCGTTATTTTGAACCAGCTGAAGCACTTCATCCATATCTTTATAGCCATTCACTAGTTCTCGAACCTTCTTAACATATAGAGGTTCTTTATTCCCTCTTCCGAATATTTCTTGAGTTATAGTAGTCAAGTTTTCACCCATAGACTCTAATCTCATTGGTCGAATAACGGGACTTCCATCTTGTTCCCTATCCATTACGATAATGTTTCGAGAGAGTAATTCTTGTATGATTATAGCTGAGTGAGTTGCCATTATACAACTTGAGGAATACTGTTCACACAAGTGATCAATTATACAAATCAATTCTGTTATTGCTTGCGGATGAAGATGAACCTCTGGCTCATCTATCAAAAGAAGCGTATTCTGACGAATATTCGCCAAAATCTCAATTATGAGATTTAACAACATTGTTTGACCAGAACTAAGCCAACTGTGCACCTCCTGAAACTTTTCCTCTGAAAAAAAATTATCGTCACCAAACATTTTATCAACGACTTCTTTATCAATAACTTTACATAGGAGACAATAAAGAGTTTTACTACCACTATTCTTTTTATTTATTAAATCGACAGATTTTCGCCTTCTATCTGCAAGTTCTTCTTCAGTCATCAAACGATGGTTTACGGATTGTATTCCACAATACACATAATTATATGATGTACCTTGAATATTAAAAAAGTTATCGAATATACTATAGGACGCAGCAATAACCTTAGAAAAGACAGGCATAGAAGGATTAAAACACTCCTTTTCATTACTCACCAATGCTTTCGCTAATTGACTTAGTACAGTTGTCTTACCTACCCCGTTGTCACCTATCATGGCAATGATTCGATTTAAATTATTTTCTTGGTCAACTCTTCCTAAATCAAACTTAATATTAAGGTGCCCTTCCTGCCAATAAGGAAGTTTTGCTCTGAACACAAATGAACGTTCTTCATCATAATCAACTCCTGCTAATGTATATTGCGCAAACTGAAGAGCCGTGTCGGCTCCTTTCTCACGCAGTAGTGATATTTTAAAAGTATTATTATCAAGGAATTCATCGCAAATTTTACTAAAGCATGCAGCATCCCTCAAAGCATTCAGAATATCCTTATATGTAGTTCCAAATATGCCCTTGATTTCTCTATAATATATTAATTCTTGTCCTAAGGAACAGTATTCATTTGAAAGTGAAAAGAATTTACTAGGCAATTTACCATATGTTACTTTTTCACCTCTCTTCATTATTTTAACAATTCCTAATAAAATCTTCTTTTTAGGAGACTCATGAAAATATAACCTATAACGGGTCTTATAGCCAAAGTCATCCCAGCAGTATTCGCACAACTGCAATGCAGGAAAAACATCAGGTGTGCAGTCTGCACAGATTGGTATTCGATTTTGTTTCAAGTCAGATGGGAACATAGCATGCCCAAGCCCTTCCTTTAAACGATAAACCGGTTCTCCATCTAAATAATCCTCAACGGCCAACTCACACTGTGCAGGTTTAAAAGCAGTATTGATTAAAACAACATATTTCTCCATTTCTTCTCTATCATATCGAACAATAGGAGAAACAACCAACTCTACAAATTTGATAAAATACTTTTGATCTCCAGCCAAGAGGTTAAATCTCTTTTCGAAAATGTAATCTGTATCCCAATCATCATTATTTATCAAGTGCTGTGTTGCATCTGCTTCAGCGTTTCTAAAACGAGGATCTTCTGATGGCATAGTAGGTAAATCCCATATTTGCTTTAGGAAATTGACAATATTCAAATCATCATCTCCATAGTATCCATCGGCATACTTACCATAAAAAACGCCTTGAGATTTTATAGCGTTATAAACAGCTCGCTTTATTTCAGGAGAAAATTGTTTCATATAATATATTTCTTATCATTCTTTCCTCTCACTCCCCCACCACTTCGAAATCTTCATTCCTCATTCCACGTATAGCCACGGCATAGCCTCCAAACTCCATGACGAGCTGGCGGTCGCGGTCTATACGCACGATGTAGCCCTCCTGTCCTTGGAAAAGGCCAGAGAGTACACGGAGCTTAGTGTGGTTTTGGGCGAATTTCACGAATGGGTCGCGAAGAAAAGTAATGTGTTCAGGGTTGGTCTGCAGAATCTTCATGAACGGTTCCATCGTAGCGTTGGCTATCGAGGCGGGTAGGTCGGTACTGCAGTCTTTTACGAGATGATATAAAGGGAAGTTTCGATTTAGGAATAGTTGCAGGTCTTTGGTGGTGCCTTGCAGAAATATAAGTCCGCTTACAGATGGGCGTAGTTCTTTTTTTACGCCTTTGCCGCCTTCTTTTGAGCGATATACGTAAGAGCGGTGAATAAAGAATCGGGGTACGGCTTCGTCTCTTTTTCGGCAGATTTCCATCCGCTTCTCGAATGTCTCGGCCGACATGTGATGAATAAAGATGTAGCTCCATGAAGTGGGAATCTCGGAGACGGCGGTCCTCACTTCGCTAATAGATAGTCTCTCCACTTCCGACGCCAATTGATTCTTAGCATCGGTAACGTGTTTGCCATCTGGAAAACAGAAGTTTTCGTCGGCTGTAGAAAGAGAAATAGAGCAATCCTGCGTCACTTCCTTCGTCTACTTTATGTCGCTGTCGGCTATCATCGCGAAGAATGATATTGCCGATTGTGCAACAATAGTTTTCATATGTCTTATACCATTTAGATTAAGCTCGTCCTGAGCTCTTTCCTCTATCAGTCTTATCTAATCTTTCTTAAGAAGACTGGAATTTGGATGCAAAGTTAGCATTTTTCTTTTATTTACACTCATTAAAATACTACATTATTATGACTTCTGTATATGTTCTTCATACATAGACGAGAATGACGGTTGGGTTATTACTATAATTATATAGGTATAATTGTGGTAAAGCTTGCGAATAGAAGTTCGGTTTTTCTTATTCAATTCTCTATCTTTAGGCTAGAGATATATAAACTTAACCTAAGTATATATAAACTTAAGCTAAGTACATATAAACTTAGGTTAAGTATAGAGATTTGCTGTTCATTGACGTAGTTTTCATTGCGAGCAATGATCTTTTTCATTGGTGCATCATCGCGCCATGATTATATATAAATAAGGTGAGATAATAATGAAGTGTGGGTATTTTCTAAAAAGGAACTGATATGGTAAAATTAGCACGGTACTTCTTAAAAATGAGAAGATAATATAATTTGCGGAGTAAGAAAATAGTTGTAATTTTGCAAGCGCTAATAATATTTTCAAACTGATTAGAATTATACAATAAAACCATGAGCTTTGGATACACTGTAAATAAAGAAAAAAATGGGGTTTTATTAGCATACCTCGCAGAAAGAATTCCTAACGTAACGCTTAGGAAGCTATTGAAGTTGGTGTATCTTACAGACGAGAAATTCACAATCGAAAGAGGGTTTCCTTTAACCTGGTTCAATTACTTCGCATGGAAAAAAGGTCCTGTGGCTCCTGAAGTGTATGATGTGAAAAACGGATCCTTCGCCGATTTTGTTCAGTGTCACCGCAACAGTAACGACAAGTATGAAGTATCACCAGTTAGTGGCGCACTTACAGAAGATAGGCTAAACCTCTACAGCCGATATGAAATGAACATGATTGATGAAATCATTTCTAAATATGGATCAATGTCGGCAGATGAACTAACTGACATCACCCATCTTGAGAATACCTTGTGGAGCAAAGTAGTGAATGAGAATAAGCTTACTTTTTCCGATTCAGGTCGTTCTGACTGCGAAATCCACTTGAACCGTCTTATTGAAGGCGACGAGGAAAAAGAAGAAGTCTTTGAGGACGCTCTTGAATATATGCAGTTCTGTAACGCTACATCGACATGTTAAGGGCAAAAAATATCATCTACGGTTTTTGTACCTTTACAAATCCTCCTAAAAACAAGTATTTAATTTCTCTTTATAGGAGTGAAACCTTGCATGTTGTTGCCGTATTCCCAACTTCAAAGAAACGTTCTGGCAGTTTATCACCTAAACACGGAAAGAACTACAGAGGAGAGGATATTGTATCGTATGTGTTCGAAGCGAACAGGTGCATCGGAAAGAAATATGGTTCAGACGAAGATTTTTCTTTTCCTCTACATACTACAATTCCCTTTGATTATTGTTTCAGAGACGGTGAACAGGAAAGTCTTCTAAAGTCTTTTCAGCACCCCGAAGTAGTGGGAGTCCTCTCGGATAAAGAATACATAGAATTGATTTATACTTTTTACAAAAGCCCGTTGACTCCACAAAAATACATACCTATTTTTGAGAAAATATTGAAAGAGTTTTATTCCAAGCCATCGGTATAAGTGATGTATCTTACTGTTGCCCTTTCATGGCGTAGCGTATATAAACATATGAAACCTAGGGCGTTGCCCTAGGCTAGGTACTCATT
>ENA-OOXM01001128-OOXM01001128.1-human-gut-metagenome-genome-assembly--contig:-NODE-1128-length-21144-cov-1.727062_pt1 | contig 21144 bp, 20 predicted proteins | sample MGYA00241589_ERZ501347 | MGnify/ENA primary metagenome ERZ501347 (study PRJEB25962, sample SAMEA2042832) | human gut metagenome | biome: human gut; feature: human-associated habitat; material: faeces...
ATCAACATCTCCTTCCTCTATATATTTCGGATAACAATATTCAGGTCCAATAAAACCTGGATAATTTATGTTTAATACATCCCTATTTTCTAGAGAACTCGTATTATTAGTGTCAAGATTTTGTGGTAATTCTAGGATTTTCATATATTCTCCTAGATAATATATATAAAGAGTATACCACAAATTTCCCTCTTTATATTCGCCTTCTCCTGTTACTACCTTATACAAAACTTTATCTTCTCCGATTTCTGGAAGTTCTGTTAAGTTATAGTATAATTTTTGATCTATAGAATACTCTTTTAGGTCAACATAGTCAGGAGCATTAGTATTTTGTTCAACCTTAATTGGTCTATATAAGAATAAAGTAACTCCAGATTCTAAAAGTTCATCATAATAATCTTTCCCTGGAAAATCTGATCCAAACCAAATATCAAGTTCATCAGGAGTTCTCACAAGTATTGGTTTCTCATATGACATCTTAGAATCTACAACTTCAGAAAATACTGTAAAATCATCTTGTTCAGTGGAGTACTTTATATTAGTTGTTCCTAATCTTAAATACATAGCTTTATATTATTTAATTAGTTTCATTACTGAATTTACTCCACTTTCTACTATAGAACCGTAATCTGTTTTTGAAGAATTATCGGGAGCTTTATGTTGTATTACCTTAACTTCTGGAATTTTTCCTTCATTTGGATTCTCTCCTACGATACTAAATGATACCGTAAGATCTCCTGCACCGTCTCCAATATCCCCTGTATACTCTTCAGAGAAATCTTTCATTACTAAAAGCAAATCAAATTTTTGAATTGTACTATATTGTGGTGTCATAACATATATTCTACATCTGAAGCATATATTTTTATACATAGCAATACACACATTATTAGTATCTATTGCTGTAAGTGAATATTCATCCGGGGGCAGTATATAATAATCAGATGTATGTCCTTCGCTATTATAAATTGCAGCTTTAGCACATTCTTCAAAGTATCGTCTCCAAGATTTATATTGATCGTCGGCGATAGTTATCCGAAGTTCATTAGTAAATTCCATTGAAACAGGATAACTAATTTCACCATCATACAAGCTCAGTGTTTTTGATGTCATTTTAGATTTTTGAAGATCAAAACTAGTAAATGGAATCCATTTATTATAAGCTGTATTTACTCCATGCATTACGATATTTCTTATATTTATTTCGTGGATTCCAGGAAGATAATTAAGATCTCCATTTTCAGGCCCTGCATAAGGTTCAAGAGCAATTTCCCAGAAAGCATTAGTATCTAATGTTTGAATATTATAATTTGAATACCCTGTTGAGGTAAATTTATCTGGAGTTGTAATAAATGGGCTAGATTTTAATACATTATATAAACCTTCTACAGTATTAGTATCGTCAGTATCGCTAGATATCCCACATAATTCCTCTAGAGTAATTAATATACCTTTACCTGAAATATAATTATTTTTAAAACTGTATGTTCTTTCTCCTCCAGAAGATCCTAAAGCCATATCTTTTAAAGCACTACCTGCTTTTTTCCAAAAGGATGATGATGAATTTTTCTTTGCTCCTTCATTAGTTATTTTACTTAAGAGTTCGATTTCATCATAAGAAAATACAGATTGACTTTTTATAGGATTAGAAGCATTACTACTAGTTGATCGTGTATTCGCTTCTTCAAATCCATTATATTTAAATTTATTTTCATCTGGTCTATTCAAAGGATTAGATATATCTACTGATTTGCTTCCAACGATACTATTAACAGCATCTCCGAGCTTGTCTCCTAGGTTGTCAAGTGCACCAGAAACTCCTCCAGATACTAAATCACCCAATAAACCGCCATCATTTCCAGGGAGTCTATATCGATTTGATTTAGTTACTTTTTCAAGCTCGTCTCTAGCTACTACCAAACCAGCTAGTGTTTCATTAACAAGAAGTTGTCTTGCCTCTCCATGTACTCCAGTCCAGCCCACGGCTTTTTCAGCAGTCCATCTAAGATAATTACTTAAATTAAGAGATTCTAATCCAAATTTAGGTAATTTCATAGGAGGACCTTCTACTTGTTCAGAAGATAGTTCAGGATTTTCTGAATATTTATAAATTTCTTGTCCATCAGGAGCTTGTGCATCTGGAATTTCTTTTTGTTGGTTATAGAAATAAGTAGGATTTTCTATGATTTTTTCTACTTCTTCTGGAGAAAGATAATTTTCATTATCTGTTTCTGGAACTTCTAGAATAGAATCGTAAAAATTTCCAAGATCTCCACCAAGACTATCTAACTCTTCTGGGCCAAGAGGAGTATAATCTCCAGATTGTCTAGGAGCATCAGCTATTTCTGGAACTTCAAGGAGAGAATCATAGAAATTATTGATATTTCCACCAAGACTATCTAATTCTTCCGGACCTAATGGAGTATAACCTTCATATCCATCTCCAGAAGTTTCAGGGAGTTCGAGTTTTTCATCTTCTAACTCAAAATCTCTAGTATCTTCAAGTTTATCTATAAAATCTTCAAGACTTTCAGGTTCAGCTTCCTCTGTACCTTTTAAATCTATCCTTTCATCTTCTAAAGATTTAGGTTCGAATTCTTTAGTTCCGGTTAAATCTATTCTAGTGTCCTCTAACTCAGAAGCCTCATAATCCTTCGTATTTTCTAGATCATCAAGATAATCCTCAAGTTCAGACATCTCAGCTTCTTTAGTTCCAGTTAAGTCTATTCTAGTATCTTCAAGAGAATTATTATCTTCTACACTTAAGTTTTCTCTATAATCCTCTAAAGTAGATATCTCAGATTCTTCAGTACCTTCCAAATCTATTTTAGTGTTTCCAAGTTCTTCTAATACCTTTACAGTACCTCCAAGAGTTATTTTATCTTCAGGTAAACTCTTTAATTCTTCCCCACTTCTAAGAGACTCTTTATGATTCTCTAATTCATCTAACTCCTCCGGCGTTTTCCTAAGATTTTCCCTATAAGTTTCTAACTCTTTATCTTCTACGGTTCTCTCTAAAGATACTTTGGTTTTAGAAAGTTCAGCATCATCTACTGGATTTCTGAGTTTAACTTTAGTATCTTCAAGTTCTTTTAGATTATCTTTTCCACTATTTAATTTTTCTCTGTGATCTTCTAACTTATCTAATTCCTCCGGCGTTTCTTTAAGATCTTCTCTATAACTAGATAATTCAGAAGTTTCAATTGTTTTTTCTAAAGATATTCGAGTAGTATCTAATTCATTTTTAGAATCTACTTCGAGCTGTTCTTTGTATGATAAATCTTTAAATCCTTCAAGGTCTATTCTTGTTAGATCTAATTCTAGGTTGTGATTATCAATAAGAGATTCTCTTTCTTTTCCTAACTCTAGATCTTTTTCTGGAACCTTAAGATTTTCTTTTGTATTTATATAAAGATTTCTTACATCTCTAACTCCTTCTAGATTTAACTTTTCTGTACCTAGAGATTTTAATTCTTTTGGTTCCTCAGTTAATTCTTCTCGGCGGTCTTCTAGGGTTGGTTCAAGGATATTTTTTTTATTTACTATATCCTCACGATGTTTCTCTAGTTCTGTTTTCCTAGGATCATACAGATTTTCACGTGTCTTTTCTGTATACAACCCATGATTTTCCGCCGAGTCAGAGTTTCTATTATCAGAAAGTGGTTCTCGTGATGATTCTTTATATAGACTTTTAATACCACGAACCCCATCTAATCCCTCTATATAATCTTCGAGAGAATTAATTTCTGGAATCCTCCCTGTTGTTCTTCCAGGGAGTTCTAGATTATCTTTCTCTAGGGAAGTATGATTTTCTTGAGTTGTTCTAATACTTTTAAGATATTTACTAAGAGCTTTTACTTCCTCAGGTCTAGTAAGTTGATCACATCCAGGAATTTTATTTTGCTTCAGAATCTCATTTTCTATATTTCTTTCTCTCATAATTACATATCTAAAGTTTCAATAATACTATTCAATGTATAAACATAGAATACTTCAGCTACTTCAGAGTAACCCATTTTAAGAGATATTTTAAATCTGAATGTATATTTTTCACGAGTATATTGTAATTCATCCCCTACTTCAAGAGATCCATCATCTGTATATACTTCTAGATTATCTCTGTTTCGATTCCATACATCTCTTAGTTCATTCTGATTTAATATCAATATTGTAGTAAATTGATCATAATCGTTCTCTAATGTACTACTTGATGAATATGTACCTCCAAAAACATTTTTCCATTTTGAATTACTCTTTGGTCTGAGTACTACAAATTCAGTCCCAAGAAGTTTTAATTGTAATTTTATATTTTTCATTCCAATAGAATAAAGCCTATTTGCCTTATCTAAGTTTTTTGAAATCATATCCGCCATAATAGTATATATTTAGTTTAAAGATTAATCACAGTCAATAATAGTACAAAATTCTTCTGTATCAATTATCTCACGTATTAATTTATATATCTGTTCAAAAGTAAGAGATCCTGATAGTTTCATTACATATATATCTCTCTCTAGGATCGTAATTGTTCTAATATGAGCTGCCATAGATCTAATGAAATCATCAATTTCGTACTGACTATATTCAAGATCTTTTGGAATATATATTTTAATTGAAGATGGATCAGGATATATACTAATTACATCTTTGGGAATTTTACTAGAAACTTCATAATTCCCGATACGATCTTTATCCAATTTCTCTGTTAATTTCGTTATCATCTTTCTAGCTTGTAAATCTGAAAAATATCGAATTCTAGGTACTATCATTTTTCAAATATATTAGGTTTTACATCAGTTGACATGAATTTTTTTAAGATAAAATCAAATTCATTTCTTGTTTTAATTGTGTAGTTATATACAACTACTTTTCCAGTATCTACCCTATTTACTATCGTTTTTAAGTGATTCCAGAAAATAGAATCAATCTTCTTAAGTTCGTCGGTATCCTCTTTATTTACTGTTATTACGAATATTCCAGAGATCATTGACATATTAATACCTATATCTCCACCAAATTCCCCAACAGTATAATCTAGACCTTCAACATAACGAAGTCTTTTAAGGCTATTTTCTAAGTACTTATTTCCAAAGTCTCCTCGATATGTAGGAATTATATCAGGATCATTAGAAAAAGTTACTGCAGCACTATAAATTAAACCGATAAGATCTTCAGATTTACCGGAAAATAGAAATTTTCCCGTTTTCCCAATAAATTTCTTTAAATCATATTTATTTAAAGACTTAACCGAAAAATCCTTCTGTTCAACTTCCTTAATTCTATTTTCAACTAAAGCTTTGTTATCAAGAAGATTTATTTTTACTCCAAGAGTATTACTGAGTTCCATTATAAAGTTGGCTATAACTTGATAATTTGTAAATACAATAGCCACTGAATAAGAATTATTTCTAGAATTGATTGCATAACTACTATATTCCATCCCTGTATACTTCTTACAGTAATAGTCTAAACTATCTGAAGTCTTTTCCAATTCCTTAGAGGTCATTCCAAAAGTATACATGGTAATGGAATTATCTTGTATTGAAAAATTTAATTTATAAGCTGTTACATTTCGATCATTAAAACTAAACTTCTCATCTATTTTTGCTCTTTTATCTAATGAATCTCCTATAGTTACTCCAGAAGCTCTATAAATACCAAACTCACGACGAATTAATTTATCTACTTCTTGAAATTTAATAGATGACATTGGATTGTGTAAATAGTTTAAGAAGAATTTTAATACTACACCTGCTATAGTTCCATATTTACCTCCAGTTATAGCACCACTGGTAATACTAGCATCTTTTAGGAGACTACCTGTAACTCCTCCAATACCAGCACCAGCTAAGGCAGATTTTCCGATTACTTCTATAGCTCCTGGAACCTTATCCATATCCTTTGGACCTGTATAGTGACCCTCCGGAATTGTATATTGTTTTTGTCTAAATTTTGTCATACCATAAGATTTTTTAAATAATTAGTTGAGCTATTTACTACATCTTCTACAACTCTGCCTCCTTTACTATCTACATACTTAGATGCAGCCTTAGACATTTTATCACCAACTCCAATCTTTTTCCATATAGTTTTCTCTGGTTTTCCTACTACACTAACTAAAGCAGATGTTCCAGGAATAGGTACTGTTTTCATAGCTACAGAAGTTATAGGTGCTTCTATAGATGGTTGAATTACTTTAGTATTTACAACTCTTCCTGGATTAATGGCTGCTTGATTTGCCGCCATTTTTACTCCTTCTATCTTATTTAAACCTCTTGCTACTCCAGAAAGAACTTTATTTTGTGTTTTTATGGCGGATCTTTTTGCAGCCATTGGAGTCTTTCTAAGAACTTTTTTATTAAATCCAGCCAATACTCTAGTTCCTGTAAGAGAATACAACTTTCTTTTTATTATCATAATTTTATATATTAAACAAGTAAATCTCCATACCATCCAGATTGGAGTATATAATTATCACACCTAGATCTAAGCTCTTGATATGCAGGGTCAATATTAGATAAGACGTCAATAGAAACACCAGGGAGCAATAAAGAAGCTTTGAGATTTCTGATGTAATTCAATAAATGACATAATGTAAGGTCCATGAAAAATGTACCCCTTGATCCTTCTTCTATATTCAACCAATAAATAGCCGCCTTAGATGATCCTGGATTAAACGTTTTATCAGGGAGAAAGTCAGGAATTATTGGTCGACTACATATCCCCCTAACATAAAATTGATCATAACTAGGCATATCCATCATAAAAACATACGGTCTCAATCTTTAAATTTTCAGGTTAGACTATATCATCTCTAAAATTTTCTTTAGAGTTATACATTTAGTCGTTGAGAAATCATATTCGTATTATGATTTTTGCTGATTTGATTTTATCTTTCCAGCATTTTAGTATAATTTTTATACCGCAGATTAAGATATTTTACGGTAATCTGTAAAGTAAGTATAGTTAGATGGAGCAGGATACGAAATAGATCCAATTCTGTACATAGGAAGTGAGTTTGGAACTAGAATAATTTGATCTTCTGAGATTTTACAATCTAGAAATAATGTAAAATTACTCTTTATCTCACAATATCCTTCAAGTCCAAGATTTTCGCAGCTACACATCTGAGAACGGTTCATTTTCATCTCTAGGATTAATGGTAGCGTATTTTCAAATTCTCTTAATGACTCCTTAATTATTTCCAGCAATATTTCATCTGCACTAAGGTAGTCATTTAAATCTAAGATCTCGTCTAAAGAAGTTAAGTTTACTCATTTTATAATATATTTCTATATATGTTAGACTATATCATCTCCGGTTTTTATCCTAGAGTTATGTATTTAGTCGTTGAGAAAACTATTTTTACTTATATTAATCTAAGTTTATAGTTTTTTGCTGATTTATACTTTGGTATAACCAAGATTTTTTCCAGCATTTTGACATAATTTTTCTATATAAATATTTATATAGACCTCAGTAAGCTAAAGGCTGCTCTAATAAATAATTTTCTTTTGAGATCCACTAATAATGTTTTATCCATAATATAATATAGGTAATAATTTAGGTTCTACTTTTGTTGTTATATCTAAATTATATTGAAAGAAGTTTTCGAAGATTTGGTTAAATTTCTTTCTATCAACGTAAGGAATTCTTAATAGTGTAATATTATTAGTCCTACAATATTCATCTAACATTAAATCTCTTATTCGTTGATTTACAAAACCTTGATAGTTTTTATGAAAATATCTTATAAATTTTGTGTGTTGTATTCCATCATACTCAATAAATATTATTTTTCCATTAAGTTCTATTTTCATATCTACATATATAGATCTTTCTATTCTAAATATACTACTTTCCTTTTTAATATTTATTTCATAATGGCTTTCTATATTATCTCTATCGATATAATTTAGCAACGTATTATAACATATAATTTCAGTTACTGAAGTTGCTCCACAATTTTTTGTACATACTGGACAATTCCAACCACTATATAGAAAACTTTCATAAGTAGTTTTATCTCCTATATAATTGTGTTTTCTGCATTTTAAAATTAATTTCGTATTCAATCCATGCCAAGATTCTTTAAATCCTAAAAACTCAATAGACTTTCCTAAATTATTTTCTGATTTTATTTTATCATTTATTCTTTCAATGGCTATATTTTCTGGTAGGTAGTGCGGAAATTTTTCACGTGTACATTTTATACAATTCCAACCCTCTCTCATAAAAACAGAGAAATATATGGAGCTTGTATAATTATGTTTTTTACATCTTAATATAACTTTTGTTTTCTTTGTTCCGCACCAAGGTCTATCAAATCCTAGAAATTCAATAAATTTTCCATTATTATTTTCAAGAGATATCTTATTGTAAACTTTAGAATAAGCTACTTCTTCCGAGAACCTTTGAGATTCTAAAATACATTCATCACACCTCCATCCAAATTCTTGGAATTGTCTGAATTTTACTACTTCAATTCTTTTATGTTTTTCACACAATAATTTGAATTTAGTATTTCTACCTATCCAATCATGATCAACAAACTCAACAAAAGAAATTTTAAATTCTCTAGAATTATTTAAATTATCTATCATATCTTGAATCATTGCTTTTGCATCATCTAAAGTTTTCTTTTTTCTTGGCATATTATATTGTTTAATCATGTTATTTTATAAAGGATAGTATGTCAGATTTCTCCAACATACTATCATTATTTTTATTTGCTTCCCGTTATTCAAGAGCTGCTCCTCTAGTATCTTCGTACTCTGAGACTGCAAGATCCATACCAACGTCGAAAATGTCGTGATATCAATATGTTTGCTAAGTATTATCTACTCATGTTCAGACTATATCTTTTAAAATCTTTAAAATGATTTTAATTATACATCTAGTCGTTGAGAAATAGAATTATATCTATTTTTGCTGATTCTTTGGATTTATTAAGTTCCAGCAATTGGTATAATAATCGCATATATTTTACGATGACATATTTCAAAGCTCTCTGGTATCTAACCAAAACATTAACCACCATTTTATTTTGCATTAATGTTAAACTTAAATATTAATTCTATATTTAAGATCAGGCTATATCATATTATATAAGTACATAGTCGTTGAGAGATTAGATTTTTTCTAACCTTTGCTGATTTTTTATATCTTCCAGCAATTCTCTTATTTTTCTTAAGTTTTATTTACTTAAGGCGCAATTATTTACGCTGAATTTGAACAGGGTTATTTGTCTCATCGATGATAATACGGTAATCATCAATATTATAAGACATTGGGAGAATAGTTGATTTAAACCAGTAATCAATAGTCCCAATCGCACTTTCCCATAGTTTTGGTGCAATTCTCCAGCCTATATACTGTTTAAGTAATACAGGCATAGCTTTTGAGATACGAATAGCTAAACGAGAGTTACCTTCATCTGAAACAATATTATCTACACTTTGCTTAGTATAATTATCATTCATATTCCAAGCATTAGTTTGATAATTCCAGAGTACAGTATTTACTCGTTTAGAGAGCAGAAGTTGACGAGTTTTCTTATTAAACTCAGTCATAGGTCTTTGATACTGAACAATACCATTAGTTTGTCCAAGCACGGGAGCAAATTCTGCATTATTTCTCGATATTTAATAAGATTAACTTAATAATCTAGACTATATCATCTAAATTATATTTCAAATTTAGTTATACATTTAGTCGTTGAAAAATTAGAATTTACTCCAATTTCTGCTGATTATACTTTATTATTATGTATTTCCAGCATTTTAGTATAATTTATAAACCGCAAAAATAACTTACGGTTTCTAGCTACAGCTTCCCAGTAAACAACAGCAGGTGAGCAATAATATTTCCATCCAAATGTACCGGAGTCGATATCCCAAGGTGCAGACAGATAGAGTTTATATGAATCTTGTGCTATTTTAGTTGCATTATTAGCGATAGTCATATAATTTGTGCTCTGAACTGTTGATACTGGATAGAAATAGTTAGAATTGATAGCCATATTAGCCAAGTAATTCTGGAAACTTAGTGATGTATTTCCAAGGTCACATAATCCTTCAACCACATAAATTTCCTGAATATTGATTTCGTCAAGTGCTTTCTTAAGATCCGATTCAGATACATCAAGAATATCTGTTTCAGTTGGATCTACGCCTAATTTTGCATAAACTTGATCTCCACCATTTTCTTGATATTCATAGTACTTATATGAACTTCCAGATCCAACTCGGTAAACATCTCCAACTGACATACCTTTTGAGTTGTAAAGATCAGTCATTGAAGAAACTGTTTGTTTATAAGAACCTGCATTTGGGTCATTAGGATCAAGTTCTACCCATACTTTATCATCAGCTCCGTATCCATAGTAGTTCAATCCAAGCTCTCTCATATCGTCAGGGAGTTGAAGTTGAATCATACTTAGGAGTTCATTGAGTTCTGATACTTCCATATCTCCACGGCCGGTTACTTTACCTATATTAAAGAACTGTACTTCGTCAGAAATATTAGGATCAAGAACAGCGACTTCATAAAAATCTCGCTGTAGGATACTTTCTGACGGTTCTACTGTTCCTTTCTTAGTATAGGTATCTAGAACGGCCGATAGTACCATATAAGGAGAATCAGAGTTTTCGTTCAAAGCGGGGTTAGTTAATTCTTTGGTAACTACTGCATCATGATTAAAACGTCTAATTCTAACTCTCAGATCAGTATTAGAGTTATATTGATTAACTGCATAATATTTCTGTTCTTCGAAACCAGACCAAGCGGAAGCATTAATATCTATAAGTTTTTGATTAGGATTATCACTAGTCCAATCAGGTTCACAAATCACGATATACTGCTTTCCTAGTGGACATCTAGAGTCTGAAGTATCTAGCATATCCTGTCCTAGATAAAGTTCATAGAATACAACTGCCTTTGCTTTATCGGGATCAGTTGTTTCATTTTCAGAGATGATATTATTAGGATCTGTGAAGAATTTATAAGATGGAGAGAAGAATTTATTAGTTTCATTCATTTGATTTACTAAGTCGGGGAGAGTTCTTACATAGTAATCATATTGAGGACCATCATCGGTGGTACGATTACCAAGAATACCTACTCCATTCAAATTAATTGACCATCCATCTTGATCATGTTCTGCATCATCACCATCAATATCAAGAACAAACTTAACGACACCTTTATCAGCATCTCTAAATCCCTTCATTAAAGCACCATCTCTAAGGATATATGTACTATAATCAGTTTTAGTCATGGGTTTAGCGTAGTAGATATCGTTAGCTTTAGATGCTCTACAAACCAGCATAACATTAGAGCCAGCCAATCTATAAGCATTCATCCACATTGTTGCAGCTACATTTTTATCTCCTGTATTATTAGCATCATGATAAAGATTATTCAAGGATGCCATATAATCTTCTGTTAAGTCCCCTGAAGCATAAGTTTTTAAGAATTCAGATTGACTAGAGATCAGTGTAGGAACTGCTGGGCCTGCATCAGAAATTAAAGTCACTCCGATAATTAAACTTTCACCTGCAGTAGGATTAAGAGCTGCGGTATGTACTCTCTCTATAACTTTTACATACGGTTCGAGAGTTTCAGTCCATTGTGCCATAATTTAAATATAATAATTAATTGTTTTATTTAACCAACTTCTACGAGATATACTGGATATTTATTTCTTATAAATTTTTCACATATTCCAGCTATTAAACCAACATCAGCGGTTCCATCAGATATAGTAGTTATAGAAATCTCATTATATCTACTTTTACTTTCTTCTGTTACTGCACTTGAGTTTGGTAGATTTCGTATTATGTTTTTTGTTATATCTTTTAGTTTATTATCTGCTATTGTATTTACTAGAAGTCTAAGTTCACCAGAATTTCTTGTTATAGCTACACTTATTGCTGATTTAAGAGAATCCGCCGTTTTAGGATCTCTTGTAAAATCGGAGCCTTCTTTAAAACCTGTTTTCTTAAGATCCTCTACTACTCTATCCATTAATCTATTGTCAACTGTTAACTTTCTGGAAATAGCCTCATCACCTTTTTTTATAGTACCAACTAAGGCTCCAAGAGCTGCTCCGACTAATGTTCCGGCGGCTACTACTCCAAGTCGTTTAGCAAATGGACTTAGAGTATTTAATTTTCGGAAAGTAGGGTTACTTCCTTCATATTTAATATTTTTAGCATCTTTTCCGGATAATGGTAAACTTAGGGTAGCTACGTTTCCACCAATTATAGCTCCTTTAACAGTATCAGATAATATACTAAAGTCTTTTCTTCTAAATGTAATCATATTATTATCATTTCTCTCGGAAAAGATTTTTTTAAATTTATAAGAGGTTGTCTTTTTTGGTTCTTTTACTTCTACCTCTTTTAAAGTTTTATTAACTCCTCCAAGTGCTTTAGTTAATTTATCCATTGCTTCTAGTTGTTCTTCTTGATATTTTTTATCAGAATTTTTTCTAGTAGCATTAATAGCAAGATTAGTTCCAGAAAATCCAGCAGTGGCAGTAGTAATTTTTGCCGTAGGGTTATTTTTATAAAACTCCTTTACATCTCTGATTATTTTCTTTGGTTTAAATTTTGCCATAATTTTTTATTAATTTTAATAGGAATAACCATCTCTTTGAGTCATATTTGTCTTCCAATCCTGTTTTTCTCTTCGTCTAGCCTGTCTCTGAGCATAATTAAGTCTTTTATTATACCATTCATTATTTTCAGCTTGTTTATTTCTATTTCGAAGAGCCATTCCACCTGCTAGAAGACCACCAACAACTAATCCAGTTTTTCCACCTTTACCCATTCTTCCGAGTAAACTACGACCTGCCTTATTCTTTCCGAAAGCTCCAGCAACAGCACCAACTGTTCCACCAAGAGCAGCACCACCAAGAGCAGCACCAGCTACAGAACCATATCCAGGAGCTTGTTTTGGTTTTTCAGCAAGAATATCTGAATCTTTCATTCTCTTAAGATTATCAGTATCGTCGTATTTAGTGAATAATTTTCTTTTTATAATCATTGTATTTCTTGATTTTTAGAATCTTGATATTTGAAAGCATCTTTATCTAGAGCCCGAGCTGTTTTATTTACTATCTTCTCTCCAGTTCCCCACGTTGCTCCTAAAACTGCAGCACCGACTGGAATACTACCTGCTAAGGCTGTTTTGGGGTTATCCATGATGAACTTACCTGCTTTTTGAGACCATACTGAACCTGAATGTTTTCCATATCTATTTAACTGATGACCGAATTTGTATACACCTTTTCGACCACCTCCGCCAGATAAATTAGAAAGTCCACCTAAAATTGTTTGTCCAGGAGTTTTAAATATCTGTGAATTTCTTACAGATTTAGAAGCGCCAGTAAGTAATCTTTTAACTGCCATTACTCCAGGGACTGCATAGTTTCTCTGAGTTAATGCCATCTGATCTTTATATTGAGCTTTTTCAGCAGAGTATCCGAGAGCCATGGGAGCAGAACCTAGAGCAGCCATCGTTATTAACGTTCCTTTATTTTTTTTTGCAGCTTCTCCTAAAACTTTTCCAGTACCTTTTACTGCTTTCATTATAGATCCAGCAGAATAGGTTTTTTCAAGAGGCATTCCATTTTTCTTCATATCTTTTTGAATTGCTTTATCAGTAAGATATGAAGCTCCTGCCATTGTAGCTCCCATCATAGTTCCACCAATCAGCTTATTTTTTCCTTTCCACACAATTTTACCAACATCTTTAGCGAGACCTTTAGCATTTCCTAAAGTTTTATTATTCTTAAGAGTTGCTGTAAGTTTTGCAAAATTTATTTGAGCAAACTGTTTTTGTCCCATTACATCTGCTGCTTGTTGTGCTGCTTGTGGATTATTCTCTGCATTTTCAGCAATTTTATTTAAAGCTTTGGTCATTCTTCTATTCTGCTCCTCTGCCTGTGCTGCTTGTTCCTCAGCTTGTTTCATTTGATCAGAGCCTTGTTTTAGATAAAGACCTGTACCAATAGCCCCTGCAGCATTTAAAGCCATTCCCCAAAAAAATTCTTTTTGTCTAAACTTAATCATAATCTAAATCCTCCTATAATTAAGTCTGCATATCTTGACCAGCAGTTTTAAGACCTTTTCCAAGACCTCTAGTAGCTGCAGAACCTAAGAGATAACCAGCTCCCATACCTAAAATACTTCCAAATGGTCCCCCTATCATTGTTCCAATAGTTCCTCCTAATTTAGTAGCTCCTAAAACACCACCAGCGATTCCGGCTACTTTATTATCAAGAGCTTTACCAACTCCTTCTGTAACTCCTCCAAGTGTATTTCCGGCAGCTTCAGTTAGTGCATTGTAACATTTTCTTTTTAATCTGTATCTTGCCATTTACCTCTTCCTCCACGATTTAATTCTTGATTTAATTTTCTCATTTCTTTTCCTAAATTACCGATTCCAGCTAATTCACGTTGAGAAGTATTCATTCTACCCAGTCTATCCATATCTGTATCATATTTTCTCCCTTTAGTGAAACCAAGAGCTGGGTTATTAGTATTTAATATCTTGGTTTGAGAAAATCTCTTTACAATCATCATGCATTAAGTAAATATATTTTATAACCTAATCCGAAGGGTAATATATTCAATGCATTAATAGCATCTTCGATAGATTTGAATTCTAAGACCAATGATCTTGATTTTTTATCATATTTGATAGCCTCTCCAAGCAATTCAGAAACTTCATAAGATAGATCAAAGGAAGGAGAGAATGAACCAGATAGATAGGGATATTGTTTATCACCGCCTTTACTCTTAAATTCTCTTTGCTCTAAAATTGATCCTGGAAATTCTGAATACTTCTTTTCTTTCTTTTTTCCACCTCTTCTTTCTTCAGGATTATCATTCCTAGGTCCAGAAGTGTCTCCTAAAGAAGTATTATTATTATTTCCTCCATTATTGTTATTATTCCAATTTGGATCACTATCTTTTGGCGCAAATATAGAATGACTTACGTTTAATTGCATATTTCCAAGACGTTTATCATATGTTTTACCTGGAAGTCTAACCTCATCTGGTAACTTTGCTTTGGCACCAATTTTTAGATACATTCTATATTTATCTTTTCCAAACATAGAAGTACTAATTACAAATCTTTCGATTACTACATTATTTCCTCTAAGAACAGGAATTAATGCACTAGTATCTATTACTCCGAATTTATTTCTATCAGAATATCGCATAAGTTTTACATAAAGACTTCTCATTGCATCATATTCTGTAAATTCTTTCTGTCTAAATTTAATCATGCCACAACTGATAAATTATATTTTGTAGCGAGAATTTCTATAATATCAAAAGCTATTCCTAAGTGATCAATTTCTGCTGTGATTACTCTGGTTTCTTTATTAATATCAGTTATTCTCATTCTAAAAATATCTTTGATTAATTTTTGAGTATAATTGTATAATTCCTTATCCTGTACTTGAATTTGATAATATCCAGACTCATTTTTTATAAATGAAACTAAAACCATAGCCTTAGAATTAACTCTACTAACGCTATCTGCTTGCTCTGGAGTTATAATATTAGGCCGTAATCCTTGTTTCTTTAAATATTCAATAGCGTCCGGCATTAAATTTTGGATAAGGTATTTCTTCTTTCTAAAATTTATCATAACCCTTTGTTTATAATTGTTGTTTCAGTATCAACCGGAACTTCATAATGATAATCTGGATTATTTCGTTCAAACTCTATATTCTGAACTATTTCTTCTAGGAATTTATATCTATCATCAATTACTTCATAGAAAAATAGTTCACATCTGAATTGACATTGATAAGAGAAATTTGAATTATCATCTTGTTGATATGTCTGGTTAAAATCTTCAGTTATTCCTCCCCATTTTATTGCAGCTGTCCATCTTTGTCCATATCTATCTGATGTTTTGAATTCACAGAAATTAGTAAGTAATGTGACATTCATATATCTATTTTTAAAGTCAAAGAATAATGGCATATCAGTACTTCTTAGATAAAATTCAACTGGTATTTTATGCTGCATTACTTTATCATCAGAATACTTAGGATGATTATCTTTCACTGGAGTCTGAAGAAATTGATAAACAACATGTGATGTTTTAGTTAATGTAGTTTCTTTATTAATTCTAACTAACTCTAGACCATAATCATCTAAAATTTTACGTAATTCTAGAATAAATTGATCTTGATAATCTACAGCTCTTATAACATAATCATTATATTTCCTTCTTAATGTAAATATTGTTTCAGATTCAGATTCAAGTGTAACATCATCTGAACTAATTATAATTTTAGGAAAATTTCTTATCTCATAACAGCTTGGTCTAGGTCCAATAGGTTGAAGATATATAAGATTTCCAGAGTAAAACAAGAAATTTATAAACTCAGGATTTTTATAATCTCCTTCCGAAACTACTATTGTTGTATAATTATAGTTTTGGATAACTCTAGATTCTGAGTCATTTACAATAACTATATTAATAGTATGTGGATCATAAGTTAATTTTCTTAACTTAAGTCCATTTAATGTAACATAAGTATTTTTAAATAATTTAGGAAGTCCTGTAGGGAGCATGTCAATTCTTTTTTCAGTACACGGTATTCCTAAAAGATCTGATAAACTTCCAGAAGTACTTCCTGGAGAATAAGTTAGAGTGAGAGTAGATCTTGAAGTATCCTCTACTATAGAGCTTATTTGTCCTTCTTTTACTTGAAAATACCTACATTTATTAGAAGAGAGTTTAAGACCTCTGTAAATTACATCACTCATAAAACTTATTTTAATATTTTAAAATTAATTTTCAGGGATTAACTTCTTCCTTAACTATTAGCTTTATTTTCTGCTGCTAAAAATGTACCAGCACCTAATGCAGCAGTACCAGCGGCAGCAACACCTAATCCTTTACCTATTCCAATAGCACCTCTACCAAGACCTTTTGCTGCCTGTCCAATACCTTGCATAGTATTACCAGATTTAAAAGCTTGTCCGGCAGATTTGAAAGCTTGACCTGCTAGATTAAATGCAAAACTTTTTCTTTTAAGTCTATAAGTTGCCATAATTATTTCATAATTTTTCCAAGTGCCTGCATACCTTTTTGATCAGCTTTTGCATTAAAAGCTTGTTTTGTCATCTGAGATCCTGTTTTCTTTAAAAGTGCATTATCAATTTGTTTAGCTCGTGCAACTCCAAAATCCTTAGCTCCAGACATCATCATTCTATCTCCAACTTTTCCTCCAACAGCTTTACCAGCTTTCATTAGTCCAGTATTAGTTTTAGCCATTATGTTAGCACCAAATGCACCTTTTTTAGCCCCAAGAATGGCTGCACCTGCTGCGAGGCCACCTAAAGCTAATTTTTTCCCAGTACTCATTCCGCCTTTATCATCAGAATATAATTTTCTCTTTAATCTAAATGTACTTGCCATAATTGTAAAAATTAAAAAGAGAAGGAACCTTAAGTCTATAAGACCTAGGGAATCCCTCTCTTTGTTTAAAATCATTTTATTCTTTAGGGATCTGAGAGTTTAACGATCCAAATGATTTTTATGGTTTAATTAGATACCGAATTTGAAAGTAACCTTCTGTACTAATTCAGGAGCCATATACTTAGTACCTTCCTGATAGTAGATACCAGAAGCCATCTGAGTTGGGTTATTGTAGTTACCAATAGTCGGAGTATCAGTCAAAGGCATATAGATACCACGTGCAAGCGGAGCCATCTGACCATCTTTTGTTTTGTGAATTGCATAGAAAGTACCTTCACCCGGAGCTTCAGCAATATCAGTAGAACGAAGTACAGGAATACCATTATACCAACCCAACAGGTCATTGATATAAGTCATCTTAGTATTACGTTCCCATTTACCAATCATTCCACCCTTCTGGAATTGATTAGATGCCATATTACCAGCTACATAGGCAGTAACATCAACACCCTTAACAGCTTTAGTTGCCAATGCACTTTCAACATTAATCAAGTAAGCATCGAACAAGTCAACTCTAGAACGATAATCCATGAACTGACCAGTCATAGCACCCTGAGTCAAATCCAAGTCAGCCATAACGTTACCATTATAACCTTCTTCCAAAGTAGAAACCAATTTATAGTTAATTACCTTAGTATACAATTCACGAAGCTTAGTGAACAAGAAAGTAGCCATATCAGAACCAGTTGCTTTCTTCATAGCACCTAAAGCAGCAATGTTATATTCAGCTACCAACATATCAGGTACAGTAGCCAAACCAAGCTGTTGCATCTTAGCGATAAATCTCTTATCATTAGCATGTGCATTAGAAGCACCAATAGTATTACAAGGAGTACCAGTAACATCTTCCTTACCTACAATAGTGATAGTTTCTGTAGCAGCATCACCAGCCAAAGCAGTAGCCAAAGTAAATTCTACACGACCATTCAAATAGTTGATAGTACCGTTAGAAATCTTACCAGCAACAGCCATGAAAGCACCCTGACCATTATCGATCAATTCGAATTTTTCAGTTGCAGTAGCAATCTTAACACGTACTGTACCAGGGATAATCTTACGACCAATCAAAGAAGAGTAGTCAGCATTAGTAGTCGGAGTAATATTCAAAGTAAAGTTACCCATAGCTTGAATATCCTGATAGTTATCCGGACCTAAGTTAGGAATAACAGAACGCATATCAGTTACACCCAAAACGTCGAACCAATAGAACAAACCATTAGGCTGATCAAAGTCACGTTCGATAGACATATAACCTGCGAATGAGCTTACATAAGAAGCTACAGAAGCATTGAAATACTGAGTAGACAGCAACGGAGTTTCTGCATAACCAGAGAAAGTCTTCTGCAGCAAATTACCTGCATTACCTAGACCAAACAAATCTTTCATTTCATCGTTACGAGAGAACATCTTAGCATATTCACGAGAACGAAGGTTAGCATCTTCTGCTGATACTGAGCTATTAATAAGAGCCTCCATCATTGAAGGAGTCTGCATCATTTGCAAATACTGTGTATTCATAATGTATATAATGTTTTTATTATTTTTAGTTTATGTAAAATGGTTTTTGAGGATAACCATAAACCTATCTATTTATATTTAATTACTTACGAAAACTATTTCCAGTCAACCATGATACTAGAGTATCATTTGTATCACTGAATTTCTTTTCTGAGAACTGAGCTTCCTGAAGATCTTGTTCTTGAGCCTGTGCAGGAGCTTGTTTTGCTTCCATAATTTGCTGAGCTGCTTCTTCTGCTACTGCTTGGATACTTTGAACTGCCTGAAGTGCTTTATCTTCAATAGCTTCAACACTAGTAGCACCACCTTGTGCAGGAGCAACACCTGCCGGAACTGCTACTTCCTGAGGAGCTACAGCATTAGGATCAGCTAAAGGAATTACAGGAGTATTAGGATCTACTTCTCCAGCAGGAACAGGAACTGCACCTACAACATCTGAGAAGAATTTATTAAGAATAGGATCTTCATAATCTCCTGAGAATTTCTTTTCTTCTTTATCAATAGAATGTTCTTCAAGTTTGTCAGCTTCTTCTTCTGATAATGGATGACATTCAATATCATCTTCACTCATAGTAGCCTTAGTAAATTCACCATTTTCCTTATCTTCTATAATTGCTTCTGTAGCTGAAATTGGAGTAATGATTTCTTTATCTGTTTCTACTTTCTTACCAGTTTCAATAGCTTTTTCTACTGGACAATGACCATCTTCTTCAGAGAATAGACGAACCATATATTCAGTAAATTCCTCACCTTCAGAGAAGAATTTAGTTTCTGCCTCATTACAGTAGATATCTTCAGAAAATTCTTTTTCTTCATGATTTTCAACTTTATCTTCTACTGCAATACTGTTTGTTAGATTATCGGCTTCTGCTTCTGAGATAGGATTAACATCAAGAACTTCTTCATCCATCTCAGCTTTAGTAAATTCGCCATTTTCTTTATCCTGTATAACTGCAGTCTTAGAATCGATAGGCGTAATAATTTCTTTATCTGTTTCTACTTGTTCGCCAGTTTGGATTGCGCTTTCAATTTCAGCAGAATCAGCCTCTTCAGAGAACAAACGAATCATATACTGAGTAAGTTCTTCATTTTCTGAGAAAAATTTAGTTTCTGCTTCGTCACACCAAACATCAGAGAATTCTTTTTCTTCTTCCTCATCTTCGTCTTCCTCTTCTTCAGAAACAACGATATGATCTGTCAACTCTTCTGCTTGATCTTCGCTTATCTTTTCAAGCTCCATTTCTATAAGGTCGAAGCCGAGCCTTTTTGTCTCGGGGGCTGCGTAATCGACAAGGTATTCCGCAAGCGTCATCAGCGCGTTGGGGTGGCAGCAGTTGAGTATCTGCCCTGATTTGCACAGGCTCATGAAGCGGTCGCCGGTGCGGCCCTCGCGGTAGCATGCCGTGCAGAAGGACGGAATGTGGTCGGTCTCCATCAGCCAGCGGACGACCTCGTCAAGCGTGCGGCGGTCATTCGTTTCAAACTGAGCGGAATTTTCAATGTCGCGAATGTCGGCAATGGTGTAGCCGCCTACGGATGTACGAGAACCGCCCGAAATCTGCGAAATACCGAGTTCAAGCGCTTCAGAACGGATGCGGGCGCTTTCGCGCGTCGACATGATCATGCCGGTATAAGGCACGGACAGACGGATCAAAGCCACGACCTTAAGGAACACGTCGTCGGGCACCGCGTTGGAGAACGTTGCCGGATCGATGTCGTCGGCCGGGCAAATGCGGGGCACGGAGATCGTGTGCGGACCGCAGCCGTAGGTGGCTTCCAAGTGTTCGGCGTGCATCAGAAGCGCAATGAGATCGTAGCGATAGAGATTAAGTCCGAAGAGAACGCCGAGACCCACGTCGTCGATGCCGGCCTGCATGGCGCGGTCGTGCGCCTCCGTGTGATAGCAATAGTCGGACTTCGGTCCCTTCGGGTGCAGCTCTTCGTAGGTCGGCTTGTGATACGTTTCCTGGAAGAGTTGATAGGTACCGATCTGGGCGTCGTGCAGCTTCTTGTAGTTTTCTACGGTCGTTGCCGCGATGTTGACGTTGACGCGGCGGATGGCGCCGTTCTTGTGCTTGATCGAATAAATCGTCTTGATGGCGTCAAGGA
>ENA-OOXM01001133-OOXM01001133.1-human-gut-metagenome-genome-assembly--contig:-NODE-1133-length-21097-cov-2.036546_pt1 | contig 21097 bp, 19 predicted proteins | sample MGYA00241589_ERZ501347 | MGnify/ENA primary metagenome ERZ501347 (study PRJEB25962, sample SAMEA2042832) | human gut metagenome | biome: human gut; feature: human-associated habitat; material: faeces...
GTCCTTTATATAAGGAAATATTTGATATCCAGATAAGTAAGGAGGTGGGATGATATGCCACCAATGGGCGGAGTTACCGGAGCCATGAAAGGAACCGGCGGGTCTATGGGAAAAAAGAAAGAAAGACCCAAGAATACTAAAAATACTATAATCCGTCTTTTTTCTTATATGAAAGAGACAAAACTTCAGCTGGCTGGTGCATTGTGTTGTGTTCTTGCGAGTACAGCCAGTACGCTTGCGGCATCTTATATGTTAAGGCCGGTGATTAATAATTATATTATAGGATTTAATGAAAATGGCGGTATAAAGAGTCTGGCGATGGCACTTGTTGTTATGGCATCGGTTTATCTTCTGGGAGTTCTGGCAACATATTTCCAGGCAAAGCTTATGTTAAAAGTGTCACAGAGAGCAATGTTTTCTTTAAGGCGTGATTTATTTGTACATATGCAGAAGCTTCCGGTATCATTTTTTGATATGAACAGCAAGGGCGATCTGATGAGCCGGTATACTAATGACGTTGATGTTGTAGGTGAGATGTTAAACAGCACGGCAGTACAGCTGTTTTCCGGAATAATGACGCTCGTCGGAACATTTGCGATGATGATATATACCAATATATGGCTTTCATTAATAACATTTGTCATGGCACCTGTTATTATTTATTCCGGCAGATTTCTTGTGTCACGAAGCAGGAAGTATTATGCGGCACAGCAGAAGTCGCTCGGTGCCCTAAACGGGTGCATAGAGGAGACGATAAGCGGACAGAGAGTTGTCAAGGTTTTCTGCCATGAAAAACAGGCAGTGGAAGATTTTAGAAAATATAATTATGACTTGAAAGACAAGCAGATAAAAGCACAGTTTTTTGGTGGAATTATGGGACCTGTTGTAGGAAATCTCGGACAGGTCAATTATTCGCTTACAGCTATGATTGGCGGTATTTTATGTGTGCTTAAAGGCTTTGACATCGGAGGACTTACGATATTTGTAACTTATGCAAGACAATTTTCAAGACCGATTAATGAGATTACAATGCAGATGAATACAATATTTTCTGCACTTGCCGGTGCAGAGCGAGTGTTTGATATATGTGATATGGAAGTGGAAGATGTAACGGGTGATATTCCTGACAATGTGAAAGGTGAGATTGTCATGGATGATGTTACATTCGGATATAGAAAAGATACTCCTGTATTAAAACATATAAGTCTTGTTGCGAAAAAGGGACAAAAGATTGCTTTTGTAGGTTCAACAGGAGCAGGAAAGACAACAATAACTAATCTGCTGACAAGATTTTATGAAATATGGGACGGTGGGATTACGCTTGACGGCAGGGATATAAGAACATTAAATATGGAAGAACTGCGTAAGAATATAGCACTTGTACTTCAGGACACACATCTTTTTACGGGAACAGTCATGGAGAATATAAGATATGGAAGGCTTGATGCATCTGATGAGGAGGTTATAGCGGCAGCAAAGACTGCCAATGCTGATTACTTTATACGTCATTTGTCAGAAGGATATGATACTGTGCTGGAGGGAGACGGCTCTAATCTCAGTCAGGGTCAGAGGCAGCTTCTTAATATTGCCCGTGCGGCATTATCCAAGGCACCGGTGCTTATAATGGATGAGGCGACAAGTTCAGTTGATACAATTACAGAGCGTCAGATTCAGGATGGAATGGACAGACTTATGTCAGACAGAACTACATTTGTAATTGCACATAGATTGTCTACTATAAGAAATGCGGATGCCATTATGGTTCTTGAGAATGGAGAAATTATAGAACGGGGAACACATGAGCAGCTTCTTGCAATGAAAGGAAGATATTACGAATTATATACAGGAAAAGCAGAACTAGATTAAAAATAATATGCACTGTTTAATAAATGATTTTTTGGGGAATAATGCTTTTGAAAAATCATATTAAAACAGTTAATTAAGGAGTGCATATATGAAATCCGGAAGCATTATTGAAGAAGTTACAGCAAGAGAAGTATTGGATTCAAGAGGAAATCCGACTGTTGAAGCGTGTGTAAAATTATCGGATGGAAGTGTCGGATATGGGATATCACCGAGCGGTGCATCAACAGGTATATATGAGGCACTGGAATTAAGAGATAATGATAAAAAAAGGTATATGGGAAAGGGTGTTCTTAATGCTGTAAAAAATGTTAATACAGTTATTAACGACACATTAAAGGGCATGGAATCTGGTGATATTTATGCCATTGATGCGGCAATGATTAAAGCTGACGGAACAAAAGATAAGTCAAAACTTGGTGCCAATGCAATACTTGCGGTGTCTATAGCAGCATCACATGCTGCGGCTGCGTCATTAAAGCTTCCTCTTTACAGACTGTTTGGTGGAATTGCAGCTGATACTATGCCTGTACCTATGATGAACATATTAAACGGTGGTGCACATGCGGGTAATACGCTTGATGTGCAGGAATTTATGATAATGCCTGTTGGTGCCGGGAATTTCAGGGAAGGGCTTCGTATGTGTGCTGAAGTATTTCACACTTTGAAGAGTATATTAAAAAAAGACGGATATTCGACAGCAGTTGGAGACGAGGGAGGATTTGCACCCGACCTTGTAAGCGATGAAGAGGCATTGTCTTATATTGTAAATGCAATAGAAAAAGCCGGATATATTCCGGGAAAAGACTTTGCACTTGCAATTGATGCGGCAGCAAGCGAATGGAAGGGAAGTGTGTGTGGAGAATATGAGCTTCCTAAGTCAAAAAATACTTTTACTTCTGAAGAACTTGTTATACACTGGGAGCAGATAGTTGACAGATATCCGGTTATATCTATTGAAGATGCACTAGACGAAGAGGACTGGGAAGGCTGGAAAATGCTTACAAACAGGCTTGCACACAAATGTCAGCTTGTAGGAGATGATTTATTTGTCACCAATACTGAGAGGTTAAAAAAAGGAATAGAGAGCGGATGTGCCAATGCAATTCTTATCAAGCTTAATCAGATTGGAACCGTGTCTGAGACAATTGAAGCTGTAAAGATGGCTCACAAAGCCGGATATAAAGCGATTATATCGCATCGTTCGGGTGAGACAGAAGATACGACTATTGCAGACCTTGCTGTAGGCCTTAATGCAGGCCAGATAAAATGCGGGGCACCAAGCAGAAGTGAGAGAGTCGCAAAGTATAACAGGCTGCTTAGAATAGAGGATGAAATTAATGGAAAATATGGATTACAAATTACTGATAGATACGGCGGCACTGGCAGGAACGGTAATGCTTGAAAATGGTGCTGAAATTTACAGGGTTGAAGAGACGATAAATTATATTCTCAAAGTGTCAGGACTTAAAACAACACAGGCGTTTGTTATTTCGACTGGATTTATGATTTCTCTTGATGACCCTGATATTGACGCACTTACAGTTGTACGTCGTGTAAATAAAAGCACAACTAATCTTAATATGATAGCAAGCGTCAATGATATTTCAAGAAAGTTTTATAAAGGTGAAATTACTCTTGAGGAGGCTTTTTATCAGATAAAACACCTGAAAAGAAATGTATATCCATGGTGGCTTAAAGATATATGTATAATTCTTGGAGTTGCTTTTTTTACAGGTATGTTTGGAGGAAACTGGCAAGACATGTTCTATACAGGAATAGTGGGGCTATGTCTTGTCGGATGGCTGCATATTGGAAAAGTAACTGAATTTAATGATTTGATACAGGATTTGATTTCTTCCGTGATTATTTCGGTTATTGCATCGCTTTTTGTAAGATTTAATCCGCAGCTTCACCTTAATCATGTTATTGTTGGTGCAATAATGGTTCTTGTTCCCGGAGCCGCAATAACCAATGCTATACGTGATACACTTCATGGAGATTATGCGGCTGGAAATGCCAAAATTCTTGAATCATTTGTCCGTGCAGCAATGATTGCACTTGGTGTATATGTCGGATTTCTTATAATGGGAGGTGTCGTGAGATGATTATGCAGTGTATATTTGCCTTTTGTGCAATTATCAGTTTTTCAGTGATAAATGAAGCACCTAAAAAGTGCCTTTTTATAAATGGTGTTCTTGGAATGGCAGGCTGGGCAGTTTACTTATATATAGACAGAATTTCAACAATGCTTACGGCAACTTTTGTATCAGGGCTGGTACTTGCTGTTGCTTCACATATACTTGCAAGAATATTAAAGACACCGGTTACGACGATGCTTATTCCCGCAATTCTTACTATTGTTCCGGGAGCAGGAATGTATCAGACCGTCTATAATCTGTTTCTGTCAGACATGGATGGTGCATTATCAAGTCTCGTATATACGATAGGTGCAGCTGGAGCGATTGCTATTGCAATCTTTCTTGTTGATGCATTTGTAGTTGCAATAAAGAAAATTGTAAAAAAAAGACCGCAAACTGATTGATTATTACAATTAGCTTGTAATTTATTCAAAAAGTATTGCAAAAATATGTCGAAAAGTGTTAAATATAAGTAAAGATTTTAAATTTTCTAACAAAAAAAGTTGAAATCAAATTCGTGAGTATATGTTATTTGAGAGGTACATTATATAGGTGGCGGGGATGACTGAGACGATAAAAAATGATGACTACATATTTAATTATATTTCAAATAAAAGTATAAAGAATATAATGACCGATGAAATAAAGTATTTTTTCAGCGATAAAAGAAAAATATGCATGGTGAAAACAGACAATGAAAAAATTGAGTTTTATGGCAAACTTAGTGATATAGAAGCTGATTTGAGTAAAGTGCCATTTGTGAGGACACATCAGTCTTATCTTGTAAATTGTAAATACATAAAAAATACAAGCTATAATCATGTTGAGTTAATGGACGGAGCTATTCTTCCTGTAAGTCAGTCAAAGAGGAAGAATATTTATAATATTTTTGGGAAGTACAGAAAGATAATAGAAGATAGTGATTATTAATCTAATTAATGTATGGTGAGGGAAATATATGAAAAGATGCAGGAAGCTTTTTTATTTAATACCGGCATTTGCGGTAATGATATTTGTTGGCTGTTCAAATAAAGGTAGATCGTCTGAAAATGTTGATTATGAATACAGTGATTACGTGTTTGATAATGATGCACCTCAGTATTATATGAGTAATAGCAGTGCGGCGGCACCAAGCGGGTATTATTTTATAGGTGATGCTGCAATATCTACAGGCTCTGAAAGATTTTTGTATTATTTTGATATGGTTAATAAGAGTGTTATGCCTCTTTGTACTAAGCTTAATTGTGAACATAATTCGCAGGATTGTGATGCATATGTGTCTGATAAAAGCAGAGTAACCGGAGGTTTATGGTATTATAATAACCGTCTTTATATGATTGAAAGAACAGATGAGAAAGACCTGCTTGTTTCATATGATAAAACCGGACGTGACAAAAAGACAGAAGCGGTACTTTCGGTTAATGGAATGTCTGTTGTAAGCAGCAGGCAGAGAGCATGTTTCAGCCACGGAAAGCTGTATTATATTTTAACTTCCGAAAAGACGCAGTATCTGTATTACGTACAGGTTGGCACAAATACACAGCCACAGTTTATAAAAGAATATTCGACTGTATATGGTATAAGAGAGACAATTACATTGTATCCTGTTGGCGAAAAGGTATATGTAAAACTTGTAAGCGGCATTACAGATGTTACAAATGATTATATACTTGAGAGTATAGATATTAATGACAATAATGTGTCAAAAGTTTACGATTACATGTCAGACGGAAGTATTTTCAGAGGCGAGGCTGATGATTGGAATAATGGTGCATATATTGATGAATCGGGAAATATGTATTTTATTTCACTGACAGAAGATTCATATATACTTAATAAGATGAATACAGTTTCAAAAGATAATGAAGAGATATTTGTTATTGATTTATCACAGGACACAGGGAAAAAGGAAGCGTATACAGACTTTCTCGGAATTGATGGTAAGTATATTTATATTCTTGAACGTGTTGATTTTTCCATTGCCGAAAATAGAAAAAATAAAGAATTAAAAAACAAACTTGATATATTGGATACAAAAGGAAATATTGTTGACGTTATAGAATTCACAACAAATGACGAGTATGCAAAAGAAAATCAAGTGGGAACAGAGGGGAATGGATTACAGTTTGATTTTTTTAACGGAGACAGCAGATATATGTTGTTTGCTGTAGAAGGATATTCTAAAACAGGGGTTGAATTTTCAGAACAGAATATAAAAAAATATAAAGAATGTGTTGAAAAGTTAAGAGGACAGCAAAAAACTGTTACAACATATTCTTATGCTGTTATTGACAAGAAAGATATAGGAACAGGAAATTGTAAGATTATTAATGTTACACCTTAGTTTTATATATGGGGAGTGAGGTGTGGTATATGGAAATTGTAAGAGTTTTTCGTAAAATTTGGGGCATTGTTATTGTTATATTGGTTATAGCTGCAGGCATGTGCATTTTTAAAACAAACAATGATAATGATAAAAAGGCATATGATTATTATAGCAGCCTGACTGATGAATATATAAGCAATCTTAATAAAATGTCACAGGACGAAGCTTATAAGTCTGTGTTTTCGGTGAGACTTGAAGATAACGAAGAAGCACAGTATATACGTCAGGCAAGGGCAGTCTTAAAAGATAAAATAGAATATGCACAAAATTATAAAAGCAAAGTAACGGATATGGCAGGATATGAAAAGATATTAAATAGCAGCCTGTATGCCGACGAGGATAATTTCGGAAGATTAAATGCAAAAAAATATGCAAAAGACATAAAAAAACTGGCGGATATGGATGTTACTCCGGCAAATACCGCAGCGATTGAGAAATTCATGGATTTTAAGGAAGGCTCTGTTATATTTGCCATAATGATTATAATGCTCGTTGTTATTTTTATGGATGAGCGTGATAACCGCATGATTTATCTTACACATGCATCATCCTGCGGAAGAGTCAATCTTATATTAAAAAGATGTGGAATATTGTGTCTGTTCAGTTTTATATGTTCATATATTTTTAATACATTAATATACGGAATGTTTCTTTATATGTACGGAGGCATCAGGTATCTGAATGTTACGATACAAAGTTCACAGATGTTTTCAATGTTTCCGCTAAAAATAAGCATATGGCAGTTTTTTATCCTATATTGTGCGATATTCGCTGTTGCAATGATATCTTTTGGTTTAATTTCGTATTTGTTTGTGAGTATGTTTAAGAATTATAAGATTGCAATGGTTGTTATTCTTGCAATATTTTTATGTGAATATCTTTTATATAACAATATTGAAAAGAATAGTGCACTTTGTATATTACATTATGTAAATATTATTAATGTGATAATACCGCAATATTCGTATTTTATATATGAAAATTGGGGATATACGGGATTTATTGCCGATATATCGGGGACAACATTTGTGTTGACGGCAGTTATTGCATGTATTGGTTTTTGTGGCATGCTTTTAATGGGATATTATATGTATCCGGACCGGAAACAGGGATTTTTAGATAAAGTATATCAGAGATTAAGAGAATTATGGCAGCAGATTTTTGGCAGAACCAATTCGGTTTTTATGGAATTTTATAAGTCATTTATAATTCAGAAAGGATTTATAATTCTTATTCTGGCAATATATCTGTTTGCAAATTGTAAGATATACAGAGGCGTTAATTATAGTAACAACAATTTATATCTTGTAAACTTTTATGATGAATTTTCGGGGCGGATACCTGATGAAGAATGTGATACATATATATCTGCTTTAAAAAATAATATAGATGAATTAAAAAAGATTGAAAATCTTACATATAACCAGAAAAAGTCTGTTTCAGATATGGAAAGTGCATATGCTGTCATGGTTTCAACTGTTGAACATGTAAGAAAAATCAGCAATGAAAAATCTATCAATGCAGTTATTGTAAAGCCGGATACTTATAATGATATTCTGGGAGAGCGTAATTATAATAATCAGGAGAGCATTAATCTTATTTGTATAATTGCAATTATACTGATGACTGCCGGGGATTTTTCATATGAAAGAAAATGTGGAATGTATGTACTTTCGAGAACATCAAAAAAGAGGAATATTACATGGATTAATAAGACTGTGAAAGTGGCATTGACAGCAGTTGTAATATGGGGGATATCATTAGCTTTTAATTACACTAATGAAGTATATTTATATACATTTAACAATATAAATGCACCGGTTCAAAGCCTTATTACGTTTGCAGCATTTCCACTAAAAGTTTCAATCCGTGGGTATATGGCATTGTGTCAGATTATAAGGCTGATAATGTTTATTGTCATAGGATTTATGGTATTGGGAATTTCATTTTTTATGGATTATAAGAGGTCAGTTGCACTTTCCGTGGTAATTTTATTGCCACACGTTCTGTATATATTGAAAGTTCCATTTATGTATTATCTTTCTGTTGTAATACCGGTTGATTTTAACAGGTATTATATAAGGTTTGCAGGAGGCATAGGAATGTTTGTTATGCCTGTTATGATGATTATATCAGGGCTGGTTATTTATATTATTGCTCTGAGGAAATGGAGGGTATCATGAAAAAATTAATATTTATTATATGTCTTGCAATGTTTATGGTGACAGGGTGCACAAGTGGTAATGATAATAAACCAGCCGGCAATAATTCACAGAATGAGTCACAGATGCAGTCACGGACCGATAATGATAATGTGCCGTCAAAATCGGAATCGAAGTATATATGGGAAGAAGAGCCATTGTATGATAGCAATATTGATATGTCGGGAGCTGTTGATGAAACATTATCAAAAGTTATAAGCATATATAATGGCAATTCGGATGCAAAAGAATTAATTACGGATGATGTGAAGGCTGATATGACATCAATAATAGAAAAGTGGTATAATAACAAATTTTATAATGTCAAGAATATCAAAAAATCTGAAATGTTAAAGCTGGACATAGAATCATGCGACAAAGAGATGGTAATGTGTGACGGCAGACCATATATTAAAGTTACATTCCGTGTTTCGGCAATGAATGGCGGTCTGCGTGGAGAAGATAAACTTAATGCCTTGCTTGACTGTTCAAATGACAGATATAGTGTGTATAAAATGTGGTATTACGGTAAGTATAGAAATACAAGTGGCTCATTTTAAATAAGAGAATAAAAAATATCAAAAACCTACTTGACAACTAGGAATAGAGGGAATATAATTCAAAACATAGCAATCATACTAAAATAGTAGGAATAAAAACAAGGAGGCTAAAATCCTCTGCCTATTATGGGAGTTGGATTTACGCGAGTAATGAGCCAAAGTTTAAGCTTGCTTAAAACCTTGGCGAATACCGCGATAACAAGAAAAACTTTGTTTTTCTTGTTTGCTTCGCAAAAACAAGGAGGATTTGATATGAGTAAAATAGTTGAGAGCAGTTTGGAATTAATCGGTAAAACACCTCTTTTAAGAGCATCAAGATATGCAGCCAAGGCAGGTGCAACTGATGCGGATATATTAGTTAAGCTTGAATATCTTAACCCGGCGGGTTCAGTTAAGGACAGAGTAGCACTTGCAATGATTGAAGATGCAGAAAAGAAGGGTGAATTAAAGCCGGGGGCTACAATTATTGAGCCAACTTCAGGAAATACAGGTATCGGTCTTGCAGCAGTAGCTGTAGCAAAAGGTTACAGAGCAATTCTTACACTTCCTGATACAATGAGTGTTGAGAGAAGAAATCTTCTGGCAGCATATGGTGCAGAACTTGTACTTACAGAAGGTTCTAAGGGAATGAAAGGTGCTATTGCAAAGGCAGAAGAGCTCAAAGAGTCAATTCCGGGAGCTGTTATTCTGGGACAGTTTGATAACCCTGCTAACCCAGCAGTACACAAGGCAACAACAGGTCCTGAAATATGGGAACAGACAGATGGAAAAGTTGATATATTCGTTGCCGGTGTTGGTACAGGCGGAACAGTTACAGGTGTCGGCGAATACTTGAAGTCAAAGAATCCTGATATTAAGATTGTTGCTGTAGAACCTGCAACAAGCCCGGTTCTTTCAAAGGGAACACCTGGAGCACACAAGATTCAGGGAATAGGTGCCGGATTTGTTCCAAAGGTATTGAATACAAAGGTATATGATGAAGTTATTACAATTGAAAATGATGATGCATTTGAAGAAGGAAGAACATTTGCAAGAAGCGAAGGAATACTTGTAGGTATTTCATCAGGTGCCGCATTAAAGGCAGCAGACATTTTAGCCAAGAGACCTGAAAATAAAGGAAAGACTATTGTTGCACTTCTTCCGGATTCAGGTGACAGATATCTTTCAACGGCATTATTCAGCACAGCTGAGTAATCAGGCTTGACAAAACAGAATGAATTCGTATAATAATAAAAGAACTTTTTGTATGTGTATTTGAAAATACAGGTATGGTACGAGGGGGAGCGCCCTGGTACTGTGTATGGAAAGTATAGCGATGGGAGTCCGTGTTTCGGATTGAGAGGATGCATGTGAGCATCGACCGCCAATAATTTTAATAGCTGTTTTTGGCGTAATCGTTATATCTGGAAGTTCTATATTATGAGTGAATTATAATCAGCAGACATATTATAAAAAGATATGGTTTGCATATAAGCTGAACAAATTATAGAAGATATTAAGGATACGTCGCAAGGCGTATCCTTTTTCAATTTGCAAAGCGTATTTCTCATAGCCGGTATACGTCTATACAGCGGAAAAGAGGAGAAACATGAACAAAAGTCAAAAATTAACAAAGCTTATTTTCCTTGCTATGATGGTGGCAATCGGCGTAGTAATTTCACCGATTCTTCGAGTAGAGGGAATGTGTCCTATGGCACATTTTATTAATGTAACATGTGCTGTTATGCTCGGACCATGGTATGCATTTATCTGTGCACTTGCAATCGGAATTATCCGTATGGCATTTATGGGAATTCCGCCACTTGCACTTACAGGAGCGATATTCGGTGCATTTTTTTCAGGTATGCTTTACCGTCTTTCAAAGGGTAAGCTTATATGTGCATTTTTAGGAGAAGTAATAGGAACAGGTATCATCGGTGCAATAGTTTCTTATCCTGTAATGACATTATTCTGGGGAAAAACAGGTCTTACATGGTTTTTCTATGTTCCTTCATTTATCGCAGGAACACTTATCGGAGGAAGTATTGCATTTATTTTCTTAAAGCAGCTTCAGAAAGCAAAGCTTTTATCAAAATTCCAGACAGCACTTGGTTCAAATGTATATGAAGGTTCAGATGTTGTCACAAATGATGCAATTGGCATAGCATGTCTTGGATTTATCGGATATCTTGCAACAGTTGTAATTGTAAATAATTTTGTAGCAAATCCGACAGGTTTTGTTTCAATTATAAAATACATAGTTTTTGCTGTATTTATTATAGCAGCTGTGGTATTCTGGTTCGTGAAGAAACCAAAGAAGGAATCAAAAGAATCTTATGTATAATAAATGGAATGATGTAAAAGGGAAAATTGACAGCCAAAGTCCGCTTATTCATTGTATTACAAGCCCGATTGCAATTAATGACTGTGCCAATGCAGTGCTTGCACTTGGAGCAAAGCCTATTATGGCAGAACATCCGCTGGAAGTGGAAAATATAACATTAATGTCAAAATCACTTGCAGTAAGTCTTGCTAATATTACTGATGCAAGAGCTGAGTCAATTATGATTTCCGGTAAAGCAGCATGCAAAGCCGGTATTCCATCAGTAATTGACCTGGTTGGTGTTACATGCAGTAAAATGCGTGCAGACCTTGCAAAGAAATATATTACACAGTGCAGACCGGCAGTTATCAAGGGAAATGTATCAGAGATAAAGGCGGTATGTGGAATGGGATTTGATGCATCATCTGGAATAGATGTGTCAGATAAGGATAAGGTTGATTCAGCCAATCCAAAGTCAATAGAAGAGATGTCTTATATTGTTAAGAATTATGCAGCTGCTAATGGCTGTGTTGTTATGGCAAGCGGTGAGACAGATATTATAAGCGATGGAAAAGAAGTTTATCATATTTCAAATGGTTCATCCAGGATGGCAGATGTAACTGGTACAGGATGTATGCTTAATTGTATAACAGCAGTATTTATGTCTGTTACAGATGCACTTACGGCTTGTGTGCTTGCAGCAGCAGTGCTTGGTATAAGTGGCGAACTGGCTGATGATTCCAGAGGACTTGGCACATATCATATCGGTCTTATTGATTCACTTTCCCTTATGGATTCAGAAAAGTTTTCGCAGATGGCGAAGATAAAAAAGTACAATAAATAACATTATTACGGTGTCATTTTCATAAAACCAGACATCATACATCCACCGGCAGCACCTGCCTGAAGAATTTCAGGCATACGTGCTGCCGTTATTCCTCCTATCGCATAGACAGGAAAATCTGCAATTTCAACAACACTTTTTAGAAAATCAAGTCCTCTTCCTGCAAGACCCTTTTTGCAGTCGGTCTCGTAAATATTACCGGCAAATGCATAATCTGCACCAAGTTTTTTGGCAAGAAGCATGTCTTCAACAGAGTGAACGGAAGTACCTTTTATCTTAAAAAATGAGCCTTTCTGCTTGTCAAGTTCTGACAATATATGCAGAGGGAGATGAATAAATGGGTGATTGCATTTTATTGCAACATCATAAAAATTGTGGAGAATAAGCATTACATTTTCATTATTGCATATTTCAATAGCTTTCCCGGCAAGTTCCTCATATTCTTCCGGTGATAAGTCCTTTTCACGGAGAACTATTGCTTTTGGGTGAAGCGATGCGATAAATTGTAATTGTTCAAAATAAGAAAATTCATCACAAAGATGTCTGTTAGTTATTGCAATCATATTTTCATACATAATATTTTACCGGCCTTTCTGGTACAAAATTGTTATTGCGGCATGTTTCTTTATGGATTATAATGGATAAAATTATAAAAAACAACAGAATAGGAGATAATAAGTATGTATACATTTACTAAGGATTGTCTTATTGGAATAGAAGCAATAGATAAAGAACATGAGCAGCTTTTTAAGATGATAAACGATGCAGCAAAAATGCTTAACGATGGACAGGTAAGCGTTCTGCCGTAAAAAATGTTGTTAATCATTTGAAAGATTATGCGGCAGAGCATTTTGCACATGAGGAAGCTTATATGGAAAAGATAGGTGACCCGGAGCTTGCACGTCAGAAAAAAGAACATGCTTCATTTGCGGCAAAAGTTGCCGGTGTTGATTTTGATTCAATGACAGATGAGGAGGCTGTAAAAGAGCTTACAGAACTTGTGAAATTCCTTGCAAAATGGCTTTATCATCATATTCTTGGCAGCGATATAATGATTGGCAAAATGATATCTGAAAAGCCGGCAGGTGCGGGAGACAATCAGAAAAAGAGCATGTTTGAATTTACAGATGAATACAAAACAGATATTGATTTTGTAGATGATGAACATAAAAAGCTTTTTGAGATTATTGAGCGTACATATGATGTAATTAATAATCCGTTTCTTGCAGATAAATATGATTCAATTGTTTCTATTATTGCAGAACTTAAAGATTATACAGAACTTCATTTTAAGGATGAAGAGAATTATATGGAAAAAATCGGTTATGAGGGACTTGCAGCACAGAAACTTGCACATGAGTCATTTGTTGAAAGACTTGCAGAAATTAATATGGAAGAGGTTGATGACAGCCAGCATGAGTACCTCTGCGAACTTATAGATTTCCTTCTTGGATGGCTTAAAAACCATATTTTGAAGATGGATAAAAAAATCCCGGTAAAATAATAAATAGAACATCATTTTATGATAAAAACCGCAGCTCCGGAGTAAATACCGGAATTGCGGTTTTTGTTTATTTTATATATCCATTCTGCTTTAATGATTGTTCAATTTCATCAAGAATCTCTTCACTTGGAGCTTCGATAGTGTGGAAATGTTCATTACATGTCACATTTTTAAGAAGTGATGAATTGCCGCTTTCCACATCTTTAATGAATCGGGCGACATCACGTCTTGAGGTAATATCGAGCTTTGCTTCAAAACGGCCGTATACATTGTGGTCAACAAAGACATTGAGAACTTTGCCGCCTAAATCAACGATTAAAGAAAGCTCATCAGCAGTCTGGTCATCGCTGTGTGAAACTTTAAATGTGCGAGTAAAAACCTTTGGCTTTGGAGCGATAACATATCCGCGGTTTGTTGAAAGGATATCATTTCCTGAAGCACGAAGAAGAGCAATATCCTGTACAACTGCCTGTCTGCTCACGCTGAAATGATTAGCAAGAGCAGTGCCTGATACAGGAACAGGACTGTGTTCAATATAGTCTATTATTTTATTGCGACGTTCTTCTCCATTCATTTTATTTTTAACCATGCCTTTCTACATTTCTTCGTTATATAAATATTTCATGTAAAATAAAATTATATTCTGTGAAGATTTTTGAGGGAAATATCCATAATAGGTGCTGAATGTGTAAGTGCACCGCTTGAAATATAGTCTACGCCGATATTAATTAATCTGTCAATATTTTCTTTTGTTACATTTCCTGAACATTCTGTTTTTGCTCTGCCGTCTATTATTTTTACAGCTTCTTTCATCTGTTCAGGTGTCATGTTGTCAAGCATGATGATGTCTGCACCAGCTTCGACAGCTTCGCGTACCATGTCAAGATTTTCAGTTTCAACCTCGATTTTTCTTACAAATGGGGCATAGTCTCTTGCCATTTCAACGGCTTTTCTGACACTTCCGGCTGCACCGATGTGGTTGTCTTTAAGGAGAACACCGTCGGAAAGATTGTAGCGGTGATTGTATCCGCCGCCGACTGTAACGGCATACTTTTCAAAGATTCTGTTGTTTGGAGTTGTCTTTCTTGTATCGAGAAGACGGGTTTTGGAGCCGGAAAGCAGGTCGGCGATACTTCTTGTGTATGTTGCAATTCCGCTCATTCGCTGAAGGTAGTTAAGTGCAGTTCTCTCGCCTGACAAAAGGACTCTTATGTCGCCTTTTATGATTCCCATAAGCTGGCCTTTTGTAACTTTGTCGCCGTCTTTTACTTTCATATCAAATTCAGTATTTTCATCAAGGAGGCTGAATACACGCATAAATACATCAAGTCCGCATATTATTCCGTCCTGTTTGCATATAAGTTCAACTTCTCCCGGACATGCATCAGGCATTACGGCATTAGTTGTTATATCTTCACTTGTTATATCTTCGGCAAGAGCCTGCTGTATCAGATGGTCTGCATTTAATTTCATTGTTATTGAATTCATGGTAAAAATCCTTTCGTGCAATATTGGTATTTATTGTTATAAAAATAATATTTAAGCTGATTTTTTGGCATTTGTTTCATTTTTAGCACGTTCTATTTCATTTAAAATAGATTCGCGGTAGTTTGCAGCGATTTCTTCTTTATTAGTATAAAGTGATGTGTTGATATTATCAATTATAAAATCCGGGCACTGCAATGTATTGTCAAAATCCATGTCATTGACAGCACGTTTCGCAAATACAAGACTTTCAAGAAGTGAGTTGCTGGCAAGGCGGTTGGCACCATGTACGCCGTTGCAGCTTGTTTCACCGGCTGCATACAGGTTATTCATTGTTGTTTTACTCTTCATATTAACTTTTACGCCGCCCATAAAATAGTGCTGTGCAGGAACAACCGGAATAGGTTCTTTTGTGACATCATAGCCTTCCTCAAGACAGTGCTCATATATATTAGGAAAATGATTTTGTATCACTGCTTCGTCAATAGGTGCAAGCGACAGCCATACGTGATTGCTGTTTTCCTTTTCCATTTCATTAAATATTGCTGCTGCAACAACATCTCTTGGCTGTAATTCATCTGTGAAACGCTCACCTTTTCCATTAAGAAGGACGGCACCTTCACCGCGGACGGATTCTGAGATTAAGAAACGTCTTCCGGGTTTTGAAGAGTAGAGTGTTGTAGGATGAATCTGTATGTAATCAGGATGTTCAAGTTCAATATTGTGATTTAAGGCTATTGCAAGTGCATCGCCTGTGAGCTGTCTGTAATTGGTTGAGTGTGTATACAGACCGCCGATGCCGCCACATGCCCATAATGTGTACGGTGCCGTTATTGCATAGAGAGTATCATTTTCACCGGCTGCAATGATGCCGTAGCATGTGTTATCTTTTTCGATGATATCAAGCATTGTAGTGTTTTCCATTATTGTTATGTTGGAACGGTTTCGTACCTGTGCAAGCAGTTTTGATGAGATTTCTTTTCCTGTTATATCTTCGTGAAAAAGAATTCTAGATGTTGAATGTGCACCTTCTCTTGTAAATGCAAGACTGCCGTTTTCATTATGTTTGAAGTCAACCCCGTAACCTATAAGTTCACGGATTGTGTCCTGTGATGAACGAATCATTATATCTACAGCCTCAGGATTGTTTTCATAATGGCCTGCACGCATAGTGTCTTCATAGTAGCTGTCGTAGTCATTATCGTTTTTTAACATGCATATACCGCCCTGTGCAAGAAATGAATCACTTTCTTCGGCAGTTGATTTTGTTATCATGATTATGTTTTTATCCTCAGGAAGGCTGAGTGCTGCATACATTCCGGCAACGCCTGTGCCTGCTATAACTATATCTGCATTGATTTTTTTCAGGTTTGAATTATTCTGCATAATAATCTCCATTCTGCAAACGATTGTGTTAATGTCTGCTTATTTTGCAAGTTCGAGCATTTTATCAAGTGATGCAAGAGCTTTATCTTTTAAATCGTTGTCTAAGAAAATTTCATTTTTACCGGTTTTTAAGACATCAAGTATTTTTTCAAGAGTGACTTTTTTCATATTTACACATGTAGGAAGTCCGACAGTATAGAATGTTTTGTCAGGATATCTTTCTCTTAATTCGTATAATACGCCGCATTCTGTGCATATGATAAATGAAGCGGCTTTGCTTTCTCCGGCATACTTTATAATTCCTGATGTACTGCCGATGAAGTCGGAGAGTGCAAGCACGTCCTGTGTACATTCAGGGTGGGTAAGAACTTCGGCATCAGGATACTTCTTTTTACATTTGGCAAGTTCTGCGGCACTTATGCCTTTGTGGATAGGACAGAATCCCGGATTGAAAATGAAGTTTTTTTCAGGAATCTGGCTTGCAACATATCTTCCGAGATTTTCGTCAGGTATAAAAAGAATGTTTTTATTAGGGAGAGCTTTGACAACTTTTACAGCATTTGCGGAAGTTACACACACATCAGAGTGGCTTTTTAAAAGTGCAGTTGAGTTTATATAACAGACAACGGCAATGTCATCATATTTTTCTTTTACTTTTTCTATGTATTCAACAGTTGCCATATGTGCCATCGGACAGTCAGCATGACTGTCGGGCATAAGTACTGTTTTTTCAGGGTTTAAAAGCTTTGCACTTTCGCCCATGAACGACACACCGCTTAAAACGATAATATCGGCATCAGTCTCCTTTGCAACTTTGCTTAAATAATATGAATCACCTGTATAATCGGCTACTTCTTTGACATCATCATCGACGTAGTAGTGAGACAGAATGACTGCATTTTTTTCTTTTTTAAGACGGTTGATTTCTTCAATAATATCCATAATTAAATAAAGCCCCGGTAATGAGGCGGCCTCCTTTGGTATTTGCTAAAATATTACGTGAGATTATAGCATAAGACTTTACATGTGACAAGACACATGTTAAAAAATATCTTTACATAAAGTTTACACCGGAGTATTGGATGTAAATGAAAAGCTACTTATTAATATAATTTTTAGTTGTGGTAAAAATATTTTTATTATATAATATTAACATGTCTGTGTATGCAGACACGGCACTGGCCCGGCGTTATAATTTTAATTTATAATTTAAAATGGAGATATAATATGCAATATACGTTTATTCAGTTGATATTTTTATTTTTTGTATACTCTTTCCTCGGATGGATTTTTGATATGACAGTGGCTGCTATCAGATATGGAAAGATTTTAAACAGAGGATTTCTTAATGGACCACTCAGTATCCAGTATGGAATTATTATGATTATAGTTCTTCTTGATATTAATGATTTGTGGGATTACCCACTTTATCAGTTTATTACATGTATGGTTATTGTATTTATGACGGAATATGCGTCAGGTGCAATTTTGAAGAGAATTACAGGAAGACGTTTCTGGGATTATTCTGATATGAAGCTTAATGTCGGTGGATATACATGTGCATTCAGCGTGCTTGGTTGGGGATTTACGGCAGCAGTTACTGTATGGCTTATCAATCCGCTGGTGTGCATTGTCTATTCGCTTATTCCTGTAAATGTTGTAAAAGTTCTTGAGATTATTGCGATAGTTGTGTTTTTAATTGATTTGTTTGTGACAGCAGCAACTATGTTAAAATGGCATTATGCAGGCGGAATATATGGTAATGTGGCTGACACGCTCAAAAAGACAAAGAGCACGCTCGGAAGAAAAACATATGAAATTATTTCAAGGCGTATGTATAAAGCATTTCCTGAGCTTGTAGGTCAGGAAATTAATGACGAAGTAGGTTTTGGAAGGACTAAGGACAGAATATTTGCAAAGGGGCTTTGCATAGATAAGCTTGTGTGGATATTTTTTGTTAGTGCATTAATCGGAGACTGGGTTGAGACTGTGTTTGTGTGGGCTACTTCCGGTGTATTTATGAGCAGAAGCAGTCTTATATACGGAACATTCAGTATTGTATGGGGACTTGGAGGTGCATTGGCAACTGCCATGCTTTATCCTTTAAAGGATAAGAATCCGCTTTTTATATTTGCAGGAGGCTTTTTCCTCGGCGGAGTTTATGAATACAGCTGTTCTGTTTTTACGGAAGTTGTATTCGGAACAGTATTCTGGGATTACAGCCATCTTCCATATAATATTAACGGAAGAGTGAATCTTCTTTTTTGCGTATACTGGGGAATAGCGGCAATAGCATGGGTAAAACTTCTATATCCGGCGGCAAGCTTTTTACTTGAAAAGATACCACCTGTTGCGGGAAAGATAATGACATGGATTATAGTTATATTTATGGTGCTTGACATGGCTGTTTCAGGTGCAGCGATAAGCAGATATGTCTCAAGAAAAGCCGGAGTTGAAGCGTCAAATCCTGTTGAGCATATGTGTGACAGCATTTATAAGGATAAGCTGATAGAAAGAATTTATCCTAATATGAAGATTCAATAAAGAGTATAAAAAAGCCATGCAGTGTTGTAATTCATGGATTACATTCCAAAGTTACATCATGTGCATGGCTTGCTTTTTATTTAATTTACAGATAGAAACGTCCGGATGCTCCGCATGGAAGCACAAGTCCGTTAGATGTTACAGGCAGTCCGACTTCCTGAGAGTCAACATGACCGTTAAATTTCTTTAATTCGGTATTTAAAAGATAACTTAAAACTGCAGGCTGAAGTCCTGTCGTGTATGAGTTGATAAGGAAAAATAAAGGCTTGTCTGTAAGAAGTCCGGCACACTTAGATACAAGCGGATGGATTGCATCTTCTATTTTCCAGATTTCACCCTTAGGACCGCGGCCGTAAGATGGGGGATCCATAATAATTGCATCGTAGTGATTGCCACGTCGGATTTCACGTTCTACAAACTTGACACAGTCATCTACAATCCAGCGTATCGGCTTATCCGAAAGCCCGGACAGCTTCGCGTTGGTGCGCGCCCAGTCAACCATGCCCTTTACTGCGTCCACATGGCACACGGAGGCTCCCGCCGCAGCGCATGCGAGCGTAGCTCCGCCGGTGTAGGCGAACAGGTTCAGCACGTTTATCGGGCGGTCTGCGCCGCGGATAGCGTTCATGCAGTAGTCCCAGTTGACCGCCTGCTCCGGGAACAGCCCGGTGTGCTTGAATCCGGTGGGCTTCACCATAAATGTGAGTTCCCCGTACTTTATCTGCCAGCTCTCCGGGAGCTTCCTGCGGTAATCCCAGGAGCCTCCGCCGGAGGACGAGCGGTTGTACTTTGCGTGGGCGGTGCGCCACTCAGGAGCCTCGCCGGAGCATTTCCAGATTATCTGCGGGTCGGGGCGGATAAGGGTGACGTCGCCCCAGCGCTCCAGCCGTTCGCCGTCTGATGTGTCGATAAGGCAGTAGTCCTGCCACTTGTCTGAAAGTCTCATTCTTTTGTCCTCTGTTCCTGCTTATTCTTAACGCTCACCCAACTTGATGGGGTGGCGAACAACAGTCTTTAACCTCTCCGGAGCACATTTTCGCGGGTCTGAAAGATATATTTCATGGTGCATGCGTTCAGCGCGTATATCCGGAACACAGCCATTCTGTGCCGCATGCTCGTGCATCGCTTCTATCGTTTTCGGCTCGTCGTCATATGGACCGATATGCATGCACTGCACGCACAGCCCTTCATCATAAGTAAAGAACTCCACTTTGGAAAGGTCAAGCTTCTTTTTTCTGGCAGCTTCCCCGACCGCCCAGTTAAATTCATCAGCAGTAACAAAATCAGGAAGCCTGATTGCCGAAATGAAGTGAAATTTCTCTTTATGGGAATAGTCGATGGAATCCGAACCTTCCTGCCGCCAGAATCCCTCAAGCGGAGGAACCACATAATCAAAATAGCCCGCCATTCTGTGGCTGCCCATTTTGCTCATCTTTATAGTGAACGCAACCGCATACAGCAGCCCGATGGATTCCTTGTACTCGCCGTTTTCGCTGTTGGGGTCTCCCGTCCCGCGAACTGCAATATAGTTCATCTTGGGGATTTTTACAATACCAGGCTTCTTTGGCGGCATATAGAACTCTTTATATTCCTTTTTGAAATCAAACGGCATATTTTAAATCTTCTCCCACTCAACGCACTCCGGCAGCTTCATTTCATTCATGAACGCCTCGGCTATCTCTAGTATCTTCTCCTCCGGAACTATCTGCCCGCGGTTGAGCTGATACACCTCGCCGTCGATGTTGACGTCAATGGTTCCGTGGCGGGTCTTGTCGCCGATGGAAACATACGCCGTGCCGCCCTCGCTCTCGAAATAATTAATGGAAGCGCCGTCCTCGCAGCAGAGTATCGCCATGCAGGGGTAGGAATCCGTGCCCTCGC
>ENA-OOXM01001136-OOXM01001136.1-human-gut-metagenome-genome-assembly--contig:-NODE-1136-length-21055-cov-2.411619_pt1 | contig 21055 bp, 8 predicted proteins | sample MGYA00241589_ERZ501347 | MGnify/ENA primary metagenome ERZ501347 (study PRJEB25962, sample SAMEA2042832) | human gut metagenome | biome: human gut; feature: human-associated habitat; material: faeces...
CCCAGGATTTCGTACATAAAGAGATGGAACACACTTTTCAGTTCTTCCAGATCTTCTGCGGAAATAGTGGCTTTCTTGTCCAGAACCGTATTAATCATACGGGCGCCGTCAAACAGATGGGCGATGACAATCGGTGAGTTCAAGTCATCATTCATGGCTGTATAACACTTTTCACGCAAGTCTTTTACCCCCTCTATGCCGGTGGTTTGTGTTGCCGGAGTGATGCGTTCAAGACCTTTCACAGCTTCTGTCAGCCGTTCCAATCCTTTTTCGGCTGCTTGTAATGCTTCGTTACTGAAGTCCACTGTACTGCGGTAATGTGCCTGAAGGATGAAGAAACGGATGGTCATGGGGCTGTAGGCTTGTGTCAGTAACTTGTGAGTACCGTGAAAGAACTCATCCAAGTTAATAAAGTTGCCGTATGATTTTCCCATCTTCTGCCCATTAATGGTAATCATGTTGTTGTGCATCCAATAGTGAACCATGTCATCTCCTTGTGAAGCCACGCTTTGTGCGATCTCACATTCGTGGTGTGGGAAAATTAAGTCCATTCCCCCTCCATGAATATCGAAATGCTCGCCCAAATATTTTTTGCCCATTGCGGTACATTCACAATGCCAACCGGGAAAACCGTTACTCCACGGGCTTGGCCAGCGCATGATATGTTCGGGTTGTGCACATTTCCACAGAGCGAAATCGGCAGGATTACGCTTCTCGCTTTGACCGTCCAGTTCGCGGGTGGTGTTCAGCACATCGTCCAGGTTACGGCCGGACAGTTTGCCGTAATGATGGTCTTTGTTGTATTTTGCTACATCGAAATAAACGGAACCTTCACTTTCATAAGCATAGCCGTTTTTCAGAATTTCTTCTACCAGCTCTATCTGTTCAATGATATGACCTGATGCATGTGGCTCGATACTGGGTGGAAGTACATTCAAGGCTTCCATTGCCTTGTGGTAGCGATTGAGGTAATATTGTACTACTTCCATGGGTTCCAATTGTTCCAAACGGGCCTTTTTGGCGATTTTATCTTCGCCTTCGTCTGCATCGTGTTCCAGATGACCGACATCGGTAATGTTACGGACATAACGTACCTTGTATCCCAGATGGGTAAGATAACGGAACAGGATATCGAACGTGATGGCGGGGCGTGCGTGTCCTAAATGGGCATCGCCATATACGGTAGGACCGCATACATACATACCTACATGAGGGGCATGCAAGGGAACGAAAAGTTCCTTTTGACGGCTTAATGTATTGTAAATGGTTAGTTTATTTTCCATAATTCATTCTATTAGAATTGCAAAGTTATAAATTAAAGTGTGTATTTGGCTAATAATTAACAAAAAATCTGATGCTGATGTCCTCTGCTTGTCTACAAATGGTGTTTGTTGGTTTAAAGGATAGAGATTTATGGTAATAAATAAAAGTAGGTTGTCTTTGAATGTAAAAGAACAGAATGATGATTTTTTGTATGGAGATTAGGGAACCTAACTCTTTTTCCTTTTCATGAAATAGGTTTCTCTTGTTTCTGTTTATGATCTTTAATCTCTGCTATTGATTTGTAAAACAGGACCACTGCCTCATAAACCTTGGTGTTGTTTTACGGGGCAGTGGTGGTGTTTCTATATGAAGTTTGCGTGCGGGAGCGGGAATGTTATTTGGATTTCTTTCCCCAATACGTCTTGTTGTTGGCATAGCCGGCATAGACGATGGTATGGGTACGTGGATTGGCTTCCCAATCGGTTTCACGTTGCAGATAAAGTTCCACTCCGTTAACAGTCAGAATCTGTTGGCCGGCGTCATAGCTCCACATACTGCCTTTCCAGGTACCTTCGGTGATAGTGTGGTCGGCGGCGAGAGTCATTGTTGCTGAAGTTCTCTGCTCTCCATATTTGTATGTAAGGTCGATGTGTTCCCAATTGCCGGGCAATTCTTCTTCGGTGATGGCTACTTTGGGAACGGCTCCGTAACGTTCGGGCATTACGAGAGGCCAACCGTTTTTCGTCCAGCGGATGCTGCGTAGATGTCCCATCATGATGGCGTTACTGGCGTTGATGCCCGGAACATCCTTAGGCATGCGACCTTGTGAGACGTAGAACCAGTTGTCTTTGCCATCGTCGAAGATAGCGCAGTGGGCGATGCCTACCCAGCCGTAGCCTTTGCTGAACTTATAGGGATGAGTCACTATGGGCAGTGCATCGGCACCGGCGGTCACGTCTTTGCCGTCAATGCCTACGTAGGGACCAGTGATGCTCTTCGAACGGACTACACGGGTGTTGTAGGGCACGTCAAGGGCGTCGTAGGCCAGGAAGAGGTAGTAGTAGCCATCGCGGTAAATGACTTCGGGACCTTCACTGGCTTGCCAGCGGTTACCTGTCTGGCGGGTGGCGATTAACTGACCATACTCAGCAGGTGCTTGGCCTGTAGCCCAAGGTTGGCCCAAAGTTTCGGCAGGCTTGCCTGTCTCGCCATTGAGTTTGAGAGCAGCTATGCCGCTATGCCATGAACCGTAGACCAACCAGTGTTCGCCTTCGGGCGTGATGATGTAAGAGGGGTCGATGGCATTCCATTTATAATAGCAATTGGCCCAATCATCCGGCTTCACGTTGAAGTTAAGTCCTTTGTCGGAAGCATTGGTGATGACGTAGCCTTTGTCTACCCATCCGTCGTTGTTGGAGGGATCGTTGTTTTCCATCAGGCCGATAAAGGCGCGCTCCGACCAGGTGTTGGCACCGTTGAGTGTGCCAGGGCAGACGATGGAATAGTACATGCGATAGAGGCCGTTCTTTACCTTGCGTACTACGGGAGCCCAATAGCCGAAGTCATTAATATTAGGGTTAACTTCGGCAAGTCCCATTTCTTTTCGTATTTCATTGAGCTTGGGCACTACCCATTCGGGCAGGTTCTTCATTGTACCGCCGAGGTATTCCCAGTTGACAAGGTCCTTGGAGCGACGACCGTGGAAGTGGCCGCCTGCGGTGTGGACGTTGCCGTATGAAGCATCCGTCTGATACATGTAATAATAACCATCTTCGGCCAATACCACCGAGGGGTCGTGTACGTTGGCAAGATTCCATTGAGAGCGTTTGCTCCAGTCACTTATCGAGGTATAGTCATCGGAGTAGGTGGGGGCCACGTAATTCTTGAGTTCATCGTCTAAGCTTAAGCTTTCTGTGGTGGCCGTGATCACCTCAGAATAGACATAGCGGCTGTCACAGTAGACGTATGCACGGATATAGTAAGAGGTACCGGTGGTCAAGGTTGAGAGGGTGGCGCTGAAATTCTCATCGGCATTCACCACGTGGTCTTTGATAGTCGGTGTGGAAGTTGCTGTACTGTAACAGAAGCCTTTCTTGACTATTTGGTTCAGATCACCCGTAACCGACGCGGTGACGGTCAATGAGGTGGGTGTGGTTGTAGTTACTTTCGGAGTACTTACAGTTGCATAATAGCGGTCTATATCTTCGCTGTTGTCAGAACAAGCGGCTAAAACAAGGAATATTGGTAAGAACATCCACAATGGTAATAGTTTTTTCATCTGTTGATAGTTTAAAGACCATGCCGCTTCTTCCTGAGGAAAACGGCATGGTTTGTGTGATTACTGATTCGGATTAGAAGACGAGATGGCCGCCTTCAATCGTTAAAGCGAAGTTCAAGTCGTTCATATCTACTTTGTTGATCCCTAAATAGTATTGGGCATAGGAGGTACCTGAAGTGCCTTCCATTACCGCCTGAATGTCGGTTGTACCATTGCCGCAATTGGTCACGTAGACGGTGACTTTGGCTCCGTTCATATCGGCAAGCCAAGTAGCCCAGTCGCCTTGTGTACCGTTGTGAACGAGGCTGGCATTTCCATCGTATCCTGCACCCCATCCATAGTTGTCGGCGCGTACCACTGCATATTCGGCAAGATCGGCTTTGCGGAGAACGACAGCGAAGTTGCTCCAGTTATTAGCCAGGCTGGTGTAATTGGTGAAGCTGATGGACTTAGTTTCACCGGTCGGCACGTTGAAATTGTCAGAAAAGACAGTCCACCACTCCGTTGTATTGTCTTCGGTTCCCAGAATATCTGCAGAGTTGCTGACAGTGGAAACTGTTGATTCGGCCACTTTAACTGCTACGGTAGCGGTAGCTTCATCGGCAGTAATGGTTACGGTCTGTGTACCGGCTTTGGCGACAATGGCAGAGAAACTGAGTTGTGTGTTGTCAATAATTTGGGTGCTTCCGTCGGCATAAGTAGCCGTTACTTTCAATCCTTCCGGAAGGAATGCCAGCGTACGATCCGTCATCGCTTCGGTTGCAGCCGAAGTATAATAGTAATATTGTGTATGTGTAGGTTGAGCCGTCACTTGGATGGATACAATCTTTTCCACTACTTCAAACGTAGCATTGGCTACCACCGGCAAGTTGCAATTCTCACCCTTGAAGGTCTTGTTATAGATGGCTACCAGTGTCTTCGTACCCAGTTCTTCCATATTGGGGATGGCGGTGAACTGGAGTTCTTCGGCGGTTACGGTCTTAGTCACCCCTTCTTCGAAGCTGACGACGGCAGTAATACCGACCACGGCTTCTTCGAGTGAAGTGCCGGCATTGACCTGATCGGGTACATTTTGCAGTACCATCGAGAGCGGATTCTTGTCCTCGGCAGAAGTAAGGCCACCGATAGGAATGATGTTTGATTGTAAGAAGTTGATATAAGAGCCTTCAGGTACTAGGAAACAGCGGATGTTGGTATTGCTCTTGTCTATATTCAGATTGGGTAACTTGTACGGCTGTTTGTAGGTTTTGGTTGCCGAGGCGTTCTGGATTTTGATAGAGAAGGCATTTTCATTGGTGCGGTCTACGGTGAGTGTTACTTTGCCGCCCAATTTCTGTACAGTTTCGTCCAGATTATCAACGGGTGACAGCATCAGCGTGCTGGATGTGTATTTGAAAAAAAGATGGGAACCCCATTGGGAGTTATAGGCCAAAGTATCGTTTGTGGTATCAAAACGATAAGCGCCATATTCCGTGTATCCTTCACCTCCGCGGTCTGCGTCATTGGTAATGACTAGGGCGAAGTTTTTATAATAGGTATTGTCGGCAGGGTTGATGTTGAGGTTGAACACTCCATGCCACTTCTGACCATCGGGCACGACGTAATACTTGGAGAAAGCTGTCCAGAAACCGGAGGTGTAGTCCGTATTACCGAAGGAGTAGACATCTTCCTGCATACCTTCCAGTACTTCTTCTTCCGGCTCTTTCTTTGAATCTGCTATAGAGTCCACTTTCTCGGAGATCCAGTCAGGGGCGTTTACATCATATAACTCGCCACCCTCGCAGCTTGACAATGCCATCAACCCCAAGGTGATGGAACAGCAAACGTATACTAATTTTCTGAGTATTCTCATTGTCTTAAATTTTAATAGGTTTGTTTATTTGCTTAAGTCAACAACCGGACGAACTGTCCATCCATTTTCACTGAAATAAGTAGAGTTGTCTGTGCTGAAGTTCGCGGAGTTACCACTCAAATTGGGGTTCTTGTTCAACAACTGCTGTACGATGGGCAGGAATTCGTGTCCGGGTAAGTAAGTGTCGAAAGAACTTTTCAGTTCGGGATCGGTTGCGATATCGTTGTAGTTTACAGGGTCCTTGGTTCCGATTAAAGAACGGCGTACGACGCTGTGTTCCTTGAGTTGTTGCAAACGGTCATTTTTATAGAAGAATCCCCAGCGGATAAGGTCGAATCCGCGTCCGAACTCGCACCCGAATTCCTTCGGACGCTCCACATTGGCAATCTGCTCGAAGAGTTTGTCGGCTGTAGGGAAGTCAGCCAGTTCAAGGTCGGGCAAGTCAGCACGGTTGCGCACTTCGTTAATCCAGTCGATGGCCTGTTGTGTGGGGCCGTTGACTTCGTTTTCACATTCGGCAGCACGGAGCAGCACGTCGGAGTAGCGCATCAGACGCAAGTTGATTCCATCGTGCAAACCTGTAATAACCGTGCTATAGAGACCGGTACGAAGGTTTGTGAACTTGGCGATGGGTAGACCACCGTATGTGTTGTTGGTTACGATGTTGTCGGTGGCTGTAAGTTTGCTCGTATAAGCTACATTGCCATATTCAAAGTCTTCCCAATCGGATTCGTAAGTACCGATGGTCCAGTACAGACGTGGGTCGAGTTTCCCGTCAGTTGTACGTTCAGCTTTGAAGAGATGGTAGAGCCACGGGGAAGCCGAGATGTCTGCCCAACCACCATAATTGCCGGGAGCGAAGTTACTCTCGATGGCCGAACCTTGGGTGGCATTCGGGCTGGTGTTCACCGGAGTCCACTCGTCGTCGGTTCCTTGTGATTCTAAGTCAAGGAATTGCACTTCGAAAAGGCTTTCCTTGTTGTTCTCATAGGCAGGACCTTCACGAAAGTTGTCGCCATAGTTATCCATCAGTTCATAAGTACCATATTTCTTGCCGATAATGTCTTTCAGCACAGTAAGGGCATCTTTGAATTTATGGCGTGTCATGAGCGCACGGGCATAGTAGCCGGCTGCAGCACCGCAGGTGGCACGTCCTTTTTCCCATTCACCACCTTGATCTCGTGAGGGTAACAATTCCATGGCTTCTTTGAAATCACTTTCCACTTGGTCCAGCACGGCATCATAGGTGCTGTTGCCGGTATAAAGTCCATCCAATGAAGAATAGGTAGCATAATCTGTGATGAGGGGTGGGTTCTGGTAATAACCAACCAGATTGTAGTATGACAGGCCACGCAGGAAGAGTACTTGTCCTTTGATGCGTTTCATTTTCTCGGAAAGCTGGCTGTTGTCTTCATCGCAACGGGAAATGGCAAAATTACATACATTAACGGTGTAGTACCATTCGCGCCAGGGCCACCACGTGATGTCCGAGGTTACTTCCGCATTCAGGTCATCGAAAGGCAGATACCATACTTGTGATGAATTCCAGGCTTCATCGCCACGACACACATCAATGGTGTAGCCTACACGGGCGTAAGAACCTTCCATACGGATATGGTTATAGGCGGCAATAACGCTCTCTTCCAAATCATCGGCATTGAAGCCGAATGTGTTTGAGGTTTGCTGGTTGGGATTCAACAGCTCCAAATTATCATTGCAAGAAGCCAATGTGCCTAATCCCAAAATGAGAGCCAATGCATATTTATTGAGTTTCATATTGTTATGTTTTTAGTGATTAGAAAGTGAAATGAACACCACACATGAAGGTACGTGCGGTAGGATAAGAACAGAAGTTATATCCCGGTGTGAAGGTACCTCCTGCATAGTCCACATTGTAACCTTTGTAGCCGGTAAAGGTGTGCAGGTTCTGTGCCGACACGTAGAAACGTACATCCGATACGTATTTGCCAAACCATTCGTTGGGGAAGTTGTAGCCCAGTTCTATATTGGCAATTTTCCAATAAGCTGCGTTCTGAATTTTGCGGTCGCTGAAGAGATCGTTCCAGGCCAGGCTGGCACTGTTGGTGACATAGGTACGTGGTACGCTGGAAAGATAGGTGCTGCCGTCTTCGCTGAAGCGATTGGCGTCGAGCATGGCTACGTCTTTGTTGCCCCAGCCATAGCAAGAGTTCAGAGAGTTGTGGATGTCGTCGCTAACATGATAGTTGAGTGCACCGAACGTAGCGATGCTCAGATCGAAACGTTTGTATTCAAAGCGGGCGTTCAAACCGAAGTTGATCTTAGGCATACCGCTGCCCAGTACTACTTGGTCATAGGCATCCACCTTTCCATCGGGCTTTCCGTCGGGACCGCTTACGTCCTTATAGAGGCAGTCACCAATTTGGGCGCCTTCTTGTGTGGCATGGTTGTCCAAGTCAGCTTGTGTGCGGGCGATGCCATCATAAACCCATCCGTAGAACTTACCGATTTCTTCACCTACGTTGGTGATGTAGGCACCGGATATATATGAATCGGTACCGAAGCCCAATGAGGTTACGCGGTTACGGATGGTGCTCAAGTTGGCTGACACTTCATATTTGAAGTCGTGGTCGCGGTTGCGGTAGGTAGTCGTAAATTCAAAACCTGAGTTATTCATCGAGGCGGCGTTCATCGTTACAGTGGTGTTGGATACACCGGCTTGCTCAGGAACTGGAACGGCATACAGCAGGTCTTCACTGGTATTCTTGTACCATTCAGCGGTGAATTCCAAACGGTTGTTGAAGAAGGCGAGGTCGATACCTACGTTGTAGCTTTTCTTCTTTTCCCAAGAAAGGTTATTGTCTACGAAAGTAGAAATGGCAGAACCGGTGATGGGTGTGTTACCAAAGCTATAAGTCATGTTGTTACGTGCCATTACAGCCTGATACATGTATTCACCAATGTTTTCGTTACCGAGCTCGCCATAGCTGGCACGTACCTTGAACATGTTGACAATGTTTCTGTTGAAGGGGAAGAAAGTTTCCTTGTCAAAACGCCATCCTAAAGATACGGAGGGGAAAGTACCCCAACGGATATTCTTGGACAAGCGGGAACTGCCGTCGCGGCGCACGGTTGCCGAGAACAGGTAACGGTCATCGTAGTTGTAGTTGATACGCCCGATGTAGGATAGGAGGGTGTGTTTGTATTCGAAGCTTTCGGCATAAGTGTTGGCGGCATTCTGAAGTTGCAGGAAGTAAGGCTCGGTGAAGTTGACGCCCCAGCCTGTCAACAGGTCGGTGTTTTCTTCTTCGTAAGTCTGGCCGGCTACCAGGTTAAAATGGTGTTTGCCGACGGTAGCATCATAAGTCAGCACGTTTTCAATCAAAGCATCGGCATAAGAACGGCTAGCCTTGGTGAGGCGTTCGTTGCTCTTGGCCAGATAGACACGATTGCTCTGTACCCATGCGGGAATCCAGGTGAAGTCCTTGCAATGGGTTTTGCTGTAAGAGAGATTGACTTTATAGTTGAGCTTGTGATTCTTGCTGTCAACGCCAATCATCTTCAGGAGATCCACATCGGCGGAAGCTGTTCCTACGAAGCGGTCCACGCGGGTGTTGCGCTTCAGCAGATTGTTGACTAGCAAGGGGTTGGAAGCCGAAATGTCACCATGTACAGTATCGTAGTAAACACCATAGCCGTAAGAGTCATAGTTGAAGTTATTGGCGATACCTACCAGATTGTCAAGTACCCAAGTAGAGTTGTCATAGGCTTTGATGGTGGGCTGCATCAGCAAAGTACCACGCAGCACATTGGTTACGTCGCCATACAGACCTTGAACGTATTCGGAAGCGTTTGACAACCCCATGTTGTCTTGATCGGAGTGAGAGTAAACCAGGCTGGTATGGAACTTGATGAATTTGGTGTCCATCGTGTTGTTGACACGTGCCGTGTAACGTTCGTAATTAGGACCGGCGCCTTCCAGTGTTCCTTTCTGGTTGTAGTAGTCTAATGAAACATTATAGGTGTTGTGGGCGCCGCCACCGGAGAGATTCACATTGTGATTCTGACGGATACCTGTTTTGAATACTTCTTTAAACCAGTTGGTATTGGTGTTGTCCTGGAAATGATATTTTCCGGTGGTACTGTCCAGCTTGTAACCGCCGGGCAGCGGAGTGTTGGAGTTGGCGCATGCCTGACCGATGTACTGGCTGTATTGGTCGGCATCCATTACATCATAGACATTACTGGGGATATAGTCCATACCCACGTAGCCATTGTAGTCTACTTTCAGCGGTTGGTCTTTCTGACCGCGTTTGGTAGTGATGATGACCACACCGTTGGCGGCGCGCGAACCGTAGATGGCAGCGGCTGATGCGTCCTTTAGGATCTGGATGGTTTCAATATCGTTTGAAGAAAAATCGCGGATGGAGGTACCCATAGGAACACCATCGATAACATAAAGAGGAGAAGTGTCACCGAAAGATCCGACACCACGGATGCGGACAGTAGGGTCGGCACCGGGTTGTCCGTCAGAAGTGACTTGTACGCCTGATACTTTACCTTCGAGCATGGTGGAGATATTGGAATGGGATGTCTGTTTCAGGGCTTCCGCATCTACTACGGCTACGGAACCAGTCAAGTCGGATTTCTTCTGTGTACCATAACCGATGACAACTACCTGCTCAAGCATCTGATTGTCGGGTTGCAATTGGATGGATTCAATGATGGCGCGGTTGCGAACAGCTACTTCACGATCCTTGTAGCCTACATAGCTTATCGAAAGGATAGCGTTACCGGCAACCTCCAATTGGAAGTTTCCGTCCACATCAGTAATGGTTCCGCCTTGTCCGTCTTTGATTCTGACGGTAGCTCCTGTGAGGGGTTCACCTTGTTCATCGATAACTTGACCGCGAACCTTGATAGTCGGAGATTGCGCCACGGTAGCCATAACAGGTGTGGAATACACCATCATGCCACCCATAGCATACAGACTAAGCATTACGGAAAATAATAAATGTTTCCTCATTTTTTTAAGTATTAAATTAGTAGATTAAATTGTTGCTGATGTATTGAATTGAGATGTTGGATTATTGTACAATCCAATGTTGAATACTCTAGGTAGACAAACCACAGAGTTTATAAATATGCTGGAGCTATTCTTCATAATATTTAAGATTAGGATTAAATTTTAAAAGCAGGGGTCTCTTCCGAAAGTTGAGTACCGATTGCATGACAAAAGTAAAATTTATGCCGTAAACAGGGGTGGACAAACGGTTTTATAGGGTGGACGAATGGATAATGGAAAAAAATGTATTTATTCCGCTTATAGTTTGCGTCTTTTGGAGGTGGTGAGATAGGCTTAGGAGAAGGCTTTTTTTATATAAAGTCATGTAGCCGGACAACCTGGTGAAGGACTGTCCGGCTACATGAGGGATAAAATACAATTCTCTGAAAGGAATTATTTCACAAGTAAAAATCCTCCTTCCGCCTGCATCGTAATGCTGACTTCATCATTCTTTTTTAATGTTATCTCTTCAGCGTGAGGATTTAGTTTTTTATCGTCCTGATAAAGCATCACTTTATCTCCTTTAGTACACATGGGAAGGTTCAACTTTAATTTCAGCGGTTCTTTTTGTGCATTGATTCCGGCTATGTACCATTTATCGGCATGCCGACGTGCCAGTACTACGTATTTGCCCGGATAGCCGTCAATGAATCTTGTTTCGTCCCATGTGGTGGGAACTTGCTTCATGAAATCCAAACAAACTTGGGGGGCATCGGTCAGGTTATTAGGCGCCAACGCAAAATTCTGAATAGGATTTTGGAATAAAACGGCTGTTGCCAGTTGGAATACATCAGTGGTCTTGCGTATGCTTCCGCCGTCATTGTTGCGGTTGAGGCGTTTGTTGAGGAATGTGCCGCCAAACTCCATGCAACCGATGGTGTTGCGGATAAATGGATGTAGACAGGCATTAAATGCTTCTTCATCGCAAAAATGTTGTTGGAAAATCAGGTTTTCCGATGCGAGCACGGCTTCACTTCCTACATAATTAGGATACATACGCTCCCATCCGCGAGGAAGGGTACAGCCGTGGAAAATGACCATCAGTCCATGATCATCCGCATCGCTCAGGATGGCTTCGTACAGACGCATGGTTTCCTGCTTGTCACCTCCGAAGAAATCTACTTTGATCCCTTTTACTCCTATATTATGTAGCCATTTCATTTCCTTTTTACGGATAATGGGATTGTCCATGTAATTGGTAGGACCTTGCACTATATCATTCCAGTAGCCGCTGGAACTATACCATAAAAATATATCAACCTTCTTGCTGTGTGCATAGTCTATGAAGTCTTTCATACGTTCACGGCCGATGTTGGTATCCCACCAGTTGTCTATCAATACATATTCATATCCCATGGCGGCAGCAAGATCTACATATTTTTTCTGATCGTCGAAATTGATGCTTCCATCCTGCCAAAGTATCCAGCTCCAGGTTCCGCGTCCCATTTTGTATGTATGCTCCGTTGGGTAAAGAGGTTCCACGACATCCCATGGAATCGTTGTTTCTACAATCGGTTTCAGGTTTTCGCCTACAGTAATAGTACGCCAAGGAGTGGAACCGGGCAATGCAAGACCGGGAGATGCCGTACCGTTACCGTTGTTTTCTTCGGGCATGGGGAAAGCGATGGTATAAAGTCCGTCGGCAGTAGCATCGCTTAAGTGTGAGCCACAGTATTTGCTGTCTACTCCGGTTTCACTGATAAGTGCCCAGCCATTTTCTCCTACATGGAACAGACAAGGAAATGTGTAACCGTGCCCATATTGTGAACGTACATTCATAGGAGCGTCAGCCTTATATTCTTCCTCATAGCAGGGTTTGGTGCGTTTCCAACCTATCATGGCGTCACTTTGCGGGCACAGGAAAGTAGTGGTGAAGGAGGGGAAGTCAAAACCGGTAGTTTCTTTTTCTATCACGATGCTTCCCGTATCGCCATATTTGGGCATTTCGTAGCGGAAAGCAATATCGTTGTTGCTTACGCGGAATATTATATTTATATTTTTCTTTTCTTTATTGGTAAAGGTGCATGTAAGTTCATTGGCTTGATAATGAATTTGTGATTGTTTGATACGGTCTTGTGTATAGGTCTTATCTATTTTATTCTCTTTTTGTCCGGTGAAAGTCATATCCCGGCTGAAGTCCCCCACATTGGCAATGAAACCTAAAGGTGAATCTTCCAGGATGGTCTTGTCCTTATAGGTGACGGAATAAACGGGGATGCCTTGTTTTACGGATACATTTACTCTTAAAAAGGAGTCGGGTCCTGTAACTGTAGCTTGTTGGGCAAAAGCTGACATTGTAGTGATGGCAAGCAGCCAAGTCATAAATTGTTTTTTCATGGGTATTAAATATGCTATTATAATGTAGGGCAAAGATAATTTATTTAGCAAGACGAGAGCGTAGAAAAACGGAGCATTTATGGTATACAATCCGTTCATTTTACGCTCTGGAATAAGTCAGTCGGTTCCATTCTCCATCATCGAACTGGGTGTTGTTCCGAAATGTTTTGTAAAGCAGCGTGTGAAGTATTTGGGATCATTGAATCCTACTTCGTATGCTATCTCAGATATATTCATATTGTGCGTCAGCCGGTTACGGATAATAAGTTCCCGCGCAAGATTCAGCCGGTAGTTACGCATGAATTGTCCGGCAGACTGTCCCGTCAGATTTTGCATTTTTTTGTTCATCAAACTTTTGCTTACCCCCATTGCTTCGATGAAATCGCTTATTTCGTAATAGGAGTTCTTATAGTTTTCTTTCACAATCTGCATCGCCTTGTCCAGGAATTTCTTGTCACTGGATTCTTTTTCGATATTCAGTGCATCCACGTCCATACTGTATGAGAACTTTTGTTGGAAACGTTTGCGGTTTTCCAGTATATTGGATATCCGGGCCAGCAGCAAAGTATCATCAAATGGTTTCAGCAGGTATTCGTCTACACCTATACGGAAGCTTTCGATGCGCGATTCGTTGGATGTTTTGGCTGTGAGCATCAGGAAGGGGATATGTGAGATGGCGAAATTGGATTTTACCCGGCGGGACAGTTCCATGCCATCCATGACAGGCATCATCAGGTCGCTAACAATAAAATCCACGTTTTGGGATTGGAGCACAGTCAATGCTTCTTCACCTTGGGATGCTTCAAGTACGTTATAATATTCGGTCAGAATGGAACGGATATAGTCGCGCATATCTTTGTTGTCTTCTACTACCAGAATCGTCAGTTTTCCATTGGTGGCAGGTTGCAATGTCATCGGAGAGTCGACCGGTTCTTTAACTTGCTCTGTTGGTGTGGGCAGACTGTCCGCATCGGCATATTGCAAAGGAAGTAAAATACGGAAAGAACATCCTTTGCTCTGATTATTCTTGGCACAAATTGAACCTCCATGCAACTGGACAATTCGTTTGCATAGATAGAGACCGATTCCAGTCCCGCTTTGTCCGTTGATAGAGGAATGCGTCTTGTTTTGTGATTGGTAGAAGCGGTTGAATACTTTGTCTATCTCTTCTTCGGGCAGTCCTGGCCCCGTATCCCGGATACAGATGAACAACTTTTCCTGCTCTTCCTGGCGGAGGGGGGTGGCATAGATGGTAATTTGTCCTCCTTTGGGGGTAAATTTCAAAGCATTTCCTATTAAATTGACAATCACTTTATGCATGGCATCCTCATCGTACATTATTTCACATGAAGGAAGGCGGAAGCGACGTTCGATGGTTATTCCTCTTTCGGAAGCATATGCGTCGAAGGGTACTAGTAGTTCATTGAGTAATTTGGCAAAATTGCCCGGGTTGCGGACAATTTCCATTTTCCCTGATTCTACTTTGCGGAAGTCCATTAATTGGTTGACCAGTGAGAGCAGATATTTTGAGTTGCGCTCCACAAAATGTAATTGTTCAATGACTTGAGGATTGTAGCTTAGTTTCAATGCTCTTTCTATAGGTCCTACGATTAATGTCAACGGAGTACGGAATTCATGGGTGATATTGGTGAAGAAGGCGAGTTTGTCAACCGTCAATTCCTGCACCTTTTTTGACATTTGGATCAGTTGCCCTTTTTGTTTGGTTATTTTTTCGTTTTGCTGTTTCAATAGTTGGTTTTGACGATAGAGCTCGCTTGCCTGAGTGGAAAGCAGTTTTTTTTGTTCTTCCAGTTCACGGGTACGTTCCTCTACTTTGATGTGGAGTATTTCTTGTTGTTCTTTTAACGAACGAAGCCTCCATGATAATACCTTATATATAAGGAAAGATAGAAGAACCAATATGGACAGAATGAACCAGATGGTTTTATAGAAATAAGGTGATACGGCAATGTGGAGTTCTGCCATTTCTTCCAGCCATTGTTTGCCGTCGGGTGCATAACGCAGTTCGAAAGTATAGTTGCCGGGACGCAGGTTGGTATAGGCGGCTTGTCGCCTGTTGGCCGGCACTTTTATCCATTTGTCGTCAAATCCTTTCAAGCGGTAATAATAATTGGCAAATGTCGATGCATCATAATCCAATGCGGCAAATTCAATATAGAGAGATTTGTCGCGTTCGTGTAACTGTAAGGTACCGTTTGTGTACAATCGCTCTTTATTTGCCACACGGACATGGGTAAACGCCAAGGGAACAGCTTCCTTCGGGTTTATATCTATGACCGGCTTGACCACAGACAGTCCTTTGGTACTTCCTATATATAAATCTCCATTGGCGGCACGGCATATTGCGTTCCAATAGAACTGGTTGGATAATAGCCCGTCTTTCCGGGTATAGTTGAAGAAGCTGTTGTTGTTAGGATTGAAGCGGGAGAGTCCGTTGGTGGTGGTAATCCAAAGATACCCTTCTTTATCTTCCGATATGCAGCGGACACTGTTGTTTATCAGTCCGTCTTCGGTGGTGAAGGAGCGGAAGGTATATTCTCCGTTTTCTGTTGGTGAGGATTTGTAGAAACCATATCCGTTGCTGCCTATCCATAGGGTTCCGTCTTTAGACTGGGTGATGTAGGTTACCCTTTCCTTCAACTTTGATTCCGGTTCGTCCAGCTTGATCCTCCAGAGTTGATAAATCAGTCTAGGGGTTTTCAAACTGCTTAAATCTATTCGGCAAAGTCCTTCTGTAAGTCCCAGCCACAGGTGGTTATCCTTATCTATGTAGTATCCTGTACAACCTTCAATTCCACCTAGGTTCATGCCCTTGAATGGTTCGGTGAGCGTTTGTGTTTTCAAGTCGTAAACATAGATATTGGTACTGGTTCCCACCCAGATGGCATTATTCAAGTGGTCATAGCAGATACTTCCGGCCCATCCCCATGAGAAGTCTCCGTATTCGGGTATTTCTATGTGGTGAAATTGTTTGTTCTGCGGATTTTTCATATCTATCCATCCTATGCCTCCTCCCCAAGTTCCCATCCAAAGTCTTCCATCGTTATCGCTGGTAAAGCAACTGACGGTATTATGGCTTAGGTGGGCGGGTGCATCAGTGGTATAGTGTTCAAAAGTGTTGCTGCCGGGAGCCCGCCGGTTTAAACCTCCTTCTACGGTTCCTACCCATAAAACACCCGACGGGTCTTCATAAATGGCATTGACGGGATTTTGGGAAAGACTTCCGGGAATGGCGGGAGTATGATAATAGTTTTGTACGAACAGCATCCGGCGGCTCATCTTGTTCAGACCTCCCACTTCGGTGCCTACCCAGATAATATCACCATCGGTCAGCAGACAGTTTACGAAGTCACAGTTCAATGTGTTTTGTACGATTTCTCCTTCTCCGGTATCTTTATTTATCCGCTCAAAATTGTCTGTCAACGCATTATAAAGGTTTATACCTTTTAGGGTGGCGACCAGCATGGTATGTTCTCCTGTTTCTGCTATGTCTGTGATAAAGTTTTGGGAAAGCGAGTTGTTGTCATTCGGATCGTACATATAATGCTTCATCAGTTCCGTATCCATATTGTATCGGAAAAGGCCTTGTGCGCTGCCAATCCAAATTTCATTTTCTTTCCGGCAGATTACTTGTATGGACACACCGGGTAATTGCAGGGCAGATGAAATGAATGTGGGTTCCTGTACTTCCATAGCCGATTCTTTGATGCGGTAGATACCGTCTTTGTAGTTTATCCAAAGATAGTCTTCCACCTCACAAATAGTCCGGATGGATTCTCCTGCCGGCACTTCGCATATTTTAATGATCTGTCTTATATTTCCTTGTTTGTCAAAGGTAATTTTGAATAAATTGTTTTCCGAACAAACCCAAATATTTCCCGCTTTGCTATGGAGAATGAGATGGGAGGGGCGGTTGCACAGTGAAATAAGTTTGTCTTTCATATCAGTGACTTGTACTGTCTGCATGGTTTGTATATCCAATATGTCAATACCCATTTCACTGACAGCCCAAATACGCTTGAAGTTATCCTCACACAGTTTGTTTATAAAGTTACTTCGTAGCTTGATACGGGTGTTTCCCATATGGAAGGCGGTGAATTCATAACCGTCATAACGGGCGATTCCTTCCCCGCGGGTAGCGATCCATAAAAAGCCCTGACTGTCTTTCAATATATCGTCCACGAAGTTGTGAGGCAGTCCTTCATCCATCGTAATGGCAGTGAAATTATAACGTTCGGACCATTTTCCGGCTGTTCCTTCAGCTTGCATATACAGACTAGATAAAAAGATGAACAGAGCGAATAGAAAACAATGTTTTTTCATAGTGTGTTGTTCATTAATGACGTAAGAATATACCGTTACTTATACAAAGATATACCTTTTCGTTTTTCCTTAAAAACAAACAAATCATTTTTATCCCTCTGCTGCACAAATGTCCACCCTTTAAGCGATATTGTCCACCTGGCGAGCTTTTGATTGCAGTTATATTTGCATTAATAATAATTAGTCAATGTGACAGTTGGCTGCGTTATATGCCGCATGTCATTGGCAAATTAGTACATTAGCAAATGGTCACATAATAAAAAAATACTATGAAACAGCAATTTTTCCCTCAAAGATTATTCATGGACATGAAGAGGTTAATAATAAATAGGTTGGTCGGTTTAGGCCTGTTGGCCGTAGGGGTATTGGCATCATGCAGTGTACCTACGGCTTTCGTGCCTGTCCCTTCTCCCAATCCTTGGGCTGATGATTATACCGCTCTTTCATCTATGGAGAATTACAAGCAGTGGGGAACATATAATGTACACGACCCGGCTTGTAAAAAAATAGGAGATACTTATTATCTGTATTCTACCGATGCTATTTTTGCTGAGAACCGGAAAGAGGCGAAAGAGAAGAATGTGCCTCTGGGTTTTGTCCAGGTACGCAAATCAAAAGACTTGGTACATTGGGATTTTGTGGGCTGGGCTTTTCCCGAGATTCCTGCTCCGGCTATAGAATGGGTTCATAGTCAGGCGGAGGGAAAAGGGGCGACTAATATCTGGGCTCCTTATCTGATGCCTTATCAGGGTATTTATCGTTTGTATTATTGTGTTTCGGCATTCGGCAGGAATACATCCTATATCGGTATGGCTGAGTCGGATTCTCCTGAAGGTCCCTGGATACAGAAAGGGTGTGTGGTTAAGACAGGAGAAGGGGATGCGATGAATGCCATAGACCCTTCTGTGGTTGAGGATCCGGAAACCGGAAAGTGGTGGATGCACTATGGCTCTTATTTCGGTGGTCTGTACTGTGTGGAACTGAATCCCGAAACAGGAATGACTGTGCAGCCGGAGGATCATGGGCACTTGATAGCACGCCGGGCCAATTACCGGAAAGATAACTTGGAAGCGCCGGAAATCATGTATCAACCCCAACTTGGCAAATATTATCTGTTTACATCCTACGATCCGCTGATGACTACCTATAATGTACGTGTCGCTTATTCCGGTTCTCCCGAAGGACCTTTTGTGGATTTCTACGGAGAGGATATAAAAGATACAACGAATAATGTTCCTATATTGACAGCTCCTTACCGCTTCGAAAATCATCCGGGATGGGCGGGAACGGCTCATTGCGGTCTTATTGATGCCGGTGACGGCCGTTATTTTATGGTCCATCAGGGACGGCTTTCCCCCCAGAACCAGTTGATGGATTTGCATGTGCGCGAAGTGTTCTTTACGGTGAATGGATGGCCTGTGGTTTCTCCCGAACGCTATGCAGGTACTGCTCCGCGCTCTTTCACTAAAGAAGATTTGGCAGGTGAGTGGGAAATTATCCGTCTTCAGGAGCCGCCTCTGGAACGTAGCTTGGAGGCCGGTCAGATAATGTGGGGCGAGGGAGACTTGCGAAATGGGGAGCAGGCGTTATCTGCCCGTGTTGTTTTGGAAGCAGATGGCAGTGTTGGAGATGCAACTTGGGATTTTAATGTTAAAAAACAACTTCTTAATATAAAAACAGCCACAGAAGATATTAACAATTTGATTATCTTTGCCGGACACGATTGGGAAAATGAAACAGAAACCATTCTTTTTACCGGCCTGGATGCTCAAGGGCATTCTGTATGGGGAAAGAGAATTAACTAATAAAAATTAATAATATTACTATCATGAAATTACACAGAACTCTATTCACAGCATGGGTATTTGCTGCCGGAGTAGCGCTACATGCACAGAATGCGCACAACATGGTCGTGCAGACCAATAAACTTGGTGCGGAAATACAACCAACCATGTATGGTTTGTTTTTTGAGGACATTAATTATGGGGCGGACGGAGGTTTGTATGCCGAACTGATAAAGAACCGTTCATTTGAATTCCCGCAACGTTTTATGGGTTGGAATATTTTCGGCAATGTGACCTTGATGGACGACGGGCCGTTCGAGCGAAATCCGCATTACGTCCGTCTGGGTAATTCCGGACACAGGGAAAAGCACACAGGAATTGAAAACGAAGGTTTCTTCGGTATAGGTGTCAAGGAAGGAGCCGAGTACCGTTTTTCCGTATGGGCACGTGGTGAGAACCAGAAACTTCGTATTGAATTGATCAAAAATGATACGATGGAGGAACGTCAGGCTTTTGAGTCAAAAGAACTGACAGTGAACTCGAAGGATTGGAAACAATATGAGGTGATATTGAAATCGCCGAGAACGGAGCCCAAGGCTCATCTTCGTATTTTCCTTGAAAGTGTGGGAACGGTGGATCTGGAACATGTTTCTCTTTTCCCTGTGGATACTTGGAAAGAGCGTAAGAACGGTCTTCGTAAAGACTTGGTGCAGGCTTTATATGATATCAAACCCGGTGTTTTCCGTTTTCCCGGCGGCTGTATTGTAGAAGGTACGGATGAGGCTACCCGTTACGAATGGAAAAAAACAGTAGGTGCGGTAGAGAATCGCCCGTTGAATGAAAACCGCTGGCATTATACGTTCAAGCATCGTTTCTTCCCTGATTATTTCCAGACCTACGGACTGGGCTTCTTTGAATATTTCCAGTTGTCGGAGGATATAGGCGCCGAACCGCTGCCTATTCTGAACTGCGGATTGATATGTCAGTATCAGAATGACCCCGACCAGCAGGTCAGCTTGTCCAAACTTGATTCGTATATACAGGATGCATTAGACCTGATTGAGTTTGCTAATGGCGATGTCACAAGTACTTGGGGAAAAGTTCGTGCGGATATGGGACATCCTGCTCCCTTCAACTTGAAGTTCTTGGGTATTGGCAACGAACAATGGGGACCGGAATATCCGGAACGTCTGAAACAGTTTGTCGAGGTGCTTCGTAAGGCGCATCCCGAAATCAAGATTGTCGGCAGTTCGGGACCTCAGTCTGAAGGTAAAGACTTTGATTACTTATGGCCGGAAATGAAAAATCTGAAAGTGGATTTGGTGGATGAGCATTTCTATCGTCCCGAAAGCTGGTTCCTGGCACAAGGCAACCGTTATGACAATTACGACCGCAAAGGACCGAAGGTCTTTGCTGGAGAATATGCCTGCCATGGCAAAGGCAAGAAATGGAACCATTTTAACGCTGCTTTAATGGAAGCTGCGTTCATGACCGGACTGGAACGGAATGCTGATGTGGTGCACATGGCTACTTATGCGCCTTTGTTTGCCCATGTGGAAGGATGGCAATGGCGTCCGGATTTGATCTGGTTTGACAATTTGAACTCGGTTCGTACTTGTAGTTACTATGTGCAGCAGCTTTATGCTCATAACAAAGGTACTCATGTGTTGCCCCTGACTATGGATAAAAAAGCTGTGAGTGGTCAGGAAGGACAGGATGGTCTGTTTGCCAGTGCCGTATGGGATAAGGATGAAAAGGCTTGTATCGTGAAAATTGCCAATACTTCGGATAAGGCACAACCGGTATCAGTGACTTTCAACGGATTGAAGAAGAGTGATAAACTTGTGGAAGGTAAATGCATCACACTCCAGTCTGCCGATTTGGATAAAGATAACACGGTAGAGCATCCGAATGTCATCACTCCGAAAGAAAGTGCTGCTACGGTTGAGGGTAATGTACTGAATGTAGAGATGGCGCCCAAGACTTTCGTGCTTTATAAGTTTGTTAAGGCAAGTAATAAGTAAAAGATGAATCATTCCTTTAAATACTAACACAGAGGATAGAGAAACATAAAGCAGCCGAAGGGCTGCTTTATAATCCCAACTGCATCCGGAACTTTTAAAGGAAATGTATACCTGCCTCCCTTGGTTGTA
>ENA-OOXM01001184-OOXM01001184.1-human-gut-metagenome-genome-assembly--contig:-NODE-1184-length-20482-cov-5.236941_pt1 | contig 20482 bp, 17 predicted proteins | sample MGYA00241589_ERZ501347 | MGnify/ENA primary metagenome ERZ501347 (study PRJEB25962, sample SAMEA2042832) | human gut metagenome | biome: human gut; feature: human-associated habitat; material: faeces...
TCATAAATCTACCCTTAATCGTGTATTGGATGATAGTTGCGGATTTTAGGTTAATTTGGTTTCTTTCATAATAGTCTCAACAGTTTTTAAGGAAACATAATTGAGGAATAAGGGTTATAGAGGAATGTGTGCATCTGTCACAGACTTGTCCTCAATTTGCGTTTTTCATTTTTTATATCATAGGCATAATGTGTTTTTATAGTTAGTTTTCAAAATTTTGTCTCGTATTTTATTATAAGGTAAAAACAGGTTTAATCTCGTAGATGCGACAAAGATAACAGAAATATACGGGAAATATGCTATATGAACGTTAAAAAGTGATGGAACATATTGTATTTTTTTATTTTCTCTTCATAACGGTTCAGTATGGATTCTTGGAATAATTATTCACTTTTTCTACCATATATAGCAGTTTTACAAAGTCCACATATCAAAATCTATATAAAACCAGAATATATAAAAAGTCTTTAGAATCGCAAAAATGCATAAACTCGCAATTTCTGAAACCGCTTAGCCGATAACATATTTGTGGCGCTAACACTGACAAAAGCCAATGATGACACCAACAAGGAGAGAACATAAAACAAAAAGGGAAAGAAACCGGAGTTTTAAGTCGCGGTTTCTTTCCCTTTATATATTATATAATAAGGTATACTTGCAGTATTACTCTTTAATTCTAATCAGCAAATTGGCAAGGATAGCAGTCAAGCCACCAGTTGTAATACCCGAAGAGAAGATATTACGCAATGTATCGGGTAGCTGACACAAGATTTCGGGAACCAACTCTACGCTTAATCCGAAAGAGAAGCTAAGAGCCATTACCAAGGTAGCCTTACGAGTCATAGGCTGCGATGCGATGATACGGATACCAGCAGCTGCAACGGTTCCGAACATCAGCAAGGTAGCGCCTCCCAATACTGGGCCAGGCATCAGCGAGAACACCAAACCTACTGCGGGGAACAAGCCCAACAGAATAAGGAATCCGGCGATGTAGAATCCTACGTAGCGGCTGGCTACTCCGGTCAACTGAATCATACCGTTGTTCTGAGCGAAGATTGAATTGGGGAATGAGTTGAAGATACCTGCCAACATAGAGTTGAAACCATCTGCCAGAATACCGCCCGAAGCACGCTTCACGAATACTTCATCGTCAACAGACTCTCCCGAAATCATTGAGTTGGCAGTAATATCACCATAAGCTTCGATTGCTGTAATAAGGTATATAAGTCCTAACGCTATGATAGAAGACAAATCGAACGAGATTCCGTATTTAAAAGGCATGGGCACATTAAATCCGCCGTAGTTCTGTATAGAAGAGAAATCTACCATTCCCAATATCCAAGCCAAGATGTAGCCTACCGCCAATCCGATGACAATAGAACTCATACGCAGATAGCGATTCGAACTACGGTTGAATATAATAATTAGAATAAGCACCAAGGCAGCGAGTCCCACGTGCTGAAACGCACCGAAAGTGCCGTCGGCTTGAGCTCCACCGCCACAAGCGGAAATTCCAACTTTTATCAGACTCATACCGATAAGGGTAACAACGATGCCCGATACCAATGGGGTGATAATGCGGCGAGTATACTTCAGCACTCTACTGATGGCCATCTCTACCGACGACGCTACAATACAAGCACCGAATATGGAAGACAATCCTCCGGTAAGTCCTGCTGATATAATAGGACCGATAAAAGAGAAGCTTGTACCCTGAATACACAGCAGTCCGCATCCTATAGGACCTACTCTACGACACTGAATGAAAGTAGAAATACCAGAGGCGAACAATGCCATTGAAACCAAGTATCCGGTAGTCTCCAAATCAAGTTTCAAAGCTCCCGCTATAATAAGAGGAGGCGTAATAATGGCAACGAAAATAGCGAGCAAATGTTGCAGCGCCGCAAAAAGAGTTTCTTTAAGAGGCGGACGATCATTCAACTTATAAATAAGTCCGGAAGACTGAGCTGAAGTAGTTTGTTCTTGTTCCATCGTGCAGTTTCCGATTATTCTTTGATTTTGATATTACAATTGTCCAAGCTCTCTATAATAGCCAATGATTCAACATGAATGCCTTGTCCACGCAAGAAGTCGCCGCCATGCTGGAATGATTTTTCAATCAGGAATCCCATTCCCACCAATTCGGCACCGGCTTGATTTACAAGGTCGATAATACCCTTTGCTGCGTTTCCGTTGGCCAAGAAGTCGTCGATAAACAGCACTTTATCGCCTGGCTGCAGATAATCCCTGCTTACACAAACATCGTAGTTATTGTTTTTAGTGAAAGAATAAACCGTAGTGATAAGCATGTTATCCATGGTGCTTGGTTTTTTCTTCTTAGCGAACACTACAGGCAGTTCGAGCAGATAGCCCACCATGATAGCCGGAGCAATACCGCTGGCCTCAACCGTAAGCACTTTATTGATTTTAGTACTTGCAAAACGGCGAACAAACTCTACCGCCATCGATTTCATCAGAATAGGATCCATCTGATGATTGATGAAATTGTCTACTTTTAATATCCCTCCCTCGAAACATTTACCGTCGCGCAGGATACGATCTTTCAATGCTTTCATTTAAATATAGGTATTAACGTTCTACTAATGTTTTAAATGTTGCAAATTTAGATGTTTTTTCTGGCTCGATAAGTTTTAAGGGAGAGATATTATAAAAAAATTATTCAGTTTTATTCCTGAGGAGTATCATTCACTACTATATCCTCTTTAATTTCTTCGGTATTCCAGTTGGTAACTTCGCTACCTTCTACTACCAATCCTTGCTTGCGAATACGGATTTTGTACTTGTAGCATGTTCCGCTTACAAATGTGCGGTCAATGCCTTGGGTAGAAGCTGTATAGTTAGCGTCGTCTCGGGTATAACTGATAGAGAAGTCAAGTTTGGTTTTCTCAGCCAAAGGATTAAGCGCAAACACTACCTGACAGCCTTCTGTGCCTACTTCTTTTCCTACCGCTACATCAAGCTTATCAGCAGTAACCTCTTCGTTTACCGCTTTCATGCCTTCGGGAGCAGTGAAGCTATAGGTGTGCTTGCCGAATATTCCGCTACCAGAGAGAGTAGCCGTATTGATAGTAGTTTCGCTATCGCCTTCTTCTTTCAGCAATGTTATCACCAACAAGCTATACTGATGTTTGAACGCGTAATCTCCGGTAAAAGAAACCTTACCGTTATTATCCTTATAACTAACAGATCTTTTTGCGACAAGGAAATCTATCGAACCGAGGTCTTCAAGCTTACCGCTCTGAGTATTCAAGTCGGGCATCGCTATCGATGTTCTCTGAGCACCTTCTACAAACGGATAATAAGCACAGAACTCAAGAGCACCCGACTGTGAAGGCCAGTCTTGAGGAGCAGACGACCATGCTCCACCATTATAACTCCATGCGGTAGCCTCATCGCTATCAGGCATAAATAGTCCGATCTTATCACCATCGGCAAACGAAGTATGTCCATCGCCTAAAGAAGATGTGGTACGTGCCGCCATGCCCGATACCGAAGCTTCAACCTGCAATCGAGCATCCAATGTGTTATCACCTTCATTTACCATTTCACTTTTTTGGCATGCCGAAAAAGACATCGCCGCCATCAGACTAAGTCCGAATAAAATTTTGTTTTCCATAGTTATTAATTTTATTGATGTATATATATAGGACGCAAAATTTCCATTTTATCCAATAAAAAAAACAACTATTTTCATCTTTACTCACATTTTTTTCATTTCGCACCGAAATGAATGTAAAATAAGACCAAAGGCAGGTAATCTTTCAAGGCGATTCGCAGATACTTCAAGGCCTGTCCGATGCGATAATTCACAGTTTGCGGCGACACATTCAGGCGTTCCGCTATCTCGCGGTGCGTAAGCTGCTGGTTGCGCGTCAACTCATAAGCCTCCTTAAACTCGGGTGGCAATTTATTCACGGCATCCTTATAAAGGCGGAGCAATTCCTCGGTCAAATAAATATCAGGGTCTTCGAACTCGGTTTCGTACTTCTCCACTATTTCCTGAAATACTTTACGTTTCACTTCTATATGCGACAAACGGTTCAGCGCCTTATTCTTTACGATGGTAAACATCAACGTCTTGAAGTTCAGTTCTTCCATCAGAGTACTTCTGTTTTCCCAGAGCCAAAGCATCGTGTCCTGAACAATTTCTTCCGCTTCTTCTAATTCGCCCACATATTGCGAGCAAAACACACAAAGCCCCCTGTAATAATGCCGGTAAACGGCATCGAAAGCCACTTCTCCATCCCGCTTTAAAGCAGCAACCACAGCTCTATTGTTCTCGAAATCGATATATCCAGAAGGCATTATTTGCGTTTTTGTATTTGTAAAATTCGACGAATACAAATGTAATCATAATAACAAGAAAAGGGCCAAATAAAATTTTCTTTTTTTCTTTTTAGTATATTTACCATCTCAATTGTATTATAATAGAGATAGTACTATTTTTATCGCTAAAAGATTGTCATGAACGAAGATATTATATTGAAATACCTGCAAGGCAAAGCCGACGCACAAGAGTGTCTGGAAGTAGAAACATGGGCACAAGACAGCCCCGAGCATCAGAAAACCTTGGAGCAACTCTACTACACGCTCTTCATTGCCGATAGAGCCGATGCCCGAGACCGCATAGACACGGAGTCTGCCTTGCGTAAACTTAAAGGTGAAATAAAGAAGAAGGAAAAGGAAAGCTCTTACAAACGTTCGTTTACCCGCTTTTACCGTATGGTGGGAATGGCAGCAGCCTTCATTGCCGGAGCCGTATTTGCAGGAGGAGTGGCTTACGGACTTCTTTCCGACCGTTTCGCCGATTACACCGTCAGCACTTCTGCCGGACAGCGTGCACAAGCTACCTTGCCCGATGGCAGTAAAGTATGGCTTAACGCCTCTACTAGTTTAGTATACAAAAACTCTCTATGGAGCACAAAGCGTGAGGTTGACTTAAGCGGAGAAGCTTATTTCGAGGTGGCGAAGAATAAATATCTGCCGTTTATCGTAAGCAGTAAGAAGATTAACACACGCGTATTGGGTACTAAGTTCAATGTGCGTGCCCGTGCCGAAGAGCATCGCGTAGTAACTACCCTACTCCAAGGTTCTGTCCAGATGGAATCGCCCATTGCTCCCGAAGGACGAATACTCAAGCCTGGGCAATCTATGACCATCGACACCCATACCTATCAGGCAGAGTTGGTTGAATACTCAAGTCCCAACGATATACTTACATGGATAGACGGACGTCTCCGCTTCAACCGAAACACACTGTCGTCTATCACTTCGCTTATGGAGAAGCTCTACGACGTGAAGTTCGTATACGAAGATTCATCACTCCGCAACGAGCAGTTTACGGGTGATTTTTCTACCGACTCTACTCCCGATGCCATCTTAGAGGTATTGTCGCTTACTAACCACTTCGGCTTCTACCGCAAGGGAGACGTAATTCATCTTACTAAGCAATAAAACATCATAGGCATAAAACAGAAATAGCGATATGCAAATCACATTGTTAAGATTTGCATATCGCTGTTATTGCTTATTCCATAATTACATCATTTTACACAAGTCTTCTGCTCTGTCAGCCAAGAACAACGGTATATTCAACAAAGTATCATCACGTTTTAGATTGAGCATGGAAAACCTTACACGCAAATTGGGCGAGTACTTCTTATTATATTCTACAAGACTTCTTCCAGTAATACTTATTCCAGATTTCACTTCTATCGGAATTACATCCATACCGTATTGCACGATAAACTCTACCTCCGCTTTATTTCCTGAAGCCCAATAGCGTGAACATTTTATACCATTTGCAAGCAGACTCTGAAGTATATAATTCTCGGCAAGTGCACCCTTGTATTCCTTGAAAATCGGAGAATTGCTGAGGTAAGTTTCTGGAGTTAATTCAGAAAGGACCCTCAACAAACCAATATCAAGACAATATATCTTGAAGATGCTCAAATCCTCATATGATTTAAGTGGTATCCGTGGAGTCTGGCAAAGACTTATCTTATGTATTAATCCTGCGTTTTGTAACCAAATGAGTGCATCCTCATATTCTCTTGCTCTCGCTCCAGGACGTACAAGTTGGTAAACGAACTTTCTGTTCTCTTTAGCCAGTTGCGATGGCAATGAGTTCCATACATGTGATATTCTGTTGGCTAGTAATGGTGAGGCATGCTTTACAAAGTCAAGAGCATAGTCTTGAAGAATATTCTGCAATGTATTCTCAACGCCTTTAATATTCTTTTCAACCATTTTCATTGCCGCTTCCGGCATTCCGCCTGATATGCGATAAGCTGTAAATGCCTGAGATAGCCTGTCAAAAAACACTTGAGGCAATGGTTCAAGACTATTTATTGATTTGTAATAACGGTAAAGACCAGAATCTTTTTGCTCCAGGAATTCAGAGAATGTAACAGGATACATATTTATGTGATCAACCTTCCCTACAGGAAAAGAAAAGCCTTCATGCCCGAATGCTAAGCCCAAGAGTGAACCTGCGCACGCCACAGCGTATTCTGGAGCTTTTTCACAGAAATACTTCATAGCACCGATAGCTTCAGGACAGTCTTGTATTTCATCAAGAACAATAAGCGTCTTTTGCGGTAATATAGGTTCTTCTGTTAGGAATGATAATTGCTCTATAATTTGAAGAGGATTCTTTGTTGTACGAAATATGTCGCTCACACCTTTTTCCTCGTCAAGACTGAAATAAGCACAGTTATCAAACTGTTCTTTCCCGAATCTCTTCAACACCGAAGTCTTGCCTACTTGTCTTGCACCAAGCATCATCAATGGCTTCCTATCTTCTTTGTTTTTCCAAGCTTCAAGCTCTTTTGTAATGGCTCTGTTAAACATGCTTCCTCTTGTTTATGTATCTAAATCGTGAAATTCCACACATTTTAGACACTTATTCTGTGCAAACATACACATTTTCCGCACATAGCACAAAAAATCCAACTATTTTTCTTTATTCCAAACTAAAAAATTACGGCTTAACATTCTGTCAGCAAAGAGGCTTGTTTCTTCCATTTTTTAATATTTCATTAAGAATAATTCCACGTTTTCAAATAATTACTTACATTCAATTTTAGACAATTCATTTATCAAAGCCGGTCTTCGAGGTCGTCTTGCTTTCTGCTGCTCAATTATTTCATAAGCCTCTTTACTACCTCCATATCCGATAAGTGTTTCAAGCATGGAAGCCCCATATCGATAAGAACTTCGATCGGATGCACTATCAAAATAGCTCACCACGCACTCTGTGTACAACTTTATAAACTCTTCTTTATAAAGCTCAAAAACCTGCTTTGGCGCATCCTCCAAAAGACATTTTTGGGGATGTTCTCTAAGGTACTCTATATATCTATCCCACATGTGTTCTTGAGTATAGATATACAGAAGCAAAGACTCTTTTCCACCTGCATCAGTAATCAATGATTCTACCCACTCTTTCCAGTCTGTTTGTGCAATCTTGCTTTTCATTAACGAATACATCGCTTCCATCGTGATATCCATACCGTCCGATTTACCAAACCGAATTATATTCCTAAGGAAAAGATCACGAGCCAAACGAATTATATTAGATGTATCGTCTCTTTGCAAATACACCTTCATCTCCCATTCTTTCCATTCACAAACAAGTCCACCTAACTCAGCGTCATCATTAACACCCTGTACTGCTATACGCAGTACTTCGTCGAGATTATTCTCATCCCATGCCATCTGAAGAAGTCTTCTACGGAACTCATCATTCTCAATATGTGAATACATAAAACTACGTTGTTCTTCAATTGTACCACAGCGAGACATCATCTTCAGTTTATATGATTGAGCTTGATCATAAGCATGCTTCTGACTCCAATCATCCTCTTTAGGCTTTTTGATTTCATCTAATGCAGAAATGACTTCTCTTTGCTGCTCTGGAGTTTCGGCCAAAGTAATAGCAAAGTCAATCCAATTCCACCACCAATCCCAACCTGCCAAGTTTTTATTTCTAAACCGAGTCAATGCCAGCTTATACAGATTTAACTTTATCTTCTCAGGTAGTTCATGTTCAATTAACGATGTCCATAATTCAAAACAGCTGTAAACTATTCCACTAAGTTCTCCTGCACTGTCATCTCCACTAATAAGAATATCTTCTGCTTCATTGGCAACACCAGTCAATATGGCAATTGCAGTATTCCATTGCTGACGATTTATGGCATTTTCTGCTTCTTCAAGTATACGGCTCACACTCATATTGAACTCAAAGCTATCTCGGTAACTAATATAACCTTGACCACTATATTCTTCTATCAAATCTTCAATAATAGAAGAATATCTTTCAGGAGTAGGAACCGATTCCATACCATATCCCAATGCAAGAAAACGATTGCAAACATGCACGTTATTCTCACATTCTTCCCTAATAAACTCTTCAAGTTGGTTCTTATCAAGCAACTCCAATAGTTCATCAACTTTTGATTTTATACTCTTTGTTTCCATATATCAACATCCTTCTACTAACAATTTCAGCAAAGTAAAACATTGCTTTTATATAACTTATTGCAATATTGCATAATTTCCCAACATCTACAAACAGAGATATTAAAAACAGTAATTTAATTGGCAATTTTATTTGGCTATAAAATACAGAAAAAGCGATATGCTTTAAGCCGAGCAGGTCAGCTAGCGAGCAATCTTTTAATATTCTTCATCGTTGAAGAAATCGTTTTATCCTTATTTTCAAACAGTTCTTATGTAATATAAACGCAAATCTACATGGCTTTTCATGTATACTGCTATTGCGTGCAAAAATAGAATTTATTTTTGATGTAAAACGCAAAACATTAAAATAATAAAGGAAATATTTTTCATTATATCCTCAGAATATTTGAACTATTATTATCTTTGTCCACGTACAGATAAAGTTATAACGCATGGGGAAAGATATGAATCGCTTGAAAGTGGTGTTGGCGGAAACGAAACGCACCAACAGATGGCTAGCAGAACAATTGGGAAAAGATCAAGCTACGGTTTCCAAATGGTGTACTAACACCAGCCAACCGAGCCTTGAAACACTATTCCAAATAGCAGAATGTTTAGGTGTTAAAGTTCAAGATTTGATAAGTAAAGATTATGAGTAAAATACAAAACATAGATAGCCATATCATAGCAGATGTCGCAGAACGTATCGAGCGATTGATTACGGATGCACGAGCAAATGTTGCACGAGCAGTCAATATTACCGAAGTCATCACTAAATATGAAATAGGACGCACTATTGTAAATGTCATACAGGGCGGGGAAGAACGTGCAACATACGGTAAGCAACTATTAAAAGGTGTCTCAAAAATACTAACCGAGCGATTGGGTGATGGTTGGTCTGTAGAGACATTAAAAAGATGCCGCAAATTTTTTACAATATTCTCTACAAAAGAAATTGGCACAACAGTGATGACCCAATCTTCGGACAGCAATTTGGTCAACACCGTTGACCAAATTCAAAAAATTACCGAAAGGCCCATAAAATCAACTGAGAAATATTCGTTTACGCTCTCATGGTCTCACTATTTGGTGCTTATGCGCATTGAATCCGATGAGGAACGCAGATTTTATGAAATCGAGGCTCAAAAGCAGAATTGGAGTGTGAGGCAACTGCAACGGCAGTATAATTCAAGTTTATATGAACGATTGGCTATTAGCAAAGACAAAGACTCGATTATGCGTCTGGCTCAAGAGGGACAAACTGTCAATAAGCCTGACGACATCATAAAAAATCCGCTGACATTGGAGTTCTTGGGGCTTAAACCAGATGCAGCATACTCTGAAACCAAGCTGGAAAATGCCATAATTGACAAGATGCAGCATTTTTTATTGGAGTTGGGTAAAGGTTTCTTGTTTGAATCACGCCAGAAACGATTTACTTTCGATGAAGAAAATTTCTATGTTGACTTGGTTTTTTATAACCGACTTCTACAATGCTATGTACTTATTGACTTAAAAGTTGACAAATTAGCTCATCAGGATTTAGGACAAATGCAGATGTACGTCAACTATTATGACCGATATGTAAAACAGGATTTTGAAAAACCGACAATCGGGATTCTGCTTTGCAAAGAAAAGAAAGACGCACTGGTAGAACTTACTTTACCTAAAGATTCCAATATCTATGCTCAGCAATATGCCTTATATCTTCCTGATAAAAAGTTATTGCAGGTAAAACTAAGAGAATGGTTGGAAGAGCAGGAGGAATAAAATCACAGCTTACTTGAAATATAGAATTTACTGAAAACAAATATTATGTCCGAACTTACGATAGTAAAATCATTGAATAAAGCATACCGTCAGGTAAGCATTGATAAACAGTCTTTTGATACATTCAAGCAGCAACTTGGGATGTTGTATGAACAGATTGTCACGATCGATACCGAGGAAAAACTTAAAGGAGATTTAATGGATTTTCTCAAACTTACTTTCTATGGGCAAAACTACAAGGTATCTCCCAATGGCCGTATTGATTGTGCTATCCATCTCGGAAATAGTATTGAGACTCCTGTAGGCGTAATATTCGAAGTAAAGATGCCAACCAATGCCTCTGAAATGATTACCAAAGACAATCTGAATAAAAAGGCATTGCAAGAGTTGTTGCTCTATTATCTTCGTGAACGTATCGAAAAGAACAACATTCAACTAAAGCAGCTTGTAGTTACGAATATCTACGAGTTCTTTATATTCGATGCCCAAGAGTTTGAGCGAGTATTTTACTCCAACAAAAAGCTATTGAAACGATTTGCAGAGTTCAATGACGGTACTTTGACCTCTGATAAAACCGAATTTTTCTATAAAGAGATTGCAGCAGAGGCTATCGAATCCGTCAAAGATATCCTATCCTATACATGGTTTGATATTCGAAAGTATAAAACTTTCTTAAACAAAGGGATGGATAAACGCCTTATTGAGTTGTACAAGGTTTTTAGCCCAGAACACTTATTAAAAAAGCGTTTCCAAAACGACAGTAATTCCCTCAACACAAAATTTTACAGTGAATTGCTTTATATCATAGGTTTGGAAGAGGTTGAAGAGAAAAATAGCCATAAACGAATTATTACTCGCAGGAATAGCGCAAATCGAAATTCTGCTTCCATACTTGAAAACACGATTACGGTTCTTGATAGTGAAGATTGGTTAGATAGCATACAGGATCGATCTTCTTTTGGGAAAGACAGGGAGGAGCAAATGTTTAATGTAGCATTGGCTTTAGCCATAGGTTGGATAAATCGGATTCTATTTCTCAAATTATTGGAGGCTCAACTTGTAAAATATCACAAAGGAGATACTTCGTATGCCTTTTTACGTTCTCAGTTTATCCCTGATTATGATGAACTGAACAAGCTGTTTTTTCAGGTATTGGCAAAGCGTCCAGATGATCGGTCAGACATCATAAATGGCAAATTCGGCAAGATACCCTACTTGAACAGCTCTTTGTTCGAGGTCAGCGCATTGGAACGCAAGACCATCCGAATCAGTAGTCTTGACAATAGCGAACTGCCTATTTATAGTGGAACTGTACTGAAAGACGGCAAAAAACCTCGTTATAAACAACTGCCAACCCTCAGATATTTGTTGGAGTTTCTTAATGCTTACGATTTTGCAAGTGAAGGTGCTGAAGAAGTTCAGGAAACAGCAAAAACACTTATCAATGCATCCGTACTGGGTCTTATTTTCGAAAAAATCAACGGTCATAAGGACGGCTCTGTATTTACACCTGGAGCTGTAACGATGTATATGAGTCGGGAGGCTATTCATGCAACGGTTGTGCGGAAGTTCAACGAAAAAATGGGTTGGAACTGTTCCGATTATGAAGCCTTGAAAGATAAAGATATAGAAGATTACCACCTGGCCAATGCCATTGTAAACTCTATTCGCATTTGTGACCCGGCTGTCGGTTCCGGACATTTCCTTGTGTCTGTTCTTAATGAAATTATCCGTACCAAATACGACCTCGGTATTCTTTTGGATTGTAACGATAAACGTATTAAGAAACAGGATTGGAGTATAGAAATTACTAACGATGAGCTAATTGTATCCGATGCAGACGGAGAACCGTTCGTTTATATTCCCGGCAATAGTGAAAGTCAGCGTATACAAGAGGCACTTTTCAACGAAAAACGCAGAATCATAGAGAATTGTTTGTTCGGAGTCGATCTTAACCCTAACGCAGTTAATATATGCCGTCTCCGTCTTTGGATTGAGCTGTTGAAAAATGCTTATTATACAAAAGATAGCGGATATACGGATTTAGAGACTTTACCGAATATTGATATAAACATTAAGGTTGGCAATTCGCTTATACATCGTTTTGACCTCAAGCAGGACATATCGGAGATACTTAAAAAGACAGGGATTTCAATAAGCCAATACAAAGATGCCGTAACCCGATACAAGAACGCCCACAGCAAGGACGAGAAGCGAGAACTGGAGGATATGATTTCAACGATCAAGTCCACTTTGCGAACACAAATAAGTCTGTACGATCCGAAAATTTTGAGGAAAATACAGTTGGAAAAGGAATTAAATAACCTGCTTGCTCCTCAACTGTTCGAGAGTTCAAAAAAGGAAAAAGCTCAACGTGAGAAACAGACAAAAGCGTTGAAAACCAGAATTAATAAACTGAATGATGAAATAGAAGGGATTCGCAACAATAAGATGTTTGTCGGTGCTTTTGAATGGCGCATAGAGTTTCCTGAGATTTTGGATGACACAGGATGCTTTATCGGATTCGACTGCATTATCGGTAATCCACCCTACATTCAATTGCAGAAAATGGGCACAGATGCGGATGCTCTTCAAAAAATGGGGTACAAGACCTATGAACGGACTGGGGATATTTATTGCCTATTTTATGAAATGGGAATGGAACTATTAAAGCCAAATGCAATGCTATCATTCATAACATCAAATAAATGGATGAAAGCAGGTTATGGACAATCTTTGCGCAATCACATATCATCTAATTATGACCCTATACAACTGATTGATTTTGCCAATAACAAAATATTTGACTCCGCAACCGTTCTCGTTAATATCCTTTCAATTATAAAAAGAGGAAATTTAGGGAAAACCAAAGCATGTTCGATTGAAGACAATTTTGACATAACAAAATTGAGCGATTATGTTGAGACACATATAGTCAATTCCATTTTAGCATCATCTGGTTCTTGGAGTATTTTATCAGATATCGAAAAATCTATCAAAGCAAAAATAGAGGTTGTAGGCACACCATTGAAAGATTGGGATGTCCATATCAACTATGGTATTAAAACAGGGTGTAATGATGCATTCATTGTCGATTCCGTCAAACGCAACGAGATTTTGAATAACTGCATTACGGAAGAGGAGAGACAAAAAACTGCGGAAATTATACGACCGATATTGCGAGGACGAGATATTAAAAAATACGGTTATGAATTTGCAGACCAGTACATTATTGCAACATTTCCTTCTCGGAAATATAATATAGATGAATATCAGTCTCTTAAATCATATTTTTTAAGCTTTGGTATTGAAAAATTGGAACAAACAGGTAAGGAGTATATTATTAATGGAGAAATTGTAAAAGCGAGAAAGAAAACAAACAACAAATGGTTTGAGACGCAAGATAGCATCAGTTATTGGGACGAATTTTCGAAGCCAAAAATCATATACCCTAATATGACAAAATTCTTGCCGTTTGTTTATGATAGAAGTGGAGTGATGACAAATCAAAAGTGTTTCATTATCACAGGAACTCACCTTGAATATCTGACGGCTTTTTTCAATTCTTCTCTTTTTAAATTCTGTTTTGCAGATAGATTCCCTGAATTGCAAGGAAAGACAAGAGAATTAAGTAAAATTTTCATGGATGAAATATCTATATTAAAAATTAATGATACAGATGAATGTATGATCAACAAACTCGTGCAGGATATTCAAATGGAATATTCTGTAAATAAAGCAAAAAGAATTGACAAGTTCATTTTTGACTTGTATCATTTATCAATAGAAGAGCAGATGTATATAGGGTTTATAGATTATGGAGAAAAGTAATTTCTTCTCGTGAGAGTCCGTATATACCCTCTATAATCTCTTCTATTTTAACATCTTTATCTTCCATCGATAATGATGAAGATAATATATTGTCTATTTGTTTTGCTTTTTCTGTTGTGATTTTGGGTATAGGAATTTGTTCTACAAACATCGGTTTGTATTCAAAAAATCCACCATTACGCACAACTCCAAGAGTGCGAAGATAATAATCTGCTATTTTAGAATTAAGCACGGCCAATAAATAGGTATTGCCAGGTACAATCATACATGCAGGGGCATTGATGAACATATTTTCAGGAGCAATAGCATAACTCCCAAATGTGTTAAGATTGCCCCATACAATTTTTGGCTTCGAAAATTCGTCCAAATATGCGCAGTTACGTAGATTGTATGCAGTATCTCCTTGATCTGCTCGTGGCTCTATCTTATCCCAGTATTTATCAAGGTGTTGTTTTATTGCAGGGTAGTCTTCGATACGAATACGTTCAAGGTCACCTTTAATCCCGTTATGGGTATTTATTATCCATAAATTAGCCCATTCATACCCATATCTACATACATCCCTGCCACGAAGAATCGGTCTTATAACATTGGATTTTGGGAACTTATGTTCATAACATTTCAACATGGAATAAAAAGAGAGCCGTGTGGAAAGGAAAGCGATGTCTATGAAATCCTTTAGGCGAGAATCATTGTCAGCGATAGCAGACAGTTTCATGGTTACGATATCTTCCAAAGCGTACAATCTGATGCCATCTTCCATGCAGGGATTTCCCAGACGTTCATAAGCATGCGTGATACAGTCTATCTTAACTCCGTTTATACTTCCTTTCAGCGTATTCTTTTCCAGAAAATCTGTGCGGAAACCATATTTTGTCTCAAGAAAATCCTTTAGCAGAAGAACATCAAACGGGTAAGGAGTGAAAAGGTCAAGATCTATCGACTTCCGATGCCCAAGATATAAAGCAAGGGCGATTTCTCCCGCAAGACAGAAAGAATCCAGCATACTCTCGGATTGCAATCTTCTCAAGAGTTCAAGAGTCGTTCCCTCGACAGTTTCCGTGTGTAGCATTTCAAGTCTTCCTTTTTCAAGTCAAAAACAATACAGGCAAAGTTCATGTCCCGTGGTGAGAGGAAAGGGATTTCCTTGATGATTTCCCGGAACCCTTCAATGCCCCCATAAAGATTGAACCCGGTGTAGTAGTCCTCCAGCCATCCCCTTTCCAGAATTCGCTGCACGACAATCTTCCGTGACTTCCACCAATCGAAGTCCGACAGGTCGTATTCCCATAACAATGACGGGGAAACGGAACATGCGCCATATTTCTTATAGTCGTCGAATATTGCCATTCCATCTAAAATGAATATGTTACAAAGATAGTCTTTTTACCCCGAAGAGACGAGTTTTTCTTTGGAGATATATCGGAATTAATAAAAAATCATCAAAAATACATCATTGATACAGACTGGTTTACTAACAAAATATGGGGCTGGCGGTATCCGTCAACCCTATGTTCGCCTTCTGATTTTCCAAAACTTTGCAGGCGAAGAAAGACAAGAACAGTATCGAACTAAAAACAACCGGAAAATGGAAGAAGGCAAGAATGAAATCATGGAGCTCAGGCAGATGATCGAAGGATGCTTCGAGCGTCAGAACAAGCTCATCGCCCGCCTGGAAATGGAACTAGAAGCACTCAGTAACTTCAACGGCAAGCAGATGCTGGACAGTCGCGACATGCGTCTCCAGTTGAAAGTCTGCGACCGGACACTGATACGCTGGCGCATGTCGGGAAAGCTGCCGTCCTTCAAGATCAGCGGCAAGGTGTACTTCTGGGCGTTCGACGTGTACAAGTTTCTCCGGGAGGAATATGGCACGGCCGCCCTGCCGGAAGCCTTCGAAGAACAGGAATCAATAACAATTAAAAATAGCAAGACAAATGGAAAATCAAAGTAAGTACATCATGATCGAGCGGAACAAGTTCGCCGCCCTTGTCAAGGCACACCGCAAATGCCTGCAGATGCTGAGTATCCTGACCTACGCGCATACTGTCAAGGAAGCGCAGCTGACCTTCACGCTGGAGGAGATCTGCGAGCTTCTCCAGATGACCCGTGAGGAAGTGGAGACGCAACGACAGCGGGGGTACATCCGTTTCAGCGTGCAGAACGGCATGACCGTCTACGAGATCACGGACATCCTGCGGTTGAAGAACATGCTGGAGATGGGAAAGATATACCACAAGATCGACGAAATGGTGATAACCATTCCGGTGAAAAAGGAAACCGGGAATGTAACGGATTCATTAACCGATTAATAGGATTCAATATGAGACAGTTGGTACATGCCTCGCTGTTCAGCGGGTTTGGCGCGGCAGATCTCGCCGCCGAATGAATGGGATGGCGCAACGCCTTCCACTGCGAGATAGACGAGTTTTGTAACCGGATTTTAAATTATTGGTTCAGCCATGCAGAAAGTTATACGGATATTACAACTACGGATTTTCGGGGATGAAGGGGACGGATCGACATCCTCACGGGAGGTTTCCCCTGCCAGCCCTTTTCAGTCGCCGGCCAGCGAAGGGGCGCGGAGGACAGCCGTTACCTCTGGCCTCACATGCTCCGTGCCATTCACGAGATCCGGCCCGGTTGGATCGTTGGTGAGAACGTTGGTGGCATCCTCCAGGTGGTACAGCCCGGTAAGGCGGCTCACGTGGGATGTCAGCCCTCTCTGTTCGGAGAGGATCAGCCTGTATACCGTAAGCGGGAGGAATACGTCGTCGAGACCATCTGTCGGGATCTTGAGCGTGAAGGATATACCGTCCAGCCGCTGCTTATTCCGGCTTGTGCCGTCGGTGCCCCGCACAGAAGGGACCGTGTCTGGTTTGTTGCCCACGCCGATAGCCTCGGACTTCAAGGTAAGGGGACCCGGAAGCCAACAGAAGGGCCTGCCGGAGATCATCCGCGAGATGCTGCTGCCCACCCCGACAGCGACGGAGATACACCACTGGCAACGGGTGGAACACTGGAAACGTCAGGGGCGCACGTCCATGCACGAGGCAGAGGACGGGGAGAAGAACCCCAACGGTCTGACGGATTTCCTGGACTTCCATGGGCTACTCCCGACCCCGACGGCAAGGGATTGGAAAGGAGCGCCGACACTGGAGAATTTCGAGCGGAAAGGGAAGAACCCGCGGCAGGGAGGCCTTCCCGATTTCTTTGCCCAAACTGGGAGGAGTTTCCAACTCAATCCCCTGTTTGTGACCGAGATGATGGGATTCCCTGTCAATTGGACGGTATTACCTTTTCTTCCTGGCGGCAACAGTCTGTAAAAGGGTATGGAAATACCATCGTACCACAGGTAATATATGAGATCTTCAAAGCAATAGAATCAACTTATAAATAGACAGCATGCATACATTCATTATAGCGGAACATCCGGAGTTCGGTAAAATCCGGACAGTTGAGAAGGACGGTAAAATATGGTTTTGCGCAAAGGATGTCGCCGCATCATTGGGATACGCCAATACAAGAGATGCCATAGACCGGCATTGTAAACAGAAGGGAGTCTGTGTTCGATGCTGCTGAAAAAGTAGCCATATGACTTGAATCACATCTTTAACAAGTGGAGGATGTTTGCATTCACAAGAATCAAGCATCCTTCATTTTTCTATAATCCGGCATTATTTTACTTGTGTATATCATTGATTTTTAATATATTTGTACAACAAATCAATGATAATTCCATGTTAAATCCACAGACAGGAATCAAGTTTAGCGACTATAATTCGCTTTATGATATATTAATTCCTCAAGACAGCAAATATCGTCAGCTAAATGAACTGATAGATTTTGCATCGATCCGTAAGGAATTGGTTAAGAACTATAGTAAGAATATGGGTCGCGAGGCCATAGACCCTATTATCCTTTTTAAATACTTATTGTTGAAGACCATGCACCCTGTCTCAGACAGAGACCTAATAGCACGTTCTCGCACGGATATGGCATATAAGTATTTCCTTGGATTGCGCCCAGAGGATGATGTCATTGATCCATCTCTGTTGACTGTATTTCGTCGCCAGAGAATTAGAGACATTAACCTAATGGATTTACTGTTGCGCTCCAGTCTGGATAAAGCCAAGGCTTTGGGTTTGATAGTCTCAAAGAAGATACTTGTAGACTCCACTCATACATTATCCGTCTTCAGAAGATACACTCCTGCAGAAGCCATCAAGCACCGTAGTGGTGCTTTGCTACAGGTAATAAGGGCAACAGATATGGAGTTATATAAGTTGCTCCCAGCAGCTGTTGTCTCCAAGAATGCAGATGAGATGATAGACTATGCGGAACGCCTTTTGAATGCCATCTCAAAATCAGACAGGATTATAACGCCAGGAATAGAAGAAGGCATGAATTATCTTCAGGAAGCCCTGGCAGATATAGAAACTCGTGCCATGGTATGTCGCGACCCCGACGCCCGCTCCGGGCACAAGGACAGGAGTAAGCCTTTCACCGGATACAAGGTACACATAGCCGAGACTGAGAATGGTTTTATCACCGCCACAACTGTCACCTCGGGCGATAAAGATGATGGTTCGCAATTATCAGGACTGATAGAAAAAACAGAGGAAAACGGAGTAAAAGATATAGAGTGTGTTATCGCAGATACAGCCTACAGTTCCAAAGACAACATAAGCGCATGCAAAGAGAAGAACATAAAGCTGGTCGCTCCTTTGAATCCTACTGTGAATGGATTCCGCGATAAGAATGATGGCTTCATATATAACAAAGACGCGGACTGTGTAACATGTCCGGCAGGAGAAATATCGGTAAAAAAGAGATTGATAAAGTATAATGCAAAAAAGAAGTGCAATGGAGGTTATGAATATCGTTTCGACATAGAGAAATGCAAACATTGTCCATTGAAGGAGGGTTGTTATAAGGACGGGGCTGAGAGCAAAACCTATATGATAAGGATTCTATCGGAAGAGCATGCAAGGCAGAAAGAATTCCAGAAGACGGACGAGTTCAAACGCGATATAAGCATCCGCAAACGCATAGAGAGCAAGAACTCTGAACTAAAGAATAGACATGGATTAAAAACGACGATATCTTTTGGCATGGAAAGCCTTGAGATACAGACCGCTGTGGCCGTATTCTATGTCAATCTCAAGCGAATAATGACACTTAAGGCTGCAAAGTAGCCAAAAAGTGGGCTATATTTGAGGAAAATCGATTAAATTAGAGAGAAAACTGCAAATCAACTCTAAAAATCTTGGGAAATCTAATTGAATTTGTCCGTCAGTCTGAGTTCCCAAGATTTTTATGATACTTCAAAGAAACAAGGAAAAAAAAGAGGTCGCTTTTTCAGCAGCATCAATTTTGACACACCCCCTCCTTCTGCCACTAATTTCCAATTGCGGCTTACATATTTGCCAGTACTGTGATTGAACCATCTTCGTTTTTTGATAAACAACAGGCAGCTACGCCCACGCATCGGATAATCCTGCATCCTGACTTGTTCATAAAAGCCCTTGCTCTCCAAGTTATCGGTTGCATATTCTTGGGGGTGTATATTCTTCTCTTCAAAGTATATTTCTACCCTATCCGACTTTTCTTTGAAATCAGACAACTCAAAATAATCAAACATTCCCTCCGGAAAGATAAAACGAAGAAATTGATCGTAACTCATCTCTTTTATTTTTTTACTGCCACTAAGATACGATTTTTTCCCCTCAGGATTTCGGGATGGTCCATGGATTCTTTATCTTTGCAAAAAGTTTTTTAGGGAAGGAATGTTAGTAACTACCGTGGATAAAAAGATAAAGTTTTACCAGCGTGTGATTTTGATGATCATGTTGGTCTTTATGCCGTTTTATTCAGTTGGCAGCGATTTCTTTCTGGAAGGTTTCCCAAGTTCTTCCATCGAGGTGGTAGAGAATGGAGTGCATGATGTACTTGATTTTGACGATAATGCCTCGTTGCGTACTGTCCGGCAGGAACAGATTCAAATCCAACTGTTTGTAGCAGACTTTATAGCCGATCGGCTGACTATAATAAATGTGCATGAGTTGATTCATTCTCTTGAATTACAGCAATGTACGTTCTTATCTATATTTTATCAACTCCATAAAACCCAGAGTTTTGTCTGGTTTTGTTCCTATCTGATTTAGGTCTTATCCGATTCTTTTTATTTTTCAGAGCGTGTATGGGTATGTTGTGCCGGTATGCGGGATGTTTTGTCGTATCCCTGATATTGCACGCTTTATCATATTGTATAATAATAACCTAAAAATAAACTAATCAGAAACGATTTATGACGAGAAGATTATTTTTTAACTATTTACCTTTTTTGTTTTTAATAGCCAGCTTTTTTACCTCTTGTAACCGGAGTCATGAA
>ENA-OOXM01001186-OOXM01001186.1-human-gut-metagenome-genome-assembly--contig:-NODE-1186-length-20473-cov-2.289010_pt1 | contig 20473 bp, 19 predicted proteins | sample MGYA00241589_ERZ501347 | MGnify/ENA primary metagenome ERZ501347 (study PRJEB25962, sample SAMEA2042832) | human gut metagenome | biome: human gut; feature: human-associated habitat; material: faeces...
AAAGTCACAAATAGGGATGCTTTATCTTTCAGAGAGCGTCTGTCTGTCCCCCAATGAATTAATCAGTAATCGGTTTTGTGAAGGTTATAAATATTTGTCGGATTGTCTGATGTAAATAAGGAAGATATTCTTCCATGGATACTGGCTGCTGATATAAGATGCAGCTATAGCAGGTAGAACCTACCAGCTCTAAGATTGTAAAGAGCATTAATTCCTGATTTTCGCAGGAGATATGATTCTGTGTCAGCATATCCTGATAGTAATCATAAAATTGTCGGGAATTTTCCGGGACCGTCTTCTCAAAAGCATTTTTAAAGATTCCCCAGGAAAGATTCTTAGAGATGAACTGAAGAAGCTTCGGTTCCTTTTCTAATCGGTCTATAATATGATCAATGACGAAAAACATCTGGTTTTCAAAACCCTGAATATTCTGTTCTATTAAAGCCGTATGTGCATTCCCAAAAAGCTGGCTTGTTTTATATGTTACAAGCCTGTCTCTTAAATCATATTTATCTTTAAAATATAAATAGAAAGTTCCTTTTGCGAGACCTGCACGGTTTACAATGTCGGAAATGGTTGTTTTAGTAAACCCCTTTTCGGTAAACAGTTCAAAAGAGGTCTGCAATAATGTTGTATTCTTTTGTTTTTTATTTGTCTCAACTTTTCCCATAATAACACCACCTTAAACGATGTTGAATGTATTTGGGTACATTATGCAACAAAAATGACCAAAAGTCAATAGTGTAAAAATGACCAAAATTCAGTTTCACTTATTGAGGAAAATTGTGCGTTACTCAGTGTTGACCGATGGTCATTTTTTGCATATAATGTTGGTTAGGAAAAGAAAATAAATAAAGAGGGGATGATGAATTTGTTAATCAAGATGGGTAAGCAGATTGCGAAACATAAATTTCTGATTTTGCTTATTGGATTTTTGTTACTGATACCTTCCTTAATAGGAATGGTAACGACAAGAGTTAACTATGATTTACTTAGTTATCTGCCAGAGACGCTTGAAACGGTAAAAGGTCAGGATATTATGGTAGATGAGTATGGAATGGGAGCGTTCTCGATGGTTGTTGTCGAGAATATGGAACTGAAAGATGTGCAGAAGCTTGAGAAGAAGTTTGAGGCAGTCGATCATGTAAAGGATGTTCTCTGGTATGATGATGTTGCTGATTTAAATCTTCCAGTACAGATGATTCCGAAAAAGTTAAGAGAAGGTTTCTTTAAAGGCAATGCCACGATGATGATCGTACTTTTCGATAATACGACATCATCCGATGAATCTATGAATGCAGTTGCCGAGATGAGAAAGCTTGCGAATAAGCAATGCTTTATCAGTGGTATGTCAGGTGTAGTTAATGATATTAAAGATGTTGCACTTGACGAGCTGCCAGTTTACGTTGTGATTGCCGCTGTATTGTCATTCCTGGTACTTGAGTTTACGACAGAATCTTTCTTAGTACCAGTGTTCTTCTTATTAAGTATCGGAATTGCAATTATTTATAACTTAGGAAGTAACGTGTTCTTAGGGCAGGTTTCCTATATTACAAAGGCACTGACGGCTGTATTACAGCTTGGAGTTACGATGGACTATTCCATTTTCCTGCTGAATAGTTATGAGGAATATAAAGAGAAGTACACAGAAGATAGGAACCGGGCGATGGGGCATGCGATTGCAAGTACCTTTAAAGCGGTTGTCGGAAGTTCCGTCACAACTGTTGCCGGATTTGCGGCTCTTTGCTTTATGACATTTGCATTAGGTCGTGATCTTGGTATTGTTATGGCCAAGGGTGTTATTATCGGTGTAATCTGTTGTGTAACGATTCTTCCATCACTGATTCTTGCATTTGATAAGCAGATTGAGAAGACAAAGCACAGACCGCTGATTAAGAGTGTGGATGGTGCATCAAACTTTATTATCAAGCATCACTGGGTATGGCTGATTGTTTTCCTTGTATTATTACTTCCAGCAGTACATGGAAATAATAATATCAAGATTTATTATGATATCGCAAAGTCTATGCCATCCAGCCTGCCAAGTAATGTGGCGACAGACCGATTGAAAAAAGACTTTAATATGAGTACGATTCATATGGTAATGATGGACAGTAACATGGATTCTAAAGATAAACGAGATATGCTCAAAGAGATTGACAATGTAGAAGGTGTTAAATGGACGATAAGCATGAGTTCTCTTGTCGGGGCCTCTGTACCAGAATCCATGATTCCAAAAGATGTAAAGAGTATGCTCCAAAGCGGTGACCATGAACTGGCTTTTATCTGTTCGGAATATGAATCAGCAACTCCGAAAGTAAATAAGCAGATTGCAAAGATTAATAAGATAACGAAGAACTATGATAAAACATCAATGGTAATTGGTGAAGCACCACTTATGAAGGATCTTGAAGATGTTACAAACATTGATATCCAGAATGTAAATATTGCTTCAATCGCAGCGATTTTTGTAATTATTCTTATTATATTTAAGTCAATCTCCCTGCCAGTTATTCTGGTAGCCATCATTGAATTTGCGATTGCGGTAAATATGGCAGTTCCATATTACCAGGGGGTCAGCCTTCCATTTGTTGCTAGCATTGTTATCGGAACGATACAGCTTGGAGCGACAGTAGACTATGCGATTGTTTATACCAATCGTTATTTGAAAGAACGAAGGAATGGAAAGAATAAGTTAGAGGCAATCAGCATTGCTCATAAGTCAAATATGCTTTCTATTATAACGAGTGCGTTGAGTTTATTTGCAGCGACTTATGGTGTTGCCTGCTACTCACAGGTAGATATGATTGGTTCTATTTGTACATTGCTGGCAAGAGGTGCTATTATCAGTATGATCGTTGTTCTCACACTGCTGCCTACGATGTTCCTTATCTTTGATAAGGCGATATGCAAGACAACGAAGGGAATGGGCCATATTGACGATCATAAAGATACAGTAGTTAATGACATTGTATTATAAATAATATGTAATCCCGGAATCTAATGGAAGCAAAGCGTCATATGCTGTACAAAAGATTCCAGGAGCATAAATTTAGGGAGTGATAGAGATGAGAAATAAAAGATTTGTAAAACACACATCCAGAGCATTTGCTATTCTCATGAGTGCCATGATGGCAGTAGGAATTGCAATGCCAGTCAATGCAGCAGGAAAAAAAGATTCCAAAAAAGAAGATAAGACAGAGACGGTATATGTAAATGCGAATGCAGACGGAAGCGTTGATAAGATTACTGTAAGCGACTGGTTAAAGAATCATAGCAGCAGTGATACATTAGAGGACTTTTCCAACCTCGAGAATATCAAGAATGTAAAAGGTGACGAGACATTTACCCAGAATGCAGATGGTTCTATTGTATGGGATTCTAAAGGAAATGATATTTATTATCAGGGCGAATCCAATGAAGAACTTCCAGTAACAATGAAAGTTACTTATTATCTTGACGGACAGCAGATGGATCCGAAAGATATGGCTGGTAAAAGTGGTGAAGTAAAGATACGCTTTGATTACTATAACAACTCCAATGAAACGGTAAAAGTAAAAGGCAAGAACTATAATATAAAGACTCCATTTACTATGGTTACCGGAATGATTCTTTCTTCTGATGTATTTTCTAATATCGAAGTTACTAATGGTAAAGTAATTAGCGATGGAGATAAAAATGTTGTTGTAGGTCTTGCGTTCCCTGGATTAAAGAGCAGTCTTAATCTGGCATCTTATGATAAATTAGATGATGTAGATATTCCAGAATATGTAGAAGTTACAGCGAAGGCAGATAAGTTTGAACTTGCATTAACAGCAACAGCGGCAACAACAGGAACATTAAAAGACATTGATACAAGCAATTTAAATGACGTAGATGATTTAAAAGACAGCATGGATAAACTTACAGATGCAACCGATAAGCTGATTGATGGAAGTGAAGCTTTATCCGATGGAATGGGAACTCTTTCTTCTTCAGCAGGAGAATATACAAAGGGCGTATCTTCCGCGAATGCTGGAGTAAAGCAGCTTCTATCCGGTCTTAATACATTAAGTTCTAAGAGTGGACAGTTAGAATCTGGTGTAGAATCTTTGAATAAAGGATTAAAAGCCCTGAAAAAGGGAACAAAGTCACTGAATGCAGGAATCTCCTCCTATACAAAAGGAGTATCTGGCTTAGATGCTGGTTTACAGTCAGCAGCAAGCGGTACAGGTAAGTTAGAGTCAGGAGCAGGAGCACTTTCTAAAGGTATTAAAAGTTATACCGAAAATGAAGCTAAAATTGCAGCAGGAATCAAAAAGTTAAATAATAAGGTTTCTGGAATGAGTAATTTGGAACTGCCAAGTGACACAGAATTAAAAGCAGTAAAGAAGGCATCCTCTGCATTAGAAAGTGACGCGAAAAAGTTACAGGAATCGGCAACAGAGATTCAATCGGCAATTGATAAGATGAATAAGTTATCTGAAGCAGTGGAGGCGCACAATAGTAAGATAGATGAACATAATAAAGAAGTTTCAGAGAAGTTCAGTAGTGCAAAATCTGCATTAGATGATATTGATAAAAAGGCAACGGATAAGGCAAATGAAAAGATTGCCAGCCAGAAAGATTCTCTTAGCAGCAGTGCAACTTCAAAGGCAAAAGAAGAAGCTAAATCTGCCATTGATAGTGTAAATATGGATGGATTGACCGATGAAATGAAGAGTGCTTTAAAGAGTGCCATTGATAATAACGTTAGTGTAAGTGCAGAGCCATCAAGCATTGAAATCAGTGGCCTGGCAAGTGATGCCGAAAAAGCATTAGGAGATGCTCCAAGTGCAGAGAAGCTTAATATTGGCAAAGTTAATGTAGGACTCAATGATATGAAAACTCTGTTAAAAGATATGAAGACACAAGCAGCAGTATTAGAGAGTTTTGCAGCAAATACAGGTTCTTTATCCGATGCAGCAAGTCAGATTCCAGATTTGATCAAGGGTGTTGATGAATTAAATACCGGAGCGCAGGCTCTTACTGCAAATAATAAAACGCTTACAAGTGGTATGAAAGATTTAACTTCTGGTCTTAGCACCCTTTCTACCGGACTTGATACCATGACAAAAGGAGCGGCGACCTTAACAGGCAATAACAGTGTTCTTACAAAAGGAGCAAGTTCCGTAGATAAAGGAACAGGTAAGTTAGTAGCGGGAAGCAGCCAGTTAGTAACTGGTGTAAAGGCTTATGCACAGGGGGTTAATGCAGCAGCGATCGGTGTACAGAGTCTTTCTTCTGGAATGAATAAGTTAGACTCCGCAGGCGGACAGCTTACTTCTGGTATTGATAAGCTTGCTACAGGAAGCGATACACTTACAAAAGGCTTAAAGACATTTAATGATGATGGAATCAGCAAGCTTTCTGACCTTGCAGGAGATGATCTTGACAGCGTGATCAATCATTTCAAGGCTGTAAAGAAGGCAGATAACAGATACAAATCCTTCGGCGGAATTAAGAAAAATGCGAAGGGAAGCGTGAAATTTGTGATTGAAACAGACCCTATCGAGGCAGACGAGAATTAAGAAAATGTCACAAAAATAGCAGATAGCAGGTAAAATTTTAAGAAATCCCTTGATAAACAATGGAAAACCTGCTATAATACGAATAGTATACTGTAGATGATAAGAGTGGGTGGGTGCCCACTCTTATTGTATGTCTGGGAAAGAGGTGAGAATCAACATGAAAAGAACAGAGATTGTTGCAAAGACGGAAGAACTGGTAACTCCGATTATTGAGGAGAATCATTTTGAACTTGTTGATGTAGAGTATGTAAGAGAAGGTGCGAACTGGTATCTTCGTGTATATGCGGATAAGGAAGGCGGCATTAACATTGATGACTGCGTACTGATCAGTCGTGCTCTTGAAGAGAAGCTTGATGCAGAAGACTTTATTTCTGATGCTTATATTTTAGAAGTGAGTTCCCCTGGTCTTGGAAGACCACTGAAAAAAGAGAAAGATTTTAAGAGAAGTCTTGGAAAGTCTGTAGAATGTAAGCTCTACAAAGCAATTAATAAACAGAAGGAATTTGAGGGAATCTTAAAAGATTTCACAGAAGATACTGTTACGATTGAAACAGAAGGGAACGAACTGGTACTTGACCGTAAGGACATTGCTATGATTCGTTTAGCTATTGATTTTTGAGAATAATATAGAAAAGAAAGCAGGAGGATAAGAGAAAATGAGTGAATTAATTGATGCTTTAAATCAATTACAAAAAGAGAAACATATTGAAAAAGAAGTAATTATGCAGGCGATTGAAGATTCTTTAGTTGCAGCATGTAACCGTGACTTTGGAAAGAATGCCATTGTAAAGGTAAACATGGATAGAGACACTGGTGATATTTCTGTTTATGTCGAAAAGACAGTTGTAGAGGAAGTAGAAGATCCAGCTACAGAAATTAGTTTAGCAGATGCAAAGATGATTCGTTTCCACTATGAGATTGGCGATGTAGTAAACATCGAAGTGACTCCAAAGAACTTCGGAAGAATCGCTGCACAGCATGCAAGAAGTGTTATCGTGCAGAAGATTAAAGAAGAAGAAAGAAGAGTAGTATTCGAGCATTTCGCACATAAAGAAAAAGACATCGTAACAGGTGTAGTACAGCGTTATAATGGAAAGAATATCAGTGTAAGTCTTGATGATAAGACAGATGCTGTTCTCACAGAAAAAGAGCAGGTTAAAGGCGAAGTATTTAAGCCAACAGACCGTATCAAACTGTACATCGTAGAAGTAAAAGATACAAACAAGGGACCTAAGATTTTAGTTTCCAGAACACATCCAGAACTTGTTAAGAGACTTTTTGAAAAAGAAGTTGCAGAAGTTTATGATGGAACAGTAGAAATTAAGAGCATTGCCCGTGAAGCAGGTTCCCGTACAAAGATTGCAGTAGCATCTAACGATCCTAATGTAGATCCTGTAGGAGCATGTGTAGGTATTAACGGAGCGCGTGTTAATGCAATCGTAAGTGACTTACGTGGAGAAAAGATTGATATTATTGAATGGAATGATGATCCAGCAGTATTGATCGAGAACGCATTAAGCCCATCCAATGTAGTCTCTGTAGATGTAGACGAAGAGGAAAAGAGCGCACGCGTTGTTGTTCCAGACTACCAGCTTTCACTTGCCATCGGTAAAGAGGGACAGAATGCCCGTCTTGCAGCAAAGCTTACAGGATATAAGATTGATATTAAGAGTGAAAGCCAGGCAGCAGAGCTTGCAGAAGAATTAGACTTCGGAGAAGATTTTGGTGATCTTGATGAGGCAGAAGATTTTGACCTTGAAGCACCTGTAGAAGAGCCAGAAGTTTCCGCAAGCGAAGCGACAGCAGATTTTGAGGCAGAAGAGGTAACAGAAGAACCAGAAACAGCAGAGGATTCTTTTGAGGAAGTTTCTTCTGAGGAAGCAGACACAGACGAACAGTAAGAATGGAATCTGGTGAACAGTTATGGGAAAGAAGATACCACTTAGACAGTGTGTGGGCTGTCGTGAAATGAAGACAAAAAAAGAGATGATCCGGGTTATCAAGACACCGGAGAATGAAGTTGTCCTTGATGCAAAAGGAAAGCAGAATGGCAGAGGTGCATATCTTTGTTTTTCTGCGGAGTGTCTTCAGAAAGCAAGACGTTCAAAAGGACTGGAACGTTCTTTAAAGATTTCCATTCCTGATGAGATATATGACCGATTAGAAGAGGAGTTGAAGGAACTTGACACAAAACAGTAAAGTATTATCTATGCTAGGGCTTGCTGCTAAGGCAGGAAAGGTTGCCAGCGGAGAGTTTTCTACCGAAAAGGAAGTAAAATCCGGCAATGCCTGTCTGGTAATCGTAGCAGAAGATGCTTCTGACAATACAAAAAAATTGTTCCGGAACATGTGTAAGTATTATGAAGTGCCTATGGAAATCTTTGCGACCAAAGAGGAATTAGGGCATTGGATAGGTAAAGCGTACAGGGCTTCCATCTGTATCTTAGATGAAGGTTTTGCAAAATCAATCGTAAAAAAAATAAGTCTGAATATGGAGGGATAGTGTATGCCAAAAATGAGAGTACATGAGTTAGCAAAGTTATTAGATAAAAGCAGCAAAGAAATTATAGCAGAGTTAAAACAGCAGGGAGTTGAAGTACAGAGTCATATGAGTACAGTATCAGATGAACATGTAGATAAATTAAAAGCAAAATTCCAGAAAAAAGAATCTGGTAACAACCGCGGTAACAATGAAAGCCGTAGCAACGATAATCGCGGTAGCAGAAATGATAACCGTGGAGATAGAAATAATAACCGAAATGACAACCGTGGGGACGGAAGAAATAACAACCGCAATAACGACAATCGTAATGGACGTAATGAAAACCGCGGAGATGGAAGAAATAATAACCGAAATGACAACCGTGGCGGCGGAAGAAATAATAATCGTAATAACGACAACCGTGGCGGCCGTAATGATAATCGCGGAGATAACCGTAACAATAACCGTAACGGAAATGACAGAAGAAACAGGCCTTCTATGGGAGATACTCCGATTAACGCAAAAGAAACAAGAAACGGCAAAGAAAACCGCCATGACATCAATCGTGAGCACAGCCGTGACAACAAGGAAAACAACCGAAATGACAACCGTGGTGGCAAGAACAACCGCCGCAATAACCGCAATAATGATTTTGGCGGCTCAAGAAAGCAGAAGAATAATAAGAAGCAGCAGGCTCCAGTACAGCCACCAAAGCAGGAAGAGCCAAAGGAAGATGTAATCCGTAACATCACTCTCCCAGATCCAGTATCCTTAAAGGATTTGGCAGATGCTTGTAAGGTTCAGCCTTCTGTTATTATCAAGAAGCTTTTCATGGCAGGACAGATGGTAACCATCAACACAGAATTCTCTTTTGATGATGCAGCAGAAATCGCTTTAGAATATAACTGTATCGCAGAGGAAGAAGTAAAAGTTGATGTCATCGAAGAACTCTTAAAAGAGGAAGAAGAGGACGAAAGAAACTTAACAAGCAGACCACCAGTTGTCTGTGTAATGGGTCACGTTGACCACGGTAAAACTTCTCTTCTTGATGCGATTCGTTCCACACACGTTACAGCAGGCGAGGCTGGTGGAATCACACAGCATATCGGCGCTTATGTGGTAGAGATTAACGGAGAAAAGATTACATTCTTAGATACACCAGGTCATGAGGCATTTACTTCCATGCGTCTGCGTGGAGCACAGGCAACAGATATCGCTGTTTTAGTTGTTGCTGCCGATGACGGTGTTATGCCACAGACAATCGAGGCAATCAACCATGCAAAAGCTGCAGAGGTAGAAGTTATCGTTGCAGTTAACAAGATTGATAAAGAAGGTGCCAACGTTGACCGTGTAAAACAGGAACTTACTGAATACGGCCTTATCGCAGAAGACTGGGGTGGAAGTACCGTATTTGTACCAGTTTCTGCTAAGACAGGCGAAGGAATTGATGAACTCTTAGAGATGATTACTCTTACAGCAGAAGTATTAGAGCTGAAAGCAAACGCGAAGAGAAGAGCCAGAGGTCTTGTTATCGAAGCGAAACTTGATAAAGGCCGTGGACCAGTTGCTACAATCCTTATCCAGAAAGGTACGCTTCATGTAGGAGACAGCATTAACGTAGGTCATGCATTTGGCCGTGTTCGTGCGATGATGGATGACAAGGGTAACCGTGTAAAAGTAGCAGGCCCATCTACACCAGTAGAGATTCTTGGTCTTAACGATGTACCATTCTCAGGCGAGGTCCTTATGGCTCACGGAAATGAAAAAGAAGCAAGAGCAACTGCTGATGCATTTATCGCATATGGAAGAGAAAAGATGCTCGAAGAGACCAAGAATAAGTTGTCCCTTGATGATTTGTTTGATCAGATTCAGGCTGGTAACGTAAAAGAATTAAACCTTGTCGTAAAGGCCGATGTACAGGGATCTGTAGAAGCTGTAAAACAGAGTCTTATGAAGCTTTCCAATGAGGAAGTTATGATTAAAGTTGTACATGGTGGTGTAGGTGCCATTAACGAATCTGATGTAATTTTAGCTTCTGCATCTAATGCAATCATCATCGGATTTAATGTACGTCCAGATGCGATGGCAAAGGCTGCAGCAGAGAGAGAAAAAGTTGACATGAGATTATACCGTGTCATCTATAACGCAATTGAAGATATCGAAGCAGCGATCAAGGGTATGTTAGATCCTGTTTACAGAGAAAAAGTAATCGGTCATGTAGAAGTACGTCAGATTTACAAAGCTTCCGGTGTTGGAACAATCGCTGGATGTTATGTACTGGATGGTACGATTACAAAAGACGCACAGTCTCGTATCGTTCGTGATGGTATCGTTATTTACGAAGGAGAACTTGCATCCCTGAAACGTTTCAAAGATGACGTAAAAGAAGTAAAAGCAGGCTTCGAATGTGGTATCGTTTTTGAAAAATACAACGATATTAAAGAAGGCGACCAGATTGAAGCTTTCGTAATGGAAGAAATTCCTAGATAACAGGAGGTACTGTTATGAGAAAGAACAGTGTAAAAAATACTCGAATTAATTCCGAGGTATTAAAAGAACTGAGCCGTATTATTTCCAGAGAAATCAAAGACCCAAGAATCGCTCCGATGACTTCTGTTGTGTCTGTGGAAGTAGCTCCGGATTTAAAGACCTGTAAAGCTTATATCAGCGTACTCGGTGATAAAGAGGCACAGGAATCTACTTTAGAAGGGCTCAGAAGTGCTCACGGTTATATCCGCCGTGAGTTAGCAAGAAGTATTAACTTAAGAAATACACCAGATGTCCGCTTTATTCTTGACCAGTCTATTGAATATGGCGTAAGTATGTCAAAGAAGATTGACGAGATTAATGCAGCAATGCATGAGAGAGAAAGAGAGGCATCGGAAGAATGAGTACAGACAAGAGAGAAAATGTGACATTTGCCGAAAGAAAAGAGGAGTTTGAGCGTCAGGTTCAGACTGCACAGACAATTGCCATATCCGGTCATATGAATCCGGACGGGGACTGCATTGGTTCCTGTCTCGGACTCTATACCTACATCGTGGAACAGTATCCAGAAAAAGAGGTAACATTATTTTTAGAACCGGTACAGGATAAATTCTCATTTTTAAAATATGCGGACCAGATTACACAGGAAAAGAAGATTGACGGACCGTATGACCTGTTTTTTTCTCTTGACTGTTCCGATACAGATCGTCTCCATAATTTCAAAGGTTATTTTGAAGAGGCAAAATACAAGATATGCGTAGACCACCATTTCACTAATGAGGGATTTGGTGACTTACGCTTTATCGTGCCGGACGCTTCTTCCACCTGCGAAGTATTGTTTGATATGTTTGACTGGGATAAGATTTCCCTTGAATGCGCGCAGGATCTTTACATGGGTATTGTTCATGATACCGGTGTATTCAAGCATACCAATACAACAAGAAAAACGATGGAGACCGCAGGTGCTTTACTTGAAAAAGGCATTCATTCCGAAGATATCATTGACCGGACATTTTACAAGAAGTCCTATGTGCAGAATCAGATTCTTGGCCGTGCATTAATGGAAAGTATCATTCTTTTGCATGGAAAGGTTATTTTTTCCATCGTTCGAAAGAGAGACTTTGACTTTTATGGAATCGACAGCAGCGATTTAGACGGAATTATTGACCAGCTTCGTGTGACAGATGGCATTGAATGTGCAATTCTCCTTTATGAGAAAGAAGATGGTAACTACAAAGTCAGTATGCGTTCTAACGATGCAGTCGATGTCAGTGCAATTGCCAAAATCTTTGGCGGCGGTGGGCATATCAAAGCTGCCGGCTGTACGGTACATGGCCAGCCAAGAGATATCGTAATGAATATCACCCATATGGTAGAGCATCAGTTAAATGAACAAGAAGAAAAGCAGGAATCAATTTATGATAAGCGGAATTCTTAATATTAAAAAAGAACCAGGTTTTACTTCCCATGATGTAGTGGCAAAGCTTCGCGGCATTGTACATCAGAAAAAAATCGGACATACCGGAACCCTTGATCCGGATGCGACCGGAGTACTTCCAGTGTGTCTTGGAAAGGCAACCAAGCTTTGTGACATTATCGGAGATTGGGATAAAACGTATGAAGCTGTTCTTTTGCTTGGAAGAGAAACCGATACCGAAGATACAAGCGGGCAGACATTAAAAGAACGAGAGGTAACGGTCACGGAAGAAGAGATAAGAGATATTATCCTTTCTTTCCAGGGAAGTTACGATCAGATTCCACCGATGTATTCCGCTAAAAAGGTAAACGGAAAGAAACTCTACGAACTTGCAAGACAGGGAATCGTTATTGAAAGAAAGCCATGTCCAGTCACCCTTTCTTCTATCATTATTAAAAAAATAGATTTGCCTTACGTCACCTTTGAAGTAACATGCTCAAAAGGAACCTATATCCGCAGCCTTTGTCGTGATATTGGAGAAAAAGCAGGATGCGGAGGCTGTATGGCAGGACTTGTCCGTACCAGAGTGTCTTCTTTTAAGATAGAGGATGGATTCACCCTTTCAGAAGTAGAAGCCATGCGCGATGCTGATACATTACTGGAACATATCGTACCAGTCGATGAAGTGTTTTTGCATCTGCCAGCTTTTTTTGTGAAAAAAGAAGGAGAAAAACTTCTCTATAATGGGAATCCGATTTCTCTTTCTTTGTGTGCTTTGGATGAAAATTCATCGATTAGTAACTGGCAACTATATGAGGACTTGTCATCTAATGAACAAATGAAAATGGAAGAAGCGGATACAGAGGATCTTGGTAAGAAAGAAAAGTCAGGCAAAGACGGAAAACAGTATAGCAGTTATACTGTTGGTAACAGATTCCGTGTTTATGACAATCAGAAAAACTTTATAGGAATTTATCAGCTTCAGGAAAAGAAGATGTTAAAACCTTATAAGTTGTTTTTGTAGGTCACTATAAGAATGATATAAAATACAAAATCCATACCGCAAGTTAGCGGTTTCGGAGGAAAAAAATGGAATATATAACAAGCTCAGACTTTCATTTCAAAGACACCGCAGTTGCACTTGGAAAGTTTGAAGGGATTCACCGGGGACACCAGCTTCTAATGGACGAAGTAAAAAAACAGGAGCTTCACGGACTGCGAAGCGTTGTATTTACCTTTGACCGTCCAACCAGACTGACCCTTACTGGTGATACAGAATATAAACAAATCTATACAAAAAAAGAGCGCCGGGAAATTCTTGAAAAACGAGGAATCGACATATTGATTGAGCATCCTTTCACAAAAGAATTTGCTGCATTAACCCCTGACAGATTTATCAGGGAAGTCCTCGTAGAAAAAGTGGGGGCAAAAGTAATTGTTGTCGGAACAGACTTCCATTTCGGTAAGAACCGCTCCGGTAGTATTACAGACTTAGAAAAGCTAGAAGAAGAATGCGGATATCACCTTATTGTAGTCGAAAAGTTACAATTAAATGGAAAGGATATTAGCAGTACCAGAATTCGTGCTTCTCTTGAAAAAGGAGCAATGGAAGAAGCCAAAGCTCTCTTAGGCAGAAACTACAGTGTTTCTGGGGAAATCCTTCACGGAAATGCACTTGGACGAACCATACAGGTGCCAACCATTAACCAGCAAGTTCCGTCCTTTAAACTACTGCCGCCAAATGGTGTGTATGTTTCTAAAATCCACTGGAAAGACGAAGTTTACTACGGCATTACCAACATCGGAACCAAGCCAACTGTCAACAATACCAGCGAAAAAACAGTCGAGACCAATATCTTTGATTTCAATAAAGATGTTTATGGCGAAGAAATGGTCGTAGAACTTCTGCATTATCACAGAAAAGAAACTCGTTTTTCTTCTGTAGAGGCATTGCAGGCACAGCTTTTTCAGGATATTGAATTTGGAAAGCAGTATGTTACTAATGTGCTGTCTCATTGATATATGTGATTTGAAGGACTATTGTAACAAATTATTCTTTAAGATCAATTATTAAAAAACAAAAAGATCAAAGATAAGTTTCTATATCCGCTTAGGGATGAGTAAAGACATATCTTTGGTCTTTTTTTGTCCACTTCCAGCAAGAAGAGTTCTATCTAGAGCATTTTAAGGTAGAAAATGAATGGTGTCCGTTACTGATTTTTTATTCGCCTCTTTTAAATCCCATTTTGGCTAAGGTAGGGGATGAATTGTGTCTGTTGTCCATTGGATTTGACAGCTTATCATCCATAAAATAAATAAATTTCACAATAAAATCAAAATATTTTTGTGGAAATTGTCTGAAAACTAGTGTATAATAAAACTAAATGCAAAAGCAAAGGCTTATGCATATCCTGAAAAGAATGACAAAAGGAGTGGTCTTATGAACACAATAATCACAATCGGAAGACAGTACGGAAGCGGCGGAAAAGAAATCGGTAAGAAGCTTGCTGAATATTATAACATACCATTTTATGATAAAGAACTTTTAAAAGTGGCAGCCAAAGAAAGCGGTATCTGCGAGGAGATGTTTGAAAACTTCGATGAGAAACCAACCACAAGTTTTCTCTACTCCCTCGTAATGGATCCATACGCATTAGGCTATAACGCAGCCTCCTTTGATATGCCTCTCAACCAGAAGGTATTCCTTGCCTCCTTTGATGCCATCAAAAAGGTAGCAGATGAAGGTCCATGTATTATCGTAGGCCGCTGTGCAGACTATGCATTAAAAGACTATGACAATAAGCTGAATGTATTCATCCACGCACCAATGGCTTTCAAAAAGTCCCGTATCCAGGAACAGTATGAGGTTCCAGAAGCCAAAGTCAAAGACGTAGCTATCAAGACAGATAAGCAGCGTGCAAGCTACTATAATTACTACACTTCTAAGAAGTGGGGAGACTTGAAGAGTTATGATCTTTGCATTGATAGTAGTATCTTAGGTATTGATGGAACGGTGGAACTGATTAAACAGGCTGTAGCATTAAAAGAGAAGAATTTATAAAGAGACAAAATAAGTCACGTTAGTTTATCGTAAGCTGACGAAAACTCCAAAGAACCTATCCTCCTATCTGTGACTTTAGTCGCGGCGCGTTGAATGTTCGCTTGCACGCTCGCATCCAACACTTGCTCCGAGGCCACAAATATGGCTTATTTTATTCTCAGGTGGCGTCTCCTTCGCTGTGCAAAACAGAATTTACATCGTCAAAACTTCATGTTATACTAAAAAAGATTGAAGAAATTTTATTTAGAAATCGAGGAGCATGTATGATTGATCCGAAAAAGGTCCGTTTAATGACCAAGTTAGCGGTTTATGAAGAAGGTCCCGGAAAGAAAGACTTAAAGATTAACTGCTATAGCAAGAGAACCTATGTAAATATTAAACAGTTAGAGAGTATAATTGCAGTAACAGTGGCTTATTTATTAGGTCTTGGGTTGTATTGCTTTGGAATATACACAGATATTATTTCACTGGGATTGAAGTTCCCTTATCAGAAATATATTCTTCATGCGATGATTCTTTATCTGATAATAATCATTATTGATTTTGTATGTACCAGAAGGTATTATACGAAGGTTTACGATAAGATGAGAGAGGATATAAAGCAGTACGACTATAATCTGTATCGTCTTGCAAGGTATATTCAAAAGGAAGAGAAGGACAGGGCATAATTTTATGATGGCACAAATAGTCTATTTTAAAGAATGGTTAATTGTTTTTTATAAAAAACATGTAGATGTGGTTTTGCCAGTACTAAAGCTGGTATTTGCCTTTTTTACTATGTGTATGTTTCAGGGAATGTTTCCTTATAATATGGTAATAAACAAACCAGGGATTTTTCTGGTACTTTCTGCCGCGCAGGCATTTTTACCGATATCAGTTTTATATTATATGATATCTATATTAATTATGATAAATCTATGGAAAGTGTCTATGGATATTTTTCTGGGATTTGTTATTTTTTCTATCATATGTTCACTGGCATTTGTGAGAGTAGATAGAAAACACGCAGTAATTCTTATAGTAACTGCGGTAATGTTTTATTTAAAATTAGAATATCTTCTTCCGGTTTTGCTTGGAATGATTGTCGGATTTGGGGCGATTCTTCCAGCAGCGGCAGGAGTGGTAGTTTATTTTCTGTCTGTTTATATGACGGATGTAAGCACGCTGCTTACCACATCATCGAGTTCTAGTTTTGGAATGGGTCTGCAAAGAATTGTAAATTTGATGTTGATTGATAAAAAGCTGCTTGTATTTTTGATTACATTTAGTTTAATTATTTTTATTACAACACTGCTTTGTCATTTGTTTTATGAGAGAGCGTGGCTATTTGCAATTTTTATAGGGCATATAGCGATGATTCTATTATTATTGTTTGGAAGATTGATTTTTGAACTTGATTATAAGATATGGCGCCTCTTCCTTGAGATGATTCTGGGAATAGGATGTTGTTATATTTACCGATTTTTCAGAGGAATCGGAGACGTATCAAGAATTGAAAAGGCATCTTTTGAAGATGACGAATATTTTTATTATGTAAAGGCAGTTCCTAAGATTAAAGTTACACAAAAGGATAGGAATGTGACAGATATTAAATCCGGCGAGAATGAGGATGACATCTTATTCGATGATATAACAGAAGAAACCGACCTGTTTGATGGGAATAGGGAGGAAGCAGAGAAAGAGTGAAAGGGCTGGATAACAGATTATGCAGTTAATAAGTATAGGACAATTTCACAAAGTAATAGAAAAGTATTTATATTGGCTGTCTCTGCCATCTATTGGATTTACTGATATTTTGGAGATAATCATTATCAGTGTGATTGTTTATCAGATGTTGAAGTGGGTACAGCTGACTCGGGCATGGACGTTATTTAAAGGAATTATTATGCTGCTGTTGTTTGCATTATTTGCAGCGATATTTCAGTTAAATACGATATCATGGCTGCTTTCGAATTCTCTTGGTGTGGGAATTACTGCAGCAATTATCATATTTCAGCCAGAGCTGCGTCGGGCTTTAGAGCAGTTGGGACGAAAAAAGATTTTCAGTAATCTTTTTTCATTTTCCACAGGAGAGTATGATGGAAGACAGTCAGTCCTGACAGAGAAGACAATTAATGAGATTGTGCGTGCTTCCTATGAGATGGGAGCAGTAAAGACAGGTGCACTGATGGTAATTGAACAAAACGTTGCTCTTGGGGAATACGTGCGAACTGGAATCTCCATTGACGGAATAGTTAGCAGCCAGCTTCTTATCAATATCTTTGAGCATAATACACCATTGCATGATGGAGCAGTCATTATAAGAGGCAATCGTATCGTGTCAGCAACCTGTTATCTTCCGTTGACAGATAGTATGGATATTGGAAAGGAATTGGGAACAAGACATAGGGCCGCAGTGGGAATCAGCGAGGTTTCAGACAGTCTGACAATTATTGTTTCTGAGGAGACAGGTGCTGTGTCACTTGCGAAGGATGGAAATCTGTATAAGCATTTGAAAAAAGAAGAGCTGTTAGAGAAGCTCAAACAGTTAAAGATTGACGAAGAAAATAATACAGATGTATTTAAAAAATGGAAGGACTTGTTGCGAAATGAAAAGTCAGAAAAATAATATGTGGATGAAGATACTTTCTGTCGTTATAGCAGTTTTAATATGGCTTTTTGTAGCAAATACAAATGATCCTGTAGTTACGAAGAGATTTTACAGTATTCCTGTAAAGGTAATGAATGAGGATGCACTTACAAAACGGGGATACGCCTATGAGATTCTTGACGGAGAAGAAGTAAACATTACCGTAAAGGGAAAGAGCAGTATTGTCCGTTCCATGGGAATTTCTGATTTTCAGGCAATTGCGGACTTTTCAAAATTGTCAAAAGTAGATGCTGTTCCGATTGATGTCACAGCTAAGAAATATTCTGACCAGCTTGATATTACACTTGGAACAACCAATACTATGAAGATTAAAAAAGATGAAGTCGTGACGATCAGTGTTCCTGTTAATGTTACAGCGAAGGGTGATCCAGCGGAAGGTTATGCTGTAGGAAGAGTGACAAGTACTCCTAATCTTATAAAAGTAAGCGGTCCGGAGAATCTGCTCTCCTCAGCGAAAGAGATTCGTGCGACAGTCAGTGTGGATGGAATATCTCATGATGTTACAGCTACAGATAAGCCAGTGCTGTATGACGAAGAAGGGAAAAAGATTATAAGTAATCAGATAGAGTTTGATACAGCGTCTATAGGAATTTATATAGAGCTTTGGAAGACAAAGACTGTAGATGTCAAGTTAAGTTATACCGGGGAGCCTGCAAAGAATTATCATCTTGTTTCTTTTGATTATGAACCAAAACAGATTACGATTGCAGCACCGGATGATATGCTGGAAAGTCTGGATTCCATTACATTAGACAGTGTATCAATTGAGGGGCTTATGGAAGATTATGAGAAGGATATTGATCTGACCCAGACAGTACTCCCTGATAATGTAATTTTGGCGAATGATGATACCAGTGATGTAAAAGTAAAGGCAACGATTGAAAAGATAACCTCACATAAGCTTTCCTTTACGAAAAAGGATATCAATATAACGAATAATACCAATAATTATAAAGTAAGTTTTGATAAGGATAGTGACTATTCTATTCTTGTGGATGGGGCAGCTTCTGCTGTAAAAAACCTGGATATTAAAGATTTTGTTCCGTGGATTGACATTAATGGATTAGAACCTGGAACTCATGAGGTATCACTTCATGTCAAAGATGTGGAGGGAGTTACAGTAGGAGCTACAACAAAACTTAAAATTACTTTAAAAGAGAATAATTAATGATTCAGAACATATTTGCCATATGGATTTTCAGGAATCTGTATGGCTCTGAATTATTATGAGAATCATTATAAATAGCGGATTTAATGAATTAAGGAAATGATTATATGAGACAAAAAACAGAAACAATGCTTTGTGTTGCCTTCATGGAACTATTAAAAAAATGCCCCTTTTCAAAAATCACGATACAAAAGCTTGCCGGTCAATGTGGAGTAAACCGGCAAACTTTTTATTATCATTTTGACAATATATATGATTTGATGTCAAAGGCATTTGAGTATGAATTAGTACATGAAAGCCGTATATATGAAGAAGTAACATGGGAGTATGCAATAAACAGCTTTTTGCAGTGGATGAAAGAGAATCGGGTAATCATCAGAAATATTCTTGCGAATGCGGAACTGCCGTATTTAAAGCGGGCTATGTATCCTCTTATTGCCAAAAGTATATCTTGCGGATCTTTTACGCAGGAGAGTACGCAACCTGCAATAAAACAGCAGGAAGAATTCTGTATCAACTTTTTGACAATAGGAATTACCCAGTATGTTCTTGAATGGGTGGAAAGCGATTTCAGGGAGTCGATAGAGGACATTGTTGATCATATGTCATGGCTATTGCAAAAGGTATATTCATAAATAAATTTTTTATATAGTGGTGATATCGAATGAGAACCGAATTCGCCGAGACTGGGGATGGAAAGTATTGGTTGCAACAAAAATCTGCCAGTATAAGAATGCCGGTGATATAGGAGGATTTTAATAGAAAATGATTTCCAGTACATCAAATGCAAAAGTTAAAAATATCATGAATTTAAAAAAGAGTGCCAAAGCCAGAAAGAAAGAAAAATGTTTTCTGGTAGAAGGCCCGAGAATGTTTTTTGAGATTCCAAAAGACAGGATAGAAGAATGTTATCTTACAGAAGAATTTGAAGATAAATACGCAGAGGAGCTGAAAGGCTGGCATTATGAACTGATCAGTGAAAATGTATGCAAACATCTTTCGGATACGAAGACCCCCCAGGGCGTTATTGCGGTAGTAAGAAGAACGGAGCCAAGTATTGAGGAACTTCTTCATAAAGAGAAGAACCCTTGCTTTTTCCTGTTAGAGAATCTACAGGATCCAGGTAATCTTGGAACAATTGTGAGGACTGCAGAAGGAGCTGGAGTGACAGGAATTATCATGAACCGGGAGACTGTGGATATTTATAATCCGAAGGTAATCCGTTCCACGATGGGAGCGATTTTCCGTGTCCCATTTGTTATCGCAGACAGTCTGCCAGAAGTTATTTTCCAGTTAAAACAGAATGGGGTTTCTGTGTATGCAGGACATTTAAAGGGAGATGTATTTTATAAGCAGGATTACCGAGATGGCAGTGCATTTCTTATTGGAAATGAAGGAAATGGTCTTACAGATGAGATTACTGCACTGGCAGACCATAAGATAAAGATTCCGATGAAAGGGAAAGTAGAATCCCTGAATGCGGCAGTGTCGGCAACAATTCTAATGTATGAGACGATGCGCCAGAGAGAGTTTATGTAGTTTAATTCATTAAGTAAACAACAGACGAAGCCAGTGAACTTCATAAGCCATATTTGTGCTTTTAGTCGCGGCGTGTTGAATGTTCGCTCCACACGCTCGCATCCAACACTTGCTCCGAGA
>ENA-OOXM01001199-OOXM01001199.1-human-gut-metagenome-genome-assembly--contig:-NODE-1199-length-20293-cov-7.679958_pt1 | contig 20293 bp, 21 predicted proteins | sample MGYA00241589_ERZ501347 | MGnify/ENA primary metagenome ERZ501347 (study PRJEB25962, sample SAMEA2042832) | human gut metagenome | biome: human gut; feature: human-associated habitat; material: faeces...
TCGTCCCTTTTTTAACGGTACTTTACACGCGACTTGTGTTTTGATATTATATTATCGATTTAAAGGAGGCGTTCGGATTTTGGACAATGACGAAAACAAACTGAAGAAGCGCTTCGCGGAGCTGTCGCTGCGCGCCGTCGAGCAGCGAAGAACCGTAAGCTCCGATTTTTTAACGCTTGACGAGCAAAGCACTTTAGCATCTGCACAGCTGTTTTCGAGGGTGTATCTTTACGGCGGCTATCCGCTTGCCGAGCGTCGTGCGGCTCTTTTCGGCGAAAAGAGTGAGGAGGAAAAAGCAGCCGAATGCGATTTTGTGTGGGTGAAAATTTCACCGGTGGCAAAAAAGTTTGCCGACGAGCTCACTCACCGTGATTTTCTCGGTACGCTTATGGGGCTCGGCATCAAGAGAGAGACAATAGGCGATATTCTCACGGATGATAATTGCGGATACGTTTTTTGCGAAAAAAAGGTTGCACGCTTTGTACTCGACAATCTTGACAGGGTCAAGCACACCACGGTGCGATGTGAGATGACCTTATCTCCTCCGAACTCTGTCGGAGCCTTGCCGGAGGAGCGGACGGTTACGGTGCCGTCTCTGCGGCTTGACGCGATGGTTGCCGCGGTTTATAAAATATCGCGCAGCGAGTCACAGCAGCTTTTTATGCAAAAGCTTATATTTGTAAACGGCAAAATGACCGTCAATTCATCATATATACCGAAAGAGGACGAGATAATATCGGTGCGGCACAAGGGACGGTTTGTGTTTTGCGGCAAAATCGGAGAGACAAAAAAGCAGCGTCTTAAAATCTCCGTCAGAGTTTTTTGAAATACGTACAAAAAATCGGACTGTAAAAACGTGCTTTTTACAGTCCGACATATTTTTATATTGTGATTATGAGTTTTGGTCTATTTGCTCCTGCAAATTAGGTATCAGAACCTTTTGTGTAAGTAAAAATACCGTCAGTCCGTCCTTTAAGGAACAACCGTCATTTCCCGTATAGCCGCCGGTACGGCTTACCTTGGAGCAATCGGCGTTTACGTAATAAACGTATTTAAGCGTGTCGGCGTTTCTTATGAGCTTGCCGTTTTCGTCTCGGCTGCCGTTAAATTGCCAGATGTAGTTACTGTCTCTGCCCTTTACCGAATATGCGGTTATAAGACCTTCGCGGTCAATTCCGTATTTCGCGACTACGGCGTCAACAAATTTGTTGTCCGTATCAAAGTCAAGCTGCGAATCGCCGTATTGTGCTTCGTATTCCGTTGTTTCCGTGCTGACTGCGGCGGGAGCCGTGCTTTGAGGCTTTGTGGATTCGGCCGTGGTTTTTTCAACCTTTTTTGTTGTCGTTTCGATGGGAACGGTTGTTTCGGAATATGAGACGGCAGGTGTGGTATAATCCTCCTGCTTTTTTTTGCCGCAGGAGCAAAGACACGCGAGCATCAGCAATATACATAATGAGATTTTAAAGTGCTTCATAACAAATCCTTATAAAAAATCAAGCGGTGTAACCGAAATTACACCGCTTGTCGATTGGCTTGATTATTTGCCGCCGATGATGCCGCCGATGAGACCCATTATAGCGTCGATGATAGGCTTAAGGGTCGGAAGCACGTTAGCCTCGAAGAAGCCCTTGATTGTTTCAAAGATAGTACTGAACTCCATGGATTATCTCTCCTTTTTTTTAATTGGGTTTAGGATCCTTCCTGTGTATAATATAACAGAGAAAATAAAAAAAGAAAAGAACTTTTTTTGAAAAAAACGTTACAAAATTAAACTGCTTATATTGGTAAAAACTAACAAGTCGGGCCGGAGTGTTGATTTGCTGTGTGCAATGAGGCGGATGTTTTTATTGTAAGAAAAGACATTTTGTGATACAATAATATTGTTGCTGCAGAGGTATCGGGCAGATACGGCGGCAGAATACAAATATGTTCGGGAGAGTGCTCTTATGGCTCTTAAAACAGGTGCGCTGATTATAGCCGCAGATAATAAAAAACGCGAAAAACCCATTTATATGTGTGAGGCTTTGTCTTTGCCGCTCATTTCGTATGTGAAGTCGTATGCCGAAAAGGCTGATGCGGAAAAAACGGCAATTATAATTGAAAGTGATAGCTCCGGTGTCGAAGCAATAAAGGGCGACAGCCGGGTGTTTGTATCGCCGGATGCCGAAAATGACAGCGATTTTCTGCTTGCAGCCGACGGCTTTGCAGACGAATTTGACTATGTATATGTTCTCTATGGAAATGTACCGCTTATGAGCGGCAGCTCTCTTAAAAACGCGCTTTCTCTCTGCGTGAACGAGGGAAATGAGGCGGCCGCCGTCTTTTCAAGACAGCCTAATGGTGAGGACGTGACCGGAGCGTATGTGTTCTCTTCGAAAAAACTCATGACACTCATTAAAAACGGCGCATCTCGCTCTGCCGAGGAGCTTTTTCGCGCCTGTGATAAAAAAACACGGTTCCAAACCGATTGCAGATGCGAAACGAGTGCCGTCTATGATATGTGCTCACTTCACGAAATCAGCGAGACTGTTCGCTTAAGAGAGATAGAGCATCAGCTTGACTGCGGTGTAAATATCCCGTGCTTTGACGGAGTTATGATTTCCCCGAACGTAAAAATCGGCGAGGGTACACTGATTTTGCCCGGCACGATTTTACGCGGAAACGTAACGATAGGCAAAAACTGCACCGTAGGGCCCAATACGCTTCTTCACAATACAACTGTCGGCGATGATGCGTATTTAAACAGCGTTCAAAGCTTTGACGCAAGGATAATGAGCGGCGTAAATATAGGTCCGTTTGTTCACATAAGGCCCAATTCGGTGATAGGCGAAAAGGTGCATCTCGGCAACTTCGTCGAGGTGAAAAATTCCAATATAGATACCGGCACAAAGGTTTCGCACCTTACGTATGTCGGCGACAGCGACGTGGGCAAGAGGGTAAACTTCGGCTGCGGAACGGTAACGGTCAACTATACAGGCAAGGCGAAATTCAGAACCACCATAGGCGACGATGCGTTTATAGGCTGCAACACAAATCTTGTAGCTCCCGTGACGGTCGGTGACGGCGCATATACCGCGGCAGGCTCCACAATAACAGAGGACGTTCCCGGCGATTCGCTCGGTATAGCAAGAGCACGGCAGGTTAATAAGATAGGCTGGTGCCTAAAAGATAAATAAGGACAGGTAAACACAATAATGTTAGGCAGATTCAAAAAAACGGAAGCTGTCGGCGCACCCGAATTTTTGGTGGCAGGACTCGGTAACCCCGAGAAAAAATATACCCTGACACGTCATAATTCGGGGTTTTTGTGCGTTGACTTTCTTGCCGAAAAGCACGGTTTTAAAATAAGTAAACTCAAGTTCAAGGCGGTTATAGCCGATACGGTTATAAACTCGCACCGCTGCATTGTAATGAAGCCGCAGACCTATATGAATTTAAGCGGAGAGGCCGTAAAGGCCGCGGCGGATTTTTATAAGATACCTCCGGAAAAAATCATTGTGATTTTTGACGATATATCGCTTGACGTAGGCAGACTGAGAATACGCCGCAAGGGCTCAGACGGCGGTCATAACGGTATAAAGAGCATAATATCCTGTATAGGCAGTCAAAATTTTCCGAGAGTCAAAATCGGCTGCGGCAAAAAGCCTCATCCCGATTACGACCTTGCCGCATGGGTTCTCTCCGAGTACAAAAAGGACGAGGCACCGGAGCTTAAAAAGGCACTTGATAATGCCTGCTGTGCGGTGGAGCTTATTCTGGACGGCAAAACAGACGAAGCCATGAACAAATATAATTCCTGAAGGAGCTTTAATTTAATATGTCAGCATTTGCTGAGGTCTTAAAGACCTCGCCCGAATATAAGACGCTCGAAAAGGCGGTAAAAAGCAAAAAACTGCCTGTCGGAGTTCTCGGCGTTTCGGGAATCCATAAGGCTCATATTATAAATTCGCTCTGCGGTAATTTAGATCGCAGGGCTCTTGTCATTATGCCCGACGAAGCGGCTGCGACGAAGCTTTGCGAGGACTTGCGTGTTTTCGGTAAGAATTCGTTTCTGTATCCGGCGAGGGATTTTTCGTTTACCTCGGCGGAAAATCGTTCCCACGAATATGAACAGCGCCGTATAAATGCGCTCACAAATATTTTAAACGGCACCGCCGATATAGTGGTTTGCTCCGCAGAGGCGGCGGTTCAGAGGACTATTCCGCCCGAGGACTTAAAAAAACATTCGCTTACGATAAGGCGAGGCGAGGATATTAAGCTCGGTGACATAACGAGTGTGCTTCTTTCCGCAGGCTATACGAGAGCCGATATGGTGGAGGGAGTAGGTCAGTTTTCCGTGCGCGGAGGAATACTCGACCTGTTTTCGCCCGACGACCAAAATCCCGTCAGAATAGAGTTTTGGGGCGATACCGTTGACACCATGGCTCATTTCGACATAATGTCGCAGCGAAGAACCGACAATGTTGATAAGCTGACACTTATGCCGTCAACCGAGATAGTCTTTTCGGGCGGCGACGACTTAATGAAAAAGATTACCGCATTTTATGATACCGTAAAGGGTAAGGGAGCCAAAAAGGCTCGCGAAATGCTGCAAAAGGATATAGACAGGCTCAAAAACGGCGTGAGCTTAATCTCTGCCGATAAGTATCTTCCGCTCGCTTACGAAGAGAATGCGACGATTTTAAGCTATGCCGATTCGCTTTTGCTTATTGTTTGCGAGAGTGCCGGAGTCAAGGAAAAGGCAAACACCGCAATAAAGCTCCAAAACGAGGATATCAAATATCTCCTTGAGGACGGCGAGCTTTGCCGCGGACTCGACGAGTTTACGATGACCTTCCCGGAGCTTACACGCGAATATGAAAAAAAGGATACTGTTTTTCTCGACGATTTTGCGCGCGGTTCGTTTGACGTACCGGTACGCGACCTTGTAACGTTTACGGCGTCAACACTTCCCGTATGGAACGGAAAGCTCGACATACTCTTGGACGATTTGTCTCCGCTTGTTCAAAAGGACTCGACGGTTGTGGTAATGGGAGGAACGGAAAAGGCTGCAAAAAACCTTGCCGAGGACCTCGAAAACGAGGATGTTCCGGCACTTTATTTTCCGCTCGAGCCTGCCGAATTTCCGCGTGGCAGAGTTTCGGTTTTGCCCGGTGCGCTCTCGGGCGGCTTCGGCTATCCGCACGAAAAATTTTATGCCTTTACCTATGGCAGAAACGCCGTTGCGTCCAAAAAAAGAAAAAGCAGGAGCGGTTTTAAAAAGGGACAGAGCCTCCACTCGCTTGACGAGCTTAAAAAGGGCGACTACGTTGTTCATTCGCTCTACGGTATAGGCGTGTTTGACGGCATCAATAAGCTTGAGGTCGGCAAAATAACCAAGGATTATATCAAAATCAAGTATGCAAAGGGCGACGTTCTGTATGTCCCGGTAACGCAGCTTGACCTTGTCTCAAAATATATAGGCCCTCACGAGGACGACGGCAGAACAGTAAAGCTGAATAAAATCGGCGGCAAGGACTGGGAAAAAACGAGAAATAAGGTTCGTGCCGCAGTCAAGGATATGGCGGATCAGCTCATAGCCCTGTATTCAAAAAGGCAAAACAGCCCCGGCTATGCATTTTCTCCGGATATAGATATGCAGAGCGATTTCGAACGGCGGTTTGAATATGACGAGACGTCCGATCAGCTCAGAGCAATCGATGAAATAAAGGGCGATATGGAAAAGCCTTATCCCATGGACAGACTTCTCTGCGGCGACGTCGGCTTCGGAAAAACCGAGGTCGCGCTTCGTGCGGCTTTTAAATGCGCGGCAGACGGTAAGCAATGCGCGATACTTGTTCCCACAACAATTCTCGCGTATCAGCATTACCGTACCATACTTAAAAGATTTGACGGTTTCCCTGTCGAGATAGAGATGCTGTCACGCTTCAGAACTCCTAAGGAGCAGGAGAAAATACTTAAAAATTTGAAGCGCGGCTCGCTCGACATAATCGTAGGCACGCACCGTCTTGTTTCAAAAGATGTAAAATTTAAGGACCTCGGCCTTTTAATAGTCGATGAGGAGCAGCGCTTCGGCGTGGCTCAAAAGGAGAAGCTCAAGGAGCTGTTCCCAACGGTTGATGTTTTGACCTTGTCGGCGACGCCTATTCCGAGAACGCTTAATATGGCTATGACCGGCATACGCGATATGTCCGTAATAGAGGAGGCTCCGCAGGACAGATACCCCGTTCAGACATATGTTATAGAGCATGATATGGGAATTCTCTGCGAGGCCATGGAGAAGGAACTTCGCAGAGGCGGTCAGGTATATTATCTCCACAACCGTGTCGAATCAATCGAAAGCACGGCGGCTAAGATAAAGGAAATGATGCCGTCGGCTCGTATAGCCGTGGCGCACGGCCGAATGGGCGAGGAGGAGCTGTCTGAAATCTGGCGTGACTTGCTTGAGGGCGACATAGACATACTCGTTTGCACCACCATCATTGAGACGGGCGTCGATGTTCCGAATTGCAATACGTTGATTATCGAGGACGCCGACAGGCTCGGACTCGCCCAGCTTCATCAGATACGTGGAAGAGTCGGCAGAAGCACACGCAGAGCGTCGGCATATTTCACGTTTAAGCGTGGCAAGGAATTGTCGGAAATAGCGAACAGACGACTTTCGGCAATAAGGGAATATACCGAATTCGGCTCCGGCTTTAAGATTGCCATGCGTGACCTTGAAATCCGCGGAGCGGGCAACGTCCTCGGTGCGCAGCAGCATGGCCATATGGAGGCGGTAGGCTACGATATGTACTTGCAGCTTCTCGGTGAAGCCGTGGAGGAGGAAAAGGGCGAAAAGCCGATTTCGCGTAAGAAGGAGTGTCTCATAGATATGCAGATAGACGCTCACATTCCCGATAATTACATCAAGAGCATTCCTCAGAGGCTTGCGGTTTATCGCAGAATTGCGGACATTAAAAATACCGAGGATGCAGAGGACGTTAAGGATGAGCTTCGCGACCGATTCGGTGAAATTCCGCAGTCGGTTCAGGGTCTTATCGATGTTTCGCTTCTTCGTAATACCGCCGCCGCAAAGGGTATATACGAAATAGGGCAAAAGGGCAATTCCGTTATCCTTTATGTGAACGATATAGATACAAATACGGTTTTGAACCTGTCATCCATGATGCGCGGCAGAGTGTCTATAATGGATTACGGCAAAAAGCACATCGCGGTAAAGATTGCCGATGGTCAGTCGCCGCTCGATACGCTCAAGGAAATATTCGGATATATGGTGTTCTGATTATGAAGATAGCTGTTGTTTGCGACTCTTTTAAAGGGAGTCTTACGTCAAAGGATGCTTGCGCCGCGGTTAAAGACGGACTTCTTCGGTGTAACAAAAATTTTGAGGTGCTTTCTCTGCCGTTTGCCGACGGCGGAGAGGGGACCTCTCGCTGTTTTTACGATATACTCGGAGGGCAGCTTCGAAAAGCGGCGGTGCACGATCCTCTGCTTCGTGAAATCACGGCGGAATACACAGTTTTGCCCGATGGTACCGCTGTAATCGATGTAGCCTCGGCAAGCGGGCTGACGCTTCTCAAGAGCAGCGAGCGCGACGCCGTGAAGGTGTCGTCATTGGGAAGCGGAGAACTGATTTGCGACGCTGCGGAGCATGGGGCAAAACATATAATTCTCGGACTCGGCGGCAGTGCTACCACGGATGCGGGGACGGGCATTTTGTATGCCCTCGGTATGCGGTTCTTTTCGGAGGACGGCGTTGAGGTTTTGCCCGACGGTCAAAATATGATAAGAGTTAAGAAAATACGGCGAACCGAGAATTTTGAAAGATTCAAGGATATAAAGTTCACTCTCGCGTGTGACGTCACAAATCCTCTGTGCGGAGAAAACGGAGCGGCTTATGTTTTTTCTCCGCAAAAGGGAGCCTTAAAGAACGATGTGGAGCTTTTGGACGACGGCTTACGAAATATAGGAGAGATTTTTGAAAAAGCGTCCGGCAAAAAGATTATAAATCTTCCGGGAGCCGGAGCTGCGGGCGGCATCGGCGGTGGATTATCCGCCTTTTTGAACTGTGAGCTCCAAAGCGGATTTGATGTGCTGGCAAGGGCTGCATCGCTTGAGGATAAAATACGTCGCTCCGATGCGGTTATAACAGGCGAGGGCAAGACGGACAGGCAAACCCTATTCGGCAAGCTTCCTAAGAGGGTCTCGGACATAGCCGGAAAATTCGGCGTTCCGTGTATCCTTTTGAGCGGCGACGTCGAAAACGATATTTCCGCCGAGGAACTCGGAGTATGCGAAATACATAAAATAAAGGAAAACGGTATAAGCCTTGAGCATTGTATGAAAAACGCCGCCTCGCTTTTGTCCGAAAGAGCCTTTGCGATAGGCAAAAACTCAAAAATAATAAATAAGCAATATAGCAGAAAACAAGAGAAAATACGAGAAAACGAGAGATAAATCATATAATCGTTAAAATATTGAAAAAACGGTGTTGACGAAATCGTTTCTTCGTGATAATATATTCGGGCAATAAAAAAGAAATAATTATTCGGAGGTTATGTTTTATGTCAACTTATATGCCTAAGGCTGCCGACATCAGCCGTAACTGGTATGTTCTTGATGCTGACGGCAAAACCCTCGGTTCCGTTGCTGCAGAGGCTGCTACGCTTCTTCGCGGCAAGCACAAGCCGACATTTGCTCCTCACGCTGACTGCGGCGATCACGTAATCGTAATCAACGCCGGCAAAATAGTTCTTACAGGCAACAAGCTTGAAAAGAAAATGTACTATCATCACACCGGTTATATCGGTAACATGAAGAAGATTCAGTATAAGACCCTTATGGCTGAAAAGCCCGAATTTGCTCTTAAAAAGGCAGTTAAGGGTATGCTTCCCGATAACTCACTCGGCAGAAAGCAGCTTACAAGACTTCGTATCTTCAAAGACGGCGAACACACACATGAGGCTCAGAAGCCCGAAGTTAAAGAATTCTGAGAAAGGGAGGCAAAAATAAATGTACGAGACTAATCCTTATTTTTACGGCACAGGCAGAAGAAAGAAGTCGGTTGCAAGAGTTCGCGTTTATGCAGGCTCAGGCAAAATAACGATAAACAATCGTGATATCGACGATTATTTCGGCCTTGAAACACTTAAACTTATAGTTCGTCAGCCTCTCGCTCTCACTGGCACAGCTGACAAATTCGACATCGTCTGCAACGTTCAGGGCGGCGGTGTAACAGGCCAGGCAGGCGCAATTCGCCACGGCCTTTCAAGAGCTCTTCTTCAGTACGACGAAAATCTTCGTCCGGCACTCAAGAAGGCCGGCTTCTTGACTCGTGACCCGAGAATGAAAGAGAGAAAGAAATACGGTCTCAAAGGCGCTCGTCGCGCACCGCAGTTCTCAAAGAGATAATCGGTTACGATTTTTCAATCAAATACTTCAAAAGCCACGGGAAATCAACGGTTTTCCGTGGCTTTTTTTATATAGCGATACCATAACGGCTTCTTTGCATAGACCGAGAAAAGGATTTTGCGTTCGGGTCGCTGTGTTTTAAAATTTCCCCCAAAAAGCCTTGACAGGTAACCGAACGGCTACTGCTATTTGGAAGTGAATTTATGACGGGAGATACAAAGGAGCGTATTTTGGAAACCGCGCTTTTTGAGGCAATGTACAATGAATTGCCTCCGCGATAAAAAGAGCTTGCGGTTTTTGTCCTGTACGATGGCGAGACTAAAAGCATTGTCGAGAAATTGTCTGTTATTTAACAAAAAAACAGCCTAAACTATTGCAATTATTGTTGAAATATTATATAATCTGCTCATTGATTAAACAGAAATTAAATTTGGGGGATAACTATGAGCTGGACATTATATTGGGTGCTTTTGGCAATCGGCATTGTTATGACAGGTATATTTTTGTTCTTGCGTGTTAAAAAGGGCGGAATTTCCGCACTGTATGCCAAGGCGGCGGCGAGTCTCTGTTTTATTTCAACCGCTTTTGCCGCAACAAGCGCAAACCGCGACAATCTTCAATTCGGCCTTTGGGTGGCGTTTGGACTTATACTCGGAATGGTCGGCGATATTTGGCTTGACTTGAAATGGATTTATTTGCAGGATAAGGATTCATATCTTTATTCCGGCTTTATCTCATTCCTTTTAGGTCACATCTGTTTTAACGTGGCGATTTATAAAAGCTACAGATTTACCGGCAAAACACTTGCAGTTTCCATAGGCGTATCGCTTCTCATAGCTCTCGGCAATATATTGACCGAAAAGCTTATGAAAAATCATTTCGGCAAGTTTAAATTTATTGTATTTCTCTATACCTTCTTCCTGGCGTTGACTATGGTTTCGGCCATTATAGCGGCAATTGCCACCGGATTTGAAAAGGTTTGGGTTGTTATGGCTGTAGGCGGTGTCCTCTTTACTCTGTCCGACGCCGTGCTTTCGGGTATGTACTTTGCCGAAAACAAGAATACAAAGTTTAACATATTCTTAAACCATATCTTATACTACGCAGCTCAGTTTACGATGGCGGCGACAATCCTTTGCATTAAATAAAAAAAACGGTGGGAGCTCAAATTTAGTTCCCACCGTATTTTTATATCCGCCTTTAGTTAAAAAATAACTAAGCTTTAATTATTATATTTTTAATGCTTCAGTCCTGAAATGACTTTAAGGCGTCAATCGTATTTTGTATCAGCTCATCAAGCGAAATACCGAGCATATCCGCACCGCGCTGTATGACCTCGCGAGAGCAGCCGGCGGCAAAATTCTTCGCCTTGAATTTTTTCTTCACGGATTTAAGCTCAAGATCCTGTACGCTGTGCGAAGGGTGCATTTTTACAACGGCTCCTATAAGCCCCGTAAGCTCATCTACCGCATAAAGGACCTTTTCCATCTCGTGATCCGGCTTAATGTCTACCGTTATGCCGTAGCCGTGGCTTGCCGTTGCGTGAATTATCTTTTCGTCAATGCCTCTTTCACACATTATTTCCTGTTCCTTTATGCAGTGCTCTTCGGGATACATTTCGAAGTCAAGGTCATGTAAAAGACCTACGATTCCCCAAAAATCCCTGTCGTCGCCGTAGCCGAGCTTGTCGGCAAAATACATCATTGTTTTTTCAACCGTTTCGGCGTGCTCAAGATGAAACGGCTCCTTGTTGTATTCCGTAAGGAGCGCGTATGCTTCGTCTCTTGTCATATTCAAACACCCTTTTGTGTATTTATTTTGCCCTGTAATCCGTCAAATCTTTTACGACTTCACCTGCTATTATCAGTCCGACTACCGGCGGGACAAACGCATTGCTGCCGGGGATAGCACGTCTTTGTGTGGAATTTCTCGCCGTACCGGGAGGGCAAATGCAGTGCTCGCGGCAGCTTATCGCCGTATCCGCAATTGGTACAAGCGGCTTTTCCTTTGAATAAACAACCTTGAGTTTTTTAACTCCGCGTTTTTTCAGCTCGTATCGCATAACTCTCGCAAGCGGACAGACCGAAGTCTTATAAATATCAGTAACCTCAAATGCAGTCGGGTCCATCTTGTTGCCGGCGCCCATTGAGCAGATTATGGGAGTTTGGCTCTTTTGCGCCTGCATAACAAGCTCGATTTTGCCCGATACGGTATCTATGGCGTCAACAACATAGTCGTACTGTGAAAAATCAAATTCCGCCGACGTTTCCGGAGTGTAAAACTTCCGATGCGTTGTAACCTCGCAGTCCGGATTTATGTCCTTGATGCGTTCTTCGGCAACCTCGACCTTATATTTTCCTATTGTTGAACGCGTTGCGATTATCTGACGGTTTATATTTGTAAGGCAGACCTTGTCATCGTCTATAAGGTCTAATTTACCAATGCCCGATCTTGCAAGCGCCTCCACGGTGTAGCCGCCGACGCCGCCTATGCCGAATACGGCAACGCGCGAATTTTGCAACTTTTCCATGGCTTCTTTTCCGAGAAGCAGCTCGGTACGTGAAAACTGATTCAGCATAATTTCCGCCTTTGTATTATAATAAATATTTTTGCGCAACAGGCAGCGTGCTGTCTGCGATTCCGTATATGGGTTGTTTCGAATTTATTTTAATCAGATGCAGTAAGAGCCGTTTGCGCCTACTGCCTTGTCGATTAAATCCTGAATAGTGACGCTGTCGGCATATTTGTTGATAACATCGTAAAAGCCGCGCCAAAAATCAAGTGTCTCACAGTATGAGCTGCGCTCGCAATAGTTGTTTTCGTCCTGTAAACAGGCAACGGGCGACAGCGAACCCTCGCAGACTCTGAGAATGTCTCCAGCCGTGCATTTTTCGGGGTCAACATTGAGCTTGTATCCGCCGGCATTGCCGCGAAAGCTGCGTATAAGGCCGGCCTTACTCAGAATTGAAACCACCTGTTCAAGATATTTCACCGATATATCCTGCCTTGAGGATATATCTTTAACAGAGACCGGTGCGGCATTTTGGTGGCGGCCTATATCTATCATAACGCGCAAAGCGTAGCGCCCTTTTGTTGAAATCATAACATATCCTCCGTTTCAAAATATATCCCTATTATACTACCGATTTAGTAGGATAGTCAAGACCGAGTTTATGTGTTAAAAATCCCGGTTTAACAACAGAACTTAAAGAGTAATGAGCAAAACAAAGAGAATGTTATTAAGACGGTTTCAAGAACCCGTCATCTGACAAAAACAAATGCCGAAACTAAGAAGTAAAATTTACTGCTGCGTTTCGGCTTTTCGTATTCGTAATATGTAATTTTAAATGCTTCGAGGGTTACATATCGCCGTTTTTATCCTGCGGCTTCTCGGAACTTGCCGCACGCATACTTTGAGGCATATACGCATTTGACTTTTCTTCCGGAGCGTTGTATTTTTCAGCCTGAAAAGAGGGCTCGTTTTTGTCCTTGGCAGCTTTGTTTTTATTGCCTTTTACAATATTTATAATAGGTCTGACTGCGCCGAGTGCACACAGAAATATGCCGATTATCAGGTCGGTCACATATGATTTGGAGATTTCGGGCTCACTGAGAAATCTGTAAGCATTTCTCAATGACTCGGCAAAGGTGAGCGTAAAATCTATCTCGCCGTCGGCAAACCACGACTGATAGGCACTGTAAACATCCTTTGCAAGACAGCAGTACCAAGCGAGAATTATCACAAGCAAAGCCATAACCACGGAAATTATGCAGCCGAATTTGCTGAGCTTTTTAGCGAAAACCTCATATCCTTTAAACGCACATATAACTCCTATCAGTCCGCTTATTGCGGCAATATAGCCTACTTGGTACAGCAGAAAATACACTATTCCTCCCGCAAGTGAAAAAAGGAGCGCACCTACCGTGCCTGCAAGACGATTTTCGGGAACGACCGCAGTATCGGAGCTCTCCGTATATTGTGAGAGAGGTTCGATTTCTTTTGAATTTTTCATTTTGAAATTCATCACCTTTCGGGCATCGGATGCTTGCAGCACCGTTTTGCCGCAGCTTTGATTTAACTTGACATCGGCAAGGCGAACCTTACAGAGAATGCAACGATAAGATTATACATAAGAATGCGAGCTTTGTCTATAAAAAGATTATGTTGTCATTTCTTATGGCAGTGTTACAGCGAATAAAATATAATCTTTCGCAAAACGGTATAAATACGTCAGCAGTTTGTAAGCGGATATTTTTCATACAAAGAAAAGCGGAGCAAAGTTTGCTTTGCTCCGACGTGGTGCGGGTAGCAGGACTTGAACCTGTACAGAGTTGCCTCCACAAGAACCTGAATCTTGCGCGTCTGCCAATTCCGCCATACCCGCATATTAAGTTTTGTCCTCTGAATTTTACACGGCGAGGACATCCGAGGCGGAGCTTACTTTCGGCTTGTTCCGCAAATATAAAAACGCATTTCTGCGATTTTACCGTTTTCGGCGTGGGCGCATTATCGGACACGGTATCTGCCGATTTGCCGCACGATATAATATATGATATTAAAAATCAAAGCCTCGTATTACCGAGAAGCGATAAAGTATAGATTTTTAATTTCCGCTGTTTATAATACCATTTAGCGGCGTTGTTGTCAAACCCTTTTTATGCGCGCGTAATTGACAAAACGGTCAAAGTAACTTATGATATAAACATTAAAAGGAGTTGATAAAATGGGGAGCGGTAAATTGCCTGCCGGGGAAACAAACAGCCCAAAAAGGCTTTATTATATCGATATTCTCAATATTCTGTCTTGTTTTGCCGTTTTGGTTCTCCATTGCTCCAACGGGGTTTTTGATTATCAGAAAACACGCCTTTGGTTCATATATATGTTTTTGCAGACCGTAGCTCATTTCGCTGTGCCCGTATTTATTATGATAACCGGCGCAAATTTGCTCGATTACCGCAAAAAATACGATACAAAGACGTTCTTTAAAAAACGTGCAGCGAGAACATTGATACCGTTTTTCTTTTGGCAGCTTGTTTATTTTATTCGCCCGTTTGTTTTAAAAGAGGCGACCGATCCGTTCAGCATAAAAAAGCTTTTTGCCGCGATGTTTAATAATGAGGCAAATTATATTTTTTGGTTCTTCTACTGCATTTTTGCCATTTATATGTGCCTGCCGCTGTTTTCGCTCGCCGCAGATAAGAAAAACATCAAAACCATAGAATATGTGTGCGTTATCGGCTTTGTGTTCCTCTCGGTAGTGCCGCTTATCAATGAATTTGCTTTTCCCGTATTTAAAGAGCTGACTCCGCCGATAGTAAAGGGCTATCTCATATATGTTCTTATGGGCTGGCTTATAAAAAATAAGGATTACACAAAAAAGGCGCGCATACTTATTTATATTTCGGGTATTTTCGGAGCCGCCCTGATGTTTTTCGGAACATATATTGTCAGCGAAAAAGCCGGGAAGCTTGACGACATTTTTATGGATTACCCGTCGATAGCCTGCCTGCCTATGTCCGCCGCCGTATTTACGGCAGCGAAATATATAAAATGGGAGCGGCTTTTCAGGGTTATTCCGGAAAAATTCATAAGAGCCCTGTCGTCGCTCAGCCTCGGAATATATGTTACGCATATGCTCGTTTTGTATGCGTTTGACAAGGTGACTGTTTTTGCGGAGCATCCCGTGTATTGTTCGGTGTTTATGCCGTTTATAGCATATATTATATGCGCCGTACTGTCGTTCGTCATCAAAAAAATACCGATTTTAAAACATATTATGCCTTAAAATCCTTTTTCAAAAATTCAGCTACGCCGTCATTATTGTTTTCCCCTATGACTTCATCGGCAATCTGCCGAAGCTCCGGGACAGCATTTTTGACGGCGTATTTTCTGTCCGCCAGCGAAAACAGAAGTATATCGTTTCTGTTGTCGCCGAACGCCGCGATTTTGTCCGCGCCGACCAGAGCCATAACCTCCTGTGCGCCGTTAGCCTTGCTCGCCTTACTGCTGTATATTTCGAGAAACCAGTATGGGGTGTATGTGTCGGCATAAAAAGAACAGGTAACGCCGTTTATTTTCTGCGCCGCGTCATAGATGGGCTTTAGCTCGTCATATCCGTCGGAAAGACTTATAAAAACGGGGTGCATATCGTCTAAAATCTCGTATTCGGAGACTTTTTTAAATTCGCCGAAGAATTTACCCTTCCTTTTTTCGTAAAAATCACGGTGAATGGGCAATTTGAAATCAGTGTATTCTATTGTGAATTTTCCGTCGTCGCCGTAGAAAAAGACAAACGGCGATTTGTTCCTTCGTACAAATATTTCCGTTATCGCAAAAAAGGCGTCCTTCGGTATCTCGTGGTAGGCAACTGCTTTTTTGTTCTTTAAATCAAACAGAAACACACCGTTCATAAGCACCGCCGGCACGGATATGTCAATATCCTTCAAAAGCTCTGCGGCAGACATTGCGCTTCTTGCGGTAGCAACGGTAAACAGCATACCGTTTTTTATAAGCTCATTTATTATTTCGACGCTGCGGCGGCTTACTTTCCCGCCGTCATTCAGGAGCGTTCCGTCCATATCCGATATGTAAAGTGTTTTCATTTATCTCTCCGTTAATTTTTTAGGAAGAGTTTAGCATACGCAAAATGCATTGTCAAACCATACGGCAGGATAAAAGTTTTAATTGCCTTGAATGTTGATTTATGGTAAAATTTATGTAAAATATCCGAAAGGGGTACATGAAATGACAAAAAAATCCAAAACCCTGATTTCAATATTGCTGTTTGTAGTTTTGTTCGGCGGACTTCTCTTAACCGCTACGTTTACCGATTTGCAGGTGAGCGATATCCTGACGCGGCATGCTTTGGCGTCACATTCGTATTACACTAACGACCCGTTCGGTGCCACATTTGAGAGCGTCGGCAGCGCGCCTGTTTATTTTATGCTTGCATTCAGTATACAGATACTTTTTTGGGGTGTTCGCAGATTTTGGGAAAAACGCCCGATAAAGGATATTGTTGAAGTTATAGGCGTCATAGCGGGTACTGCGGCATATTACGCATTTTTAAGTGAGACCGTAGGCTATCTTTTACAACACCTGAATGCGGAGAGCTACAAGGGCTCGGCTTTTTTGTCGGGGGTTGCGCTGTTTTTGGCGGCGCTTTTTATGCTGTTCGGAACCCTTGCCGTAAAGAATTTCTCCGATGAATCCATAAAAAAGCTTATAAACTTTGCGTTTGCAATGATTTGCACCGTAATACTCGCAAATGCCGTGGTTGCGATAGTTAAAATCCCGTTCGGCCGTATGCGTTACCGCGCTATGAATACCGCCGGCGGTGCTTCAATAGGCGGATTTGCGAACTTCACAAGATGGTATGTGAGAAACGGTCAGATGGATAAGGCGCAAATGATGACGCTCCCTCGTCGGCACGACAGACGCGTGCAAGTCTTTCCCGAGCGGTCACACCTGCGCCGCGGGAATGAGCTACGGGCTTATAATGCTCGCGGATTCTCTCGGTATAAAGAGTAAGGGCAAAAGAGCCGCCCTTTGGATATGCCCGATATTGTTCACGGGAATTGTTGCCGTAAGCAGAATAGTTGTCGGCGCTCACTTCTTCAGCGACGTGCTTATGGGCGGTACTATTTCTTTTCTCTCGGTTATGCTTTTCCGCGAAATATTCATTTTAAAGGGCGCAAATCTCAAGGCCGTTTTTGCAAAAAGCAAAGACTGATAAAAAATTTTTTTACATTATCAAATATGGTATTGAAATTCAAAAAATATATGTTACAATGTGTTTAAACATAATAAAGGAGGTCATGTAAAATGGCATATAAGATTTCGGATGACTGCATTTCATGCGGCGCTTGTGCTGCTGAGTGTCCGGTTGAGGCTATCAGCGAAGGCGACGGCAAGTATGAAATAGATGCAGATAAGTGCATTGACTGCGGTACTTGTGCAGATACATGCCCGGTAGGCGCTCCCGCACAGGAATAATTTTAAAAAATAAGGTAAGCGAGGATATTTTCCCCGCTTACTTTTTTTATGCCCCGAAAATGCGGCGAAGCACACATTTTTGCTCGTTTCGGCTTCGGCGGTATCGTCGGGAAAATATATTCCGCCGTTTTTCGATAAAAACATTGACTTTTTATGATTTTCAAATTATATTTATCTCATACCAATTAGGGAGTGCATACTTTTGTACTTCCCAACAATATCTATCGGTTGGAAAGGGGCTGCATAATTGGAAAACAAAGCAGTAATAATTGACCTTAAGAACATTTCAATAAGCTTTGACGACCAGCCTATACTAAAAGATGTGAGTCTCGAGATACACGACGGCGAATTCGTCACTTTACTCGGACCCTCGGGCTGCGGTAAAACGACGACACTTCGTATAATAGCCGGGTTTCTCTCTCCGGACAGCGGCGATGTCATTTTCGAAGGTAAAAAAATAAATGGTGTTCCTGCTCATAAACGACAGGTGAACACCATTTTTCAGCGTTATGCACTGTTCCCCAATCTTAATGTTGCGGACAATATCGCCTTCGGTTTAAAGCTTCAGAAGAAGTCAAAAAGTGAAATTAAAAAAATCGTTGAAGAGATGCTCTCGCTCGTAAACCTCAAGGGATTTGAAAAACGCAATGTTTCTTCGCTTTCCGGAGGTCAGCAGCAGCGCGTCGCAATTGCGCGCGCCCTTGCCGTTAAACCGCGCGTATTGCTTCTCGACGAACCGCTCGGAGCACTTGACTTAAAGCTTCGCAAGGATATGCAAAGCGAGCTCAAAGCCATACAGCAGCGGCTCGGCATAACGTTTATATATGTAACGCACGACCAGGAGGAAGCACTCTCCATGTCCGATACCATAGTGGTTATGGACGGCGGCGTTATTCAGCAGATAGGCTCGCCCACCGATATTTACAATGAACCGCAGAACGCTTTTGTTGCGGATTTCATAGGCGAAAGCAATATTGTGGACGGTGTTATGCTCTCCGACTACAACGTCGAATTCCAGGGTATGCGCTGCCGCTGCGTCGATAAGGGCTTCGGCCTTAACGAACCCGTAGATGTAGTTGTGCGACCGGAGGATATAGATATGGTGCCGCCCGGGGAGGGTATGCTCTCCGGCGACGTTACCTCTGTTACGTTTAAGGGTGTTCACTATGAAATAATCGTTGACATTAAAGGCTTTAAGTGGATGATACAGACCACCGAAAAAGCCGAAGTCGGCGACCGCATAGGTATTTCGATAAAGCCGGACGAAATTCAGATAATGAAAAAGAGCGAATATTCGGGCCTTTACGGCGATTACAGCTCGTTCAGCGAAGAATTTGACGAGCTTTCCGACCCAAATGCAGAGCTTACGGATGAAGACGAAGTCTCCGAGATTGGAGAGTAAGCCATGAAAAAGTCTTCTCTCACCTTAAAGCTCATAAACGCTCCGTATATGATATGGGCGGTGCTTTTTATCGTTGCTCCGCTTATAATGGTAATCTACTACGCTTTTACCGACCGCAGCGGCGCATTTACCCTTGACAATATCAAGGCGCTCTCATCCTACGGAGCTATCTTCGGCAGATCTGCGTGGTATGCGGTTTTGGCTACGGTCATTTGCCTTATTCTTGCATATCCGCTCGCGTATATTATGGCAAAGAGCCGTGCGAACACTCAGCGAACCATAATGATGCTCATAATGCTCCCCATGTGGATGAATTTCCTTATCCGCACATATTCGTGGATAACGATTCTCTCAAATACAGGCCTTATAAATTCGCTTTTAAAGGCTGTGGGGCTGCCCACGGCGCAGCTTATCAACACTCCGGGCGCGGTAATCCTCGGAATGGTATATAACTTTTTGCCGTATATGGTGCTGCCGATATACTCCGTTATGTCAAAGCTTGATAAAAGCCTTGTTGAAGCGGCACAGGATCTCGGAGCAGGTAAGCTTCAGGTGCTCAAAAAGGTCATCTTTCCGCTAAGCCTGCCCGGCGTTGTCTCCGGTATAACAATGGTGTTCGTCCCGTCGGTAAGTACCTTTTATATCAGCCAAAAGCTCGGCGGCGGAAAATTTCTGCTTATCGGAGACTCCATTGAAATGCAGTTCCAGTCAGCATACAACTACAATCTCGGAGCGTCGCTCTCACTTGTGCTGATGCTTCTCATAATAGTATGTATGCTTATTATGAATCGCTTTGCCGATAATGAAGAGGGGGCGATGATAATATGAAAGCTCTCAAAAAAATATACATCGCTCTTATAATGTTATTTCTTTATGCCCCGATGCTCGTTATGGTGGTGTTCTCGTTTAACGCCTCAAACAGCACAAGCGTTATGTCGGGTTTTTCGCTGAAATGGTATGTCGAAATGTTCCGTAACGCCACGGCTCTTACGGCTCTTCGTAACACACTTGTTTTAGCCGTTACCTCCGCTCTTATTTCGATTATTATCGGAACGGCGGCGGCAGTCGGAATAAATGCAATGAAAAAACGGTGGCTGAGAAGTGCCGTTATGACCGTTACAAACGTACCTATGATGAATCCGGAAATAGTTACGGGTGTTTCGATGATGCTCCTTTTTGTATTTGCCGGCAAAATAGTGTCGTCGAGCAGCGTTTTGGGCTTCCCCACGCTTTTAATAGCTCACGTCACGTTTAATTTGCCTTATGTCATACTTTCCGTATTGCCGAAGCTTCGACAGACCGACCGCCATCTCTCGGAGGCGGCGCAGGACCTCGGCTGCACACCGACCTCTGCGTTTTTCAAGGTTGTGCTTCCAAATATCAAGTCCGGTATAATAACCGGCTTTATAATGGCCTTTACACTTTCGCTGGACGACTTCATAATCAGCTATTTTGTAAGCGGCGCAAAATTCCAGACTCTT
>ENA-OOXM01001203-OOXM01001203.1-human-gut-metagenome-genome-assembly--contig:-NODE-1203-length-20266-cov-5.786898_pt1 | contig 20266 bp, 21 predicted proteins | sample MGYA00241589_ERZ501347 | MGnify/ENA primary metagenome ERZ501347 (study PRJEB25962, sample SAMEA2042832) | human gut metagenome | biome: human gut; feature: human-associated habitat; material: faeces...
TTTGATTGCGGTGCTTGTTTTTTGTTGTCAGCCTTGCGAGGAGAACGCACAAAGACAGGATTTGCAATTTGCCGGCGGAAATGCTATAATTAATATATAAGATTCGGAATCAGTTTTTAAATACGGAAATCAGGTGAATTTATGACATATCGTAAATACCCGGACGAAAAAACGGTAAATGAATATATTGCTAAAAAAGAACCGTTGATATTTGCAATCTCCTTTGACGGTGAAACAGTACTTATGTCACGGCTTGACGACAGCTTTGAGCATCACATACTGCTTGCAAACTTCGGCATAAGCCAAAATGACATTGATAAATATTTCAGAGTAATAGTTGACGACCGCTCTGCCGAATGGACATTTGTATGCCCGCATGACTACTGCGGAATTACCGACAGGAAGAAACGTATAACACGCTTCTATAACGATGGATTTACAGCTATTTCGCACGTCCTGTCTGATATAGGATATTTCTCAGACCTCACTATCCCTCGCCGTTACAGGCGACACTTTGATGCTATGGGAGATGATTCGTCCTATTTGCCGTATTGAATGAAATTTAACATACTGAAAGTCATAATCAACCGTATTTGATTGCGGTGCTTGTTTTTTGTTGTCAGCCTTGCGAGGAGAACGCACAAAATTATAAATTTGCTTAATAAAGCAAAATAAGGGCAACGTCAGCAACGCCACCCTTACAAAAATATCATTAATATTATACTCGTTTTATTTGAAATTGTCAGCAACAAATACACAGCGTTATTCTGATTTTAAGATATTTGTCCTTTTTATTGTACACTGTCTATGCTACAATAACAACATAAACAAAGCACTTGCGAAAGGGGCGATATTATGTTTGACTGGAACGGAAACGGTGAGCACGATCCCTTCGATGACTTTGTCACATTCGGGCTTCTTGAAGATATGATAAACGATGAGGATGAAATGCCCTCTGCAAAAAATCGTAACAGGAGAAATCATCATCGCTATGATATCTATCAGGACACTAACGGTGCCCGCAAGAATGCAATAACAACCTTCTGGCTTGTTTTAGGATTGATAATTCTTATTGTCGGCTTTATTCTGATAATCTGCAATATCAAAAATCAACTTCTGATAGCACTTTCAGTATTAGGTTTAGTATTTATCAGCTATGCTGTAATGTCACGGGGCTTTGACAAAGATGATTAGCATACGGCAACAGTCCGAAAGACCTATAGCGATATGTAGCTTTGTTTGTCCTTTTTATCGTACAATCCTTATGCTACAATAATCACATAAGAAAAAGCGCTTGCGAAAGGAGCGATATTATGTTTGACTGGAACCATAACGGAAAGCACGACTTATCCGACGACTTGTTCACCATCGGGCTTGTTCAGCACATGATTGATGAAAGCAAGAAAAATGAACAGCCACCTGCGCAGAATAATCGCAGGGGGGATTTATCGTCACTATGATAATACCGACACCCGCAGTGAAGCAGTAAAATGCTTGTGGATACTTTTCGGAATGGCTATTATGATCGGCGGTGTTGCCCTGACGGTTTGTTTTATCGAAAATCAACTGCTTGGCATACTCGCTCTGCTGGTTACAGTGATTGTAGGCTTTATCGTAGCGTCACAAGGCAACGACAGAGATGCTTAGCATACAGTAACAGCCCACAGGAGTTTTATCTTCCTGCGGGCTGATTTTTTAGATTTATACGCTTGCCGTTTCTGCGGTTACGGCTGTATTTGATGTGTTTGCGGAGCAGAGGGGGCAGACGTTTGCGGTTTCGCCTGCAATGAATTTCATCGCCTTGTCGGTACTCCAGAAGAAACGCTCCTCGCCGTAGGTTTCGATAAGGCCGCAACGGTGGAACATTTCGTCAACGGCAGGCTGTACGCACGAGAAGTATATTTCTATCTTCCTTGCGGAAAGGCTGTCGCAAAGCTCCTTCATAGCCTGTACACCGGAAATATCCGCTATAGGCACGCCACGCATCGAGAATATCAGCTTTCCGCCGTCATCGACCTCAAGATGTGAGAGCTTCTCCGACAGCTTGTTTGATGTTCCGAAGTAAAGCGGACCTGTGACATATACGACCTTTGTACCGCAGAGCTTTCCGTCCTTGTCGGCTATATCTATCTTAGCAGGGTCAACATCCGCAACGTTTACCGTCATATCCGAAACCTTAAGCACGAACATGATGACCGAGAAAAGTATACCGATTATAATTGCGACAGTGAGGTCAAATATAACCGTTGCCGCCATTGTGATAAGATACTGGAACATTGCGGTCTTTATCTTTCTGCCAAAAATGTCCTTTATTACCGCAAACTCGTTCATTCTCCACGCAGTTACGATAAGTACACCTGCAAGCGCCGCCATAGGTATCTTTGACATTACACCGCCGAGCAGGAACATTGACGCTAAAAGCACCAGTGAATGAATTACACCTGCTATTCTTGTCTGTGCGCCGCTCTTTATGGCAACGCTCGTTCTTGCTATTGCCGCTGTCGCAGGCACACCGCCGAAAAAGGGTATCAGCATATTGCCTATGCCCTGTGCTACAAGCTCCTGATCGCTGTCAAGCTTTTCATTCTTCATTCTGCCTGCGCTCGCACCGCACAAAAGGCTCTCGATAAGTCCGAGTGCCGCAATACTGATTGCAGGGAATATAAGATTCTTGACCGTGTCAAAATCTATCGCCGTAATATCAAGCCTGTCATTAAGCAGAAGCGTCTGCGGTATCTCGCCTACAATGCCGACATTGAAATTGAATATGAAGTTCAGCACCGTTGCTATTATAATAGACATAAGCGACGACGGAATGATAGCATTGAGCTTTTTGGGGTATATAAGCATAAACACTATAACGCATACGCCGATTGCTATTGCCTCGAAATTCAGTGTCTGAGGCATGTTGAAGTAGCTTACTATTTTATCTATAGTAGAAGCACCCTCGCATTTAAGTCCCGTAAGGTTGTTTATCTGACCGAATGCGATTATTATTGCTATACCCGATGTAAAGCCTGTGATAACAGGCGTGGTATAAACTGTACCAATCCGCCGAGCTTGAATATTCCGCACAGCAGAAGTATAACACCCGACATAAAGCAGGCGATGAACACACCCTGTATCTGATATGTAGCCACAAGCGAGCAAAGGATAGCCGCCATAGCGCCCGTAGGTCCTGAAATCTGATACGAAGCACCCGAAAGCAGTCCTATTACAACGCCTGCGATAAGCGCAGTGATAAGTCCTGCGGCGGCAGTCGCACCGCTCGATATACCGAATGCAAGCGCAAGCGGAAGTGCCACAGCCGCTACCGTAATACCGGCAAGCACATCTTTCCCGAATTTTCCTGCATTATAGCCTTTGAATTCTGTCTTTAAACGTTTGAAATAACGCTTTATCATTTCTCTCCCTCTTTCCGTTCCTTTGTCCTGCGGACAAACAGCAACCTCTATATTCTATACCCGAAAGAAAAATTTGTATATATCAAAACTCAACAAAGATTTGTTCACATCGGGTAAATTTTAAGTTGATTTTTCGTTTTGCATAAAGAAAAGCCTTCCGCTGTCATAATGACGGACGGAAGGCTTCGCTTTTGATGTTTTACTGTGACACTTCAAGCAGCTTGTTGTTTACTCTTGTCTGCACTTCAAGGTAATAGGCTGTTTCGGCATCATTCATATCCGAGCTGTCCCACTTTTCAAAGCTCTGTGAAAGCTCGTTATATTTGTTGATATATGTCGCATAATCTGTGATAAGGCTGAGGTCGGTCGGGTTTGCCTGATACTTCTTCATAAAGTCAACGTAATCGTTCATAAAGCTCTCGTAGTTGTCCATAGCCTCTTTGAAATCACTTCTCAGGCCACTTGCATCGGCTTCTGCCGGCTTGCTTGTTTCAGGGGCATTAGTTGTTTCGGGCTTTGACGCATCCGATGACTGATCGCTTTCATCCGGTTCTTCAGGAGGTCTGACATCTATACGCATAACATTGAAACCGACATACTCAAGGGAAACATACCAGCCGTCAGCGTTATATGCGTAATAGAATTTGTCGTCCTTTCGGTAACCAACGGTAAATCCTTTATCTATACAAGCCGTTACATATTCGTTATAATCGGCTTTAGGCGTATTTCCTAAGTACAGGGAAAATCTATCATCACGTTCATAGTCGATTTTTCCAAATGTCGATTTCGGCTTCGGAACAGCGTTTCCTGCCTGACCGATAGGGAAAATAATTTCATCCATTTCCATAGGTGCTTTAAGCAGTATAGTTAAATCTTCACTGCTACCGAAATATGTAAGCTCTATCTGATAACCGTCTGCGTTAAACGCTGTGTATCCTAATGAATCTGTTTTTTCTTCTACGGTAAATCCTCTGTTCTTGCAGGCTGTGAGATAATCTTTGTACTGGCTATCGTCTACCGATTTGAATGTTATCCACAATTCTTCTTCGGTGTTTTCGTATGTATGATCTACAGTTCCCTTTACTTCGGGGATAATATTACTCAGCACTATTTCATCCGACCACGCTTCATAACTGTTGTTACTGCTACTGCTGTCGGCAGATACCGAGCTATTCACGGTGTTACTGCTTTCCGTCTGAGAAGATGTGCCGTTGCTGTTGCACGCTGTGAGTGATAATGTGCATATAAGTGCCGCCGCTATCGCTATGAAGCGTGTTCTTGATTTTTTTACTGTGACTTTCATAAATACCTCTCATTTCGTTTTACTTGTTCTGATGATCCGCCATATTGAACGCTCGGAGTAGTCATATTTCTTAGCGAGTTCAAGAATATTCTTGCCGTTATATTCCCTGATAATTGCCCTGTGCGTGTATTCCTTTGAGTACAGGCGGCCGGGGAACGAAACCTGAGTTCCGTGAAACATTTTATGAATTATTCTGGCATTTTCAATTCCGATTTCATTCGCTATTTCACGATAGACCTCATTTAATCCGTTAATCTCGTTTTTCATAAGCTCCGTATCTTGTTCCTTAAGCGTTCTTTCATCCATTGACATAATACCACCTCGCAACAGACATAACAAATGACATTTTCATTGCATTTGGCAGTACGCTGTCAGTTAAAACAGCTCTGATATTGCTTTTCATAATAAAAGCTCCTTTCCGAACAATTCCTGTTCAGAAAAGAGCGTGTTATTTTTGCGAATTAATCACTGAAGTTCCTAAAAAACGACCTGCGGTATAAAACCTGCAGGTCGCATTTTTATTCACTTTTGATGTTGCTATGCTCGTGGGTGCTTTCCTTAGCGATCTCCCTGAGCTTCATTCTGTTCTCTTTGGCTATCGTTTCATTGTGAAGCCACATCTTTATAAGTGCTATCGAATAAAGAATACCGGAAAGAAGCATTACACCTATACAGATAAGAATGAGTAAGGATGATGCAGGCGAACCCTCCGGGAATACTCCGGGGAAGAAAAGCAGAGCCAGTACTGCGATATAGATAATAGCCGTGCAGACCTTGCCGTACCAGCGCGCGCCGTCAAGCTTTGTCTGCTTTGTCTTTAAAAGCACAAGTCCCATGATTGCCATAAAGCCGTCCTTCAAAAGCCATATAGCAAGCAGTATCCACATCAGCGGATAATTTATCGCTATGCAAAGGAACAACGTTCCCTGCGTCAGCTTGTCGGCAAGCGGATCGAGGAATTTGCCGAACTCGGTTATCATATTGCATCGCCGTGCTATCTGTCCGTCAAGGAAATCGGTAATTCCCGACGCTACGACAACTGCGGCGGCAAGATAATACTCTCCGCTCGTTCCTGCGGTGACATATAACCATACAAATATCGGGATAAGCAATATTCGCACAAAGCTCAGTATGTTCGGAATTGAAAATATATCTTTTTTCATCGGCTCACCCCTCTTATTACATTGAAAAAAAGCTAACTTAATTCGACTGATTCTGCAGATTAATGCTATAATTATACTACAGAAAGCCGAAAAAATCCATATTTGCAAGATAATTTTGTAGGATTAAACGAAACTTGGTAATAAATTCACGGTTTTGTGTGATTTTTGCTTAAACAATTACAACTATTTTTCGTCTGCAAGAATTATTGCCCCGAAATAAGCGAGTAATACACTTTGTAAAGCTCCTGCGTTGAATTCTCAAGAAAATAATAGTGTGCTATGTACGGAACAAGAAGTACAAGCAGAAGAACCGACAGTGCAAGAAAATAAGCATTTATCGACACCAGTATCAGCGACAGCAGGAAGAATATCGCAAAGCTCATCGTTACTATGAGGTGGATAAGCCTTTCGTGCTGATAGAAGCCTATCCTTACAAGAAGCTGCTGTGCAAGCACTTTCTTGTCAACGTCAGGGTCTGCCGCCTGCATTTTTATATATTCCTTATATTCTTTAATTTCATTTTTCATAAAAACGCCTTCTTTTCGGCTTATTATAATGCGCTGTAGTAATCACGCATTTTTACTGCGAGCCTGTCGCAACGTTCATTTTCGGTGTGTCCTGCGTGGCCTTTTATCCAGCGGAATTCTACATCATGCGTATCGAGCAGCGGAAGTAGCCGCTCCCACAAATCGACATTAAGTGCGGGTGTATTGTCGGACTTTTTCCAGCCTCTGCGTTTCCAGCCGTTCACCCAACCCTTTGTGACAGAATCCACAACATATTTGCTGTCGGTGGTAAGTATCACCTTGCACGGATATTTCAGTGCCGTCAGCGCCTCGATAACTCCGGTAAGCTCCATACGGTTATTGGTGGTATGCTTTTCGCCGCCGCTCAGCTCCTTTTCTTTTCCGTTCCAACGGAGAATCGCACCGTAACCTCCGGGACCCGGATTGCCGCTGCACGCTCCGTCGCTGAATATCTCAACTGTCGTTTCAGGCATTTTTATTTTCCTTTCCGGCTTTTCTTTTTGCCGACATTTTTATAAACACATCTTTCCAGTACCGCTGGAACGCCAGCAGATTATCGGTTATATGCCGTTCAAAGAACGAGGACAGAGCCTCTATAAGAACGGTTGCGCCCATAAGGATTCCTGTCATAACTATCATTTCAAAGCACATAGGCTTAAGGTCGAGCAGGAAATCACGCAATATGAATATATCAGCCGTAAATCCTCCTATCAGGAAAATAAACAGACCTATTTTCCACGGCTTGAAGGGCATACAAACCTTGAACAGTATCACGAACGCCGCAAATCCTATGCATATGGTTGACATTGTTTCGATGCTGTAATCGAAGGTTTCTCTCGGAATTATATCCATCCAGCCCGAAATATAGCGCATAAGCACTATTCCGACAAAATTGAACGTTATCAGCAGTCCGTGCATTATGGATCTCGGCAGGACATTTTCTATAAATTCGCCCTTTACACGCTTGAAGTTAGGCTCCATAGCAAGTAAGAACGAGGGTATTCCGTTTGTGAACATATTGATCTGCGTAAGCTGTATTGCCTGAAGGGGATAGCCCATAGGCACAAAGCAGAACATAAGCGCCGCTAAAAACGAGTATACGGTTTTGTAAAGGAACAGCACGCTCGAACGTTCGATATTGTTTATAGAGCGTCTGCCCTCGCCTACTATCTTCGGCATTGACGCAAAATTGCTGTCGAGAAGGACGATGTTGGATACGTTTCGTGCCGCATCGCTTCCGGATTGCATAGCTATAGAGCAGTCGGATTCTTTCAGTGCAAGGACATCGTTTACACCGTCGCCCGTCATAGCAACGGTATGACCTTTGGCTTTAAGTGCCTTTACAAGCTCCAGCTTCTGATACGGCGTTACACGGCCGAATATCTTATACTTGTCAGCCGCCTCCCACAGTTCTTCATCGGTTGTTAATGTCGATGCGTCAACGTAATTTTCATAATGCTCAAGCCCTGCACGCTGAGCTACTCCCGAAACGGTAACGGGGCTGTCGCCCGAAATAATTCTTATGTCAACGTCCTGCTCCGCAAAATATTTAAGCGTTGCAGGGGCTTCTTTTCTTATGCAGTCGGTGATTCTTACAAGCGCCACAGGAGTTATATTTTCGGGCAATGCGCCACCCTCGACTTCGGGCGGCATATTGTCGCTGTGTGCAAACAATACAACTCTGTATCCGCCCTCAGACAGCGTCTTTATCTGTTCTCTCAGAGCATCTGTCATAGCATCGCCCAGTATAAATTCAGCCGCACCGAGAATATATGTTCCTTTATCCTCGAAAGCCGCAAGGCTCCACTTTTTCGCACTTGAGAAATGCACCACAGTACTTGCCGACCATTCTCTTTCGGGCAGGAAACCGTCTTTTTTGTATCTGTCCATTACGGCAAGCGCAGTGGGGTTATTATCGCCGAGCGCATATATCATCTCGCAAAGAGCTTTTTCGTGATCGTTGCCGTCAAGAGAGATAACGTCGGATACCTCCATTCTGCCCTCGGTTATCGTACCTGTTTTATCAAGGCAGAGAACGTCAACTCTTGCAAGGGTTTCCACGCAGTACAAATCCTGCGCAAGCGTTTTGTTCGTTGCAAGCCTGATAACGCTTACCGCAAGCACCATACTTGCCATAAGCACAAGACCCTCGGGTATCATGCCGATTATAGCCGACACTGTGTTTACAACGGCATCGGTGAACGTGTTGTGTGCAAGAAGCATTTCCTTGCCGAACATCAGCAGTATCATCGGTATAATACATACGGAAATCATCTTCAGTATATAGTTTATGCTTGCGAGCATCTTTGAGTTATTCTTCTTGATATATTTTGCGCCGCTTGTTATCTTATTGGCGTAATTGTCTGCGCCTATGCGGATAACCTGCGCCTTTGCATTTCCGCTTATCAGAAACGAACCGGACAGTATCTCATCGCCCTTGTGCTTTACGATAGGGTCGCTTTCGCCTGTTATAAGGCTCTCGTTTACCTCGCAGTCGCCCTCTACCGCTATGCAGTCCGAGCAGACCTGTCTGCCTGCCGACAAAATCATTATATCGTCAAGAACAATATCCTTTACGGGTATAGTCTGTATTTCGCCGTTTCTCAGCACATCCGCTTTAGGCGCAGAAATAAGAGCCAGCTTGTCGATGGCTCTTTTTGAGCGTATTTCCTGGAATATACCTATTGCCGTATTGCATATGATAACGCCTAAGAACAGACAGTTCTTGAACGAGCCTACCGCAACGACAAAAGCCGCCAGTATTATGTTGATAAGGTTGAAGAATGTAAGGCAGTTATCCTTGAATATCTGCTTTACCGATTTGCTCGGTATATTGAAATCTCCGTTTACTTTTCCCTGTGCGATGCGGTCGCTTACTTCTTTTGAGGTAAGTCCCGCACCGACATCTGTTACATTTTCAAGTGATATGCTTTTTTCGGCATTTGGCATAATATAGGTTATATCCTTCCGTTAAAATAAAATTATTCGGTGTTGCTGCTGTCCGTGCTGTCGGTGATATTGCTTTCATTATCGGGAGCGCCTGTACCGTTCAGATAATCGACATAATCCTTAAGCTCTTCGTCGGGGTCCTTGCCGGCATAAACGTTTTTGGTAACAGTTATCCCGTATTCCCAGAACCGAGCCGTCTGAGGTGTGTTCGGCATAGCATAGGAGAATGCCAGCTGATCTACAAATCCGTCCAGCTTTTCATCTATGTCAACGTTAGCGGCAGGCAGGGTTCCTGTCATCTTTACTCTGAGCCTCTGCATATCCTCGCTGAGAAGATAGTGTGCGAACTCGTCCGCCTCTTTCGGATGATCGCTTTTTGAGTACACATACATAACTCTGACACCTGCAATGGAATATGTATTGCTTCCGCTTTCAAAAGACGGAAGGTTTACTATGCCGTAATCTATGCCGGAGGCATCGGCCTTGCTTACAAACCACGGTCCGTTCACAAGGAAAGCCGCATCGCCGTTAAGAAACAGATCGTCATAATCGTCATATTCAAAATCCGTAACGTTCGGCGGCAATATTTCTTTCATCTGTCCGAGAAGATCCATGCCGTATTTTGCAGATTCGTTAAGCAAGCCGTAGTCATTGCCGCTCATCAGCTTATTCCCGTCCCTGCTCATCAGCATAGCAAGATAATATACCGTATCTGCGTGGAAAATAAAGCCGTATTTGCCGGGATAGAGCGTATTGAAGCCCTTGCTCCAGCCTATCATACCTTCCCACGTTGACGGAATATCATTCAGATCTACGAATTTCTTATTGTAGAAAAGGGCGTACGTTTCGCAGGAAACCGGGTAGCCGTACATAGTATCGCCGTACATCACGGAATCCCTTGCAGAAGTCATTGCCACTGTATTTACAAACGATGTGTCGATTGTCGGAAGTATAAGATCGTTGGCGATAAGCTCCCCTGCCATGTCGCAGGGAGATGCAAACAGATCCGGTCTTTTTACCGTACTGTTCTTATCCTTAAGATTTATTATAGCGTCGGGTATCTCTACGTTGACATATTCAATCGTTATGTTAGGGTAAAGCTTGTGAAAGCTGTCTCCAGCTTTTCTGATAAATTCATCGGGGCCGTCCTTTGACTCCCATACCGTAAGCGTTATATCGTCCTTTGTCAGACTGCTGTTGGTGGCATACGGCTTTGACGTCGCCGTACCGTCAGGACGTGAGGTGTGCTGAGTTATAATATGGCTCTCTTCGGAACAGCCTGCTGTCATCATTGCCGGGATCAGCGCCAAAACAGCAAGAAAAACCGATACCGATCTTTTGTATTTCATATGATCCTCCTTTGCACAATGCCTTGTGAAAAAGTCAAATCCTGTATTCACATCCATATTATAATTGTACAACAACTGTACGGTTTTGTCAACCGCAACAGCACTTGCAAAAATACGGATCTTATGATATAATTACATTAATTGTAACGTTTATATAAGTATTGCCGTACATCAAAACGGGGCTTACCGCCGGTACGGTTTATTTGAAAGGATATAAAATATGGAGCCTGAAAAGAAGTACGAAACAAGCAGTATAGATGATATAAAGGCACTGTTTGAAAGCAGAACGGACGATAATATAATTCCGCTCGACGAGCTTGACGACACATTCAAGCCAAAGCCTGCCGCAACGCCAGTCAAAGCGGCCTCACCACAATATCCGAAAAGGAAAACCGCAGCGGAGAAAAAACGTAACCGCCTGATAGCGAATATTATGATATACAGCGGTATCGCCCTGCTCATAATAATGTGCGCCATACTTGTAACGCTGATTTTCACAGGCAATAACGGCGACAGCATAAAAGGGCTTGAGATAACAAACAGCGGCGATATTACACTGCGTGTCGGTCATTCCGAAAAACTCAAAGTGAAAACCGAGCCGTCAGACACGGAATATGCGCTGTCATATGTCAGTGCGGATACATCGGTTGCGACCGTTTCGCTTGACGGAAAAATCACAGGTGTGTCGGACGGAAAAACCGAAATTACGGTAAGCAGCGGAGAGCTTTCCGACAGCATTATCGTTATTGTAAAGAAGGATATAATCGAAAAGCTCGATGTATCTCTTGCGGCTCTGTCGCTTGACGGCGGAGAGGAACAGAAGGTCACTGCAAAGCTGACTCCCTCTGACGCAAAGGATGTATCGCTCAGCTGGAAAAGTGCCGACACAGAAGTTGCAACCGTTGACAAGGACGGAAATATAAAGGGAGTGAACACGGGCGAAACCACCGTCACCGTTACCGACTCCGTAACCGGACTTTCAAAGGATATAAGCGTCACTGTGAACGGACTTGAACTGCCCGATTCGATGGAATTTGACAAAAAGAGCGTTACTCTTGAGGTCGGAGAGGTATATAATTCCGTTTTAAAATTCTCGCCTGAGGATATTACACACACAAGCGCCATATACTATACCAGTGACGCAACTATAGCCTCGGTAACGAACGAGGGCGTTATCACCGCAAAAAGCGAGGGTAGCTGTACCATTGAAGCGTACTACGAAAATGATTTCCGACTTGTTGCTACTATGGAGGTGAATATCATAGATCCGTATGTAATAACACAGCCCGAAACAACAGTTCCCGAAACGCCGAAGCCCGAAACATCAAAACCGCAGGCATCAGAACCGCAGACCCCGTCATATAACGGCTCGCACAAAATGGAGGTTATAGACGGTATCACTTATTTTGACGGCGTTATGATAGCAAACAAGACATACACTCTGCCTGCAAGCTATAACCCCGGTGTTCAGCCTGTCGCTATGGACGCTTTCTACGATATGCAGGCTGCCGCCGCCGCTGACGGCATTTCGCTGTGGATCTTATCAAGCTTCCGTTCATATGAGGATCAGGATGTTATATACAACCGCTATGTTGCGCAGGACGGCAGAGATGCCGCAGATACATATTCTTCACGTCCGGGTCACTCGGATCACCAGACAGGATACACATTCGATCTTAATTCTCTCGAACAGGACTTCCAGTACGATCCGGCAGGTCAGTGGCTTGACAAGAACTGCTACAAGTACGGCTTTATCATCCGTTATCCTAAAGGCAAAGAAAGCTCCACAGGCTATATGTATGAGCCGTGGCACGTCAGATACATCGGCGTAGACCTTGCCACAAAGGTAACGCAGAGCGGTCTTTCGCTTGAAGAATATTTCGGGATAACGTCACAGTATCAGGACTGACAGGAAAATTCAATACCGTATAAATTGAGGCGGTCACTGCATAACAGCAGTGACCGCCCTGTTTTTTATTGCTGCCTCGTGTCGCCCTTTTTATCGGTCAGCAGAGGCTTTATCAGTCTGTATATCTCACCTGCACGGGTGGTGCCGTATTTTTTCACGATACGGTTATTTATGCCCGACTTGGTAGTAAGCTCATTGATGCACTTCTCGACAAACTCAAGCTCATCACTGTTTGTTATCAGCTTTTCAAGCTCGGAATGAAGCCTGCTGTGTTCTCCGGATTCTTCAGCCTGCTCAAGTGAAACGGCACAGCAAACGTTCACGTTCTTCTCCTGCCAGAACCTTCCCACAAGCTCGAATGCCTTATCGTTTGAAATAATGCAATAATTCTCCTCGGGAGCCTCCCGTATCATATATCCGAGATAGGAAACAAGCTGAAAATCAAGCGCATTTTTCATTCCCACCTGCGCCTCGACATAAAATATATCGGCTTTGCTCTCGGTTATTCTTTTGTGCATATTGAATGTCAGCACACCTGCGTGTTCACTGTAAAAGATATAGCACTTATCCTTCTCACCGAGCTGTTCTATTCCCTTAAGCCCGTCTGAGTGAACATTTTCAAAGTCAATAAGATATATCATAAATGCTCCTGTCGGTTTACATTTTTATGTTCTGCATATTGGTTACGGTACGGATATATCTGTCGTATTTGTCACACACGGCATTCACATCGCCGAAGGCTATCTGCTTTCCCTTGTCAAGCCACAGCACCTTATTGCAAAGCCTGCGTACCTGCGGAAGCGAATGTGAAACAAACAGGGTACAGCAACCGTTCTTGATTATATTCATCATAGTTGCCTCGCTCTTTGCCCTGAAAGCCGCATCGCCTACGGAAAGAACCTCGTCGAGTATCAATATTTCGGGCTCCATAAGGCAGGATATTGAAAAAGCAAGACGTGACTTCATACCGGATGAAAGCTGCTTGAAGGCTCTGTTTTCAAACTCGGTAAGCTCCGCATATTCAAGTATATCCTTGTACTTTTCGGTAACGAATTCCTTTGTATAACCGAGCATCGCCCCACGCAGAAAAACATTTTCCTTTATTGTAAGGTCAGGGTCAAAGCCCGAACCGAGCTCTAACAGTGCCGCTATCTTTCCGTTTACGGTAACACTGCCCTTTGCAGGCTTCATAATGCCTGAAATTACTTTCAGGAGGGTCGATTTTCCTGCGCCGTTCGTACCGATTATTCCGAGAAAATCGCCTTCGTCAAGGCTGAACGAAACATTGTCTACCGCAGTAAACTGCTCGGTCTTTATGTCCCTCTTTACCTTTTTGATAAGATATTCCTTAAGTCCGATCTCTCTGAAATTGCTTATTGTATACTGAACTGTAACGTTTTTTACATCAATTACCATTTATATTCCTCATTAATAATAATAAACAAACTTCTGCTCTGTCTTGCTGTGGATGAAATATCCGATGCCGAGCATACCAAGTGCAAACGACAGACAGATAATATGCTCCGTTAAACTCGGAACGGACGCCTGCATAACAAGCTGACGCATATATGATATATAATGATATACCGGGTTTACATTGAATATGAATCTCAGCTCCTCGGGGAAGTGCTTGACTTCATAGAAGATAGCCGACATATACATCAGAAGCATTGTGAATATCTGGTAAAGATACTGCATATCCCTGAAGAACACGAAAAGTGCGGACAGGATATAACTCATTCCGATATTGAAAATAATCAGACAGAGTATCGGGTAGATTATCAATAAAAGATGCAAGCCGAAGGTTATCTTGCAGAATATCATAAATGCAAAATAAACAATCAGTGTAAGAAGGAAATTGAAGGTTGCCGCAGAGTTGGACGACAGCACAAAAAGGCTTTTAGGTACTTTGACTTTTGACAATATCGCCCCGTTTGAATACATCGAGAACATACCGTTAGTAGTCGCATTGGTGAAGAAGTTGAACATCAGAGTACCTGTGAGCAGGTAGATTACAAATCCCGAATCAAGACGGTGGAATATATATCCGAACACAAAATACTGAACCAGGAACGTCAGAAACGGTGAAATTATGCTCCACAGCACGCCGAGAAGCGTTCTTTTATATTTCTTCTTGAAATCACGCTTTGTCAGCTCTTCAAAAAGGAATCTGTACTGCTTCACCTTTTGCTTGAAGGTCATATTCGCACTTGTATTGATAGATACGCTTACCTTTTCGGCTTTTTCCTTAGGCTTTTCATCTGCGTTTCCGAATATGGTCTGAGGCGGTTTCTTAGACTTTTTCTCTGCCTTTAACGCAGGATTTTCCTTTGCCGGTTTTGACGGTGCAACGCTGTCGTGCGACACATTCAATCTATGCTTTACAGGCTTTTCATCATCTTCAAACTCCGAAAGGCTTTTGTAATGTACATCACTGTCCGGTTTTTTTACTTTTGGGGACTCTGCCGCTTTCGGTGCCTGCTGTGCAGGTTCTTTCGGCCTTCTCTGTCCTTCACCGACAACACCTTTCAAATGTTGAAGGTTCTTTGTGGATATTTCAATGGTATTTTCTTTACCCTGTGTTTTTTTCTTTTCATCTATAGAATTAAGTATCATGGTCGCACCCGGCGCTGACTGTGACGGTGCTTTCTTATCCGCAGTGCCTGCACTTTTTGCGGTTTCCTTGCTTACGTCCTTGTCGCTGCCGATTTCAGCCAGTATATCATCAATACTGAATTTATCGCTCAATCGTAATTCAACCCCTTAATATTAGCTTATCAGCATAGTTATTCCAAACATCAAAATATAATTCAATTTTACCACATTCCCGTGTATATTACAATATGCAATTGCTACAAAGAAAAAAATTCAAAAAGTACCGCATTATGCAAAATGCGGTACAGCCCGACTATACTCCGGTAGTCTTTTCTTTAAGCTTAATCATTGCTTTACGAGGTATAAATCCGAGTAAAATCGGTTTCAGGGCATAAAGGAATCCTACGGGCATAAGGCCGAGCCTTTTGAAGCCCTCTGTTCTCACTTTGAATTCGTCGCACCTCATCGAAAACGAAACACGTCTTGTCGATCTATCGTAATGGAATCTGTACAGCTTCTCCGGCAGATTTGCGGACTTGAAGCCGTCTGCGCAAAGTCTCATAAATAAATCGTAATCTTCGTATTTGCGGTTTTTGCCGAGCGTTCTGTAACGCTCTTTATCAAAAACCTCACGCCTGAACATCATACTGCCGTGAATAAACGGCGAATTGAACAGAAAGCTCCGCTTGTCAACGGTTTCAGGCATTATACGCTCGCCGTATACACCTTCGCCCTGCGAATAAAGCTCGCAATCTGTTCCGATGAAATAAGTATCGCTGTGATTTTCAAGGTACTCGGTCTGTTTTTCAAACCTTCCAGGAAGGCTGATATCGTCATCGTCCTGCCTAGCGATATATTTTCCGCTTGCTACATCAATACAGGCATTCAGAGCCGCCGCAAGTCCTTTGTTTTCCTTGAAGGAAATCAGCTTCACACGGCTGTCTTTAATACCGTCAAGCGTTTTTTCTATGTCGTTTTCGGACCCGTCATCGCATATTATAAGCTCAATATCGGATACCGATTGCGACAAGACCGAGCGTACAGCACTTAAGAGCATATCGGGATCGCTGTTATGCACTCCCATTATTACTGATATTAACGGCATAGTTTTCTTCTCTCCCTGAGCAGTCTTAGCCTTTCCCATTCACGCACGCTGAGTCTGTAAACCCACGCAGGCTTACAGCCTGTCAGCACAATACTGCCGTACAGCCAGTAAATATATTTATCGGGATAAATGCTTTTTCCTTTTTTCTTTCTGATAATTCTGACAGGCAGAAGAATATTTGAAATACTGCCTTTACAGTTTCCCGCAAGGCACTGAATCTTCGCTTCGGTCACATCATCGCTGAACGGGAACGCTCCCAGAATTTCAGCCTCCTGTTTGTCCGGCTTATACATAAGAGCCTTGAGAAGTCGGGCGGATATATCTCTCATTTTGCATATCGGGATATAATTTTCATTTTCGCACGCATATTCCGTAAATCTGGCGGCTGTTTTCGTCTGTATTTCCGCCATTTTTACCATTTCTGCGTTTGCGCCCGACAGCACGGGAATGATTTTTCCGTCGCATTCACTGTACCCTGTAGTCATACCGTGCGGCGCACTGCAAAAGCACTCGAACAGATTGTTGCAGAAGGTCGGCACATATTTATATGCATCTGTCACGTCAAACAAAAACGCCTTATAATTATCGTCCTCACGTCTGTAAAGCCCGAAATAATATCCTATAATATTATCGTCCGTCCTGCCGTTTACAAGCGCTGTCAGCGTTTTCTGTACAGTACCCATCCAGCCGCTGTCCACAACGGCGATTTTCCCTTTTTCAAACAGACCGCTTTGCTCAAAATATTTCATTATATTATGATAATTGTTTTCGGAATTATTTTTAATTTCACAAAGCAAAGCGGAATCGTTTTTTATTTTCTCGCAAAATGCGGAATATTCGCTGTCGCTGAGGTCTTTATTTTCGTCATAGGGAAAACCGATTTTTTCGTAAACCTCTGCACGTTGACGATTATCAAGTCCTGCTCTCTTTAAAAAATTCTTTGCACTCTTTAATGTATAGCCTGTAAATAATCCTGCGTTTTCGAAATCCTCCGCCGTTTCACACTTGTAATAAAGCGCATTGCGGAGCGAATAGCGTGAAACATAAAGATAGCTTGTCTGTATTTTGAGTTTCTTTCTTTCGATTATTATATCCGCTATCTGTTTTAAAATATATCCGTCACGGGAAAGAAAAAATATCCTGTTTATATTTTTCTTTTTTACGCTGTCAAGAATATAGCTGACATAACAAAACAGCACAGGTGCGGTAACGTATGCCGTGACCTGTGCCGGAATATTATTCTGCAAGTCTTCATTCATATCATTTGCTGTCTTATCTGCCGCATCAAGAAGTGACGGACAGCAGGATAACAGCCTTCTGTATTTATCTGTTTTCACCCGACAACACTTCCGTTTCAGTTTTTGACGTTGGTATATCAACGTATTTTCCGTAAATCTCAGCCATTTCGGCAAGCGAATTTTCGATTCCGTATTTATCGGCACAGGAATATCCGTTTCTGCCGAGCTTTTTGCATAACTCCCCGTCCGAACTTAGCAAACGCACCGCCTCAATAAACTGCGACACATTGTTGCACTCACACACGATGGAATTCTCGCCGTTTACCGCATATTCTCTCGTTCCTCTGTTATCCGAAACGATAAGCGGAAGACCTGCTCCCATAGCCTCGATAGCCGCAAGTCCGAGTCCCTCACGGTAGCTTGGGAAAATAAACGCATCCGCACCGTGCAGAAGCTCCTTTGCGTCATAACGGTAGCCTGCGAATATGATCCTGTCTGTGCAACCAAGCTCCTTTACAAGATCTCTGCACTTATCCATACTTTTGCCCGTGCCGCAGATAAGCATATATACGCCCTTGTTGGCGGCAACCGCAGCTATAGAGCATTCAACATTCTTGTTCTCGTTGATCTCGGAATTTGACATAACGAGAAATGCGTCATGCGGTATTCCGAATTCATCTCTGATGTCTTCTCTTGTACGGATAGAATTTCTGACACGGCTTAAATCAATGCCGATACCGGAAATTTTATAAGCATCGCATTTTTTGTTGCGGCACATTTTCTTTGCCGCAAGATAGTCCTCTTCGTTTATCGTGATAATTCCGTCGGTGTAACGAATCATAGCCTTTTCTACGCTATAGTATAAACGGCTTATCTTAGGTGCGCCCTTATAGAAATGAAAGCCGTGAGCGGTATAAAGCACCTTTGTGTTATGCTTTTTTCTTGCATCCCTGAAAGCGTAACGTGCGATAGCCGCCGCCACGGGAGTGTGGCAATGCACAAGCTCGTACTCGTTTTCGTCAATCAGCTTGCGCAATTCCTTATATGAGCGGAAATTCTGCGTAGCAAACGGCGAATGGTAAAAGGGCACTATGTAATATTCATCGCAATAGGGTATATGTCTTGCCTCTTCCGGTTCAAAGTCATCGCCTGCGCATACATGAACCTTGTATCCGTGTTCCTTGAACCACTTCATATACGGCAGATGGAACTGTATAATATGCTTTTTGGTAACAGACGCAACAAACAGCACGGTCTTACTCATAAATACAGCCCCCTATCTGAAAAATAAATAAAAACCGAAATACAGCTATTCAATCATACATACTGCTTTTATTTTACTATATCATCAGGCAAAAGTCAATATTATTTGGGAGAAATGCACTCTGTGAGCAAAAATTGATCATATTACGCAAAAAAAGCACCTGCTTTATATCTATCGTCCTCTTTTATTGCTCAAAAACGGCTGAATTATCGCAATTATCTGCTCCGCCCTGTCCTTACCGTACTTTACGGTTATTCTTCTGGTTATTCCCCGTACCGTTACAAGCTCAGATATACACTTGTTGACGAAATTGCATTCATCCTCGTCATCAAGCACAGCTTCCAGCCTGTTGTCGCTCACCGCCACGCTTTTTTCAGCCGGCAGTTCTTCCGGTGCATCTGCCCATACATCGGTATTCTCAGGCTCTGCCACGTTTTGAGCTTCGTTTATCTCCGTTTCGTACACCTGCTGTGACGCAATATTTGCGGCATCCGCTCTATCCTTTACAGGAGCGCTCATAACTTCGTCAATTGTGGCTTCTCCTACAATCTTCTGCACGATCCTGTAAACTTCTCCGCCTCTGTTCGTTCCGAAATGCTTGCTTAGAATATTATTGAAATGCTCTTTGTTGATTTTCTTTTTCAAGCATTCCTCGACAACGATCATCTCGTTTTCGTTTAAACCGTGTTTCCCGATTTTCTCGAAAACATTGTTTTCTTTGAACAGCCTTAAATGTTCGCTGTCGTATCTGCAGTCAACCACAGGCGACAAAAGGTTACGGATTTCCATCGCCCTTCTCTTTCCGAGCTTTGATGCCAAATATTCCTGTGTTTGTGTAAGCGAAGACATTCTTCGGTAGGCTCTTTGCGTCAGCACTCTCTCATAGCTGTTTGTAAGCATCTGTCCGATATAATCGGATATATTTTTTTCGTTGCTGTTCATAAAGAGCAGTTCACTAAAATCCTCCAGGACGTCTGCATCGACATTTTCCTTACACCAGTAATCTGTAACGCAACAAAACATTTTATCTCCGGATACAACGTAAAAATGCTCATCGGGATGTTTTGCGACCAGATAGCCCAGAAAGGTGACAAGCTGAAAATCGAGTGCATTTTTGCCGTGTGCATCAACCATTTTGTAGTAGAATTTTGCTTTGCTCTCAATGATTTTCTGATGCAAGTCAAAAGACAATGAGCAGGCGTTGACGCTATAAAAGATATAGCACTCATCATTTTCACCGAGTTTTTCGACACCTGTCAGACCTACTGAATGAACATTTTCAAAATCAACAAGATATACTGCCATTTTTAATTCTCCTATCGAATATAAATATTTGCGTAATTTGCTGTTTTGCTCCTTATATCGACATAATTATACAAGAAATCCGTTCCTTAAGTCAATACAAACAAAAAATTAAGTCCTGTTTATGGTACAGCATACAAAAATCCCCGACAGCCGTA